>Ga0307380_10000957_pt1 | contig 43519 bp, 41 predicted proteins | sample UN3MG_FD_202239 | JGI IMG/M metagenome (GOLD analysis project Ga0307380, IMG submission 202239) | Soil microbial communities from Risofladan, Vaasa, Finland - UN-3 | ecosystem: Environmental > Terrestrial > Soil > Coastal area > Acid sulfate soil | place: Finland: Risofladan, Vaasa | collected...
ATCATCGTGATGCATGTGTGGAAAAACTTGGGGTTCTTCATCATTGTATTTCTGGTGGGCCTCAAGGACATTCCGAACGATTTCCGCGACGCTTCGCTGGTAGACGGGGCCACGGCCTGGCAGAGGATCTGGCGGGTCGAGCTTCCCATCATCAGGCCGGTGATCCTATTCACCAGCGTTATGGCCTCGATCTGGGCGCTCTCGGCCTTCACCGAGGTGTACATCATGACCCAGGGAACCGATGTTTCCACGGGGGTGGAGATCAGCGTGCTGGTATTTCAGATATACGTTGAGGGGTTCCGATATTTCCGAATGGGTTACTCATCGGCAATCTGCCTCGTTCTGTTCATCGTGTCCATGCTGCTGGTATTGATCCAGTTCAGACTATTCAGGGAGAAGTAAGATGGAGAGAAGAATTAGGTCGGGAAGAGTCGTGCTCAATCTCGTCCTCGCGGTCCTCAGTTTCATCAACATCTTCCCCTTCATTTGGCTGGTGTTTTCATCGTTCAAGTTCAACAAGGATATCATCACCGCGACCCCGACTCTGTTCCCCGTGGATTGGACCCTGCAGAACTACGCCCTGCTGACAAAGGCCGCGCCCTTTCTACGGTTTTTCATGAACAGCGTGATCGTGTCCGGCGTATCGACCCTGTTCGTGCTGATCAGCTGCTCGGCCATGGGATACATCTTCGCCAAGTACAGCTTCAAGGGAAAGAACTTCTTCTTCATGATGATCATCGCCACCATCTTGATTCCCATGTACACCTACTTCATTCCCATGTACCTGACCATTCGCGCCCTCGGTTGGGTCAATACCTACGCGGGGATCATCTACCCGTTGATCATCATGAGCTCGGGTATTTTCTTTCTGAGACAGACGATCAGCATGATCCCCGACGATCTGATCGACTCCAGCCGGATCGACGGGTCCTCGGAGTTCCAGGTGTACTGGCACGTGATCATTCCCCTCTCCCAGTCGGCCCTGGCGGCGATCGCCATCGTCAACTGGGTGTTTACCTGGAGCCGCTTTCTCTGGCCTCTGATCGTGGCCAGCTCGGAAAGGTTGTTCACCATGGAGATCGGTCTGGCATACTTCCGAAGAAGCTTCATGGTGGAATACGGGGGAACCATGGCGGCCTGCGTGGTTACCCTGATACCGGTTCTGGTCGTGTTTCTGATCTTCCGGACTCGCATCATCGAGGGCATCGCCTTTACGGGCATGAAATCCTGACGGCGGATGGGTCCGTCCCGGCAGGACAGGCCCTCCATCCGTGCGAGAAATCCCACAGGTAGCTGTTATGAACAATACAGTTTCGATCGTCAGTGCGGACAACGAGTGTATCTACGAGGCGGTTTGCCGGGCCTTCGAGCTGGCTGGCGGCAGACAGGCCCTCGGGTACAACGAACGCGTGCTGATCAAGCCCAATGTGTGCGTACCGGCACCTTCCGGCTCGGGCATGGTCACCGACGCCCGGGTGCTCGAAGCGGTGACCCGTCTGGTGCTCGATCTCGGGGCCAAACCCGTCATCGGAGAAGGGGCTTCGGCCGGCTACGATTTCGTGGGCGCCAGCAGTACCGAGGAAGCCTTTCGGGTCTCCGGTGCCAGGGCTGTGGCGGACAAACTGGGGGTTGCCCTGCGCAACCTCAACGCGGACGATTCCGTCGAGCTCGAGGTCGACGGGGGATTCGTTATGGAGCGGGTAACCGTTGCCCGCAGCGTCGTAGATTGCGATCGAATCATCAGCGTTCCGGTATTGAAGAGCCACCACCGCACTTTGGCCACACTGAACCTGAAGAACATGAAGGGAGTGCTGTCCGGCGCCGAAAAGCGCAAGACCCACCGCCTGGGACTGGACCTGGGGATCGCCGACCTGTTTTCCGTGGTAAGGCCGGACTTCTGTTTCGTCGACGCCCTGACAGGACTACAGGGCCTGTGGAACTATCCGGAGGACAGTGTCTCTTTGGGCTTGATTCTGGCCGGGGCGAATCCCCTGGCCGTCGATACGGCGGGTATTCGCCTGATGGGCCTCGAGCCGAACCAGGCGATGCACTTACAGTACTGCTGCAGGAAGCAAGGGTTCGATGCGGAGTCCGTCGATATCGTCGGCGATCACCCGGAGCGAACCCCTCAGCCCTTTCTCTCCAGCTCGAAGGCCTTCCTGCAGCGTTTCCCCAAGGTGAGGCTCGTCCAGGGACAGAGGGCCTGCTCGGGATGTGTCGGACAGCTGGTGGGAGCGCTGGCCTATATTCGCGATGCCTGCTTGGAGCACACCCTGAAAGGGCTCACTCTGGCAGCTGGGGCTCCCTTCAGCGAGGAAGTGCCCGGGCCGCGGATACTCTATGTGGGTGTTTGTTGCAAAGAACAAACAGGGCGGAATGGCTTCGTTCCCGGTTGCCCGCCCAACGAAGAACAACTGCTCCGTCACCTGGGCGGTATTTGCGGTTTCGATGCCGAACAGGTGCTCGCACGCCGGAAAACCGAGAGAAACAAGCTGTGGGAACAAACGCGGGACTTATTGAATACATAATCGTCGTAAGGAGATCGATATGAGAGCAGCCAAGCTGATAGAAAAGCAAAAGATCATCGTGTCCGAAGTGCAGAAACCGGAGCTTGGCGACGGAGAGGTGCTGGTGAAGGTTCGCGCCGCCGGAGTCTGCGGGACGGATTTGCATATCTACGCCGGCCATCGCCCGGACATTCAACTGCCCAGGGTGATGGGCCACGAGCTAGCCGGGGAGATTTCCGAGCTGGGCCGTGGGGTGCGCGGATTCGAGGTCGGCGACCACGTGTCCATCGATCCCGTGCTCGCCTGCGGACAGTGCTACGCCTGCCGACGAGGCCGCAGGAATCTCTGCACCAGCATCATGTGCCTCGGCTGTCAGACGGATGGGGGATTTCAGGATTTCGTCGTCGCCAAGGCGGCGGATGTCCACAAGATCAATCCCGATATCCCCTTCGAGCACGCCGCCATGTGCGAACCCTTCGCCATCGCCGCCCAGGTCCTGGAGCGCAGCGCGGTCAAGGCCGGAGACCGGGTGGCCGTATTCGGCGCCGGCACCATAGGCCTCTGCATCCTGCAGGTATTCAAGCTCACGGGCGCCGAGGTGCTGATCACCGACATCATCGACAGGCGCCTGGAAAAAGCCCGCGAGCTCGGTGCCGATATGACTGTAAACACATCTAGGGAGGACCTGGCTGAAGCCGCGCGTCGATTCGCCGGTGAGGAGGGTGTGGCCATCGTCATCGAGGCGGTGGGCGACCCGGCACTAGCCGAGGCCGCTCTGAGCATCGTTACCCGGGGAGGCCGGATCGTAGTGTTGGGAATGGACAAAAGGCCGACTCAGCTCTCCGAGTTCAACTTCGTGCGCACCGAGCTGGATATCCGGGGTTCGGTGCTGAACAACAACAAGTTCCCTCAAGTAGTTGAATGGCTGGAAAAGGGGCAGATCAAACCCGCGGCCATGATCACCGCAAGCTACCCGATAGAGAGGATCGACGAGGCTTTCGCCGATATCACAGAGAACCCAAAGGATTTTCTCAAAGTGATGATCACTTTCTAAACAGCTCGAGCGCTGCTGCGATCGAAATTTGGAGGCAATATGTCACTTACGAGTGAGGATTTTGGATTTCAACCCATCGAGAACAAGGTGGTTCTGCTGACAGGTGCGAGCAGTGGCATGGGCCGGGCGGCGGCGCTGCTGCCCCGATTTCTGTTGAATGAAGACGGCAGCAGAGCCTTTTGAGGTTGTCACGTACGGTGAGCCTCTGGTCAGTATTTTCGCGCAGCCCGGTCTTTCGCTTCGCGAGGATGCCCTCCTGTCCAAAGGGTGGGGGGGAGACACTCTCGATACATCTGTCGCGCTGAGAAAGCTCGGGCACAGCGTTGCCTTCCTGACCCGAACCAGTACGGACGCTTTCGGAGACAGCCTGGTTGATCTGCTGAGCTCAAGCGGAGTCGGCGCCGTTTTCGTCCAGCGGGATTCGCAGCGCCCGACGGGACTGTGCTTCGTGGCCTACGAGGGGTCACAGCACCGCTTCTACTACTACAGAAGAGATTCGGCGGCCTGCTTCGTGGATGGGCGGAGCATCGATTGGGATCTGCTCGGCCGGGCCAAGGTGCTGCACCTCAGCGGGATCAGCCAGGGAATCAGTCCCGAGGCTCTGGCGCTGTCCTTTCGCCTGATGGGTTTCGCCCGGGAACGGGGAATCAATGTTTCCTACGACATCAACTATCGGCCCGCCCTGTGGTGTCGAGAGCTGTCCCGTGCGATCGTGCTGCACACGATCGAGCAGTACGTTGATATCCTGCAGATGACCGATGAGGAGCTAACGCTGTTGGGCTGGGCGCCGGAGTCGTTCTTGGACAACCTGGTTCGGGTTCCGTCTATTGTGGCGCTCAAGCGGGGAGCGAGGGGTTGCTCGCTGATTCAGGGCGATCAACGGGTCGATGTCGATCCCTTCACCGTGGACGTAGCGGATACGGTCGGCGCCGGAGATGCCTTCGCCGCCGGGCTTATCGCGGGAGTGCTGAAAGGTTTGGATTTGGCAAGTTTGGGCCGCATGGCCAATGCCGTGGCAGCTTTGACCTGCCGGGGCAGGGGGCCGCTGGAAGGCCAACCTACCCATGGGGAGGTGGAAGCCCTTGTTCTGGGGAAGGATGATGGAGAGCAAAGATAAAGCCTATCGCTATGACGATCTGTTGAGGCTGGCCGCTGAGCTTTTGGGCAAGGCCGGCATGGACGTGGATATCGCGGCGGTGGTAGCCGAGGTGCTGGTGGAGGGGGACCTCCTGGGACACACGACCCACGGTCTGGCCCTGCTCCCGGCGTATCTACAGGAGCTGGAACAGGGAACGATGATGGGAAGGGGAGTTCCTGAAGTGATCGCCGACCGACGTTCGGCTGTCACTCTGGACGGACGTTATCTTCCGGGACCCTGGCTGATCCACTGGGCCATTGATCTGGCCTTCGAGAGAATCGGCAAGCATCCCGTGGTCACGGTCGTTGTCCGCCGCAGCCATCACACGGCCGCTCTGGCCGCCTTCGCCAAACGGGTCACGGACAGGGGCTATATTTTCCTGATGACCTGTTCCGACCCGTCGGTTCGCAGCATCGCCCCCTTCGGAGGCCTAGAGCCACTCTACACGCCCAATCCCATCGCCGCAGGATTTCCTACGGAGGGAGACCCTGTGATCATCGATATCAGTACTTCCTGCACAGCCAACGGGGTTACCAATCGCCTTTACGGGGAGGGCGCACATCTGCCCAATCCCTGGCTGCTGGACAACAGGGGGGATCCGAGTGATGACCCAGCGGTGTTGTTCGCCGATCCGCCCGGATCGATTCTTGCTCTGGGTGGCACCGACTTGGGCTACAAGGGCTACGCTCTGGGAATCCTTGTCGAAGCCATGACTGCGGCCCTGGCCGGCTCCGGCCGGGCGGACGGGATCGAGCGTTGGGGCGCCTCGGTGTTCCTGCAGATCATCGACCCTCAAGGCTTCTCGGGAAACAAGGCGTTCACCAGGGAGACGGAATGGCTGACAAAGGCCTGTCGGGGCAGTCGGGTGAGACCGGACGACCCGGCCGTACGCCTGCCCGGTGAGCGGGCCCTGAAGCTGCGAAGCGATCAGCTGGCGCACGGAGTGAGGCTCTATCCGTCAATCATGCCTTTGATCGAACCGTGGGCAGAAAAATTGAACGTATCCCTACCGATCGTGGAGGACAAATAGATGAAACAGAAGGATAGAGTGATCGCCGCCCTGAAGCACGAAGAGGCGGACCGCATCCCCACCGGTGAGAATTCCGTAGACGGCAAGCTGGTGCAGGAGATACTCGGCGAATCGCTGCTGTACAATATGGGCTGGCAGGAGCTGCAGGCCGTCTGGAACGGCCGCCGCGACGAGGTGGTCAGAGACACCTGCCGGGTTCACGTGGAGCTGCCTCGAGCCCTGGAGTGGGACTACGTTCGCGTTCCCGTGGTGCCGGCCGCTAAAGAGTATAGCACTCCGACGATGACCGGAGTTAGCTCGTGGATCAGCGAGCAGGGCTACGAGGTGCATTTCAATCCCGATGCGGGTAATATCATCACGAGAAGCGAGTTCCCCGAAATGACGGTCGACGACCTTCCGGATCCGGAGGAGGAGATTTCCATCGACGGCTCCGAACTTGAGGCCATCCGGTATACGGTACGGGAGCTCGGCGCCAGCCACTTCATCATCGCCCGAACGCCCCTGGACGGTACCTATCCCTGGGAGCAGACGGTGGGCATGGAGTCATTTCTGATGAAGATGATCACCGACCCCGAGTTTGTGGAAAAGGCCGTTTCGCTCTATGTCAACCGCTCGATTGCCTACATAAGGGCCATGCTGGCAGCAGGAGTGGATGCCATCATGACCACGGACGACTATTCGGACAACCGGGGACCCATTATGGGTGCCGACCTGTTTCGCAAGCTCGTGCTTCCCGGCATCGCAAGGCAGTGCGAAGTGATTCACGAGATGGGCGGTTATTTCATCAAGCACACGGACGGGAATCTCTGGGATGTGCTGGACGATCTGGTGGAAATCGGGATCGATGGCTGGCATGGTATCCAGCGCAACATCGGAATGGACATGGCCAAGCTCAAGAAGCGTTACGGCGGCAGGCTCTGTCTGTTCGGTGGTGTCAACGCGGAAACCCTGATCGGCGGGAGTCCCCAAACCGTCCGGGAAGAGGTGCGCACGGCAGTCGAGCAGGCCGGAAAGGGAGGAGGGTTGGTACTTACCTGCAGCAACGTCGTAGCTGCCGGGGCCAGCCTGGAGACCTACAGGGCCATGCGGCAGGCGATCGCCGACTACGGCACGTATCCGCTGGGATAACAGCAGAACGTAAGGGATATTCCGACAGGCTCCTAGGGTTCGTCACTTCTATGTCAAAATCATCCATTTCGGCACCCCCTTTAGCTTCTCAGCCAACGGACGACCTCCCCCAGCTTGAAGCGTTTTCCCGTCATGAGGATTCCGGTGCGGTCAGCGGAAAGAAGGCCCGAAACCCAGCACGTGCCCGATGCCCCCTGGCTTGACTTTTTTCCACTGAGCAAAATAACCTTAAGCGATATGGATCTGAGATTTCGATGCCTGATCCTGGATCACGATGATACCGCGGTGAACAGCACGGCGATGATTCATCACCCCTCCCATCTCGAATCGATGCGGGTTCTTCGTCCGCAGGCGCCCCCGATAGACCTGCAGGGCTGGTTCCTGAAAAACTTCGATCCCGGGATCATGCAGTATCTTTCCGGAGAACTGGGATTGACGGAGAAAGAGCTGGCGGTCGAATACAAGATTTGGAGAAAGTTCAATACCGGCATCCTGCCCCGATTCTTTCCAGGATTCCTCGAGACTCTTCGCAACTTTCGAAAGCGGGGAGGAATCATTACGGTCGTATCCCATTCGGAAGAAGACGTGATACTAAAAGCGTATCAAGCGGCGTCGGAGAACGACGGACTGCTTCCCGATCTTGTCTTCGGGTGGGACTATGAAGAGAGCAGGCGCAAACCCAGCCCCTGGCCCGTTCTGGAGATACTGAGGCGTTTCAATCTTTCCGCCGAGGAGGCCTTGATCGTGGACGATCTGAAACCCGGAGTGCTGATGTCCAGAGCTACGGGAGTCCCGATCGCGGCAGCCTGCTGGGCCCACCAGATCCCGCAAATTCGCGCATACATGCTAGAAAATTGTAACACCTACTTCGACAGCGTTGGAGAGTTCAGCAGTTACGTGCTGAGCTGAGACGGCTTTCCTACCGTTTCCCGGAATATATCTCCAGCCTCAAATCCTCTTTTTTATCCTCGATGAGAGAATACCAGATGCTCTTTTTGTTTCCTAAAGAGGTGCTCGACATGGCAAAGGATCTCAGCTTTTCGTAAGTGCCCAAATACTTCTTGGCGTTCAAATAGGCGGTCTTGTATTGAGGATTGAAAATTACATCGATTTTGGAATCCACTTCCTGTTCCAGCCTCTTGTCCAACTCGGCTGTCAGAAGCTCGAAGCGCCGGCATACTTCTTTGAGATAACGGACGACCAGCCTGTCGAACTCCGGGACCTGCTCGACCTCGGCAACGATCCGGGCCAGACTGGCGACAGCGGCGAAGTAGTCTTCCCCACTGTACTGATGACCGGCCTGCTCGGCGAGCAGGGCGATACTATTATTGCTCACCTTTCTCCTCTCCCCCGAGACCACGACGTCTACCGCGAAGGAAGGCATGGCTCTGCACACTTCGAGGATCAGGGCTGTCAAGTCCGGAAACACCCGCGCCCTCCACAGCTCCTGTCGAAGGGATTCGAGCAGAGTCATCAGACTGGGATTATACTTCATCCGGTACTGGTCCTTCGGACTAAAGATTATCTCGCAACAATTTACCTTCGTGCCTTTGAAGATCACGGTTCCCGCATTGAAAAACTTGAGCACCTTCTTTTCGAACAATTCACTCTTCACGACTTTGTTTTCTTTGAGATAACTGGAATGGACGCTGTTGGTGGTAATGATCTTCGAATCTTTCGGTGAAAGTTCATTCGCCATGGTTTGCAGCCTGGCCGCGTTATTCAGAAGAAATCCCGAGAGAAGGCCGCTGTCGGTGATGATCAGTGGAGTGGTCAGATTCCCTCCGGCGATACCCGCGGTTACCTTGAAATCCGGCAGGACAATGCTGTAGTCGCTGCGGCCTTTCCCCACCGCCTGGTCTTTGACAACCGCACGTTTGGAGAAGGTAGTGATGATTTCAAACGCGGTCTTTATGCAGTTGGTGGCGGAAGAGGCAACGACAACGATTTCATCTCCCCGTTCCCGATTGGCCAATGCGTGGTTGGCTCGTGCTATCTTTCGGATCCCCTCGTGTAGAAAATCATCGAGCTTTCGCAAACGGGACAAGTTGCTCTTGCTCTCCTGACAGAATCTCGTATATCCATGGATGTCGAGCATGGCGATGTAGATGTTGGCTATAGAGATATTTCGTTTCAAATCACCGGCGTTTGAAAACTCCGGGTGCGGGAGAACCAGCTCCTTCCAAAGCTTCCCGTACTCGGATTTGCTGAGCTCTTTCAAGAAACCCCAGCGCAGATCTTTGAAGAGAAGGAAGCATTTTTCGATCACTTCCTCCGGCTTAAAGGACAGCTTCAACGGACTGGTGTAGTCGTATAGGGCCGAAAAGGTCTGAAACTCCCCGGCCATGATTTTCTCACTCAGATGATAGTAGAGTTTCAATTCGGCGGTGGAGGAGAGCATGAGAGAATATTACCTCCTTTTACCGGTTGCACTCAACCATACGGAAGATTGAAAGATCCTATCAGCGGAACTTCAGGATCCGCCAGCCCCGCTTCCGAGCAACCCGGCGCAGCCGCAGATCCGGATTCACGGCGACCGGATCAGCCACCGACTCCAGAAGCGATATGTCGTTGATGCTGTCGCTGTAGAACGCGCAATCCTGCCACTGCCCACCGCGGGCTCGGATAAAATCGTGCACCTTTTCCCTCTTTTTTTCTTTCAGCAGCGGACCCTCGGCAAGCCGTCCGGTACAACGATTGCTTTCAAACTCCAGAGAGGTGGCTATCACCTCCTTGATGCCCAGATGCTCCGCTAAGGGGCGGACGACCAGATCGAGGGAAGAGGTAGCCAACACCACCCTGCGCCCTGCAGTTTTGAGCTGCTCGATCAAAGAACGAGCGGCGGGATAGATCAGGGCTTTCAATTTTTCGAAGTTCGCCCGGGATACCTCTTCCAATGCTTGCCGGGATTGGCCCGTAAGCACGGGAAAGTGCCAGTCTCTCGAGTGAGCGTTCAAACTGCCCACGGAGTACTGCAAGAAGAAAAAGGGTATATAGGCCAGGGTCAGGACGGGAAACAGACCGCGTTGTACTCCTTTCACCAAGAACAGCGGACCCGAGGAGCCCCGAATGATTGTGTGATCCACGTCAAAAAAGTCGAATTGGGGTTGTCCGGCCATCAGTTATAATCGCCGCAGATGGAATCCCCCATCCACATCGATCACCGATCCGGTGGCGAAGGGTAGATCCCCGCGGATCACCGCGGCTGCAGCCGCACCCACATCATCCGGTGTACCCCACCGGCCCTCCGGCACCAAACCTTCTCCGATCAGACGGTCGTACTTTTCCTTTACCGCGCTGGTCATATCCGTTGCCATAATTCCAGGCCGCAGTTCCACTACCTGGATACCCTCCGCAGCCAACCGAACCGCCCACAGCCGGGCCGCCATGGACAGTCCCGCCTTCGAGATGCAGTAATCTCCCCGGCTGATCGATGCGGTATTCGCCGACATGGAGGTGACAAAGACGATTTTAAATCCGCCTGGCAGCAAACTTTTAGGTTTCTCCTTCAGCCAATAGCTCACAACACCTTGGGTGAGGAAGTAGGGACCTTTCAGGTTGGTGCGTATCAGTTCGTCAAAGGATTCCTCCCCGGCCTCTGTGATATCTGCGCGGATCTTCGGGGCGATCCCGGCGTTGTTTACCAGGGCATCGATGCGGCCCAACTCTCCCACCGTATTTGCTACCAGAGCTCTGCGCTGCTCCGTATCGCCGATATCCCCCCGCAACCCTGCAAATTTTTGGACCTGACTCCGACGGGCGGCCAGGCATTGACTCACCGTTTCCGCAGCGGCTTCCCCGTTTCTGGCATAGTTCACGGCTACGGAATAACCCTCCCGGGCCATTCGCAGGGCTATGCCCCGCCCCAAACCCCGGCTGGCTCCAGTCACCAGAACTACAGGAGCAAGCAGCTCCCCCGGCTCCCGGTTGTTGTGCTTTTTCATGAAGCTAAGCATAGTTCATCCCACCCGGGAGGTCAAACCCCGACGGCTTCACGCCGGTGCCCGAGGCTTTGACATTTTTCAGGGAAAATCACAAGATGAAATCCACAAACCCCGGAAGTGAAAAGCGTATAGATCGCAATCTTCGCTTCGCAACTAAAAGGAAGATTGCGATGTATTCAACCAGTGCGAAAATCTTGCAATAATAGCAAGATTTTCGCACTGTCATCAAAATAAGGAGGGCAGGCGTGATGAAAATCGATACCTCGGTGACCCCGAAAGACCTTTTGCCGAGGGTCAACGAGCTGTTCGAACTTTCCGGAACAAAGATCCTGGCGATCGACCGGAGGTGGAAACCCGAATCAGGGACCCCGGTTTTTACGGTGAAGGGCAAATACACCACGCGGGGCTGGACCGAGTGGACGCAGGGGTTTCGGTTTGGATCTGCCCTTCTTCAATTCGACGCGGGGGAGGACGAACAGTTCCTGGATCGAGGGATCCAGGGCACCCTGCAGAGCATGGCCACCCACGTCAGCCATATCGGCGTACACGACCACGGCTTCAACAACATCAGCACCTACGGCAATCTTCTGCGTCTGTACCGCGAGGGCAAGGCTCCGCGGGATAGTTGGGCCGAGGCGTTCTGCGAGCTCGCTCTGAAGGTGTCCGGAGCGGTTCAGGCGGCCCGCTGGACAGCTCTACCCGACAATCTGGGCTACATCTACTCCTTCAACGGCCCTCATTCTCTGTTCGTCGACACGATCCGATCGCTCAGGGTGTTGAGCGCGGCCCACGCTCTGGGTCATGTGCTGATGGGCGAGCAGGACCGTAAGATCTCCCTGCTCGAACGGATGCTTCAGCACGCCGAGGCTACCGCCCGCTACAATATATTCTTCGGAGACGGGCGGGATATCTACGATATACGCGGCCGGGCGGTACACGAAGCCGTGTTCAACGTCACCAACGGCATCTTCCGCTGTCCGAGTACCCAGCAGGGCTACTCCCCCTTCTCCACCTGGACCCGGGGACAGGCCTGGGCCCTGGCCGGGTATCCGGAGCAGCTGGAGTACCTGGAAACCCTGTCCAAAGATTCCTTTTCTCAGGCTCAGGTCGCCGAGCTCGAGGGCAAAGAGAGCTTTATCAACCGCTTCCTCGAGACCTCCAGGGCGTTGGGGGATTTCTACATCGATCAGACGCCCGCCGACGGGATTCCCTACTGGGACACGGGGGCGCCGGGCCTGGCCGACCTGGCCGGCTGGCGGGACAGACCGGCGGATCCTTATAATGACTACGAGCCGGTGGATAGTTCCGCAGCGGCGATCGCCGCTCAGGGGCTGCTGCGGCTCGGCCGCTACCTGCAGGAAAAGGGAGAGAAAAGCGAGGGCGGCCGCTACTTCCAGGCCGGGCTGACCGTAGCCTCCACCCTGTTCTCCGAACCATACCTGTGCACAGATCCTCAAGCCGAGGGATTGATCCTGCACTCGGTCTACCACCGGCCCAACGGCTGGGACTATATCCCCGAAGGACGCAAGGTCCCATGCGGCGAGGCGACCATGTGGGGGGATTATCACGCCCGGGAGCTGGCCCTCTACATTAAAAAGATCGCCGAGGGCGGTCCCTACTACACCTTTTGGAACTATTTGTAGGAAAGGAGGGAGGCATGGCAGGGCAACCGTTGCAAGACCTGGACAAGCTCTGCATCCACACCATTACCACCCGTCCCTGGTCTCTGGCCGACGCGATCGACCATTACAGCGCCGCCGGGGTGGCCGGCATTTCGGTATGGCGGCAGGCAATCGATGGACGAGACCCGGCGGCTGCAGGAAAACGAATCCGGGATGCGGGACTGGCCGTGGTATCTCTGGTACGGGGAGGTTTCTATCCTGCCCGGGATCGAAAGGAACGGCGGAAGGCGATCGATGAAAACCTGCGGATCATCGATGAAGCCGCCGCTGTAGGAGCACCCCACGTGGTGCTGGTCTGCGGTGCGGTGCCCGGGCAGCCTTTGGAGGAATCCCGCAAACAGATCCGGGAGGGGATCGAGGCGACCCTGTCTCATGCTGAGAGCTCGGGGGTCAAGCTGGCGATCGAGCCGCTTCATCCGATGTACGCTGACAGCCGTTCGGCGATCAACACCCTTAAGGCAGCCAACGATCTGGCCGAGGCGATCGCCTCGCCCCTGGTGGGGGTGGCCGTGGACGTGTATCATCTGTGGTGGGATCCGGAGCTGGAGGAGCAGATCAAACGCTGCGGACAGATGGGCAAGATCCTCGCCTTTCATATCTGCGACTGGAAAACTCCGACCGAAGACCTGCTGTACGACAGGGCTCTGATGGGCGAGGGCTGCATCCCGATCCGCCGGATCCGGGGATGGGTCGAGGCGGCCGGGTTTGCCGGCTTCAACGAGGTGGAGATCTTCTCGACGCTGCGCTGGACCCAGAGCCAGGAGCAGTGGCTCGGAGAAATTGTACAGGCCTACCGCGAGGCTTCCTGATTTGAACGAGACATATCGCAATCTTCGCTTCGCAACTAAAAGGAAGATTGCGATGACCTCAACCAGTGCGAAAATCTTGCTATAAAAACAAGATTTTCGACTGTCATCGTAATAGGTGTAAATATAGACGAGGCAGAGAGGAACAGGAATGAAAGAGCACAAGATCGGCGTAATCATGAACGGCGTGACCGGCCGGATGGGGACGAACCAGCATCTGATCCGCAGCGTTCTGGGGATTCGCGCTCAAGGAGGCGTACAGCTTGCCGGCGGGGACACGATTCTGCCCGACCCGATCCTGGTAGGCCGAAATCCGGGCAAGCTGAAAGCCCTGGCGGAAGCCCACGGCTTGAAGCGCTACTCCACGGATCTGGATACCTGTCTTTCCGATCCGTTCAACCAGATCTACTTCGACGCCCAGCGAACCGATCTGAGGAAGGAACCGGTGCTCAAGGCGATCGCCGCGGGCAAGCATATCTATACGGAAAAACCACCGGCGCTGAGCACGGCCGAGGCCATGGAGATGTATCGGGCGGCGGTCAAGGCGGGAGTGAAGAACGGGGTGGTGCAGGACAAGCTCTGGCTTCCCGGCTTGCTGAAGCTCAAGTACCTCAAGGACAACGGGTTTTTCGGCAAGATCCTTTCGGTGCGCTGCGAGTTCGGATACTGGGTCTTCGACGGCTTCGACCAGCCGGCCCAGCGCCCCTCCTGGAACTACCGCAGGGAGGATGGAGGGGGCATCATCCTCGATATGCTCTGCCACTGGCGATACGTCATCGACAACCTCTTCGCTCCGGTGAAAGCGGTGTCCTGCATCGCCACCACCCACATAGACGAGCGGGTCGACGAGCAGGGCAAGGCGTATCCCTGCACGGCGGAAGACGCGGCCTATGCGACCTTTCTCTGCGAGGGAGATCTGATCTGCCACTTCAACTCCTCCTGGGTGGTGCGGGTACGCCGTGACGATCTGGTCGTGTTTCAGGTCGAGGGCACTAAGGGAACCGCTGTGGCGGGATCGCGAGACTGCTGGATCCAGCCTTCGGCCCTTACCCCTCGGCCGGTCTGGAACCCGGATCTACCTCAATCCCTGAATTTCTTCGAGCAGTGGCAGAAGCTGCCGGACAACCGGGAGTATGACAACGCCTTCAAGGCTCAGTGGGAGCTGTTTCTCAAGCACGTTGCGGCGGGCGAACCGTTCCCCTGGACTCTGCTGGAAGGGGCAAAGGGAGTGCAGCTGGCCGAAGCGGGGAGGCGGTCCTGGAAGGATCGCCGCTGGGTCGACCTCGAAGAGCTGGAGGGGGAGCGGCAATGATCGATCCGACCAACACGACCTTGGAAATCGGAAGCGCTGGCTGCGACACGGCAATTCTCGGAATCGGCAGCTTCGAACAACACTCGGCCCATCTGCCCGTCGAGACGGATTTCTTCTTCGCCGAGCGGATCAGTCGGGAAACCGCTTCCCGGCTGCAGGCCGTGCTGTTGAATCCCCTTCCCTACTCCACTTCGCTGGAACACCTCGGCTTCGCCGGCACGGTTACCTTGAAACCGTCAACCTTGGTCGCAGTTGTCTGGGATATCGCTGAATCGGTGCACCATTGGGGAATCCGGTACCTGGTGCTGCTGAACTCCCACGGGGGCAACTTCTGCTTGAATCCGGCGGCCAGGCAGTGGAATATGGAGAGGAAAAAGCCCCACTTGCTGCTGATCGATTTCTTTGCCTCCTTAAGCGAAATCGGAGACAACCTTCACGCCGGCGAGGTGGAGACCTCGATGATGATGCATCTGGCGCCGCAGCGGGTGCGGGAGGACAAACCGGAGGACTTCGTCCCCACCTGGAGCCGGGCGGATCTGACCCACCTGGGAATGAAAGGCATCAGCCCAACCGGGGTGTGGGGCTATCCCAGCCGGGCCAGCGCTGAAAAGGGAGCGAAATGGTTCGACGAAGCTATCGATTACTGCGTGGAGCGGATTCGGACACTCAAAGGAGCGTTCTCCAAGTTGACGGATATATAATTAAAATTCTATACTTTGATAGAATCCTAAAAATTTTTCAAAGGAGGCATATTATGCCTAAGAAACTGCTTTGGGCTCTCGTGCTCTTCCTGGCAGGGGCTCTGCTGTTTGCAGGCGGAACGACCGAAGACACAGGTATGTGGCAGCCCACCAAACCGATCCAGATCATCGTTCCCTGGGGAGCAGGTGGCTCGACCGACCAGATGACCCGGGTTGTAGCCGGTGAGTTGGAGGACTCCCTCGGCCAGAAGATCGTGGTCGTGAACCAGCCCGGTGCTTCCGGTTCTGTGGGCACCAAAAACTGCCTGGATGCACCCCACGACGGCTACACCTGGACGGCAGGGGCGGCGGCGGACCTGGGCGCCTACAAGGTGCGCGGACTGATCGACACCACCCTGGATGACTGGGTTCTCTACCTGACAGTAGCCAACGTTTCCGTAATATCTGTCAACGCCGATGAGCCCTACAAGGACTTCGCTGAGCTTCTGCAGGCTTTCAAGGACAACCCGGGCCAGATCCCCGTGGCCACCGCCGGACAGCTGTCCGCGGGTCACAACTCCATGATCGCCATCCAGAAGTACACAGGTATTAAATACAAGCACGTCACCTACGACGGCGGTAATCCGGCGGTCATCGCCACCGTTGCCGGTGAGTGCGTGGCCGTGCCCCAGCTGGCCGTTGAGCAGGCGGACATGCTGGCCGGAGGCAAGCTCCGCGCCCTCGCCGTTTTAGACGACAAGCCCCTCGAGCTGGAGAAGTACGGGACGATCGAGCCGATCACCAAGTGGATCCCCGACTTCGTGCCGGGTCCGAACTACTTCGGCATCTGGATTCCCAAGGACGCCCCCAAGGAAGTCATCGATACCTTCGGCAAGCTCTGGGACGATGTGATGGAGAACTCCGAGGCTTTGCAGAAGTACGCCGCCAGCCGCGGTGCGGTCTTCGATCCCTCCTGGGGCGAGGAAGCCCAGAAGAAGGCCATGCCCTACCTGTCGATCATCGCCTGGAACCTGCAAGAAGCGGGTCAGACCGTCATGTCCCCCGCCGATGTGGGGATCCCCAAGCCGTAACAAGCGCAGCGATTGCGAACCAAGAGCATCTCTCAAGCCCTGAGAGATGCTCTTTTCATTTTTTCTGGATTCCTGTAATAATAGTAGCACCCTACCCGCAAACAGACGGAAGGAGATCGTTTTATGGAAGAGCGAAATATGCCGCGGGCGGATTTCATTACATCGATCATCCTGATCGCCTTCGGGATCGCCGTGCTCGTACTTTCCATCCAGATGCCCCGTTTCGAAGAGCAGGGGGTGAACCGTTTCTCCGTTCCGGGAATCGTACCCGGTTTCCTGGGGGCGATCGTCGCCTTTCTGGGGGTTGTCCTCTTCATTCGTTCGATCATCCGCAAAGGATACAAACTCGGGCTGGACGGCGCCGCATTAAGCAGGTTCTTCCGGGCGGAGATAACCAAACGCTTCGCCTTGACGATTCTGATTAGCGTAGCCTACGGTTGGGGATTGATCGCCCGGATCAACTACGAGGTTGCCACTGCAATCTACATCTTTACCTTTGTTGTGATCTTCGATGTCAAGTGGAGGCAAGGAATCAAGTCCCAATGGAAAAAAATACTCATAGCGGCGATTATCGCCATACTGGTAGGCGGCATCGTCGGCACGACATTCCGCCGTCTGTTCCTGGTGAACCTACCGGGACCGGACCTGTTCTAAGGAGGAAGCATCATGATTGAGGGCTTGCATATGTGGACTCAGGCTATCATCGGCTTTATGACGCCCAAGATCATCTTCGACGTTCTCTGGGCTACACAGTTGGGGATCATCGTGGGCATGCTGCCCGGTTTGACCGCTACGATGGGTGTGGCGCTCATGACCACCCTGACCTTCAAGATGGAGACCTCCAATGCCGTATTGATCCTGGTCTGCATGTACGTGGGAGCGATCTACGGCGGCAGCCGCAGCGCCATCCTGCTGAACATTCCCGGAACTCCGGCCAATGCCGCTACAGCGGTGGACGGGTATCCCCTGGCCAGACAGGGGCGGGCAGGCCGGGCTATCGGCCTCGCCACCACAGGCTCCTTTATCGGCTCCTTTATCGGCATGGCCATGCTGAGCCTGTTCACGCCGATCATCGGGAACTTCGCCTTGAGCTTCAAGAGCTTCGAGTTCACCTGGCTGGCCATCTTTGGAGTCGTAATCTGCGGCAACCTGACAGCGCCGAAGGACCCCCTCAAGGGCTGGATCGCCGGTTTTCTCGGTTTGTTCGTAGCCATGATCGGTATGGAGGGAATCCACGCCCACATCCGCTTCTCCTTCGGTTCTGTAGCCCTGTCCGGGGGAATCGCCCTGCTACCGGCCATGGTCGGGGCCTTTGGCTTTGCCGAGCTGATCACGATCATGAAATTCCCTAAGATGGAGGTTATCAATACCAAGATCGAGCGGGTGATACCGCGGATACGGGATATTCTCAAATACTGGAAAACCATCCTACGCTCCGGGATCATTGGAACGTTCATCGGAGCGGTTCCGGGCGTGGGGGAGGATATCGCCGCCTGGGTGTCCTACGACATGGCCAAACGGTCGAGCAAGGACGGACACAAGTTCGGAACCGGGGTAGAGGAAGGATTGATCGCCGCCGAAACGGGCAACAACGCCTGTGTGGCGGGAGCAATGATCCCGGTGCTGTCCCTGGCCATACCCGGTTCCGCCCCTGCCGCGGTGCTGTTGGCGGCCATGTTCATCCACGGCGTCCGTCCCGGACCGCTGATCATGCTCGAGTCCCCCGAGTTCGTGTTTCAGGTCGGGGCCATGGTCCTTCTGGCCTCAACCGCAATGCTGATCCTGGGTCTTTCCATGGTCAAGATACTGGTAAAAGTTCTTCTCGTGCCGCGGGAAAAGCTGATGCCTATCGTCTTCACCCTCTGCGTGGTCGGCGCTTTCGCCATTCAAGCAAGAGTCTTCGACGTGGGCGTCATGATCGTCTTCGGGATCATCGGCTACTACATGCGGGAGATGGACTATCCTGTGGCGCCCCTCGTCCTCGGGATCATCCTGGGGGACATCCTGGACAAGAACCTCAGACGGGCCTTGATCCTCTCTGACGGGAACATTGGGCCCTTCTTCACCCGGCCGATCTGCGCGGTCATCGCCGCGATCACCCTCCTGACAATCGTGAGCAAGATGCGCTGGTTTCAGCTGGCCATGGGAGCTGCGGTACGAGGCGTTAAGTCCGTGTTGGCGAGGAACAAAGAGGGCGCCGGGAAGAAGTAGCAAACAATAGCTGCTGAAAGCGGGATTGATGTGTGGTGAGGCATGGCACACCGGAAACCACGGTGATACCTGGACCAAGATGCCCTTCGATCTGGTGTGAAGCAGGTGCTTGGAAGCTGGCTTGACAAGCCGGGTGGCATAGATCAGGAGATTTTTCCGGCGGAGCCGAGCAATTCCATCAAGCGAATCACTTCATCTTTGACCGCCATCCGGGCTCGATAAAGCATGTCCTGAGACCCGCCGGTACTGGTCAATGAACCCGGATCGATGCGGCTGATTTCGTTGTTTCGGATGAATTCCTGCAACGCGTTGACATAGGCGCGGCGCAGAACCGAGCCGACATTCACCTTGCTGATACCCAGGCCGATCGCCTGTTTCAAATCCTGAGGATCGATCCCAGTGCCGCCATGCAGAACCAGCGGTACTTCAATGCGTTCCCGCAGGCATCTGATCAAATCGAGATCCAAATTGGCCTTGGCGTTCTCCAGTACATGGATATTGCCCACGGCCACCGACAGGGCATCCACGTTGGTCTGGCTGATAAATTGTGCCGCCTGCTCCGGATCCGTATAAACTCCGCCGCTGACTGTTTCAGTGGCGGTATCGGCTTCTGGTAGATCACCCACCTCCGCTTCCACCGCCGCACCGGCCGCGTGGGCCCTGGACACCAGCCGCTTATTGATTTGCAGATATTCTTCAAAACTGCAGCAGGTATGGTTATACATGAGGATATTGAATCAGGCTGCCAGGCCGGTGTACAGGGAATCTTCTTCATTGGCCTCGTTGAGTATTAGCGCCATGGGTACGGCGGCCTGACGGGCAACCACGGCGCCCAGCGCACCGTAGTGGTGCAGGTTCTCGGCCACATTGCGTTCAGCATTTTCTAGAAAACCACCGTTAATCCCGAGAATCACCGGAGACCGGGATTGTTCGGCCGCATCTTTGACGGCCAGCAATGACTCCATGTTCCACGATTCAAAATAGCCCACCGCATAACGATGCGTTTCAGCGTGTTCCAGGAGACGGGACAAGGAAACCAGCGACATGGAGTTACCCTTTGCGGCGAAAAAGATTATGTATTGAAAAGTGAAGATTATGATTTTTATTACTTGATTTGGTCACCACCCGATCCTTCCCAAATTCGAAAACACACAATGGAGATTCTCACAGATACCCAAATAATAAAGTATGTCAGCAAAATAGAGAGCCTTTTAATCGGCCACTTGTGTGGTGTGGCCGGCGACACCAGGATAACGACATCGCCGTTCAGAGGGAGCAACCCCTCTCCTCTCCTCGGTTTTCCCATACTATTCCTTGACAGTTGCTCTCTGTAAGTCCGCTTTCGCCGATCCGGGGGAATACGGCCCGACTATCCGGGACGAGTTCGGCGTGGGGGGGGGCTCACTGTTCCCGCAGAGCCTCAAGCATGGATTCCACATTTTCTGTCGGGATATCGCCGGGCATATCGTGTGAAGGAGAAATAATCAGTCCCCCGAATTGCCGGGCCAATGAAATCCGTTCCTCAACTTCTCTTTGAACGTCCGCAGTCGTTCCAAAGGGGAGCGTCTTTTGAATACTCAGACTCCCGTAGAACGCCAGCCTGCCCGAATAGCGCTCCATTGTTTCCGCGGTATCCATCACTTCGGGCTGGAAGGGATTGAATACATCCAGTCCGATGTCAACGAGATCATCCAAAATCACGGAGATATCACCGCAGCTGTGAATGAACACATCGTACCCCTGCGCATGCGCCTGATCGTACATTCTTTTCAAGTAAGGTCGGATGAAAACCCTCCACATCTCCGGACTCATCAGGAGGGCTCTTTGTGAACCCCAGTCGTCGCCAAAATAGATGCCGTCGATTGCATACCGGTCCAGCCGCCTCATCACCCCCAGATTAAACTCACAGATCAAACCCATGAGTTCGTGGACAAAGGAAGGATTTTTAGCAAAATCAATGAGCAGATTTTCCATCCCACGCAGCGCCCACGCTCTTTCAAAAAGGTTATAGGAAAATTTAGCCAGGATGTACCGGTTGAAGTTTGCCTTGATCGTGGGTTGGAAATGGGCATACCGCTGGGGATCATCTGCGGTCGGGACCGGCAGGTCATCCATCCTACCGGAGCTCAAAATACAATTGGCGGGAACACCGATATCACGGTCGATCCTTCTGTCCCAAAGTACACCCCACTCGTCTTTCCAGACCCCCGGAGTCTGTTCGGTAGTGCTGTTGACCGCTCGGTTTCTCACATAAGCGATGTGATTGCCTAGAAAACTGTCCAGCCGGTTGTACCGGTATATATTTTTACCGAGCACGGTATGGCTTTCTTCATCCAGGTGGAAATCTCCCATGAGCCTCCGGGCCAGGTCACCGGTATAATTGAGCTGCCAGGGAACACAATCGGTTTGGTCGAAATGAATCCAGTGTTTTACCTTCTGTTTTTCGGTCATCGTTTTTGCGTTCACGGAGAACCCGCCGCACCGTGCTGTACCTCACCGTGCTCCGCTGCGCCGCGGCCAGCTTCTGCCTGCTCCGCCGTCCGACCGGCATCGCCCAGGGCTGCCACACTCCGCGGTTGTATTCCGCTTCCCATCATACCGACCTATTAACTTATAATCGATTCAAGATAATGTGCGGATTATCAATTCGCCTTCAGATCCTTGTTAGGTCGCGGACCAGTGTTCATTCAGCCAGGCGATAGTGCCCTCAATTGATACCGACTCAGCGAACTCTATCATGTACGGGATTTTTTTTACATCATCCATTTGGACAGATATTCCCGGGGGAAACACGGGTGTGAGCCGATGATATCGGGTATTAAGTATCTGGCTGCACTGATAATCAGCGATTCCAGCAGTTCCTTCGAGTATCAGGCTCGCCAAAGGCTTGATCCACTGTATGTAGCCCCAATCATGAGAATGACCCTTGACGTACTGAAGACTTATTCCGGTAACGAGAGATAACAAGACGACATCCTCAAGGGATGGGGTTGGGTTGTACCGTTGATCCTGCGTTTGCGCCAGAGCGCACATGCTGGGGTTGCTTGTGTAGACACCGCCGTCAATGAATCCATTCACAGAAGGGAAATATGTGGGCGCTGCGCTCGTGAAGAGACCAACCTTATATGCTGGCTGGCCCCGGTCGTTATTCGGTCCGTTGTCGCTGATGTTGATAATAACTCGTCCCTCTCCTGTTTCCCTCATGAGCCGGGCTGCCTGCTGGCGGGCAGAGGCGCTGAGATAAATGGAAAGGAGCGCTACAATCAATTTTTTCTCACCCATTTCCTTCTGCACACAGAACCTCGAGCCGGGTAGGTGAGCACAAATCGTCATTGGGTAGGCGCTTTTAAGATAACCTGCAGATCCTCAAATCAGCATAGCTCGTTGTTCAGGGCAGCATCTTGATGCCACCGCCCAGGCGATTGTAATACCCATCACCGCTCCGGTTATAGCAGAGCGCAATCTCGCCCGATTCTCAAGCCATATCAGGCCAGCCAGCGGTCCAGGTTCTCCCGCACAAAATCGTGATCGATCAGGTGGGGATAACGGGCGATCACCGCGTCGATCTTCTCGGCCTGGCCGGGAGACAGCCCTTCCCTCTCTCCGAGGGGATGCACTCCGGCGACCAGACCGCTTGACTTGAGGACGTAAAGGATGCCGGAGATGCAGCCTTGAAATGAGTGCTCCGGATCGAACACCGCTTCGTTGGACCCGGTAACCTGCGCCGCCAGGGTAAGCAGCTCGGAGGGGACCGTACCGCTTCGCTTGGCTGAACGAACCTGCTCGAGCTGCTCCACGGCCCGTTTGGTCCAATAGGCCCAGTGCCCGAGCAGCCCACCGACGATCTCTTGTTTGACCGTCCCCGTCTCCAGGGCAACCTCGTACCGGGTGAGAAGATCGACCAGGATCGAATCATCGTTTCCCGTATACAGGGCCACCTCCCCCGCCCTGCCGGCGGAGGCCACGGCCCGTATCACAGCCAGTGTGTAGTAGCGATTGAAGGGAGCCATCTTAATGGCCGTCAGATTGGGGATTTCCGCAAATTGACGCCAGAACTCTTCGGAGAGCACTCTACCCCCGACTGCCGGCTGGAGATAGAAACCCATGATCGGTAGTACCTTGGCCACCTGGCGGGCATGGTCTACCAGCCGCGCGTCGGAATATCCCTTCAGAGCACCCAGACCGAGCAAACCGACATGGTAACCCAGTTCCCGGGCCAGTTGCGCTTCCCGGACGGCCTGGTCGGTCTTGCCGATGATCCCGGCGATCATCACGGGATGATCCGAAGCAACGACGAGGGGTTTCCAGGTACGAACCGTCTCCATGGCCAGTTCCAGCACCGGTCGATACAACCCCACTTTGGGATCGTGGATGGCGAACTCCGTGGTGTGCACGCCGACCGCCAGGCCTCCCGCCCCGCAGTCGAGGTAGTATCTTGAAAGTGCACGCTGATGGGACTCATCCAGTCTCTTATCTCCATTCAATGCCAAGGGGTGGGCCGGAATCACCAGTCCCCCCCGCAGTGCCTCCCCTACCTCATCAGGAGGCGGCGGAAAATCATGTGCGCTGTTCACTCTTTTAGTTTATCCTTCCTCAGAACTTTCCGTCCCGCACCTGAAACTTTGTGGGTTTCTTCAAGGTTTTCCTTCCCCGGCTCACCCAATCCAAGACCTGGGAAAGCATCTGCTGCAACGACACCGCCGGTGCGGCCAGAGAGGTAAGAATACAAAGATCGGAGCAAAGAAAACAATACATATGCGACCGAAGATTTCAATTTGAATCCGCCCCTTGTTCGAAGACCTGAAGACCGGATAAACTCTAAAGGACTATGGCTGCCGAGGTACTTTTACGCACCATAATGCTGATCTGGATCGGAATCGGAGCGGGGACCTTCTGCCTGCTGTTCTTCGTGACCGCCCCGTACGGCCGCCACAGCCGCAGCGGCTGGGGGCCGACGATCTCCGCGAAGCTGGGATGGATCCTCATGGAGGCGGTGGCCCCCCTGGGATTTCTCTACTTCTTTCTCAAGGGCAATCAAAGCCCAAACCTGGTTACCGTCCTGTTTCTCGGCCTGTTCCTGCTCCACTATCTCAACAGGGCCTTTATCTATCCCGTCCGCATGAAGAACAGCGAGCGGCCCATGGCGGTGTCCGTAATCGTCATGGGAGTATTCTTCAACTCGGTAAACGGGCTGCTCAACGGCCGATATTTAAACCTGTTTTCTTTCCGATACACATCAGGCTGGCTTCTGGACATCCGTTTTCTCGCCGGGCTGGCCCTGTTCTTCTTAGGAATGTATATCAACCTCCATTCCGATGGGATCCTGCGTTCCCTGCGATCCGGTGAAATCCCCGGATATAAGATTCCCAAGGGGGGAGCGTTCGAGTTTGTATCCTGCGCCAACTACTTCGGAGAACTGATCGAGTGGCTCGGCTGGGCCTGCATGACCTGGTCGCTGGCGGGTCTTACCTTTGCAATCTGGACCGCCGTCAATCTCATTCCCCGGGCACTGGCCCACCACCAGTGGTACCGCCGGGAATTCCCGGATTACCCGGATAAACGCAAGGCAATCTTTCCTTATCTCCTCTGAGAGGAACTACAGCACAGCCTCCCACGACTCCACTATCCCTCGAATATCGTAGCTCGACTCCGCCTCCACTCTTCCCCTGCGGATCAGTTGTCTGCGAAGCTCACCCTGCTCCGCGATTTCCAGAAGGACCCGGCAGACCTCCCCCGGATCCGCTTCATACAACAGGCTTCCCCCCTCTTCCTGCACCAGGCTTCCCGGCACCAGGGTATCCCGGTAGGGAAGGATTTCCCCGGGCCCTTGGATCGGAAGGCTCACCACCGGAACTCCACAGGCCATGGCTTCGATCACCGGAATGCAAAAACCCTCCCATTCCGAGAGATTGAGGTACAGATCCATCAGATTGTACAGTTCAACCAGCTCCTGATCCCTTCGTTCCTCCGCGATCACCTCGACTCGATCGGAGATTCCCTCCCGCGCAATCAGCGCCGGAAGGTCCACTCCATCTAAAGACACGAGCCTGTCCGTCTTGATCACCAGCCGGGCGTTTCCCCTCGCCTGAGTGAACAGCGCGAAGGAGCGGATCACCAGGTCGAAGCGTTTTCTTCTGGAATTGTTGCCTACGCTTCCGACTACGAAACAGTCCTTCAAACCGTGAGTCCTCTTCAGCCGGCTGCGTCGGGGCTCAGGCTGGGGGGCGAATCGCCGGCTGTCGACCCCGTGGGGAATGACCGGGCCGATTCTCGAACAACCGGCAAGACGCAGAAAGGATTCGGTCTTCCCGGTCAGGGGGACGTACACCGGTTGTTCGGGCAGAGCCTGTCCGGGAACACGGGAAAACTGAGACCAGAGGAAACAGGGAATCCCGATCTCCCGCTTCTCGTAGAGGAAGGGAAACTGGTCGGGGTAGCCGAGGGCGATCACCGCCTCGGCGGCTGTGCGTACCACGGCTCCCTCCGGAAACACCGGACCGTAGAGAAAGGTTTCCCGCCCCCGATGATTCCACACCGAGGCAAGCAGAGTCAGCTGGCGAAGGAACGAAGGTTTTCTTCTTAGAGGCAGCCCGGAAAGCAGCAACAGCGGACCGGCTCGTCTCACCCCGGCTCAGCCCTGTACACACACCTTCCTGCACGGAAAGTCATGTCGACCTCAAGACCGGGTCCGAGCAGAACCAGGTCGGCGTCCTTTCCCTGCTCCAGGCTGCCTTTTCGGTTCTGCAGCCCGAGGACAGAGGCGGGATTATAGGAAGCGGCGCGGAGCGCATGCATCAGGCTGCAGCCTGTATGGGTGATGCAGCGGTCAATCAGTTCACTGATCCCCAAAGAGGTTCCGATCAGGGTGCCGTCGATATAACGGGCCGTGCCGTTTTTCGACTCGTAGTCCAGACCGTTGTACAGGTAACGCCCCTCCGGCAAACCCATAGCCTGCATGCCGTCGCTGATCAGGACCAGGCGTCCCTCGGTCAGCCGCTGCACCGCCATCCGCAGCACCGCGGGATGAATATGGACACCGTCGGGGATCACCTGGGCACTCACCCCGGGCGATTCGAGCAAAGCCGGGATTGGCCCCGGGTCGCGGTGGTGCATCGGCATCATGGCGTTGAATAGATGGGTGACGTGGCGGATCCCCGCCCGCACTCCCGCCTTGGTCTGCTCGTAGTCGGCGGTGGAGTGGCCGAAAGAGGCTACCACCCCCGCCGCCGGCAGCCGTCGGATCAGGGCGAGCGCGCCGGGGAGCTCCGGAGCAATGGTCATCATACGCAGATGCTTTTCGGTGAGCTCCTGGATCCGCCCGAAGGTTACATCCCCCACCTCGCCCAGGCAGTCCTCCTGGATCATCCCTCGTTTGCCTTTGGCGATGAAGGGCCCCTCGAGATGTATGCCGAGAAGCTCCGCGCCCCTCTGGTCCCGGTCGCAGCCTCGGGCGGCGGTCCGAAGGTGAGCGTTGTCGCCTTCGGGGCGATACACGGTAGTGGCCAGATACCCGGTCACTCCGAAACGGGCGCAGGTTCGTGAAATCGAGTCCAAGGCCTCCGGTGTTCCGTCAAGAACGTCCGCGCCTCCGGCTCCCTGGACATGGACGTCTATGAAGCCCGGTACTACCGTCTTCCCTGCGGCTTCGACCCGGGTATCGTAATCGTGGATCGTGCCCTGAGCGGATATCCGCAGGATCCTGCCCTCACCGAGCAGGATCTCGTGATTCTCCAGCTCCTCGAAGGGAGTCATGATCCTTCCACCTGAAATGAGATATCGTTCCATCGTGATACCGGAAGTGTAGGAAGTTCTCAGCCTCCTGGTCAATGGCAGGAGATGGCTTGAGAAGACAGCCCGAGCCGCGATAGAATGATCCCGTTGAGGGAAACAAGGCAAGCACCGTGGAATATCCCGGGAGAGGAGCACCGATGAGCTCGAGGGTTGAACAGAGGGTTCTTGAGCGGACGGAACAGCAGATCGTCTATCCTCCGACCGAAAAGATCGGGGTGATCGTGGTGGATAGCTTTCCCGCCCTGGGAACACTGGCTGCGCTTCGCTTTATCGAGTGGACTCAAGAAAATCCAGAAGGAGTGATTGCCCTACCCACCGGTAAGACTCCGGAGCATTTCATAAAGGAGGTGAACCGCCTCCTTGAAGGCTGGAAGAACAAAGAGGTTCAGCGGGAATTGGCTGAATGGGGCATCGATCCGGCACGGGGATGCGAGCCGGCCGGTCTTCACTTCGTGCAGATCGACGAATTCTATCCCATCAATCCTCTGCACCACAACAGTTTCTTCCACTATGTGAATCGTTTCTATCTTGAGGGGCTCGGGCTGGAACCCAAGCGGGCGCTGCTGATCGACTGCAGCCGGATCGGCCTTCCTCAGGGGAAAACCCTGGAGGAGGTTTGGGCAAATGACGAGGTGGACATAACGCTTCGTCATCGCATGGCCCACAACAAGGATGAGAGGCAGCAGAAGGGGATTATCGAACGCATCGACCAGTGGTGTGTCGAATACGAAGACCGCATACGGGCTCTGGGAGGAATCGGCTTCTTCCTGGGCGGCATCGGTCCGGACGGTCACATCGGTTTCAACGTCAGAGGTTCGGATCTATACTCCACAACCCGTTTGACGACCGTCAACTATGAAACGCAGGCAGCGGCGGCTGGAGACCTCGGAGGAATCGAGGTTGCCAGGAAACGCCTGGTAGTAACGGTAGGCCTGGCCACCATCACCTACAACCCGAACTGCACGGCCATAATCATTGCAGCCGGAGAGTCCAAAGCCCGGATCGTGGCCGAAGCCGTCCAGGAGGAGCGCCATGTTCGCTTTCCCGCCAGTTCTCTACGGATTTTGCCGAACGCCCGTTTTTATCTGACCAGGGGAGCCGCCAAGGCACTGCAATCCCGCCGGCTGGCGGCACTCGTCAAAGCGCCCTCCCTGACAGATATCCAGATCGAACAGGTGGTGATCGATCTGGCTGTGAACAAACTGAAGAGAATCGAAGCTCTCACCGAAAAGGACTTCAAGGACTCCCCCTTTGCAGCCCTGCTTCTGGAGAGAGAGCATGGTTCCGTGCGGGAAATCTGCGGTCGCGTGGTGGAGACTTTGAAGAACAAGATCGCAGCAGGTACTCAAATCATGAGGGATACCGTCTTCCTCCACACCGAACCGCATCACGATGATCTGATGCTGGGATACCTTCCCTTTATCGTCCGCCACATCCGTGAACACTCGACACGGCACTACTTTGCCACTCTGACCAGCGGGTTCACCGCTGTTACCAATCTATTCATGCTGCAGCAGTGCCGAAAGTTGAGGCACTATATCCGTTCCTCCGCTTTCCTCGAGTTGGAGGCTGTCGGGTATTTCGATCCTGCCAACGGAATCTTCCGCAACCGGGACGTCTGGCAGTATCTGGACGGAGTAGCGGCAGGATCGCGAACCATGAAGGACGACGGGGAGATGCGCCGTCTGTACAGGAATCTGGTGGAGCTGCACGACGAGAGGGACAGGCAGATCCTCGAAGACCGTATCGAAGAGCTGATCAACTACTTCGAGACCCAATATCCCGGGAAAAAAGACCTCGAGTATATCCAGCGGCTGAAAGGCATGGCTCGCGAGTGGGAGGCGGATTGCCTATGGGGATACTTCGGCTGGAGCGGAGAATCGGTGTGCCACCTGCGTCTTGGCTTCTACAAGGGGGACATCTTCACCGAGGAACCCACGGTTAACAGAGATGTAGCCCCTGTGCTGAAGCTTCTCGAAGAGATCAATCCCGATGTGGTTACTATCGCTCTGGATCCTGAGGCCAGCGGTCCGGACACGCATTATAAGGTCCTGCAGACCGTTACCGAAGCGATCCGCTTGTACGAGGAAAAATCCGGACGGAAGGACATCACGATCCTCGGTTATCGCAACGTCTGGTACCGGTTTCACCCCAGCGAAGCGGATATATTCGTTCCGGTATCGCTGAACATGTTCGCACTCCAGGAAAGTGCCTTCCTCAACACCTTCATCTCCCAGAAGGCGGCCTCCTTTCCCAGCTACGAACATGACGGCCCGTTCTCCGAGCTCGCCCAAAAGATTCAGGTCAGCCAATATCAGACTCTCAAGACCTGTCTCGGCAGGGAGTTCTTCAACGAGCATTCCAGCGCCATGATCCGAGCTACCCGGGGAATGGTTTTTCTAAAAAGTATGAGCCTGGATGAGCTGTATCGACATTCCGGGGAGCTGCGCCGCAGCACCGAGAACCTCTGAAGCCCCGTATCAGGAGCTGCCCAGGTCGCCGAGCCAGGCCAGCAGCCGGGAGCTTCTGCTCTCCACCCGGCGGGAGTCCTCCCGCAGTTTCCTTATAAAGGCGTTGCTCTCCAGGGATCCCCGGACCGCCTCGAAATCCAGCTTCCCCTCTTCCCTGGATCCGTCGATTCCATATCCGATGTGGGAGTGCTCATCGAACTCCTTAGCCGCATCGTTCTCCAGAATCGAATTGAGCTTCACGGCGTTCTCCCCGCCGACACGGATCAACTCGGCCAACTGCGGTGGCTCAAATTTCTCCCAGGCCGTATCCAGGCGCTCCTGCAATACCCCGATGCACCAGTCCCACTCATATTCCCGGTAGCTGTCGTAGATCCGCCGCAGCCGGAGCTGGAGCTCCCCGAGATCCCGTATGTGCCCCTGAGCCACCGATTCTACGATCTCATCGATCTTCTCGGCGGGAGCGAGGAGCCCGCAGATATCCCGCCATTTGCCGCCTCCGGAAACTGAAGTCGAAGGCGCCAGGGCCTTGCGGATATCCGCGACCGCCCCTGCGGGACAGAGTGGTTCCAGGCGTTCGGCCAGGCGCTGCCCGAGATACAGGCCGATCCCCATCTCGTAGTAGCGGATGCCCATCTTGAGCAGCAGCCGGCGTATATGCACCCCTCTGTAGACGACCGTTTCCTGCTGCTTGCTACTGCCTTCGGCCAAGCCGCGGAGCACCTGCACCCCCATGATCATCTTCCCCACCGTGTAGGGATTGAGGAGATCGAAATGGATCAGGTCCAGCTTGTCCGGATCTTGCCGCCTGTCCCTATCCACCCATTTCTCCGCATCCCGGCGCGTGCCGATAGTGAGAAGATTCACCGCCGGGGTAAGCAGGCTCCGGCCCTCTCTCTCCGCCAGGTTGGAAAAGGGCAGGTCCGCGGTGTCGATATTTCCGTAGTGCTTGCCCACTACGGAGGTGAAGGCGCCGACCCGGGAAGGCCAGAACAGGTAGGAAAAGGAACCTGTCTTCGCCCCCCGCTCTAGAACTCCCTGGTGCAGAGGACCGAGCTTGTACATATGATTGCTCTGGTTGGTACCGCTTCCGGCGTTGAAGAAGGACACATAACAGGCGATCAGCAGCGTGGACTTATGATGGGTCACCGAGTAGGGACCGGCGAACAGAGATACGGCTTCGCTGTGAAATCCTTCGCAGTTGGCGAAGAAGGCGCAGTTCTCGGCGGAGAACTGCTTCCCGATGCGAACCCCCTGCCCTACAAAACATCTCTCAAGGGCAGCCCCGGTGTCGACCCGGGCACCAGACAGGATGACAAACTGCCGGGCCACAACACCCACACCCACGTAGCTCGGATCCTCCGGACAGCCGGCGATGGTTCCCTCCTCCAATTCAAGAGCACCCTCTACGGTCGCGGCGGCTCCAATCATTACGTTGCTCAAGCGACCGCAGTCCTCGATCCTGCTCCCCCTCTGAACTCTACCCCGGCGGGATTGTTTACTGTCCGTGTAGGTTTTAATCAAGGCCTCAACGGACCGGAGAAAGCGGGATTTGTGTCGATACATCACCAGCAGGTAGGCGATCTGAGCGGAAAGCCGGTCGTAGATGGGAAGCTCCCGGCCGCCCGCTTCGTTCACTATTTGGATGCCCGTTCCATTGGCAAAAGAGCTGACCCCGTCCACCACCAGGGTGCCAACATTTCGAACGATCACCCTCTCCTCGAAGTCGTAGTTCGCCGTGAAGCCTACCGAGTCCACGAGAACGTTGTCGGCAAACGTGCAGTCGTGGACCCTGCTGCCGTACAAACCGCAGGGCACGGAACAGCCGCCGGGCAAGGAAGCCGAACCGTCCAGCCGGCCGAGAGAAACGGGACCGCTGAAAGAAGTGTTCTTCACCCGCCGCGGATCGAAACCGTCCCTCACCCGGATCTGCTGCCAATCTTCGGCAGTGCAGCCCTGGGTCGTGAGGGTGGCTATTTCTGAGTCCGATAAACTCCGGAATTTCATGCACCTAGATGTTTAGATCGGGAAGGCTGTGAATGCTCTCCCTCTCGATATCTTTGAAGTAGCGTACGGTTCCCACTTTGAGCTCTTCTGTGGCGTCCTCGTCGCAGAGGATCATCGATTTTCTGTGCAGCTGCAGCATCGATACGGTCCAAGCATGATTCACCCCCTCTTCCACGACTTTTTGAAGCGCGTGGGCTTTGGAATGGCTGCTCACGATAACCAGGATCTCTCGGGCATCCATTACCGTGCCGACTCCCACGGTGAGGGCTGTTTTGGGCACTCGGCCTACATCGCCGTCGAAAAAGCGGGAGTTGGCCAGCCGGGTATTGTAGGTCAGGGTCTTGATCCTGGTGCGGGAGGAGAGAGAGGAGTAGGGTTCGTTGAATGCTATGTGGCCGTCTGGACCTATGCCGCCGAGGAACAGCTGGATGCCGCCTACCGACTCGATCTTTTTTTCGTAGCCCTCGCACTCCGCTTCCAGATCCGCCGCATTCCCGTTCAGGATGTTCACATTCTCCGGGGCGATGTCTATGTGGTCGAAGAGGTGATGATGCATGAAATAGTGGTAGCTCTGCGGATGGTCCTCCGGCAAACCCACGTACTCATCCATGTTAAAGGTAATCACATTGGCAAAACTAACGGCCCCCTGACGGTTGAGATCCACCAGATGCTCGTAGGTCCCGACAGGGGAGGATCCCGTAGGCAGACCCAGAACAAAAGGCCTGTCCTTGGTCGCTTTGAACCTGTTGATCTTACCCACGACATAGTGGGCCGCCCATTTGCTAAGGACGGCATAATTTTCATGAATGATGATTCTCATCTTTCTCTCCTTTCAAAGGTTTTTTTAAGAACGACACGGGCATCTGCAACCACAACGCCCTGTCCTTGTGTCAGGACAAGCAAAGGATTTATATCCAGTTCGGCTATCTCCGGCCGCTGCCGGGCCAGCTGACCGACCCGCTCGATGCAGGTCAGCAGACTTTCGACATCCCGCGGTTCCCGGCCGCGGGCGCCGGAAAGCAGGGGGAAGAGCTTCAGCGACTGTACCATGACCCTGGCTTCTCCACGGCTGAACGGGGCTACCCGAACGACAAACTCCCTAAGGATCTCTACGTAGATGCCGCCGATTCCCGCCAGGACAACGGGACCGAAGGAGGGATCATCTTTGATACCGATAATCACTTCCTCCCCATCGCCGGCCATCTTCTGTACCAGCACCGCCTCCACCCGGGCGCCGGCGACGGATGAATGGACACTCTCGAGAATACCCTGGTATCCCCTCCGCACCTTCTCCGCCGAATCAAGCCCTAGAAGAACGCCGCCTGCATCACTCTTGTGGATCACATCCTCGGAGACAACTTTTAATACAACGGGAAAACCGAATCGTTCAGCCAACGCGGCAGCCTCCGCCTCCGAACCGGCCAGACCATAGGGAAGAAGGGGAATCCGGTAGGCATCGAGAAGACGGAAGGACTGGTCCAGGGACAGTTCCCCCCCCCCCTCCTCCCGTACTGCAGCAAAGATTCGATCCGCCCCGTCTATATCCACATCGTCGTAGAGGGTGGGCTGCCCCGGATCCCTGTCTCTGAGCTCGGCGAAAAGACAGGCTCGAGAGAAAGCCTGGCACATATCCTCGGGCAGAGGGTAATGCGGAATATGATGACGCTGAAGGATTTTCACCCCCTCCGAGACGTCCGCCTCTCCCATGAAGGAAGTGTACAGAGGCTTGGGAAACCGCCTGTCTATGGAACAGAGCTCTTCGGCGATCGAGCGAATATCGGTCATGGACTGAGGAGTAAGAATCACCAGGGCTCCGTCTACCCCATCGTCGCCAAGGATCGATGATACGGCGGCACTGTAACGGTCCTTTTTCGCATCGCCGATCAGGTCCACGGGATTCTTCAAGTTTGCCGTATGGGGAAGACTTTTTTTAAGGATATCCGCGGTCTTCTCCGAAAAACGGGCCAGCGTCAATCCTTCCTTCACCGCCCGATCCGTTGCCAGAACTCCGGGTCCACCCGCGTTGGTAACGATAGCGACCCGTTTCCCCTCGGGGATCGGCTGGTAGGCCATGGATATGGCGTAGTTGAACATGTCTTCTATGGTCTCACAACGGATGATCCCGGCCTGGCGAAAGGCGGCATCGCATACCTCATCGCTTCCCGCCAATGAACCGGTGTGAGAGGCCGCTGCTGTGGCTCCCTCCGTGGTACGTCCCGACTTGAGTACCAGCACGGGTTTACCCCGTTCGGAGATTATCTCCCGCACTACATCCATCAAGGCCTTGCCCTCCGTGACCTCTTCGAGGTAAAGAAGGATCACCTTGGTCTTGGGATCGTCCTTGAGGTAGTAGAGAAGATCGATCTCGGAGATATCCGCCTTGTTGCCAAAACTGACGAACTTCGAGAAGCCGATATTCTTGGCCAGGGCATAGTCCAATACGGCGGTGCAGAGGGCTCCGCTTTGGGACAGGAAGGCGATGTTTCCCTGCGCAGGCATCTGACGGGCGAAGGAAGCGTTGAAGCTGCATTCCGGATCCGTGTTGATCACACCGAGACAGTTGGGACCGATGAAGGAAACTCCATACTTATCGGCGATCGCTTTGACCTCCTGCTCCCGTTTCATTCCTGCTTCCCCGATCTCCCGAAAGCCGGCGGAAATGATAATGGCCGATTTGATCCCCTTCTTGCCGATCTGCTCCATGGCGAGGTGGGCGACCGTGCTGGGGAACACGAGGACGGCCATGTCGAGATCGTCATCGATATCGATCACATACTTGTACGCCTTCACCCCGGCAACGGATTTTTCTCTGGGGCTGACCGGATAAACGGTTCCCTGGAAGCCGTCTTTGAGAATATTGTAGAAAATATCGAATGGCACAGTACCCCGACCGCGATTGGTTCCTACCACGGCTACGGATCGGGGATAGAAGATTCCGTGAACCTGCTCTCGACTTTTACGCCTCCCCAAGAAATCACCTCTGCCTCGCCAGGATACCGGCAATGAGCTCTACAGCACCGTCGACTGTCTGGATCTCGAGAGCCGCGGCTTCATCCATTTCGATTTCAAACTCCTCCTCGAAGGCGGCCACCAACTCGAGGCTCTGCATAGAGTCGGCCCCCAGGTCGAAGATGAAGTTGGCATCAGCCGCAACCTCCTCCTCCGCCAGCTTCAACACTCCGCCGATAACCTTTCTGACTCTGGACTGAATCTCCCCTTGTTCCATGATCACCTCCCCTTTCAGGTATACCAGTTTCCAGTCATCCTGCCAAGGCGAGCGCCCGCGGGCCACGCTCGCCGGCTCTTGCACGAGACATGGAGACCTGAAGTGCCGCCAAGACGGCTTGCAGCAAGCGGGACAGGCGTATTAGGATTCTCAGGAGCTTATGAGAAGACGCAACCTAAGCCCCGGAGAGCTTGGCCGGGCCCGGGGATTGTTCCTGCTATTCGCCGTTCTCAACGTCATCGCCTTTACCCTTCTCAGCGGCAACATCATCACGCTGTATGCGCTGCGCCTGGGAGCCGGAAATCTGTTGGTCGGCGTTCTCTCCTCGTTCATGTACTCGGCCTATATTTTTCTCTTTGTCGGTCGGCGGATTGCGCCCAAATGGGGGATGATTCGCCTGATGGGCAGGTTCTGGATGCTCCGCTATCTACTGATGCTGCCCATCCTGGCTTCTCCTTTTTTCGCCGCCAGGGGATACACCGAGATAACTTACGCACTCATCATCTTCAGTGTATTGGGCTTCAACACCGCCAGAGGTATAGCTATTGCAGCCTACAACCCGATAATAGGCGAGATCGCCGCGGAAAAGGATCGGGGAGCCTTCCTTTCCCGTGTGCAGGCGATTCAACATTCCGTCGTACTGGCCCTGGCCGTGGCTATGGCCCTGCTCCTGGGTAAAAACGCGCCGCTGTATATGTACTCCCTGTTTATCCTTACAGGAATCGCCACCGGATTGATCGCAGCCTCGACGATTTTTCGTTTTCCCGAGCCTGTTCAGTCGGAACAGCCGCAGCAGGGGAATCTTCTCAAGAGATTGAGAGTAGCCATCTCTCAGCGTACATTCCGCACCTTCATCCTCCTGTACTTCTTCACGACTCTGCTCATCTATATGGCAGCACCGTTTCTGGTCGTGTACTTCAAACGGAGCTATCTCCAGCCGGACAACGTAATTTTGTTCTTCCTTGTTTTTGGCAGTGCGGGGGCTGTTCTGATGGCCCTGGTCAGCGGGTTCCTGATCGATAAGATCGGCGCCAAACCTCTCTATTTTCTCTTCTTCGCGGTTTTAACCCTCGTACTCATCCCCATGGTCGTTTCTCCGCCCTTTACAACCACCTGGGGCGTCCGGGTCTTCGCCTGCTTGGTCCTGCTGTTCTTCAATTTGGGGCAGTTCGGCATCCTGAATGCGGGACAGACCTACTTCCTGGCCGCTATCAAACCGGAGGATCGTCTGGACCTGGGCGTGATTTTCTTCATGACCCTGGGGGTCGCCGGAGCCCTCGGTTCTATCCTCGGAGGTATTGTTCTGCAGAGCATCGAAGGATGGCTCTCCGCTTCTTCCCTTGCAGCCGGAGATCTGCAGACGCGGGTTTTTCAAATCTACTTCGGTGCTGTGGCTCTGCTCTCCCTAATCGTATTGCTCTTCCTCAATACCATGGGAAACCTCGGCGCCTATCCGATCCGCAACGCGGTGGCGGCGATCTTCTCTCCGAGAGATCTGCGGGCGATCAGCCTGACCCGTCGTCTCAAACGGGTCCAGAGTGTGGCCGAAGAGAAGCAAACCCTGAAGGCTATGGGGGAAGCTCATTCGGGGCTGTCCCTGGCGGATGTTCTTTCCCGGCTGCGCTCTCCCCGTTTCACCATCCGCGCCGAAGCACTTCAGGCCCTCGCCGACCTGCCCCTCGATCAGGAGGCGGTGCAGGCTCTCATCTCCGAGGTGAAAAACCACTCCTACACCACCGCCTATCTGGCAGCCGACATCCTGGGCAGCCGCAAGATCGTTCAGGGAGTGCCGGTGTTGCGAAAGAGCCTGGAATCCGATGATTTTTTCCTCCAGGGAAAATCCATGGTCGCGCTGGCCAGGTTGGGAGACCGGCCGAGCATAGCGGAAATTCGAAAAAACCTGAGCACGACCACGAACCCGAGAGTCATCATTCACGGAGCCTCCGCCTTGGAACTGTTCAAAGATGTGGAATCGATCCCCGTGCTGCTCGGCAAACTCGGAACCAAGATGCAACCGTACCTCCGGGACGAGATCATCCTCTCACTGGCCGGCATCCTTGGATTCGGCGAATGGTTTTATCCCGTGTATGCCGGCTTTCTTGAAAGCGCCGGCACCGGAATTGCCCTGCTCGGTGATTTTGTGGCGGAAGCGGAGATCCCTCGGATTCCAAGGGAATTGCTGCAGGAGCTTCTGTCCCGATTGCCCCAGCGGAATAAATCCCTGTTTTCGGCGCTGGCGGTGGAGCTGCTGGAAACCGTCGAGATCACGATGGAAGAGAGGAGCATCAGCGGATCTCTGTCCAACGCCGTGGTAGACCCAAAGTTGATTAACCTGGAGCGTTTTCTATTTCTAGTGACCGCGACGATCATTTGGAACGCCTGCGGTCCGAGCAGCCGGGGATGAATTATGACTGTTTGTCCGTTGGTTTGAATACTACGGAAATTCTTTTCCGACCATCCATCTTTGCAACCAGGGAATCCTCGAATCGGAGGTGAACCAGATGCTCGCTTCTATGGGCCGCCTTGTGAGAGCGCAGCCACTCCCAGTCGATGAAATTGGCGGCGGAGTTGCAGGGAATGTCGAAGTAGCCGATGTTCATCGAAGTTACGTTGTGGAAGAAGTGAGACCCGAGAGAAGGATCGACCTTGAAATCGGGCAGCTCCGCTTCCACGATGACTTTCACATTGGAGATGTGGTTCCAGTTTACCGGGATACCCAGCCATGGATCACGGCTTCCCCACCGACCGGGGCCGATGAGTATGTAGCCACGATCCTCCTGCTTCATCAGATTATTCAGCTCTTCGATCTCTCGAGTCATTTCTACAGTACGGGTCTTGTCGAAGCGTTCGGGGTCGACAAAAATGATATCCTTGAGACCGTCGATCCTCCCGTTTCCCATGGCCCGATCGGAATACAGAACCAGCTCCTCTCTTCTGACCTCCGACAGATCCAGGTTGTACTCCTCCAAGTCTCCGAGAAGCGGTTTTATCTGGAGAATGTAGAAGTTGGGCTTTCCGTTTCCCGCTTTGTTTAGATCCACGGCAAACTCGATTTCCACAGGAGTGCCCATGGCCCCCTTGACGATGTCGAGAACCATTTCCAACACCTTGGCGAGGGGAAAGTAGTCGTATTTCAAGATATAGGCGAAGTTCACGATTCGCGGACCCGGCAGCTCGCCCCCCACCTGCAGGCGGTTGTTCTGATAATCCCAGGTGGAAACGCAGTACTGGAGGGCTCCGTGTTCCTGAGCCTCCCCCACTGAAAGACGGCTCAGGGTGGCGTCGTCCCCCTCGATCAGGTTCACGTGGTCTTCCATCATATCGATGCCGTAGAACTCCTGCTGGCTGAGCTCCAGCTGCTCCTCCGGGGAGACGAAATCGATCTTTGGGTAGTGGGGACAGAAACGAAAGGCCTTCTCGCCGTCGATCACGTATTTTCCGAGACCGATTCCGATCACGGAGATCCCGTCCTCCGGTTTGAGATAGGCTACGGGATAGTAATTGTAGGATTGGGCGACTCCGGAAAAGTCGGGATAGAAGTACCGACCGTGGCGAGCCCCAACCACGTCCTGGATCAACACAGCCATCTTCTCCTCGTCCGTCTTGTAGCTGATCGCGTCGAAATAGGCCCGGGCGGATTCGGAGAGGATAGAGGCATAGACCAGCTTGACCGCCTCCTCCAGCTGCCGCAGCCGCACATTGAAATCCGGATGGTTGTTGGGCAGCAGGAAGGTATCGTAGATCCCCGCGAAGGGCTGGGACAGGGAATCCTCGAACATCCCGGAAGAACGCACCGACAGAGGCCCGTTGGAGTACTTCAGGTAACGCCTGAGCTTGTTCCGCAAGCCTGGAGAAAGATCCGCCGCCAGGAAACGCGCCTTCACCTCCCTGTAGGCAACGGTCCGGGTAAAAAACTCAGTCAGGCCGTTTTGTTCAATAAAGAAATCGTACTCCTCGGTACCGATCACCGCAGTCTGGGGAATGCGGACATTGACATCGGAAATGATCGTATTGAGGTCGCATTTCTCGATCATCAGATGCAGGAAAGCCATGCCCCGTCCTTTTCCCCCCAACGACCCTTCAGCCAGGCGAAGCACGTGGTGCACCTCGTCCAGGAGGGACTCGTCGAAGGGCACCACCTGGCCCCGGGTCTTGTTCTGCTGTAACTGGTCGTGTACTTCAATGAGATGCTGCCTCAACCCGGCGGTGGAAGGAAAGTCACTGACCTTAACGGGCTGCAGCTCCTTGGCGATCTGGATCTCGCCCCGGGCCATGAGCCAGCCGGAGAAGTGGTTGCGGTTGGCGTGATACACGAGGGATTCGTCAGGTACTGTGAACAGCAGGTCCTTGAACTCCTCCATGCTCCGTGCTCGTCCGATGGGCTGACCCTTGCGGTCCCGGAACACGAAGTCCCCAAAACCCAGATAGCGGAAGACGAAGTCGGTCAGCTCCTTGGAGAGATTCTCGGAGTTCTTGTCTATGTAGCTGGCATTCAGTTCCCTGGCTTTGCCCGCATTGATCGGATCTGAAGACTGAAGCAGGGTGGCCAGATCCGGAACCCGATCGCGGACATAGTTGATGAGCTTCATCCCGGCCTGGTCCTCACGCCTGCCCTCGGCGGGAAACTTCATGTCCGTGATCAGACACAGGAGATAGTCCTTGTACTTCTCGATGATGCCTTGAGCTTCCTCGTAGCTTTCCGCCATCAGCACCTTGGGACGGGCCCTCATGCGAAGCAGCTTCTTCATATCGACGAGGTGCTCGTCGCTGATGATTCGCTGGGTCTGCTTCATGATTTCGGTGTACAGCAGAGGCAGGTATCGGGAGTAGTAGCGGATCGAATCCTCCACCAGCAGGATCACCCGGACCAGACCGATCTTGGTGTCCTTGACCGCGTTCAGTTTGTCCTCGATGTACTTGATCATGGCCAGGAAGATCTTCGAATCCCCGTTCCAGACGAAGACCTTGTCCAGCGAAGCCAGGCGTTCTTTTTTCTCGGCGATCAGGGAAATCTCGGTGTTGTCGTTCAGCAGCAGCAGGATCGGGATGCTGGGATTCACCTCGCGGATGCGCTTGCTCAGCTCGAAGGGGCTGATCTCGTCGATGCGCATGGTCAGGATCACCATGTCGAAGGAGCGAACTTTGAGGATTTCGATCGCTTCTTCGCCGAAGGAGACGCTGGTGATGCGGGGAGCGGTGGACAGATTGAGCTGGTGATACTCCCCGAAGATCTTCTCGGTTAGCTTGTCCTCCTCCTCGAGGATGAAGGCGTCGTAGATCGTCGCGACCAGCAGGATCTCCCGAACCCGGAACTGCATCAGGTCGTGGTAGATGTCATTGTCGGTCTTGTACTGCTTGACCAGCTCCGAAAGCCGTTCCCTGAACTGAACTTCCATTGCTATCTAGGATAAACGAAAACGACAGGTGCGCCAATAGGGATGCGGCGATCAGTGGCGCGGCGATGGAAGTCCAACTCTCAGACTCTGCACTCTGCGTTTGCTAGTTTATGGCAACTAGGAGATAATGGCCCTGGCAGTCCTCGCCACCTAATCGACAATCTACCGAGGCTAGGTGAAGCAATCCGTGGAGGATTCTCTGTATTTTCCGAGCAATATCAGCAAACTCAACAGGAAATACAGGTCATGAAATCGAAACGCCTGGCCGACCTGTACCTGGATTCCCGCAGGATTGTCGTCACAGCCCACCGCGGTTTCTCCGCGAAATACCCGGAGAATACCATCCCCGCATTCATCGCAGCGGTGGAGACGGGGGCGGACATCATCGAGTTAGATCTACGTGGCACCCGGGAACGAGTGCCTGTTGTTCTTCATGATCCTCACCTAAACCGCACGTCAAACGGTTCCGGAAATGTCGGTGATTACTCACTGACCCAGCTGAAAGAGCTGGATTTCTCTTATCACTGGAAGCAGGAGGGTAACGATCCACTGCTCTTAGGCTCTTCAACGAGGGTTCCCATTCCCACATTCGAAGAAACCCTTGGCAGTATTTCTGAATCTGTGGGGATGAACATTCAGGTCAAGGAAGCAGATCCGCTGCTTCTTAATCGAATTTGCAGCGTTTTCGACAGATACGACCTGTACCAGCGCGCCTATCTGACCATAAGCACCTTTTCCGATGCTGCGGCCGTCCGTAGGATAAATCCCAAGATTGACTTGTGTGTGCTGGAACGCAAACTTCCCCTGGATTACACAATGCTCCAGCGCATGAAAGAGTTCGGCTGCAGGTTCCTGCAGCCTCACCGTCGCGATGTGACTGCACAGTTGTGCCGCCGGATCAGAGAGATGGGTTTCTGGGCCAATCTGTTCTACTCCAACACGGATCAGGACAACCGGCGTTTCATCGGTTATGGAATCCAGGGCATCCTGACAGATGCACCGGATATACTTATCCATACTATCAGAGACCTCGGATTGCCCTTTTCCTGATCATGGCCCGCATTACCTCTTGATACGGCAAGAGAGTAATTCGCTGCATTGACGCCGGGCACTATCTATCCTGTACTCATCTGATGAGTAGATCTCTTTATTACGATGACAGTCGAAAATCTTGTTCTTATGGCAGGATTTTCGACTGGAAGAGGACATCGCAATCTTCCTTTTTAGTTGCGATCGAAGATTGCGATATGAATTTTAATCTTTGTGAACGAATCTCCCGCTGAAAGCTTCAATGCAAGTAAGAAAAAAGCGATTCTCTGAAGAGATCGCTTACGCAGTCCAGCGAAAGATCTCCGATCTAAGTCGTCAAGAGGGCGATAAGCTTCCCTCCCATGCCCGTCTGGCCAAAGAGCTGAACGTTTCTATCCCCTCTCTAAGAGAAGGATTGCAGATGCTGAGCACTCTGGGAACATTGAAGATTAACCACGGTGTGGGGACGATCGTAGCCAAACCATCCGTGTCCAACTACCTGCGTATCGTGGAGAGGGCCCTTTCTTTGAGCCTCACGGGCAGATCCGGGCGGTGTGCGGCGCCCAAAGCCTCGATCTCTGAATCGTAGCCCGAGAAGGATCGAATGTCGCAACTATTCCCGATTTGCGGGGCAAGCGGATCGCCATGGGCGCAATCGGTGGTGAGAGCGGGATGATTGCCAAAGCAATATTGCAAGCGTACGGGATCAAAGATGGAGATTACAGGCCATTCTACCTATCGATATCAAATGCCGTTCAGGGCATGCGGTCCTCCGAAATCGATCTGATCTTTTATCTCAGCAATGGTCCCGGGTCCGCCCTCGCGGAGCTTTCCGAGGAGGTATCGGTTAATATCCTGAGCATCGATCCAGTTTCCATACATCCGGTTCTAGATGCCCACCCGTACTGGCAATTGAGCTCCATAAAGCAACGCATCTGGCCTCGATTGACGGAGGACGTGCTTACCCTGCGCACCTCGACGCTTCTCATCACCCATAAAGACGTACCTCATCAACTGATAAAAAAAACCACAGCTGTGATCATGGAGCATGCCGGGGAAATCAGCTTCGAATACTCAGATGGAGTGAAATACGGTGTCGAGTCGGCGCTGCAGGGAGTTTCCATTCCTCTACATCCGGGTGCAGAGCAATACTTCAGAGAGCGAGGCTTACTGGATGTTTGAGGTAACCGGCCACCGCGGCGCCAGGGCTCTTTCTCCGGAGAACACACTGGCAGGATTTCGACTGGCCGCAGACCTTGGTTGCGACAATGTTGAGCTTGACGTACATCTGACAAAGGATGGAGACCTGGCGGTTATTCACGATGAAACCATCGACCGCGCCACAAATGGAAGCGGCCCGGTATCTTCTTACACAATGGCGGAGCTCAAACAGTTCCACGCCGGGGAGGGGGAGAGGATTCCGAGCTTGAGAGAGGTATCCCGGTAAAGCCCACCGAATTGCTCGCCCAGGCTAAAGCGGACCGGCTGCATGCAAACCAAAAGACGATCGATTCCGGGCTGGTTGAGGCGGTGCATCGAGGCGGGAAGAAAATCGCCGCCTGGGGCACCATCGTGGAACCTCAAGTCATAGACCGGCTGATCGGCGCCATCTGGTACATCATCCTCTCCCCGGCCAACAGCCCGAACGCCCAATTATTTGAGCTTCTGGGTAAAAGGCCCATCTTCTGGTGGGCTTCCGACCGTTACATCCGCGGGTTGTTGGTGGCCACCGACATCTGGCGAAACGCCGGCTACGGCACTATCATCTATCTGGCCTCCATCATGTTCATCGATCCCAACCTTTACGAGGCGGCTCTCATCGATGGAGCGAACCGCTGGCAGCAAACCTGGTATGTCACCCTGGCCGGCATCCGGCAGATGCAGATCGGGTATGCCATGGCGGTTTCCCTGTTCAAGGCTGCCGTGGGTCTTAGTCTGGTCTTACTCAGCAACTGGATCGCCAACAAGATCAAGGAAGAGGGGTGTTTTAGCCGTGAGGCCGACCAGAGGACAGAAGGTTTTCAATGTCTTCAACTACACCCTCATGGCACTCCCGGCGCTGACCATGCTCCTACCCATCCTTCACATCCTGCAGCTCACCCTTTCCGGACACCCGGATCCCAGCTTCCGCCTCTGGCCAAGGCAGTTCACGTTCGAAAATTACCGTTTCGTCCTGGAGCAGGGCTTGATCCGGCGATTACGCCGTTGCCGAAGAGCCTTCCGTGGTGGTACCTGCATACGACATGATCCAAAGCGACATGGGTGACAAGAAGGACGAGCTGTTCTGGAAATATGTCATCGGCGAACACAGCTTTGAAGAAATGATGAAGCAGTTCGAAGCCTACAAGAAGGAGGTCGACTTCGACAGCATCCTGGCCCAGATCAACGCGCAAAGCTAGCCGGAATTGATCCTATCCCCGCTCCCCGGAAGCTCACCGCGGGGGCGGGAGTTATTATATCTATGCGCATCTACACGAGTTTCGGATCGATCTACTCTCTCATTCAACGGGGAGCAATCAAAAATGGAGGCGAAGTCATAGACACTCTGCAGACAGCCCGGCTCGGCCTCACCGCCGACTTGGCCCACCTGCACGTCAGCGGTGTGGTGCACGGGCAACCACATGGGCGTATATCCCTGGCAGCCAGCTCGATCGACTTCCAACCCTTTCTTAAGGTCTTTCGGGGAAAGGACATCGCGGCTGTTATCGAGAATCAGCCATGGGAGGTAATGATCGAGTCCAGGAATGTTCCGGATGCCTTCAGGTAGAGTCGAGGCGCAACTTCAGTGGAGGGGCAAGCTACACCAGCCCCTGATCGATCATGGAATCGGCGACCTTCTTGAATCCGGCGATGTTGGCGCCGTTGACGTAGTTGCCGGGTGTTTCGTACTCCTCGGAGGCCCGTTTGCAGGCCTGGTGGATATTGATCATGATGCCGTGCAGCTTGGAATCCACCTCCTCCGCGGACCAGCTCATATGCATGCTGTTCTGGGCCATCTCCAGCCCCGAGCAGGCCACGC
>Ga0307380_10000959_pt1 | contig 43481 bp, 41 predicted proteins | sample UN3MG_FD_202239 | JGI IMG/M metagenome (GOLD analysis project Ga0307380, IMG submission 202239) | Soil microbial communities from Risofladan, Vaasa, Finland - UN-3 | ecosystem: Environmental > Terrestrial > Soil > Coastal area > Acid sulfate soil | place: Finland: Risofladan, Vaasa | collected...
GGCCCGGCATGTCAAACAGCGTAAGCAGTGCTTTGACTGCTTACGCTTTCCCAGGGTCGCCGTGCTGACTCCTTACGCTGTGATTACGTTTCGGCGTAAGCAGTCATTTGACTGCTCCAACCCTCCGCAAGGGGACGGAAACCCCACGATGCTATCAGGCAGACTGCGCCAAGCCCAAGGTCCCAAGACCACTAATCCCCGCAAGGGGACGGAAACTGATATCCTGTGCATTTATCTGGATAGTTACTCCACAGGTCCCAAGACCACTAATCCCCGCAAGGGGACGGAAACCGACCAGGGGGGATGGTTGTCACGAACCACACTGGCACCAGTCCCAAGACCACTAATCCCCGCAAGGGGACGGAAACACATGCTGGGTCGAATGACCCCCGACCTCGATGCGCTGGTCCCAAGACCACTAATCCCCGCAAGCAGAGTACGGAGGAAGAGCAGGATCTACGGAATGACAGGATAGGGAATCCGTTCATTCTGCGAATCCTGCTCTGGCTGCGGGCCGAGACCACTAATCCCCGCAAGGGGACGGAAACGGACCAGAGGAGAGAGGAGAGATGGAGATAGAGAAAGGCGACTGACCGGCAGCCTGCCGTGAGCCCAATCGCATCGGGGACAGCGTGGCAGGCCCTATTGCGTGAAGGCGGTCTGCAATATCTGGAGCGCCCTCTCCCCTCTCTATCTCCTCTCCCTATCTCGTCCCTCCCGCGCCGCAGAGGAGCCGGAGCAAGCCGAGAGCGGTCTAACACGCCTGGCAAACGCTAGTACACTGTTTGTGTCCGGGCCACCCCTGGCACGATCGGTGGTATGGGAGCAAGGACTCCCCTGACGCAGATCCGGCGCTGCCGGGTCGAGACGTCGCGCGGCTTCAGCAACCGCCAAGCTCGCCGGAGGCGAGCCGAGCGCCTTGAGCGCTCCAACGAGTGCGGGGGCGGTCCGGCGGGTTCGGGAGCGTCAGCGACGCTGCCGAAGGCGGCGTCGCCGGGGTTTGCGCTGGCGGCGCTGCTTTTTTTTCAGCGATGTCGATCCTCTTCTGCTGCTGGAAGGCGAGGAACTGGTAGTGCTCGAATTCACGCTGGAGGATGTCGGCGAAGGCGGGGACGACGTCGGGGGGCGGTAGGAGGGCGCGCTGATTGAAAGTAATAAGGAAGAACGGTATTTCTACGGGTTGGCGAAGGGATCGGTGTACGAGGTGGTGAGCCTGCTGGTGATGATGGGCAAGCGCGGGTGCCTGGGCCGGGATGCGTATCGAGCGCACTACAGCGAGGCAGACGAACTGGCCGCCATGATCAGCGGTGCCATCAAGTCCACGTACGCGCGTGAGTAGATCGGGAGAGAATGGTGTTGAAAAGCGCGGTTGTCACCTATCCAGAGGGCTTTCCTCAGATGCTGAAGATGTCAGACGCAGAGTTCGCCGAAGAGCTAGGTTTCCTGGCTGCGGCCAAACTCTACGAGTTGGGTCGCCTCTCTTCAGGGAAAGCGGCCAGGCTGGCCGGCCTGGAGCGAGTGGAGTTCCTCTATCGTCTGGCCCAGATCGGTGTGCCAGCAATCAACCTCCGCGACGAGGAGATCGACGCCGAGATTCAGGCTGCGAGGGAGATAGCTGAGGGTGGAGATTGAACGGCTTCGAGCGGCCGGATTCCGTGTTACCCCGTCGCTGGTGGAGGCGATTTTGAAGGAAGCGGGAGAACAGACCATTCGCTTTCGCCAGGCAGCCTCAACGCAAAAAGCCGCCCACGAAAGATCGCAGGCGGCTCCCTCTTTCTCTCTGTCTCTATCTCCTCTCCCTTTCTCTTTTCTCTATCTCCTCTCTCTATCTCGTTCGGTGTGGCCCATCCCATGCGCCGTCTTGTGGCCGGTGCCGCAGAAGGTGGCATAGTCGGCCAGCAGGTTCAACCGCCGCACCCACTCGTCCCCGATCTTTCCGGCGCGGATGATGTGGTACTGCACGACCCCAACGAACCCCACTGCCTTGCGATTTCTCCCCAGGTCCACCATCTCGGTGCGCAAGTCGTAGCGACTCACTGCGACGTGCGCCGCCACGATGTCGAGCAGTGCGACGTTGATACGCAGCTCCTCCGGGGCGAATTCGTTCCAGCGGGACAGCCAGGATTGGTAGACCAGGGAGGGGTCGGGCAGAGGAACGTGCATCTCGCGGGAACGGAAGCTGGTGGGGGAGAGGAAGCGCAGCCGGATGCGGGTATCGGCCCAGCCGTCAGCCACCATGTCGGCGTAGGAGCAGCGCTCGATCTTGGGTCCCCCGGTGGGGAGGGTCAGCGGATGCCCCATCACCTCGACAGTGGGTGTGAGCGAGATACCGGCCGAGAGCGCGGGCCAGAGCCCGTCGTCGAGCAGCGTGAGGCGGAGCGTCGGCTGGCCGTCCACGCGGTAGATCGGGGAGACGGTGAACGGGCGCGGGCCCTCGCTGTCGTGGACCTTGGTGGAGAGGGCATAGTCGCCGATGGCGAGCCACTGGTAGAAGAGCGCGTGGAGCGCGCGGCCGGGGTAACGCGGCAGTGCCGCGGCCTCGTCGGGATGGAGAGGGAAGGTGAGAACGTAGGGCATGGGCTTAGCCTCCCAAGGATTCGATAGCCTCCTTCGTCACCCTCCGGCAGCGTGGCCGGCAATGTTGACAGGCCGGTCGTTCTGAGGTACACTGTTCATAACTGCTGCCGACTGGTGGCGTGGAGCACAGAGAATGAACTCGTTTGCCCAGATCACACTCAAGGGCCCCGTGCTGGCCGGCCAACAACTCGACATCACCGTGACCGTCCGCGCTCGCATCGAGGTGGACGCCGAGACTGCCCAGCGCAAGGTCACCGGTTGGCTGGTGAGCGAGGTCGGCAATCTGCTCGTCGGCGACACACCCGCGTTGGTGATCGCCGAGCGCGCGGTGTGGCGTGTGCCGGTGCTGCTGACCTCCCCCTCGCGCGGGGTAATCGGCGTCGTCGGTGCGGTGGACGTGGACGCACAGAGCGGCCAAGTCCTGGCCGACGAAGCGCTGGGGCGCCGGATACTCGAAGATGCCCACCAGGTTGCCCGTTCCGCACCGGCCCCAGCAGATCCCCTCGCTTCCGATCCTCTACTTGCAAGCAAGCCTGGATGACGTCCGAGGCTGGCTCGCCGATGGTATCCCCGTGACTGCACTGGTGCAGACCCTGGAACTCCCCTATCAGACGCTTCTAACGGTTCACTCGTTCGAGCATTTCGATCTCAATTTGATTCTTGAGTTGCTCAAGCTCCAGATCTCCGGTGATCAGGGTCGCTTCTAGCTCATCGGCCGTCGCTGCCGCGAAAGCATCGGCATAGGAAATGGCATGGTGCATCTTGAACCCGACGGCGGCAAAGACGGACTCTTCCCCGGCGGGGACAACGGTCAAGGGCAATCGACGAATTTGATCCAACGTCTGCCAGGCTTCATCCTCGCCTTTGACCTTGCCGACGCGATAGACAACCTCGCCCAGGTTGATGATGGGGATAAAGAGCTCAGGATCCTCACCTTGCGCGTCGCTCAGCAGTTGTTTGACACGCGAGGCGGCGGGTTCCTCACCTTGCAGCAGGGCAAGCACCGCCCAGGCGTCAAGCACGAAGCGCCGCTTCATCCCTTATCTCCTGTTGATGTTCTTCTTCCAGCTCGGTGAGGAAGTCGGCATCGGCGTACTTGCCGTAGAGGGCATCGGCCGGAGAGGCTGTCTGCGGTTCCAGAATGATCCTGCCCCGGTCAACCTGGACGTGGAACCGAGTGCCGCGCCGAAGCCCGAGCGCCTCTCGTATGGGCTTGGGGATGACCAACTGGCCTTTGGATGAGAGTTTGACCAACACGTTTCACCTCCCTGGTCTTACTTGCTGGCCTCTATTGTAAGACAAAGGGTGAGAGGTGTCAAATCAAATCATCCCCTGCGATTTCAACCACAGCTCGATGCCTTTCAGCACAAAGGTGCCCACCGAGGCACCCGTGGCGACCAGTCTACTCAATGCAGTTAGGGCTTCTTCGTTCTCGGTCAGCCACTTGAACAACCCCAGATCATCCCCTTGGGCCGCCTTCTCGAGGGCGCGCTTTCCATAGTCGCCGGTGACATCTCGATCCATCGACTCGCGCAGCGGCCGGCGGCCGGCATCGTCCACTGCTCCGGCGGAGTAAAGGACAGATATCGTACGCAGCCAGATCCGCTCCCGACTCATCACGGTCACCGAATCGTACAGGTCGTTGAAGGACTTGCTCAACGCGGACACGGCGAGATCGTTCAGCCGGCGGATGACCTCGGAGCGTTCAGCGCTGAGGCTAGGCGTATCGCCGTACAAGCGTGCTTTTCCGATGTTCTCCCTGAGCCGTTGCTCGTAGACAAGCAAGTCAAGGTAACGAGGATCGCGTTGGTCTAGTCTACCGCGCAGTTGACCCAGTCCAATCTCGTAGGTATAATACACGTCGGCCCGGGTTTCCTGGGAGGCTTCCTCCTGGACACGCCACTGCTCACCCAGTCCCAACAGTTCGCGGGCGCTGCGCAGCGAGAGGCCGGGCGGCGCGTAGCCGGTCAGTGTGTCGAGCGCGATAGGTGCTCTTTCCGCCACGAGTTCAACCCATCGCTCCGGCAGCTCGGTGGGAGAGTTTTGCACCGCCTCCACCAGCTTTGAGAGGTTGACGAACGGAAGCGCGACCAATTCGCACAGACCGGGCTCTATGGTGGGGTTGACGTATTTGTTCTCGGGGTCGGGCTCGGCACGGGCGATGCCGTGAAGCTCGATCTCCTCGTCCACCCAGAGGTGATAGAGATGGTCAGCCCGGTAGAGCTGCGCCGCCAACGCCGCCAGTGCCCCCATCCCGCTGCGCCCGCCGGTGACGGCCACGTGCACAGTCTGTTCAGCCTTTCGGGCTTGATCGATGTACAGCCCCATTCGCGCGGCGAAAGGCCCGCTGGCATCCCGCTCTGGTCCCTTCAGATCTATGGCGTCGATGTAGCACGGTTTGTAGCCCACATCCCCCACCCGGCGGAAAAGCCGCTCCAGGATCTCGGCGGCACTGAGTACGTCATCGTGCCTGGTGCCCACGGTGATCACCTTGTCCACCGCCACACCCTGTTCCTTCAGAGCGAAGTAGACGCCGCTGACGGCGCCGGCGGCAAAGCCCAACGGCGAGATCAACACGTGTTCGGTCATCTTTTTCCTCCAGTCCTCAATCCTGCGGAGCGGTTACCTTGAGCAGGCGGGTCAACACGACCGCGCCGTTGCGGGCGTAATCCCGGACCACCAGGGTCACCTGCTTGGGTGGATCCGTCCCCTCTTGAATCTGACAAGGGTGAGCCAGGTAACGGGGGATCCGTGCCTCCGACCAGGTGGGGCGTCCGGCAGACGCCGATCTGTCTTTGTCCAACTCTCCGTGCAGCAGGACGTAGCGCTCGCCGCCGTTGGCTCTCAGCGCGGTGCTGACCGGTTCACCCCAATCCACGCCTTGTGGCGGCTCGCCCTCCTCCAGCAGAGCCCGCAAGCGATAGGTCGCTCCGTCGCGCCACCAATCCACCTCCAGTTCTGGCCCGAAGGCCCATCCCTCGGACCAGCGCGCCAGGGGCACACCGGGCCGCCGGTCGCTCGGAGGCGCACCCAGCGGCTGCTCATCGAGCAGGTTGCGCAGCCAGCCCAACCCGGTGTCCTCCATCCGCGAGGCGTAGGCCCACGTCAGTCGCTCGTCGCCCAAGGCTGTCCTCAGATCCTCAATCGAGGCTTGCTCGACCACGTAGATGCTCAATTCACGCCCGTTCTGCTCAGGCATCGGCTCCTCCTTCCACCCCAATCTCCTGTAGGAAGGTGCGCCACCATCGCTCCACCTGCTCCGATCCGCTCTCCTCTTCCAGGACGCCCACCGGTTGATCTGGATCCTCGGGGAAGAGGCTCGCCAGGAGGTTCTCCGGTGTCAGCCATTGGCTCCGGCCCCAGTCGATCTCCAGTGTACACCAGCCCAGGCCCCGCGACCGCGCCCCACCCAGCGGAATTCGCCCTTGCTGGAAAGCCCGCAATCCCAGCCAGGCCAGCCCCAATTCCGCATCGCTGGGGTTCTCCACGACGATTTCGACCTCGAAGGGGGTATCGGCAGGGACGACCTCGTAGGCGAACTTGCGCTTGTCGGCGGCGCTCCCCTTGTCCCGGTCGATGGCCACGCCGTCGCGCACCTGCGGCTCCACCAGACCCTCCCAGCCCGGCGCGAGCGTCAGATCCTTGACCAGCACCTTGCCCGCCATCCACGGCGCGCCGAAAACACGGCAGGTGCGGCAGCTCAAAATGCGCAGCGCCTCGTCTAACGACTTGCCCTTCACCTGGCTGGCGCGCCCATTGAGAATCTCGGCCCACGCCTCGGGCGGCGTCGTCTTGAGCCTATTCACGGCGGCGGTCGTGAGGCAAACCGGAGGCGGTATGGTCTCCTCGTCGCGCGGCACCGAGAGGCAAGCCAGGTTCTTCGCGCGGTGGTCGGGCAGGCCGCGCAGCAGCGCTTCGGTAGCGGCGCGCCAGGCGCCCTTGAAGCTGGCACCCGGGATGTAGGGGCGACCGTCGGCGGTCTTAATCACCGGCAGTTCAGAGACCTCCAGCAGCGGATCGCGCCCGGCGCCGACGCGCAGCCCGGTGCGCAGTGTCAGCCTGCCGCGCAGGGTCAGCCGGCGTTGGAAAGATCGCATATCGGGCGCTCTTCCGTTTCTTTCACTCATCGGATTCCCCTTTCTTCAGCGCCGCGAACTTGTAGTGCAGGTAGACGGTGTAGCGCTCGACCATCGCCAGCCAGACCCGGCCCTTTTGCTCTTCAACGTACTCCGGATAGAGCGTCTTGGTCAACGTCCCGGCGTCGGCTTCCAGCGCGGCGATGTCGGCCAACACGGCATCGAGCAGGCCGGACTCTCTCCACTCTTTCACCCGGGCGCTTTGATAGCGCAGCCAGTTGCGGACGTGCTCCACGCCGTGGCCGCTCTGCACTTGCCGGAGCAGCGCCCTGACCTGGCCGGGCTTCAGGTCGCTGTCCTCGGCGCGTTGCGTGGCCTCCACAGCCCGGTCCAACAGTTTGTCGGCCTGTTCCTCAATCTTGTAGCGCAATTTCGGATCGCGTTGTGTCATCGCTACCTCCTCCACCCGGCGTAGTGGAACGGAGCACAGATGGTGACCTGACCGTAGCCGCGTTCTCGCTCGGCGCCCAGCCCGGCCTGCTCCAGTTTTTCCAGATGATCCTCTAGAACCTGCTGCTCCATCACGCCCGGAGGCACGTAGAACAGGTAGGCCGCACCCGGTTCCACGGCCTGTCGCGTGGCGCGGGGCAGTCCAGCGGCTGCGTCCCACCCGCCGACGAGCCTCGTCCGCGCCCAGGCCCGCAGCGCCCGGGCATCGCCCAGCTTGAACGGATGCAGATCGGGCCACAGCGCCGGCGTGCCGCCGGCGGAGGTCAGAATCGCCGGTGCCCGCAGGGTCAGGCTGAAGCACGTCCCGGCAAAGCCCTCCGGGATGCGGTCGTCGTGGTCGTGATAGCGCTGTAGTGCCTGCCGAAGCGCGTGGTTGAACTCGAACAGCCGGTCGTCCAAATCAGGTTGATCCGGCGGCGGATCGGTGGTGAGCGTGACGTGGCCCAATCCCCGCGACCGCCCCCGCCCGACGAAGAAATCTCGCGCCCCTCCGTTCAGGTCGAGCGCGCTGTTCAGGGCGTCGGCGTAGGCGTCGTCGTAGGTCAGACGCGCCCGGAAGGTGGTCTGACCGCCGGGATCCGGCTCGATGGTCTCCAGGGTAAAGAGCAGCGCGTCCTCGGCCACCCCCCGCGCCCGGTTGATGCCCACATGGGTGGCGCGGGAAACGGTCGGCTGGGGCGTGTAACCAGGCGTCCCGTTGCCGAGAAGATAGTAGCCGGTCGCCGGCTGGACGGGTGCATCGCAGTCAGGACACGTCGGGTCGTAGTGGGCAGGAAGCGCAGCCCAGGCTGTGCCCAGGCCAGGCAGCAGATCGGCCCGATGCGGGAAGCGCGGGTCGCTCACCAGGTCATAGACGAACTGCTCGACGAGCATGTCGAAGACGCCGTGTCCCTTGGGATTGGTCCGGGAATGACGATAGCCAGGGTTATACTTGCAGATGCGGGCGGTGGCCGGGAAGGGAAAGCCCTGCCCGCGCGTCGTGGAGTAGGCGTGGCCGAAGCGAGGAGGATGCTCCGCGCCAAAGACGCGCCAGAAAGCACACGTATCCCGGTCGGGACAACCGGCGTGGTCGCGGCGGTGAGCGGATTGATCGGGTTGGGAGCAGCTCTCCAACAAGCGTGCACCAACGGCGCCCCGCAGTACCGTGCCGGGGATGTAATCGGCGGTCTGCTCGTAGTTACCCACACCACTCTCGTCGCCCACCAGGAGCGGCGATCTCAGGCGAACGGTCAGTTGAAGGGTCTGCTGTGTCATGCGTCGGCCTCCTCCGGCTCTTCCGTCAGCGCGGCCCGCAGCGTGGCATCGTTCCAGATCTCGCCATCCCCCTTGACCACAACTTCCGTCGTCACCCAGCCCAGCCCGCCGCTCTTACCGCGTCCCAGGGCGGGGAGCGAGCGCAGTCCGGCGACGACCAGGGCGGCGTCTCGCACGCTCAGATCGCCCCGCAGCGTCCCGCTGAACTCCAGCGGCGTCCCAGGCTCGAAAAGCTCGGTGGTGAAGAGCAAGTTCTCCTCGGCCACGCCGCGCCGCCGCGAGATCGCCACGCCATAGCGATGGGCTGTGGGAGGATACTGCTGCTTCGAGGTGCGTGCCTCCAGCAATTCCACCAGCTCCTGCGGCCCGCTCAGCGTCAACCGCTCGAAGCGCAGCCTGCCGGGGATCCACGGCGCACCAAAGATGCAGCAGACCCGGCAGGCACGCGCTTCGTCCCGGCACATATTCCGGTGCGTGTCGCAGACGGAGTCACCCAGCCCGGCTGCGATCTGTTCGACGGCGTGGCGCAGCCGTCCCTTGAGCGCCGACGCCGGGACGTAGGGCCAGCCTCGATCATCCTTGATCATCGCCCGGTCGGCCAGGGTGCCGCGCTGGGCGCCCGATCCGATGTTGAGCGGCGTCTCGAAGGTGAGCGTCAGATCGATCGTGGTCATTGGCCTTTCCCCTCCCGGGACACGAACTCGTACAACTCGGCGATGTCCCACAGCGCCGTTTGATGACTGTACTGATCGTCATCCTCCGGTTTTTCCCACGGCGTGGGGTACTCCACCTCGACACATTGTGCCACCCCGAGCGCGGCATCCAAGCGCACGAAGTGACCTTTGTCATCCCGTGCCCGTTGATATTCGTAGAAAAGCGTGGATTGATGTCGGCCCAGGAGCAACGCCTCAGCCAACCGGTGCATCTGGCTGGTGGGGAAAGGAGAGTCATGGCCACGCAGCACCTCCAGCTCTTGCCACAGCTCATGCAGAACATCGGCCGGATAGGGCCGGGCCATCAGGCGCAGGTCCTTGCCACCCTCGCCCAGGCCCGACATGGTATATGGGTACTTTCGCCGCAGCGTCGAGATCTCGCGATCGAGCATGTCGGCCGACTTGAAGATGTGGAAGTCGATGTAGCCGACGTTGACCTCTGCCTCGGCCTTTGCTTCGTGGCGGGCGCGCTTGGCCTGGCGCGTCAGCTTCTTGGCCAGATCTTGCAGGATGCGCACCGGGTTGTGGTCGTCGGCAATGACCACGCCGCCGGACATTGTGCAGGGCTTCCTGCTCTCGTCAGGGACGTGCACCCTTTCGCTGAAGGCGGTCGAGATAGCAGCGGCGATGGGGATTGCCCTGTCGCCGGGCACGATGAGCCAGATATCGTCCCCGCCGATGGTGATAATCTCGAAGGGATGGATGGCGATGGGTTTGCCAACCAGATCCGCTTGACCAGCCTCGCGGCGGGCACTGCTGCCCGTGATTGGGGTCGGCGGCAAGTATTCGTGCAGGACATCCATCACAATCTCTTTCGCTGCCTGAGAGATCGTTCTGCTAAAGTCGCGATATGCCAGTGGCGTTTCCGACCTAAATAACATGCTCCCCAGTTCGTCGCCATCCAGATGAATGAAACCCACGTAGCCCTTCCGCCCGCTGCTGGCCTGTCCGATCTCCGACAAGTCCTGCGGATGAAGAGCTTCCTTCACTTCGTATGCTTCCTGATACTTCTCAAACCAGAATGAGCGTTCAAAGTCCTCCTCAGGTTGCCGTTTCCTCTCACACACCGGGCAGATGGCCCGCTCCTCGCCAGGGAGATTTGCGAACAGAACTTGGTTGGCGGGGCGAGCGTGGCAGGAATTACATCGCGCGGCATGGGGCAGGGCCTCGTAAAATGGCGGTGGCTGTTTGCCCTCTTTACGTCGGGAGAGCCAATGGCCGGCCCAGCGAACCAGCTCTCCAAAGCCGCCGTCTGAGTAACCATTGAGCACCATCGTCGGCGTGACCTCGCGCCAGTCGGCTGTAATCGTCGCGGCGCCGGTGACCTGGGGATACTCGGCTTCAATGGCTTGGGCCAGCGGTCCAGCCTTTTCGAGCGGCACCAGGGCCAGCAGGCCACCGCCCCCGGCATAGACAATCTCACCTGGTGGTTTCTGATCCACGAATTTACCGGTGAGGCCGTGCTCGCGGAAAAGGTCCGGTATCCGCTCGACATTGAGGGTATCCAGCAGATGACTAGCCCCGCGCACCTCGGGCAGTTTGGCCGATTCGAAGACGTAATCCTGCGTGCGGTCGGTGTCAGCAGCGAGCAGGGCCAGGCCGCCCAGCGCGTCTGCGTCGGCTGTGGGTTCGTGACCTTCGAGGAGCGGTTCGAGCACGTGTTGACGCCATCGTTCGATGTCCATAGGTTCTCCTTTCACCCCGGTTGCACGTCCTGGGCCTGAGGGCGGCCCTTCGGCCCCTTGCCCACCACGAAGCTGACACGCTGATTCTCTTGTAGCCCTTGCTGATCCGGCGTCTGGGACTTGTGGACAAAGAGGTCCCCGCCTCCGCCATCGGGCTTGATGAAGCCGTAGCCTTTGCTTTCGTTGAACCACTTGACGGTGCCGGTGCGACGATCACCAGACGCGGCCGGGCGAGGGCGGCGTGGGGGCCGCCTGACCACCTGACCCAGCTCGTCCTCGACCGCGTAATAGCGCATCAGGCGCGCCGCCCAGCCCAGGATCAGGGCCATCGCCCGCGGATCATCCTTGTAGGGCATAAGATGCTGTCGGCAGGCATCGCGGATGGCGCGGTAGTAATCCAGCGTGCGTCCGCTGCGGACGACCGCTTGGCCTTCGGCGATGATGGTGTCCAGGTACTCAAAGAAGCGGGGGCCATCAGGGTTGTCCCGTAGGTAACCCATGCACTTGGAAAGCTCGTTGACATCCGTTTTCCTTTGTCCCAGGAACTGCGCTATGGCGTCAGCCACGGCAAGATCACTGTCCCGCATAGATCTTTCTTCCATCAGTAGTTCCCCTCCGGACATCGTCGCCCCATATCGTAGGCCCAAATCTCAGCGAGCTGCTGGAGTTGATCGGACAACAACAAATTGGACGCTTCCTCAAGGTACTCGTCGGTCGAGCGGACAATGCGCTTAACATCGTAATCGGCATATAGGTCTTGCGCATCGTTCCATACCTTCAGGTCATCCTGCCGCACGATCGCCGAACCGTAGCAAACCGGCTTGCCACCGCCTAGCTTAAGCACTAACTGTGGCTCACCCAGACCCAGGGCCGTGAGCAGCACGCCCACCTCACCTGGCGTCAAACTATCGAACTGAACGCTGAACAATAGCTGTGACTCCGGCACGATCACCTCCACTGGAGTATCAGCGTGGGTGATCGATTGCCCGTGCTTGTAGAATTTCCGTCCGGTGGGATATCTCCCCTTCAGATATGGGCCAGCCCCCTTCTTAGCAGGCTCCCAAAGCGCGGGCATACTCGCAATCGCCAGCGAACCAGCGCGCAAGACAGCGTCATCAAACCGAATGTGGCCTTCGAACCCAAGGGCGCCAAACATTCGACACGCAATGCACAGCCGCTTGGGGTCTGAACATCCTCGTGTTCCCTCGGGATACCTGACGTCGTATCTCTTCCACTTTCCCCGTCTCATGTGAGCATCGGTAATCCTGAGACAAGAGCGCGTGATCGCCTCCACCACGCTGCGCACCACACCCTTAAGCGTTGAGGCAGGGACACAGAGCTGGCCGTTGACGCGGGTCATCTCTCTGACCAAGGGCGGCTGTTTGCCCTTTCTCATCTTGACCCGTCCCGACGAGACGTGCAGCGGCGTAGCAACGATCAACGTCGCCTCGAGCCGGCCACTGACCGTACCGGGGTGATAGCGCTCGTGGCCGGCCGGATGCTGCCGGTCGTCTGGACCGAGCGGCTCGATATCAACAAAATCGTAGGGTTTAGGAACCCGCGGCCCATAGTCGCGCCGGCCCATCACACGCCTCCTTCCAGCCGAATAGCCGCTTTCCAGGCCGGGATGCAGGTCTTCCACACCTCCTCGATCCTGTCGCCGGGCACGATTAATTCCCACTCGCCCCAGTCGTTCTCATTCAACGCCAGACCGGACGGTAACCCGTTGCTGGTGTCCCGGGCCACCGACGTATAGCCAAAGGCGGCCCCGTTTCCGGCGGTGTAACCATACTCCTCTGCCTCTCGCTGGCCCAGCAGGTGGGCCACACCGTCCAGCCGGCGCGCGTCTTGGGGCGGCCGCGTGTAGCGTACGGTCAGGCCACCCCACTCCAGTGTCACGTGCCCCAGCCCGCGGCTCTTGCCGAAGCCGACGCCCACGCGACCTAGCTTGAAATCGCGTAGTGCCAGCGCCAGCAAACCCAGTTGGGCGATGGTGAAGTTGCGAATGGTGATCGCGGTCTCAAACTCGCCGCTGGTGACCACTTCCATCTGGAACGGCCCCACCGCCACCGAACCGAAGACGCGGTCGATGGCCACGCCGTTGCGCTCCTCGGTGCGCACCTCGCCAATCGGGTAAGCGTCTTTGGTGCGCACCCGCCCGGCCAAGACGGTGTTGCCGAACATCTGGCAAATGAAACAGGAGCGCGAATGAACATGCTTGCCGTCGTGTTCTTGCTTCAGCTCCCGTTTTCCCACGCAGGATTCTTCCTTGACCACCGGGGTGCAGCTCCGTCCCTCCCCCACCGTGCGCACGATGCGCTCGCAGTGGCTGCGGATGACGCCCTTGAGGCTCGGTCCGGGCAGGTAAACGACCTGCTCTCCATCCTTCCACGTGCGCACGAACTCCATATCGGGCCGGGTCGGGTCGGCGCCGGTCTCGCCAGCCTTGACCAGGATCGGTCCTTCCGGCACGATGGTGAAATCGAGCGTCGCTTCGTTCAACAGTCGCTTATGCATCTTGCACTCCCCTCTTCTGCAGTTCTGCGCGGAAGGCGTTTACCCACGACTTGGCCTGCTCATCGTCAATTGGCTCACCGGCCTCCGCGCCACTCATCAGGTCCAGCAACACCTGGGCGCCCTCGAAAAGTTGTGCCTCTCGATCTTCAAGTCTGACCCAGCCCAGGCCGCGGCTGGTGAAGCCGCCCACGGCCACGTCACCGCGTTCCAATGCCCGGAGGCCCAGCCACAGCAGCCCCCGTTGCCATTTATCCAGGTTCTCGGCCTCGATGTGGAGCTCAAAGCGCGTGCCGGCCGGCACCACCTCATAGTTGTAGAGTTTGCCATCGGCTGCCGTGCCTTTGTCGCGATCAATCGCCACGCCATCGCGCACGTCGAACTGGCCAAACCACTCGTCGGTCACCACCAGTAGATCGCACACCCGCACCGGCGAGGCCCACCAGGGAGACCCAAAGGTCTGGCAGACCAAGCACAGTTCTTCGGCCAGAACTGTGGTGAGTCCAGCGTCGTCGTCTCCGTATTTGTCCTTAAGAGCCCGCATCCTATCGGCATCTACGCACAATTCCTTATCGTCGGTAGGATCGCAGGCAAGGTGTCTCAAATCAATGCCGCCTGGGACCATTCCCCGCACCATAACCTCCAGATGACCACGCAGCGCGCCCTTGAGGCTGCTGCCGGGGATGAAGGGGTGGTCGTGTTGATCGCGGATGACGGGCAGCTCCGTACCGACGAGCTCGGCGCTGCGTCCAGTGCCCACGCGCAACCCGCTCTCTGCCACGAGATAGCCCTCGATGACCAAATGACTCTGAAACGTGTCGAACATCCTACGCCCCCTCTTCCGCCTTGCGCAACTTCTTCCATTCCTTCGTCTCGCGGCCGTAATAGAACGCCCGGTGGAGATAACCCAGGTAATAACGCATCAAGTCATAGCGCAATTCGTCGATCGCCTCCTGGGGGATGTCCTTGACCCGCTCCTGGGCCTGTTCCAGCGCAGCCTGCGTCTGCTTCGCGACGATGCCGTCGGATGCCTCGATCTGCTTGATGACCTGCAGGCCGAAGCCGTTTTTCCGCCAGGCAGGACCGGTCTGGCTGCGGCCCAGTTGGTAGCGGATGAAATTAGCCACCACGGCAAGACTGCGGCTCTCCTCCGCGACGTTGAGCACGTTGCGAATCTGGTTCTTGTCCATGCCGGACCCTTCCAGCAAGGCTGCATCGGCGTTGGCGTGACGGACAATAGGATCCATCACGCCCTGCATCGCAGCCTGCAAGGCCAACTCGACGTGGGTAGTAGATTGATTCATTGGCAACTCCTTATGCGCTCACAAGCAGCCACTACTTACAAACAAAAAACCGCAGCCCCCTCCCCACCAGGGAAGAAGCTGCGGTTCCACGACCGTCGCACACCCGCACCCACAGTGCGCGCGTTCGTTCTGCGCTCAACGGTTTTCTCTGACCAGACGAATGATCTCGCATGACACGTCCAAGCGGAGCGGTAGACGAACCGTGCTCCCATCGAGCAGACAGGTCCGTGCTGGTCAATTCTTTTCAAGAACACAACAAAGCCCGCCGGCGGCACCGACGCCAGCGGGCAGACGTGCGCTAGACACTCACTTCTACCAGGGCGTCCCCGCGCCTTGGCCACTGCCTCAAGGTGGGTGGACCTCGAGACGCTTGTTGTCTTGCTGCGTTGTTCAGGGACGTTTCTAGTATACTACAACCTTGCGCAAAAGTCAACCTCCACCCGGCTGATTGGCTGACGAACTTGGCCTGGACACAGATTTTCGCAGATTTTCGCAGATAGAGAAAGTTCAGCGTCAATCTGCGCGAATCTGCGTCCCATTCCTCACTCCCAGATGGCCACACTTCGATCGGCGGTGTGCCCGCACGACCGTTCGACCGAACCCCCCACCTGTGGTAAAATGCGTGCACCACCACGAGGGCACGAAAAATGAATCTGGTCATCGTCGAATCTCCCACCAAGGCCAAGGCGCTGCGCGGCTTCCTGGGGCGCAGCTACCGGGTGCTCGCCTCGATGGGCCACATCCGCGACCTGCCGCCGAAAAAGCTCGGCGTCGACGTCGAGCACGGCTTCCGGCCCACCTACCACCTCCGCAAGGGGGCCCGCAAGGTCGTCCAGCACCTCCGCGAGGCCGCCGGCGAGGCGTCCACCGTGTGCCTGGCCACCGACCCCGACCGCGAGGGCGAGGCCATCGCCTGGCACGTGACCCAGGCGCTGCGCAAGGAGCTCAAGGACAAGCCGGTCGTGCGCGCCACCTTCCACGAGATCACCCCCCAGGCCGTGCAGGCCGCGCTCGCCGCCCCCGGCCGCCTCGACACGGACCTGGTCGACGCCCAGCAGGCCCGGCGCGTCCTCGACCGCCTGGTCGGCTACCAGGTCAGCCCCGTGCTCTGGAAGGCGGTCCGGGGCCGCAAGGGGCTCTCGGCCGGGCGCGTGCAGACGGTCGCGCTGCGCCTGGTCGTCGAGCGGGACCGGGAGATCGAGGCTTTCGTCCCGGAGGAATACTGGACACTGGAGGCAGAGCTCTCGAAAGTGGACGACGATCGCCGCTTCCGCGCCCGGCTGGTGCGGATCGGCAAGGACAGGCCCGACCTCAAGACCGAGACCGACGCCCACGCGGTCGTCGAGGCGCTGGAGGGGGCCGACTACCGCGTGCTGCGGGTCAAACGGAAGCGCAAATCCCGCCGGCCCTACCCACCCTACACCACGAGCACGCTCCAGCGGGACGCGGCCAACCGGCTGGGCTGGAGCGCCGACAAGACCATGCGGGTCGCCCAGCAGCTCTACGAGGGGGTCGAGCTCCCCGGCGAGGGGACCGTCGGGCTGATCACCTACATGCGCACCGACTCCACCCACGTCGCCGAGTCGGCCCAGGCCGAGGCCCGGGAGGCCATCGCCGGCTTCTGGGGCGAGGAATACCTGCCCGAGCGGCCACCCACGTACAAGACCCGCTCCCGGGTGGCCCAGGAGGCCCACGAGGCGATCCGGCCCACGTCGTCTCACCGCACGCCCCGCGCGCTGCGGGAACACCTGGCCGCCGACCAGGCGAAGCTGTACGAGCTCATCTGGCGGCGGTTCATCGCGTCGCAGATGAAGCCGGCCGTGTACAACGTGACGACCGTCGACGTCGCCACCGCCCGGGACGGGCAGGATCTACCCTACCTCTTCCGGGCCAGCGGCCGCGAGCTCCTCTTCGAGGGCTTCCTCAAGGCGTACCAGGTCCGGGACGAGAAGCCGGCCGAGGACGAGGGCGCCGCCGGGCAGGTGCTGCCGCCGCTGGCCGACGGGGAGCCACTGGTCCTGCACGGCCTGTTCCCCGAGCAGCACTTCTCCAAGCCCCCACCCCACTTTACCGAGGCGGGGCTGATCAAGGAACTGGAACAGTTGGGCATCGGGCGGCCCAGCACCTACGCCGGGATCGTGCGCACCATCGTCGGGCGGGCGTACGTGGCGCGCGAGCAAAAGTCACTCCTGGCGACGGAGCTGGGCTTCGTCGTCTGCGATTTCCTGGTGGCCCAGTTCCCCGACCTGTTCGCCGTCGGCTTCACGGCGCAGATGGAGGAGGACCTGGACCGCATCGCCCGCGGGGAGCGGGCCTGGGTGGAGGTTTTACACGAGTTCTACGGACCTTTCGCGACGGCCGTGACCCAGGCCCAGGGGGTCGCGGCGACCGGACCGGTGACCGTATCGGGGGGTAAAGGGCAGGCCGTTCCCACAGGCGAGACGTGCCCCGAGTGCGGCGCGGAGGTGGTCGTGCGGGAGGGCAAGTACGGTCGCTTTCGCGCCTGCACCCGCTTCCCCCGGTGCAGGTGGAGCGCTCCCCTCGTCGTGGGCCAGTGCCCGGCATGTGGGGCTGACCTGGTCGAGCGGAAGGGGAAGCGCGGCGCGTTCTGGGGCTGCTCGCGCTACCCAGAGTGCCGGTACACGCAGGAACCCCAGGCGGAAACTGTTGAACCGCCTCACGCAGAAGGCGGCCGTTCCCAATCAGCGCAGGAGGGCGAAGCGCCTTCCAGATGAGGCGGGTGACCACCCCGTGCGCCGCCACACCGCCGGGTGTATGTCACTTTTGGGGCAGCAATTCCCGTTATGGAGTTCGTAGTAACGACTTCAGTCGTTCTTTCTGCGTAACCAGCGACTGAAGTCGCAACTACAAAGCTATACCACGTGACGATAATGCTAAAACGGGAATTGCTGCTTTTGGGGCAACGACTGCCGCCGTGGAACAGGCGGCGCTCATCCCAGCACCGGCTCTTCAGGTGCGGCCGACGGCTAGCCTGCCCCCAAGCTGAGTCGAATGCGATGACCGGAGAACGGCAGCAAAGGTGTTCGCATAGCCTGTGTTCCCGTCCGGGTTCATCGACAGGAGGACGAATCTGCAGGCCGTAATGACTATGCGAAGAGAAAGTAGGAGACAGTAGATCCACCACGAGGGCCAGATGGTGGATTGGTGGAGCGGGAAACGAAAAGGGGGCAGATCTCTTCTGCCCCCTCGATGCCCCGGACTGGATTCGAACCAGCACGCCTAAAAAGGCACAGGCCCTCAACCTGCCGCGTATGCCTAATTCCGCCACCGGGGCGCGCGACCTATTATACTCCGCCCGCGTCACTTGTCAACTTCAACTCAACCTTCCCGAAAGCTTCACACGAGACACGAGTGTCCATGAGATGTCTCAAGAAGCGCAGCCGTCCCCCAGATACCCACCGGGAGCTTTCGGGAAGGTCCGGTAGACTTGCGCAGCAGAGCACGTCGTGTACAATCGGACTATGGGCGAGAGGACGACCCGAACAAGACTTCGGCGAGCTCAGTCGAGTCGTTCGGGCATCCATAGCGAAGGAGGAACCCCCTATGCAAAGCTATCGCAAAGAGCTCTGGTTCAACGTCCCCACGCGCCGGGCGTTCATCAACATCACGCCAGAAGTCGAAACGTGCCTGCGCGAAAGCGGCATCCAGGAGGGACTGGTGCTGGTGAACGCGATGCACATCACCGCTTCGGTGTTCATCAACGACGACGAGCGTGGGCTCCACCAGGACTATGACGACTGGCTGGAGGAGCTGGCCCCTCACGAGCCAGTCAGCCAGTACCGCCACAACCGCACCGGCGAGGACAACGCCGATGCCCACCTGAAGCGCCAGGTCATGGGCCGCGAGGTCGTCGTCGCGGTCACGGACGGCCGGCTCGACTTTGGCCCGTGGGAGCAGATCTTTTACGGCGAGTTCGACGGCCGCCGCCGCAAGCGCGTCCTGGTCAAGATCATCGGCGAATAGGACTTGCACGGGTTGGGCTGTCAGTGTACAATCAGACCTGACAGGTTTCCAGTGGGCTGTGAAACCTGTCAGGTCTACCGTGATCCAAGCGACAGGAGAGTGACCAATGAGAATCGTTCTCGATGCGATGGGCACCGATGAATATCTCGTCCCCGACGTCGCGGGGGCAGTGCAGGCGGCGCGGGAATGGGGTGACGATGAGATCATCCTCGTCGGGCGCGAGGAGGCGATCCGGAAGGAACTGGCTGGCCACGACACCGCCGGGCTCAACCTGGAGATCGTCCACGCGCCCGAGGTCATCGAGATGGACGACAAGCCGGCCCAGGCCGCGCGCGCGAAGAAGAACTCGTCGATGCACGTGGGTATGGGGTTGGTGCGCGACGGCCAGGCCGACGCCTACGTGACCGCCGGCAACACGGGCGGCGTCCTGGCGGTGGCCACGCTCCACACGCTGCGGCGCATCCGCGGCGTCAAGCGCCCGGCGATGACCGCGATCATACCACTGCCCGCCGGCCACGTCGTCGCGCTCGACATCGGTGCCAACGCCGACTGCCGGCCCGAGTACCTGCTCCAGTTCGCGCTGATGGGCGACATCTACGCCCGGGCTGTGCTGGGCCGCACCAGCCCCCGCGTGGCGCTCCTCTCCAACGGCGAGGAGCCGGGCAAGGGGAACACGCTGGTGAAGGACGCTTCCGAACTGCTCGCCCACTCGGGCCTGAATTTCATCGGCAACCTTGAGCCCAAGGAGGCGATCGCCCACCACGCCGACGTCGTCGTCGCCGATGGCTTCACCGGCAACGTGTTTATCAAGACGCTGGAGGCCACGGCCAAGATGCTGACCGACCTCATCCGCGACGAGATCAAGGCCAGCCCGGTGACGGCGGTCGGCGGGCTGTTGGCGAAACCGGCCTTTGGCCGGGTGGCGCGGCGGGTGGACCCCTTCGAGGTCGGCGGGGGACCGCTGCTGGGCGTGAACGGCGTCGTGATCGTGGCCCACGGGCGCTCCAACGCCCGCGCGATCAAGAACGCCATCGGGCAGGCGCGCAAGGCGGTGCGAGGCGGGGTCGTGGACGCCATCCGCGACGGACTGGCAGACATCCAAGAGGAGTAATCATGCGCATCATTCGCAACGAACGCCGCATCCGCAGGCTGGGTTTCGTCGGGCAGTACGTGACACTGGGTGGACTACTGGTGCTGTTGGCCGGCCTGATCATCTCCTTCATCAAGCCGGAGTGGCTCACGGTGATGCTCGTGTGCGTGGCGCTGGGCCTCGGGCTCTCGATTGTGGGCGGCTTTTTCGCCGACCGGTTCGCCGGCCCGTTGGCCCGCCACACCGCGTTGACGAAAGCACTCAAGGGACTGGACGACAGTTACGCGCTCCTGCACTATGTCCTCCCTGCCGCTCACGTCCTGGTCGAACCCGGGGGCTGCACCGTCTTCGCCGTCAAGCCACACGGAGGGCAGGTGACCTACGAGGACGGCCGGTGGAAACACCGCCAGCGGGGCAAGTTCTTTCGCCAGTTCGCGGGCCAGGAGGCGGTGGGTCTCCCCCACGTCGAGGCCGAGGCACAGGTGCACAAGCTGGAGCGCTGGCTGGCCAGCCAGCAGCCCGACGCCGAGGTGCCCGTGCGAGCGGCCATCGTCTTCGTCAATCCCGAGGTCAAGCTGGACGCCGCCGGCTCGCCAATACCGGCCTTCTACGGCAAGAAAGTCAAGGCCTGGCTGCGGGGACCGGGAAAACTCAAGCCACTGCCGGGTGCGACGCAGCACTGGCTGGCGGAAGCCACCGGCGTCGCGCCACAACAGGCGGACGACCAGTAGCCCGCTGGGGTGCCAGGCACCTTACTTGAGGTGCCTGGCACCTTCTAACACAGGTTCGTAGAGCGACAACCTGGTCCTTGAGGACAAGTCCTGGACAACGCTCACACGGCCCAGGTGCCAGGCACCCTGGTCCGGGGCTCTCTGACGTTATCCGCCCAATCCCTTCAGCCGGGCCTCCCACTTGGCGATCAGCTTGCTGTAGGTCTCCTCGCTGATCTCGCCCGCGGCCAGCCGCATGTCCAGGCTGTCCAGCGTGGCCTGGACCTCCGCGGCGGTCGTGGGGGCGGCAGGGGTTGCGGGAGCGGCCGGCTGGGCTGGCTGCTGCATGCTCTGGCTCAACATCTGCGCCATCGTCGCGCCCATGCCGATGCCTGCGCCCAGGCCCACCCCCGTGCCGGCCTCGCCACCGGGCTGCTGGGCCGCGTCGCGCATCGCCCGCGCCGCCTGGAACTGCATGTACGCGCCCATGTCGCCCAGCGCGCCCATCGAAGCGGCCTCGTCGATCGCCTTGGCCGTCTCCTCGGTCGGTCCAATGTACTCGACGTAGACCGAAGTCAGTTCCAGCCCGCGGGAGGCGAACTCCTCGGCCGTCTTGGCCCGTACCCCCATCGTCAGCTCTTCCGCCATGCCGGCCAGTTCGAGCACCGACTTGCCCATCTCGCCCACCAGGTCGGTCAGCTTGGTCAGGATCATGGAGCGCAGGAAACCCTGGATATCGGGCGTGCGGTAGATGCCCTGCGTGCCGACGATCTTGTTGACAAAGAGCTGCGGGTCCGCGACCTGCACGGCGAAGGAGCCGCGCGCCTGCACGCGGGCCATGCGCAGGACCGGATCAGGGATCGTGATCGGCGTCGGGGTGCCCCACTTCAGGTCCGTGAACTCGCGCAGGCTGACAAAGAAGACCTCCGCCTTGAAGGGGGTCTCACCCGAGAACGCCTTCCCGATCAAGTCCACCAGGTACGGGATGTTGGCGGTGGCGATCGTGTGGGGGCCTGGACCGAACACGTCCAACGCCCGGCCATCGCGGAAGAAGACGGCCGCCTGGCTGTCGCGAACGATCACCTGCGACCCGATGCGAAAGTCACCCGAACCCCGCTCGGGAATACGGTGCACCATCTCTGTGCTGGTTTCGTCCACAAACTGCACAATGTCGAAAATTCGTGCCATCGTACCTCACCTCCTCATTTTGACGGGGCGCTCAGACCGCCCCTACACGCTTCCCAGCATGAGATGCTCGCGCTGATCGAACGTGCTGTTGGCTTCACGGCAGATGTCCTGGACGACGCGGATCGTCTCGACCAGCCCCTCGCCACTGGGGATGGCCTCCCGCAGACGGCCGTTCGCCGTGTCCAATCGCTCCACGTACTCGAACAGCGCCGCGTCAAAGCTATACATCTGCTCCAGCTCAGGCTGGTTGATCCTCACGGCGTCCAACAGCCCCGAGTAGCCATAACTGGCGAAGCGGACGCGGTCGATAAAGGTCTGGAGTTGCGTCACGGCGCTGCCCAGGTCGTCCACCAGGTCGATCCGGCCGTGACCGATCAGATCCTTCTGCGCCACGTCGATCTTCCGGCGCTGATCGGCCAGCTTCTCGGCCAGCGTCTGGCGCAGGAGTTGATCGGCCTTGCGCCGGTTCTGGCGCTCCTGGTACCCGCCCCAGCCGGGTATGGCGTCGAGCAATTTCTCCAGCGCTGAGCGGCTGTCCTTCACCTTCTCGTAGATGTCCCCCATTCTGTAAACCTCCTTACTCTTGGTCGCTGGCATCCTTCACCAGCCTGGATCGTCCAACCAATACTACGCAACGGACGTGTGTCCGGTTGCACCTCCTCAGCCTGTCAAGAATATCTCCGCCCCGCAGTAGGGGCACTTGACCACGCCCTTGCCGGCCAGCTCGACTTCGCCGCCGCAATTGGGGCACTTGTTGCCGTGCAGTTGGGCCGCGTCACGGGAGTACAGTGTGCCTTCGTCCCAGTTGATGTAGCCGGCGAACAGCCCCTTGTGCACCAGGTCATAGATCCACTCCTTGACCCGGTCCCGGCTGGCGTCCAGTTCGAGCGCCACGTCCGAGATCCGGACCTGGCCCTGGGCCTGCACCATCCCGAGCAGCCTGCGCTCCTTCTCGACCTCGGCGAACTCGGCGGCCTCCCGCCGGCCCCGGATCAACAGAAAGACGCCCACGCCCACGATGGGAGCGGCGACGATAAACGCCAGCCCCAGCCCCAGCACGGGCGCAGCGACGCTGGTATAGTTGCCCGAGGCGTAGCCCACGCCGACCCACAGCGCACTCAGCAGGCAGACGCCGACTCCGACGACGATCAGGACCAACCCAATAGTCTTGCCTGTGTTCATCCGTGTTGTCTCCTCAGCGTGTCCGTCTTGGGATCATACACTACCCGCATCTCTCATCCCCAGTGCTTCTTCAACAGAGGAGTGAGCACGCCCACGTGCGAACGGCTCTCGCAGCCACCGTTCCGCATCTGGGGATGCTCCACTCCTCACCGATCCTGGACCGCCGAGACGACCTACCCAAATCCGCCGCCACCGCCGCCTCCCTCATCTCCAGTGCTTCTTCAACAGAGGAGTGAGCACGCCCACGTGCGAACGGCTCTCGCGGCCACCGTTCCGCATCTGGGGATGCTCCACTCCTCACTGATCCTGGACCACCGGGACGACCTACCCAAATCCGCCGCCACCGCCGCCTCCGCCACCGCCCCCACCGCCCCCACCGCCGGAGAAGCCGCCACCGCCGCCCCCGGAGCTGCTGGGCGCGCTGGCAAACGTCTTGCCCGCCGAGTTGAGCATAGAGGTCAGCCCGTCGGACATGCTCTGTAGCCCGCCCGACAGGCCATCGGACATCGATTGGAGCGAGGGCGCAGCACCGCCAGCACCCGCGGCCCTGCCGGCACCCGCCGCCCTGCCCAGGCCCGGCGCTCGCCCCCCGCCGTCGGTGTACACCGGCGTCGGCATGTACCAGATCGGCATCGGCACCTGGGCGGTCTCCAGCCGCGAGAACTTGCTCACCCAGCCCCGGTCCAGCCCAAACGCGATCGCGTAGGGCAGATATCTCTCGAACTGGTCGGTCGCCTGGCTCAGGTCGGTGTAGCGCTCGATCTCCTGCAGATACCGCTTGAAGGCCCTCCACCGGGCCGCCTGCTCGGCTCCCTGGCGCGACTTGGCCGGCATGAACCGGCCGACGACGATGATCCCGATGGCCGTAACGCCGATCCCGATCGCCGGGCAGATCGTCATGACCGTATACTCCGACAGCGCAACGAGCAAGCAGATACCCAGCGCCAAGATCCCGACCAACAGCCCGATCCCTACACCCAGGTACCGGTTGCGAAGCTTGTCGGGGTTGGCCCGGAAGTAGCCCCGCTTGACGATCTCGTCGTACAGATAGCGCTTGATCTTGGGGACGTGTTTGTAAAAGCGATTGCGCAGGTCGGACATACGCCGGTCCGTGCGCCTGCCGAACACGCTGCTCAGCAGCTTCTGCTCATAGTGCAGCAGGTCATCGGCCGGCTTGTCGGTGCGGCGGAAGGTGAAATCAAAGTTGCTCGCGCCGAACAGGCCGGACTTTTTTTCCTCCTCAATCGTGAGGTACCCCCGCCGCGCCAGGTCCACCAGCGTGGCGATGATGTCCTGCATGTCGGCCTTCTCGTCGACCAGCGTACCGGCCATGCCAGGCCGGTCGTCGGCAGGCGGCTCGGTCAGATAGGCCGCCGGGAGAACGACCTTGGGGTCGCGCCCGCGCAGATACCACAGCAGCAGGAGGCCAAGCGGGCCGCCGATCGTGATCAGCGCCCCGAGCAGGCCCAACCCCAGGTCAACCACCGGCTTGGGGCCCTCCTTCCACTCGGCCTTCCGGTCAAACGCCGCCTGCCAGCCAGGCGGCGTGCCCTGCACGATCCCGTGAGGGAACTGAGCCCGCACCTCAAACTCCTGTCCCGAATCGAGCGTCTCCTGGGCCGTGAAGACGACGGTGCTGCTACCCCGGCCATCTATTACCGCCTCGGCGCCATACGCAGCCACGGGATCGGCCGCCGCCCCACCCGGCAATTGGACCGTGACGGTAGAGTTGTTGACGGGGAAATCCCGGTCGGCGTAGACCGCTTTCCAGAACAGTTGATCGCCGCCGTCATAGTAGCGCAGGCCCCCCTGGACGGTGTAGCGGAGGACAAAGGTGTGAGAGGAGTTGGAGGTGTAGGGAAAGTACCACTGGATGACGAAATCCCCCTCGTCCACAGACGTCTGGAACGTATACGCAGTGCCTTGACCCGGCTCATACCGCCGGTCGCCCTCCCACACCCCCACGTCAGTGATATGCTCCAGCCGGTCCATCGGGATGTTGCGATAGCCAAAGTGGAACTCCCCGCTGGTAAAGACGATCGCCTGTACCTCCTCGACGACGAAATCGCCGTTGGGAAGGACGGTGATATTCACGTCGAAACGGTCCCAATACAGGGACTGGCTCTGGGCGTGGGCCACCCCGGCCAACGCCAGAGCTGCGATCAGGGTCAGCAGGATGATCGAGGTACAGCGTCGCATAGACGAAGACTCCTAAGCTGTGGATGTGAGGCAGCCATTATAGCGTAGTTTCCGCGAAAAGGGAAGCCTGATTTCAGGGGCGACCTTCTGTATCAGGGTGCGGAGCGAAGCGCGAGCGGAAGGTACACGCCATACACCTCCGGCACGACGAGCAGCGTCACCGGCACCACCTGCGGCGCATCCAATACGCCGGTCGTCGTACTTGTGACAGAGATGACCCCGGTGAAGGTGCCCGTGCTGTAGCCGGTGCTGTCCACCGTCACCGTCAGCGGCATCCCCTGGAGGCCGGTCGTGATCGCCAGCGTGGGCGTCACCTGCATCCCCACCGCCACCGTCGCCGTCCAGGTGAACACGCCGAAACCGGCGTTCAGCGGCACCACCACGCGCGCGAGCGGCCCTGGCTCGTCCACGTCCGCCAGGAAACTCAGAGCCGGAGGCACCACTGCCAGTCTGGGGCCCAAGCCTGCGGGGCGCTTCTCCATCGCCGCCAGCGCCTCGTAGGCCAGCGTCGTCGTGTACGGGGCGGGCTGATCGTCAAGAGCAGCCTCTCGCTGCATGGGACGTCCCCGCGACAGAGACGCAGAGTATTCTGTATAGAGAACCAGCTCGCCGGGATCCATAAGCGGGTGATAGTCCGTGTAGTCTATCTTCAATACGGAGAAATAGCGCGCCGGGTCGCATAGCCAGCCATAGTCGTGCCAGTCCAGGTTCCAGACGAACATCGCGCCCATCCAGGGCCAGTTCTCGTCAGCGTATCGAAAAGCCCGCGTGAGGTAGTCCGCCTGCTGCGCCTCGGGCACGTCCATCCAGCCAAAGTTGTCCTCGTAATCGTCCCTCCGGTGGCACCACCAGGCGTTTCCACCGTCCTCCCGTGGCTCCCGCAGCCAACTGAACTCCGTGGCCCAGATTGGCTTGTCGGCCAGGCCGTGCTGCTCCAGGAGGTCGTGCATCACCTCGACGCCGCGGAAGGCGAAGCCGTTGCCGTCGTCGTCGGGCGGCAGCTCGTCCAGCGCTCGCTCCGGCTCGTAGGCAAAGCCGTAGGGATGGTAGCCGAATGCGTTCAAGTAGTCGCCCGCACCCAGCAGAATCATCTGGCGGGCGTACTCCCGTTCGTCCATCGCGTTGCAGTCGTTGCCGCTCCAACTGTTGCACGTGCCCCGGACACGCCCCACCGGCGCCAGCCCCGCGCTGACGACGATGGCAGCCGGATCGATCGCCTTGATGCGCTCGTAGGCCACCCGGAGCATGGCGACATAGAGACCCGGGTCGGGCGGCTGATCAGGAGACACGTGAGTGCCCAGCCATGCGGCCCGGTTCGGCTCGTTGCATATCTCGTAGGCCTCGACCAACCCCTTGCCGGCGGTCGCGATCGCCTCAACCGCATCCCCCCACGCATCCAGGTCGTCGGATTTCTTCGTACAGTCGATGAGGAACAGGACCTGGTAGGGATAGCGGATCCGCGGGAGCGTGGGGGTTTCCGCCGTTCCGTATTCCTCCCACAACTTTAGCCACTCAAAGCCCAGCGGCGCGAACAGAGACTCCACGGTGCCGGGGTCGCGCACGTTCATGCCATAGCCCAGGTGGGGGGAAGGAAGGGAGGGAGGGGAGGGAGGGAAAGGAGGGGAAGGAGGGAAGGGATGGGAGGGAGGGGAAGATGGGACAACCGATGTTGGGATTTCCGCGCGTACGGGAGACGGCACAGTCGCCAGGCCAACGGTCACGGCGACCAGCGCGGCAATGGTCGCCACGCGCATCCAGGTTCGACAGCCCCTCATCGATTCGAACACCTTCAGGTCCCTCCCCCGTCCGGAGAGGGAAGAACGGCCCCCGCCCCTGGTCCCTCTACCTATGAATGGATTTTATGCTCGCCTGGGAGCGACATACCCAGCGGCCGATCTCCGCCGACGTGCACTAGCGGACGTGCGCTAGCGCCGGCTGTGGATGCGGACGAAATGGGCGATGGAGCGGTCGTAGGTGCGCTCCGCCTGCGGCGAGAAGACGCAGCCTGGCAGCTCGCCCATCCGCCAGTGGTAGCGGATGCACTCGCAGCATTTGCCCTTTCGCGAGCAGGGCTCGTAGGTGCAGGTGCACTGTGCCAGATTCTCTTCTACTTTGCACTCCATATCGTTTACCTCCGGCGTCAGATAGTCCCCTTCCTGGGTGCTACGCCCCGTGTTGCGATACAGGGACGGTCAGATTCCGCCCCCCCGCCGGATCTGCCGCTCTGGCTGGGGCGCAGCCTTGGAAGTATAGCACGAACTGCGCCAAAGCAAAAGGCCACCGGCGTCCACCGGTAGCCCCATGCCCCTGCGTCAGCCCGCGTGGGATCTATGCACCAGTGGCCTTGCGCTTCTCGACATAGTCCACCACCTGGCCCACCGTCGTGAGCTGCTGGGCCTCCTCGTCGGAGATCGTCGCGCCGAACCGCTCCTCGAACTCCATGATCAGTTCCACGAGATCGAGGGAGTCCGCTCCCAGGTCCTCCCGGAAACTCGCGTCCCGGGTGACCTTGTCCGCCTCCACCCCCAAGAGGTCAACGATGACCTTCTTAATTTGCTCAAACGTATCTGCCATTCGATTTACCTCCCTTTGATTTCGCAAGCTGCTGATAGCGGTATTTTACCCTCAGAGGACGGTTTGTCAACCCGCGCGGGTTGACAACAGCCGCCACTGCCGGTATTATACGGTCCTGTCATAGAGAACACCGTTTCGCGGCCCAGGTTACGAGGGAGCCATGCACCAGGCGCGCAAATCCGACCACATCCGCATCAATCTGCAAGAGGACGTGGAATTCAAGCACATCTCCACGGGCTTTGAGCGCTACCGGTTCGTCCACTGCGCGCTGCCAGGCTGCGACCTAGAGGACGTGGACACCGCCACCACGCTGCTGGGCAAGCGGATGGCGGCCCCCCTGCTCATCTCCTCGATGACGGGCGGCACACCGGAGGCGCGCGCGATCAATCAGCGCCTGGCGGAGGCCGCCCAGGCGGCTGGAATCGGAATGGGCCTGGGCTCGCAGCGCGCCGCCATCGAAGACCCTGCGCTGGAGGATACCTTCCGAGTGCGCCACGTCGCCCCCGACATCCTGCTCCTGGCCAACCTGGGCGCGGTGCAACTGAACTATGGCTACGGCCCCGAGCACTGCCGCCGCGCCGTCGAGATGGTCGAAGCGGACGCGCTCATCCTGCACCTCAACCCGCTGCAGGAGGCACTCCAGCCCGAGGGCGAGACGCGCTTCGCCGGGCTGCTGTCCAGAATCGAGGCGGTCTGCCGGGCGCTGGAGGTGCCGGTCGTCGTCAAGGAAGTCGGCTGGGGGGTGTCGGAGCAGGTGGCACGCCAACTGGCGGACGCCGGCGTGGCGGCGATCGACGTCGCCGGATCTGGCGGCAGCTCGTGGAGCCAGGTGGAGATGCATCGGGCCACGACCGAGCAGCAGCGCCAGGTGGCAGCGGCGTTTGCCGACTGGGGCATCCCCACCGCCGAAAGCCTGCTGCTGGCCCGCCGGGGCGCGCCAGCGTTGCCCGTCATCGCCAGCGGGGGCATTCGCGACGGCATCCAGATCGCCAAGGCCATCGCGCTCGGCGCAACTGCGTGTGGCGTCGCCGGGCCCTTCCTCCGCGCCGCCAGCCAGCCCACCGCTGCCGTGACCGAGCTCATCGCGGTGCTCGTGACCCAGTTGCGCGTCGCCATGTTCGCCGCCGGGGCCGCCGACGTCCCGGCACTCCAGCACACGCCCGTCCACGAGGAAGGTTGACCCATGAGCGCACGAGATGCCACACCACTCGAGACGTTCCGCGACAGCGTTCTACCCCCGCTCGAAGCAGAGATGCGCGCGGTCGTCCAGACGACCGACCCGCGGTACGCCGAGTTCTTTGGCATGCTGCGCTACCACCTGGGTTGGGCCGACGCATCATTTCACCCCGGCCAGGCCCAGACCGGCAAGCGCGTGCGGCCGGTGCTCTGCCTGCTGGCCTGCGAAGCCTGCGGCCGCAACTGGGAGCAGGCGCTGCCCGCCGGAGCCGCGATCGAGTTCATGCACAACTTTTCCTTGATCCACGACGACATCGAGGACCGGGACGAGACTCGCCGTGGTCGCCCTGCCGTCTGGGCGTTGTGGGGAGAAGCGCAGGGCATCAACACCGGGGATGCGCTTTTCGCGCTGGCCCAACTGGCGCTGGTGCGGCTCGCCGAGCGCGCCGTGCCCGCCCCGACGGTCGTGGCCGCGCTCCGCCTCTTCAACCACACCTGCCTGGCGCTCACCGGCGGCCAGTATCTCGACATCGGCTTCGAGGAGCGCGACGTAGTCTCCGTCTCCGAGTACCTGGCGATGGTCGAGGGAAAGACCGCCGCGTTGATCGCCTGTGCCTGCGAGATGGGGGCGCTCATCGCCGCGGCTCCCGACATCCGGCGCGAGAACCTGCGCGCGTTCGGCCACCACCTGGGAATGGCCTTCCAGATGCGCGACGACGTCCTGGGGATCTGGGGCGACCCGGCCACGACCGGCAAACCCGTCGGTGCCGACGTCGCCCGCCGTAAAAAGACGCTGCCCATCCTCCATGGCCTGGAGCGAAGCGCCGGACTGCGCGCGTTACTGGCGCAGGGCACGCTCTCGGCGGCCGACGTTCGCCACGCGACCCGCCTGCTGGAGGAGACGAACAGTCGCGAGTACACTGAGCAACTGGCCGGGGAGCACCACGCCCAGGCGCTGGCCGCACTCGAGGAAGCAGACTTGTATGGATCAGCCGCCCAGGCACTCCACGAGCTCGCGCAGGCGCTCCTCCGCCGCGACCGGTGAGCTGTTCGGCTCAAGGGGAAAAGGAAACGCCCCACCGTGAGGTGGGGCAAGAATGTCGGGGCACGTCAGCCCCGCCGGCCAGGCCTGGCACCAGCGCAGAGCTTTCGGCAGCTACTACCAGGGCACGTTCTGCAAGAACCCGTACACGATCACCGTGCTGGCCGCGATGCACGCCAGAAGGACGATCGTGGTGGCGATGATGGCCGCAATTGCCACCCCGCTTCCCCGCTTCCGTGGCGCCTGCACTTGTCCAGGTTCTGGATTCAGTTCACTCATCGAAAGCCTCCATTCACAGAAGCGCATTCGTCCTACCACTGGCGCATCGCTACTGCCAGTCAAAAGCTTTAGTGGGCCGGGCTGGACTCGAACCAGCGAAGGCAGAGCCAACGGATTTACAGTCCGTCCCCTTTGCCGCTCGGGACACCGACCCATTCTAGCAGTTGGCTGCTAGCGAACGCCCATTAGCCAGCCAACCTTCCTCTTACTTGCCTAATGACCAGCCGCAAACAGCTAACCACTGCTGGAGCCGGCGATGGGACTTGAACCCATAACCTACTGATTACAAGTCAGTTGCTCTGCCGGTTGAGCTACGCCGGCGCGAGTGACATTATACCATAATCGACCCTGGGGTCAAGCCCTCTTCAGGCTGGGACACGGATTCGCAGGATTAAGACGGATCAGGAACCCGCCCAGGCAGGCGCTTCCCACTCTTCAAGCCCCCCACGTAGTGGGGGGTTCCGTGACAGCTTGCCCAGGCAGGGGCTTCCTACCGCCGCCAGCGGTAATCGTGATCCAGCGCCCGTTTAAAGTCCTCGTGTATCTCCCTCAAGCGCTCAATCGCCCAGGCGTCGCCCGTCCATCGGTAGAGCAGCAAGCAGTGGATCTGCTGGGCGTGAGGGGTGTTGTTCCAGCGGTCGATCTCCGCATAGGCCGCCTGGGCCCAGCCCCTGTTCCTGTTCACCCACCCCACCCTCGCCTCCTCCTGCGGGTTGTGCGGCTGGTGCTCCAACGCCACCCAGTGATTGGACTCGGTGATATAGATCGGGCGGTCGCGCCACTTTTCCGGGATCGCCTCGGCAAAGGGCCGGTAGGCCTGAAAGTCGTAATAGTGCTCCTGCGGTGTGCCCGGCTGGAGAAACGGGTCCTGAAAGACGGTCGGCTTCGTGATCAGGCTGACGTCCATCCAGTGGGTGTAGGTGTGCAGCGCGATGCCGTCCAGGTCATCGATGTGCCCGAGCATCTCCTGAAAGTACTCCAGCGGGCGGTTGCGCCGATTGCCCAACAGTTTCCAGGGATAGGTATTGTAGGGGTCCACCGCCCCGGGCACGACGATCGCCTCGGGCTGTACCTCCTTGATCCGCCGGCGGGCCAGGTTGAACGCCTCGGCGTACATCTGCGCGGTGATGTGCTCGACCGGCTCTTTTGCCCCGCCTGGATGCTCGCGCACGTTGTTCTGCTCGTTTCCAATGATCCAGACGTGGCACCCGCGGGAGTTCGCGACGTAGGCAGCACAGGTCCGTGCAAAGTCGGCGTACTTGGCGCGAACCGGCAGCGTGCCACCCGGCTCGTAGCGATGGTTGAGGCGCACGATGACCCCGTACCCGTTGTGGGACCACGGCGTGTAGTCGTGACCGCCGGTGTGCTCAGGTTCAGCGCCGATCGCCTCGGTGAAGAGCACCCAGCCGGCCTTGTCCTTGCCCTGGAACAGGAACTGAAAGTTGGCGGGGGTGGTGGCGCCGGCGGCGTGGATGCCAAAGATCCAGGCGCACTCCCCACGGGGCAAGGTGGCGTCGTCCACCGGCGTCCGCTTGTCGGCCAGTTGCCTGGCCTGCACGTACAGGCCGTTCACGTACCCCTCGCGCAGGCTGGGTGTACGGACCTGGAGCCACTGATCCTTCCCCAGTTTATCCCCCACTTGCGTCGGGTCTTCGCGCACCTCCAACACCGTCTTGTCCACCACGTGCCAGATCGGAGGCAGGCCGGTCCCCGGCCGGCGCCGCACGTTCAACCCCAGCGCGCTGTGGACGACCACGTGGTCCACCGGCTCGCCGGCCTCAGCCTCCTCGTGGAGCCGCACATACCAGGCGGCGACGTAGCCCTCGATCCCGTCAGGCGTGCGCACGCGAAGCCACTGGTCCTCCTGCCCCACCTTCGCGCGCGTGACGTCCTCCGGCTCCAGCGATTCCAGCACGGTCCCATCGTCCACCCGCGTGACGGGAGGCCGTGCGGTCGAGGGGCTCGAGCGCAGGTTCAGGAAACCCACCTCCGGGCTCACCACTTCCACGCGCACGCCAGCCTCGACGGCCTCCGCGTGAACGCGCAGGTGCCAGGCGGCGACGTAGCCCCGGGTGCCGCCAGGAGTGCGGATGTGAAGCCACTCGCCCTCCTGCCCCACCTTCGCGCGCGTGACGTCCTCCGGCTCCAGCGACTCTAGCACAGCCCCATCGTCCACCTGCATCATGGGAGGCCGTGCGGTCGAGGGGATCGGGCGAACGTTCAAAAAACCCACCTCCGGGCTCACCACTTCGACCTTCAGGCCAATCTGCAAGTCCCTGGTGATCTCGCCTAACGGAGCAGCGTGGATGAGCGGCACGAGGTCGTCGTCGATCACGGCGGCGGTAAAGACGCTAAAGAACGTCGGATCGTGCGCCGCCAGCCGATCGAGCCAGACCTGGAACTCACAGGGGTTCATGCGCACGCGACCGTACTCGTCGTGGTAGGGACCCAACACCGGATACAGCGGCGGGCGATACCCCCAGCGCCGGCTCCAGTACTCATAGTGCCCGTAGGTCCACTCGTCGATCACGCGCTGCGCCTGCTGCTCAGGGGGAACCGTGCTCTCCGGCTCAAAGTACGTGCCGTAGGACATCGGCATCAGGCCGCCTTTGCAGAACTCGTTCATCTGGTCGTATGGCAGGTCACGGTGCTGCGAGATGTTGGGGAACGAGCAGTTGTAGATTTTGTCCAGTTCGAGCATGGCGACGCGGAGGTACGCTCCCAGTTGGGTGGCCTGTTCGAAGCGATTGCGACACAGGTCCACCTCGGTATCGAACACAAAGCCCTGGAAGCCGTCGTGAAAAGCCCGCACGGCGACCTGGGCCTCCAGCCGGGGATCGTCCAGCAGCAGGAACGTCCACGCGAAGGGGACCAGGCCCGCTTCCCGGATGTCGCGGGCCGCCTGCGCCACGCCCGGGTAATACTCCGAGCCCTGTCCGACCTTGAAGATAATGTGGGTGGCGCCCATCTGGGGAGCGATCTGGAGCGCCCGGGTCAGCTCAGCCTGTCGGTAGGCCCACAGTCCTTTGCCCTGTAACATCCTCGTCCTCCTTCCCTATACGACCACCAGGAGATGGTCTTTGCCAGTGCGAAACGTACAGGCTATCTCGAACATACGCCATTATACAACGGGACGCTGATGTGCTCAAGCGAAGGAGTGCGTTTCACATTGGGGGCAAACCTTCCCGAAAGCTGGCAAAACTCCGTGTTACCCTTTGACCGAACCGGCCAATATACCCCGCACGAAAAAACGCTGGAGCGAAAAGAACACCACCATCGGCAGAATGATCGAGACAAATCCGCCCGCAGTCAGCAGGTGCCAGTCCTGCCCTCTCGAACCGATCAACTCGCTCAACGCGGCGGTCACCGTCGCGACACTCGACCTGGTGCCCAGAAAGACCAACGCGACGATCAAATCGTTCCACACCCAGATGAACTGAAAAACGGCGAATGAGGCCAGGGCCGGCACAGACACCCGCAGAACCAAAGTCGTAAACGTCTGAAAATGCGAAGCGCCATCTATCGAGGCAGCCTCGATCAAGTCTCGCGGTATCTGGGAGATGAAATTATACAACAGATAAACAGCCATCGGAATCCCAAAGCCAGTGTGTGCCAGCCATACTCCCAGGAAAGTGCCGTTCAGATTCGATGCCACGTGCAGACGTAATACTGGGATCAGCGCCATCTGTATAGGCGCTACCGTCAACGCCACGACGATGGTGAAGAACAGTTCGCGCCCTGGAAAGTCCATCCAGGCAAATGCGTATGCCGCAAAGGCCGCGATCGTGATGGGAATTGCCGTAGCCGGAATCGTGACGATCAGACTGTTCACAAGCGCATTCCCCAGCCCCACCGAAGTGATGACCTGCGCATAGTTCTCCAACGTCCACTGCGTGAACTCGAAAGGCGTTTCAAAAGCCGTCCACCATCCCGAAATGCGGATCGCGCTCGCAGAACGAAAAGAACTGACAAACAGCCCAACCGTGGGTAATGTCCAGATAAAGCAAATGATCGCAATCGTCGCCCGAAGCGTGGTCCCGGAAAGCGCGCTGCGCAAAGCATACCGATCCACCTCGGAATCATGTACTTTCATACTACAAGCTCCTTTGGCGCAAGTTCCGAAGATTGATGACGATAGCCGGCGCAACTGCCAGGAATATGATCACCGCCAGGGCGCTGCCACGTCCAAAATGCCCAAACCGGTACATTTCGAGAAACATCCGGTTGGCGATGACCTCGGTGGCGTAATTCCCCCGCGTCATCACGTATACAATGTCGAATACCTTAAGCACCGCCATGATCACCGTAGTCGTTACCGTGATGATCGTCCCTCGAATGTAGGGAACCGTGACCTGGAAAAACACGTGCAGTTCATTGGCGCCATCAATCCGCGCCGCCTCGAGCAACTCGCCGGGCACATTCTTGATCGCTGCAGACAGCACAACCATGCAAAACCCCGTCTGCAACCAGACCATAATCACGATAAGGGCCAAGTTATTGAACGGAGGCCTGAGAAACCAACCGGTCGGCTCACCACCCAGCGCCACGACAGCCGCATTGAGCAGTCCAAACTGTGGGCGCCCCGCCGGCTGGAATGCGTACATAAACCTCCAAATCACGCTGGCACCAACCGTAGAGATCGCGACCGGCACAAAGACCAGTGACTTGGCCAGGCTCTCCAACTTGATGCGGTCGACCAGAACGGCAACCACCAAGCCCAGCCCTACACAGACACTTGTCACCAGAACGAGCCACACCGCATTGTTTCTGAAGGCCACCAGAATATCTGGCTCAGTAAAGATGAACTGATAGTTTTCCAACCCCACAAAATTATCTGACTTTTTGTCCAAGAAACTGATATAGATTGTGTTAACAGCGGGATAAACCAGATAAACGAACAACAACGTCAACGCGGGTCCAAGAAAGACAAAGGGCAGAATCTTCTCTCGGAGCCGCCGGAACGGTATATAGGATACCCAATCGTTGAGGATCCAGTAGAGAATCCAGATCCCGCACACCCCAACGGCCAACGCAACCACTGCCACCAGGAGCCTGGGGGCATCCTCACTTCGCATGAAACCAAAGCTCCACTCAAGTACCAGGACCGTCAGTGCGGTGACGAGCAGCAACATGCCAAAGCGCAACGCCACGCTCATAGTAGACTCGCGGGTATCCCATTCGGCCACAGCACTTCTCCTTGACTACAACCAGTGAGAATTGGAGCAGGGCAGTTCTTCCCGCCCTGCTCCACTACTCGCACTTCCAGAACTACTCGGGCCAGCTATCCTCGATCTCCTGGAGAACGGTGTCGGTGTCTTTTTCACCACCGACCCACTCGATCATACCGCTCCAGAAGGTGCCCACGCCCACCGTGCCGGGCATCAGGTCGGAGGCGTCGAAGCGGAACACGTCGGCGCTCTGCATGATCTCGCCCTGCAGGCGGTCGGCTTCGTCAAAGTACCAGTCCGTTGGCACAGAGCGGTTGGGCGAGATGAAGCCACCGGTCTTGACCCAGACCTCGCACCCGGCCGGCGTGGCCAGGTACTCGATCACCGCGCGGACCTCGGGTCGGTCGTTGAACATACCGATGGGATCGCCACCACCCAACACCGGCTTGCCGAGCTCTTCCTTGATGGGCGGGAAGTAAAAGAACCAGGCACCATCCGGGCCAACCGTTGTTCCCTCGGGGAAGAAGGCAGGAATCCAGCCCGCCTGCTTCATCATCCAGCACACCGGCTCGGCGCGACCCTCTTCCTCGCTGGGGAACAGCTCCGCCGTCTGCCCAACCCAGATGGTCAAGATGCCCTCGGGGCCGCCGTAGGCATAGTCCTCGTTGAACATGATCTTGCCCACGTATTCGTCCATCGCTTCCTTGATCGCCGGATCGTTGAAGGGAATCTCGTGGTTGGTCCACTGATCGTAGACCTCGGGTCCGGCAGTACGGAGCAGGACATCCTCCACCCAGTCGGTGATGACCCAACCGGTGCTCCCACCGTGCTCTGCGGGGATGCACCAGGGCGTGTGACCATTGGCAACCATCTCGTCCATCAGAGCCAGCAATTCATCCCAGGTCTCGGGGACCTCGTAGCCGGCGGCGTCAAACTCAGGCTTGGAATACCAGACGATGCTCTTGGTGCTCGCCCGGTAGAACAACCCGTACAGGTGATCATCAAAGGTCGCCAGATCCAACCAGGACTGAATATAGTCCTCCTTCAGTTGATCCACATTCATAAAGCTGTCCAGGGGAACCATCTTGTCGGCCAGCTCGGCGATCAGCCCTGGCTGCGAGAACTGGGCGATGTCGGGCGGATCGCCGGCCTCAACCTGAACTCGGATCAACTGCTCAAAGTCACCAGATCCCTCAAAGTTCACGTCAATGCCCGTGGCTTGCTCGAACGGAACCAGCGCAGCTCGGAACCGGGCCTCATCCTCGCTGGTATACACACCAAAGATGTTGACCTCGGTGCCGGCAAACTCACCCGCCTTGGCGCGCGCGAGATGCTCGTACGGGCCTTCTGGAATCGGGGTAACTTCTATCTCTTCAGTGACGACTTTTTCGACAGTGACCTCGACGGGGACCTCGACCTTTACTTCTCTGGTCACCTCTACCTGGACAGTTCCAGGTGTCGGTGTGGCGCAGGCTGAAAGCGTAAGCGCAAGCACACTCACCAACGCCACAGGAACCAACAGTTTGCCACGCATTTTCTCTACCTCCTGTTTTTTCAAGTGTAAAATCGATAGTTTGAGAAAGTTGGAATCGTTCTGGCCTTGACATCTCCTTTCTGTGATACCGTTCTCTCGGAAGGTAAGAGAATTGCTGGGCTCGCTGTTTTATGCTAGAATGCGGTAGCAGGCACGAACAACTTGACTGCCATTGACGATGTGCACGGTCAAGGTGGTATCAAGGGCCTGCGGCAGGGACCTGGGGGCTGCCAACCACTCACGGTCCCTGCCCCTGCTATGTGCGTTGTCCTCGCCGCTTCCGAGAGAATCCATACAGCTCTGGGACACGTTTGTCGTTGTCCGCATTGGACTGGAAGAACACGTCTGAAAAACACGTCTGAAAAACACGTCTACTGTAGTTGGATAAGTCGTTCCCTCACCTCCTGCGCGAACCGATCCAAAAATTGCTCGACGTAGGTCTGGATGTTCTTGCCTGGATCTCGAATTAACGGCGTGAGGTCCATAGCGAACGTCATACCGGTGGCGATATCTGTATCGTGTGACGCGTAATACGTCGCGTTGGCCCGCCGCCGGCCCGCCGCTGCCAAATCGTACCGTTTCCCGCCACAAATCTGCGAATCGAACACCCCCAGCAACGCTGCCTGCAGATTCTCGTGCGCAGAGACGTCAAAGGTGACCTTGTCCACGTCTATCATCCAGTCCAGATCACGCCATACCTCACACCCATACAGTTGCTCCGGCCGTTCAGCGAGCGGCAGATTGCGGATGGCCTCGATCGCTCTCAGTGCCACGGCTACGTGTGTGTCGTGTTTGTCAGCCAGGTTGTGCGTATACACAATCCTGGGCCTGGCTGCCCTCAGCAGCAGTTCCAGGTCTTTAACAGGACTTTTGTCAGCGCCGTCCTTGACGACCGAACTGGGATAATCGAGCAACGCCAGTGCTGCATATTCGCCAACCACAGCGGCTTTCTTTTGCTCTGTGCGCCGGACGACCTGCATGTCTGCATCAGAATAGTCGCCGTAAAGGCCATCGCGGGGTGATCCACTGCCGTCGGTGACGACAACACCGCAAAACCACTTGTCATCCCGCTGGAAGCATTTCAGAATGCCATCACAGGCCATAATCTCCAGGTCATCCTGATGCGCGCCGATCGCCATGTGCGTCGTCCGAGCCAGGGCACCCTCGACGGCAAGTCCATCAGGTACAAAGATCTCTGCCGTGTCAAGGTTGAACTTCACCTGCCCTATCCTCTCAATTGAGCACTGGGAGACTGGCCGCCGCGATAGATTGACCCACACGCCGGCTTTTCTCGTCGGGCAGTTGGATGTTGATCCGCGCGACCAGCTCCGGGAACTCGGACTTGAGCACTTGCCTGGCTCTATCCACAATAAGCGGGCCGCCTGTTCCAGAAGTACACCGTCCCAAGACCAGGACGTGTCTCACGTCATAGAAATCCGCATAGTGGGCGATCGCGTACCCCAGATAATAGCCCATGCTCTCCCAGATCTTGAATGCACCCTCGTGACCTGCTTCCAGTTTTTCCTGGACGAACTCGAGTTTTTCGGCATCTGGCACGTCGGACGGCACTTGTATCCCCACCTTGGGCGCAAGACGGAACACGCACTGCTGGGAAAAGTAGAGAGCGCCGCATCCCCTGTCCCCAGACCATCCCTCTACAGGTGCCTGGGGGTTATAGTCCACCGGCGCAAAGGCCAACTCGTTCAGCCAGCCGGTGATGTTGCCCTCCACGTTTACATAGCCACTTGCCTCGCTCGATCCCATCGCGATGCCCAGAACCCCGTTATCCCCCAGCGACATCGAGCCGGCCAATGCCGTCACGTCTCCGTCGTTCACGATCTCTAGAGGTACGCCCATCTCATCACGGATGCGCAAGAAAAGGTTCCTGACCTCGCCGTAACACTCCTTTGGAACACCACGGAACAGTGAAGCGACCCTGACCTCGTTGTCGATGTATACGCCGGCTGCACTGCCACCGATCGCGTCCACTCGGGGCATCTTTGAAGCTGCCGTCTTCAGCGCGGCCATGATCTCTCTGTAGTGATACGCCGGATCGCTCTGAAGACCAGGTTCCCACACCACCTCCTCGCTGTAGACCGCTTCTCCATCCACCACTGCTGACACCTTGCGATCCGAGGCCCCCAGGTCAAAGCCAATGCGGCATCCATCCAGGTGTCGGCCCAGTGGTGTCCCACCCATTCTCTCTGTGGGAACTTTTGACGGGGCGCAGGAAACCACTGTAAACGTCTTTTCGTAAACGTCTTTACCCAGAAAGTGAAAATCGAACTCGCGGGCTCCGCCGGGCGCATAGCAACTGCTGAGATAATTCCCGATACTCCTGGGGCCACCCACGGTTGCTTTCCAGCCCCCTTGTTGCCAAAGGAGGAACTTGAACAGGCGCTCGGCATACATCAGGTTCGCTTCAGATCGGGGGTGTCCTGCGGGGAAAACCCTGGTCTCAAAACGGGATCGAGATCCCCCAGGCCGTTCCAGGCCAAGCACGAGCGGCACGCCAACCCCAGAACTCTCGACTTCCTGTCGAAATGCCCGGTTCGCCAGAACCGCCGGTCGAAAGTCTGCGTCGAGCGGGGGGGTGAATCTCGGTTCCACCAGTCTGAAAGCTTCGTGCATACCCATCCCTTCCACGATGCAGCTCTTAGACAATCTCGCTGCTGTACAGAGCCTCACCTGCCAATGGGGCAAACAGTCCCAGTTCGTACGTCAGAACCAGGGCAGATGCCCCCAGAATCACGACGTCATCGCCTATGCTTGACATCCCGATCTCGGTCTCGCTGGCCAATATCTGCAGACATCGCCCGGACATTTCCTCTTTGATTACGTCAATCCAACTTTGCCCCAGACACGTCACGCTTCCCGTGATCAGGACGTGCCGGACGCTGAGCACGCTGACGAGACTGGCTATCGCCGTGCCCAAATACCGTCCTGCTTCCCTCACCATCTGTTGCACTGCCTCGTCACCGGCTTTGAACGCCTGGCAAACTGCGTCAATCGTGATTTCTTCAGGGGTTGCGGCAAGCTGATGCAGGTACGAATTCGGGTTGCTCCGGGCAATCGTTTGAGCCCGCTGGACAATCGCCCTCCTACTCGATACGGTCTCCAGACATCCCACGTTCCCGCATCGACACCGCTGGCCGTTTTCGACAACGGCGATGTGGCCGATCTCACCAGCGCCAAATGTGTCGCCGTAGAAAAGCCGGCCGCCGAGCACAATTCCGGCGCCGATACCGTTTTCAATTTTGACCACCACGAGGTTTCCAGCATCCTTGACTTCCCCAAAGGTGTACTCCGCCAGGGCAGCCACTTGAGAGTCGTTTGCCACGTAAACTGGCATATTGTAGCGCTCCTGCAGCGGGCTGCGTAAGGGGAGATTGCGCCAGTCCAGATTGACCGCTCGCCGCACGACGCCATGAATGGGGTCCATCAATCCTGGTGTACCGATGCCAATGCCCAGCAACGGGCTGTCCGTCGCGGCCACCAGATTGTCGATCAAGTTGTAGACGAGTGCCAGCGCTGTGTCTCCATCCTGGTTGTGCAAAGGAAGGCTGATCCGATGCCTGATCTCACCCCGCAGATTGACGACTGCCCCCCTGAACTCGCGGCTGGCCAGGTCAATACCGATCAGGTGACGGGCATCGTTTGCCACGCTCAACAGGATGGGAGGTTTGCCGCCTGTTGATGGGCTGTATCCTACCTCCTCCACCAGTCCGGCTCCCATCAGATCGGCCACGACATCCGAGACCGTAGGACGCGTGAGTTGAGTCACTCTCGCAACCTCCGCACGACTGATCTGCTCATCGTCGTAGATGGTTTTGAGCACCAGACGGGTGTTGTGTACCCTTGTCTGTTTTCGGGTAGCCTTTCGCATCAGACGCCTCATCACAACAGTTCCCAGCAGCAGCGGAGTACGGAACCGGACCTAAGTTAACATTACTTACAAAGTGCGAGGCAAAAAAATTTCCGGCGTTTCGTCGCGCCAACTTTGGTGAGAATGACTAAAGGGGCAGGATGAACTTGGATAGTTCATCTTACTTACAAAGTACAGTATACAGCATATTCCGCGGTTTGTCAAGACCCTCACGCTACAATCAACGCGAAACGTATCGGCTGTCCCGGACGTACAAGCGCCACGGAACGGTCAACGCCACCCCGTCCCCGCGCACGCCCACCCGTGGGCTGGCTGCGACGGCGTCGGCAGGTATGGCGGCGTCCTCTTCCAGAAACAGAAGCGCGTCGGGCGCGCACAGGTCGGCCCCGTCGAACTGCCGGCCAACGTCGAGCGCCTGGCACAGGCGCGCCGGCCCGCTCATCAGTTGGGCGTCAGGCCGGCCACCGCGCCGCGCCCGCATCCCCTCGATCCCCTCCAGTGGCTCCAGCGCGCGGATGAGCACCGCCGCCGGATACCCCTCCCGCCCGGTGACGACGTTGAGGCAGTGGTGCATGCCGTAGACGAAGTAGACATAGGCGTGGCCGGGCGGGCCGTACATGGGCGCGTTCCGCTCCGTGCGCCCAAACCGCGCGTGGCAGGCCTGGTCCTCCTCGCCGACGTAGGCCTCGACCTCGACGATGCGTCCCGAGAGGCGCGCGCCATCCAGCACACGCACCAGCCGCTGGCCCAGGAGATCCCGGGCGACGATGAGGGTGTCACGGGCGAAGTAATCGCGGCTCAAGCGCGTCATGGTTGCGAGTTCACATCCCTTCAAGTCCAATGAAGCGAGCCCTTTGGCCAATCTGGACATCCCAATTATACGTGCGATGGCGGGCCAGAGCAAGAACGAGATCCCAGAGAGAGCACGTCAATCGGGGACACGCGCAGGTGCCAGGTACTTTCACGAGCTATCTTGCGCCACGAGACAGCTCGGCAGCGGGGCAATCCCGGATTCCGGATGAGATCGAGAAGTGCCTGGCACCTGGGGGCATCGAGCTTTGCACGCGAATCTTGTATTTCTCCAAAAAGGGAGTAAACTACGGCTGGCCTTCCACCGAGGTTCCAGCGCAAGTGCCTGCCGGCACAAAGGAGAAGCCATGGCTACCTCGTTCGCCCAGACCGCCGACCTGGAATGCCCACAGTGTGGGCAAACCTTCAGCGCCACACTCTGGCTCATCGTGGACGCCGCCGAACGGCCCGACCTGGTCGTGCAGATCGAACAGGGGAGACTCCACACGCTCCCATGCCCCCACTGCGGACACCTGGGAGAGGCAGACGTCCCGCTGCTGCTCTACCGGCCCGGCCAGGACCCGGCGCTGATCTTCTCGCCGGCACAGCGAACCAGCCAGGAAGAGGACCAGGAACAAGTCCAGGGACTGCTGGGGCTGCTGCGCCAGGAGTTGGGAGGTACGTGGCAGGACGCGTGGCTTGAGAAGATGCCGGTCGTTTCGCGCACCCTGCTGCCGGTCGTTCCGGAGAAGGGACTGGAAGCCGCTGCCCGCCAGATGCAGGAACAGGCGGACCCATTAGTCCAGGCCGTGCGGGCCCTCATCCAGGCCGAGACGTGGGCGGCGTCGCAGCGCATCGTCGAACAGCATCCCGATCTGCTGAGCGACGAGGCCGCGGGAGTGCTGGAGAACCTGGTGCGGGCAGCGGGCGCGCAGGGAGACGAGAACGCCCGGCGGGTTTTCGAAGAGCGCCGCGCATTGCTGCGCCGCTGCCGCGAGGTGGGCGTGGCGGCCGCGTTCACCGAGAAGACAACGGCGGGAACGGCTGGTGGAGAGACGCCCGTCCCATCCGAGTTACAGCCGATTCTCCGCGAGCTTGCCCAGCCCGCCCGCCTGAGGGACATGCCGCGCCGGGTGGACCTTTGCCAGCAGGCACTGGCGCTGGTCGAACTTACGGCAAATCCCGGGCTGTGGGCCGGTCTACAAGGCACATTGGGCAACAGCCTGGCACAGAACCCGCTGGGAGGCCGGGCGGAGAACATCGAGCGCGCCATCGCCGCCTACCAGCAGGCCCTGGAGGTGATGACCCGCCAGGCCATGCCCGTCGAGTGGGCGACCACGATGATGAATCTGGCGAACGCCTACCGCAACCGCATTCGCGGGGAGCGGGCGGAGAACATCGAGCGCGCCATCGCCGCCTACCAGCAGGCCCTGGAGGTGATGACCCGCCAGGCCATGCCCGTCGAGTGGGCGCAGACGATGATGAATCTGGCGAACGCCTACCGCAACCGCATTCGCGGGGAGCGGGCGGAGAACATCGAGCGCGCCATCGCCGCCTACCAGCAGGCCCTGGAGGTGATGACCCGCCAGGCCATGCCCGTCGAGTGGGCGCAGACGATCAACAATCTGGCGACCGCCTACCGCAACCGCATTCGCGGGGAGCGGGCGGAGAACATCGAGCGCGCCATCGCCGCCTACCAGCAGGCCCTGGAGGTGAGGACCCGCCAGGCCATGCCCGTCGAGTGGGCGCAGACGATCAACAATCTGGCGACCGCCTACTCAGACCGCATTCGCGGGGAGCGGGCGGAGAACATCGAGCGCGCCATCGCCGCCTACCAGCAGGCCCTGGAGGTGATGACCCGCCAGGCCATGCCCGTCGAGTGGGCGCAGACGATGATGAATCTGGCGACCGCCTACCGCAACCGCATTCGCGGGGAGCGGGCGGAGAACATCGAGCGCGCCATCGCCGCCTACCAGCAGGCCCTGGAGGTGAGGACCCGCCAGGCCATGCCCGTCGAGTGGGCGCAGACGATCAACAATCTGGCGAC
>Ga0307380_10000960_pt1 | contig 43468 bp, 42 predicted proteins | sample UN3MG_FD_202239 | JGI IMG/M metagenome (GOLD analysis project Ga0307380, IMG submission 202239) | Soil microbial communities from Risofladan, Vaasa, Finland - UN-3 | ecosystem: Environmental > Terrestrial > Soil > Coastal area > Acid sulfate soil | place: Finland: Risofladan, Vaasa | collected...
TCCGTTTGATATGAATCTCGGGAACCGCGTGGAGCGCTGCGGCGACTTTTCGAATGAACGATAACGAAAGATTTTTGTAGCTGCCGGACTCGAGCCTCGCTATCGCGGATTGTGACGTGCCGGCCAGATTCGCCAGTTCCATCTGCGTGAGATTCTTGTCCTTTCTGAGAGAGATAAACTCTCTCGCGAGAGAATAATCTTTCTCCAATGCGTTATATGCTTCCGCGAACTCTTTATTCTGCATTTCGCGTTTCAGCAGGTCATTGAAATCGTGTTCTTTTAGATCAGCCATTGTGTTTCTCCAGATACCTTTGCTTTATAGAGATCGCTTTTTCAATCTCGGATACTCTTAGTCTATTTTCTTTTTTCATATAACCTGAAGTTATAACATAAATATTTTCGGTGAAATGAAAATAAAACAACCGGCATATGTTGCCGCCATGAATAACTCTTAGTTCAAATAATATTTTACGTCGCCTGACTTTTTTAGAATGAGGCTCCCTGAGAAAAGGCCCGAACTCCTGTAATAACTCAATCGAGCGGAATACTTTGGCGCGAAATTTTACATCGAGAGATAATAAAAATGATTTCGGCCTACCTAATACTCTGACTTCATATTCCATAATGATTATATCAATATTGATATAACAAGTCAACAGAAAGGATTCGAAATAGCCACCGGAATCCCACTATCATATAAACAACATAATCGTGGTTTTACTTTCATATGCAGGGATAATATTTACACTTTGCAAAGTCGGGGGTCAGTCCTTGAATTAGGACAAATTGCTTTTGGCAATTGGCGTTTAGCTATTCGCGGTTGGCTTTTTAGGTTTGCACTTGGGTCTACAGATTGCTTCCTCGTCAGGCATCTTCGATGCCTGCCTCTTCGCAATGACATAAAAAGAGTGAAGGACTGTGCACATATTGAAAAGATTAAGGGGGTAAAATCTTTGCTCTTTACAGGAGCAACATCTATTGTTGGTTATGTATTTTGGGACATGAGAAAAGTATTGTGTCCCGTTTTTTATCCTTTTTTAGGTTCAGTAATAAGTGTAGTATAATAGTTAGGATCATTTTTTACTGGCTAGGGTTATACATATGTTTCGATCAATAAAACTGCCGAACAACATCTCCGGAAAGATATACCTGCACAGCATGCCGGGGAATTATGAAGAATACGAACTGGCACTTTCAGAATTATCAGAAAAAGATATTCAAACGGTTATCAGCCTGACGTCTTTGGACGAGATCAGGATGAAAGCCCCCCATTATGCGAAAGCGATTGAAGCCGGATCACTCCCTTTTAATAGAATATCATTTCCGATCAGGGATTTTTCGGTCCCTGAAGATAGAGACGCATATCTGCGTCTCGTGAAGGAAACGGCGAGCAATATCAAAAGCGGTGATTCGGTGCTCGTACATTGCGGTGCGGGTATCGGGCGGACCGGCATGTTCGCCGCCTGTGTGCTGCTCGCGCTCGGATTGAAGAAACCGGATGCGCTCGCACACGTACGGTCCGCAGGATCAGAACCGGAGATGCCGTACCGGGCTGCACTTGTCGACTGGGTCGCTGATCATATCCAATAACCTCTTGGTTATAATTAAGTTGATAGTTACCTTAATTCATTCGGCTGGGGGTTGCTCAGGACGAACAATAAGCCTGTTCTTCGGAAGAAATAAATAACATGTCACTACAATTGAAGATATATTAAAGTCTTGCAAATCAGCTGAGAACCGATTTAGTCACTTAGAAAAAAGATCGAAGAGATAGAAAACGGGATGTCCTGTGTCAAGGGCTTTAGCTTTCAAAATCATTTCAGGAACCACTAAAAAATGTCTATACTTCTCATAATAATAGGCGGGATTCTTGTCATCGTGGGAATCGTCGGGTGCGTGGTGCCTGTGCTGCCGGGCCCGCCGATCAGCTATGTTTCTCTGATTCTCCTGTCCTGGGCCTACAAGTGGAAGGCCTTTTCAACAAATTTTTTAATCGTCATGGGTATTATCACTGTCGTCGTGACAGTACTCGACTTTATACTTCCCGTCTACCTGCCGAAACGCTATGGGGCCAGTAAATTCGGGATATGGGGTTCCATTCTCGGCATGATCGTCGGTATGATCTTCTTTCCACCCTTCGGCCTCATCATTGGAACCTTACTGGGTGCAATCCTCGGCGAGCTGGCCTTCAATAAAGACAAGAGGGCCTCACTCAAGGCGGCACTTGGTGTGTTCATCGGGACCATCGCCGCTATCCTGCTCAAGGTGAGCGTGAGCGGAATCATTGGATTCTATTTCTTCAGGGCTGTTATCCGGGGACCCCTGCAGTAATCCTCACAATTTGCATCTCTCTCCGAAATAAAACAGGGGGCAGGCCTTGACATAGGACATACTAATAACAGGGACAGATACCATTTTTCCAAGGAATGGTTGCTTGACAGTGGTTTTCACTCTTGTATTATGATTATAACAGTTACATAGATGGGACCGCCCGGGGTATTTTTTATCTGGAAGGTGTTTAAAATGAAAAATAGATTCAGATATGTAATGTACGGATTTTTCGTGTTATTTTTCTTATCCAGCTGCGCAACATATCGTATACGACTTGGTTCAACGAGAGAATGGATTGAAGGCAAACCTTTCCCTGTCGAAATCACATTTACCGAAACGGAAAAAATATCAGATGTAGTTTTACGCTATTCATTTAACGGTACGAGTACAAAAACCGTTAAAATGAATCAGGTTGGGAATTACTTTACCTATACCATACCAGGAGAAGAAGTGGTTCCCGGTGTACTGCGCTACGATATCGTCTATACATTTAAAGGCAAGGCTAAATCTACTGGTTCAGTATCCGTTAAAATTTTTTCCTATGCGGAAGCAAAACAAAAATATACGAAAGAATTAAGCTCTCGGATCTCTTTTTCTCCCCCTGCACAGGTACCAGTAAATCGGGAGACGCAATTAATTGTAAAGGTAAGCTCACACAAGCCAAGTACAAAGGTAACATTTTTCTATAAAATTCCGACACAATCTTCTTTTCAAGCTACCGAACTCAAGAATATAGACGGTACCTTTACCGCCGTCATAAGTGAAAGTGAAATACAAGCCGGATATAATACATATTATTTTATAGTAACTGAAGATAATGCCGATGTAGGCGAACTAAAGGTTTTTGTCAACGGGCAGGACAGTACCAATCCATTTCAATTCACCATCCTCTCTCTTGCTGAGTTAAAACAAGTCATCATTGGGGAATTATACACAAGTGTTTCCCATAAAACACCTCAGGATGTATATGCAACGCGGGACTTAGAGATACTTCTCTCTGTTAAGTATGGCTCGAATACGTTCATTCATGAATTCTCTAAAAACTCTGTTTCCATTGAAATAATTTATAAGAGCCCGACCTCTGGTTTTAAACGGGGTATTATGTCCGGCTCTAAGAATCAATTTACATATATTATATCATCCACTGAGTTGAAATCAGGATACAATGCATATTATTTCAAAATCATGGATGAAATTAAAGATATCGGTCCCGTGACTGTCGAATATCCTGCATCCGGCGACTTGTTTTCCTACAAGATTCTAACTGTTGAAGAAATCCGGGAACGAAAGGCAAGATCCCTGTATCAGAGAACTACGCACACACCCGTTACAGAAGTCGACGGTGTCTCCGATTTATTTATAAATCTCAGAGTCGAAAATGCCAAAACCTATACTACAGCCGTTCTGTTTTTCAAGAAACCCACCACGAACAAATATAAAAGCATAAACATGACAAGAAAGAGGAACGTCTTTACAGGTGCAATATCCATAGATGAGCAGCAGAAAGGGTACACACAATATTATTTCGTTGTAACAGAAGCAGACAGCGAAGTAGGAACCATTTCAGCGGAATTTCCCGAGAACGGTCGTCACAGCCCGATTCAATACACTGTTTTGGATAAAAACCTTGTAAAAACCAGACTGGAATCCGATTTAAAGGCCAGAATCTCCCACAGGCCTGTAACCTCTGCTGCGGAAGGCGAAGATCTCAACCTTACGATCAACGTTACAAACATAAAAAGCGGTACGCAGGTGTACTTCTACCATAGAAAACCCGGTGAGAGCTCTTACAGGCGGACCAGATTACCGGGGAACGGCCCTCAATATACTATGGTCATGCCAAAACAGGATATTCGTGCCGGATACAGCCAGTATTATTTTGAGGTAAAACAACCGCATAACTATTTCGGGTATATTGAAGCAACCATAGCTACCCCTGCTGCACCCTATGAGTTTGAAATAAGCAAGTTGAAAGATGCCATATTGGATGGCATCGACTTTACCCCCCTATCCGATGCTGAATACGGTGTTCCTGTAGATGCTAAAATCACATTGAATAATAATCCAGCAGGAACCAGGGTTTATTTAAAATACAGGCTGGCCGATGACACCCTCGATTATTTATCTGTAGAAATGAAACAGGATGGAACAGGGTACGCTGCTGTTCTCTCTCCCGCACTATTACAGGAGAGCAAGCGGATTGATTACTATATTTCTATTATTGCCGATCAGGATACGTTCACTTACCCGGATGAGAGTATCATCCCGTTTTATTTTTATATTAAACAACATCTCGTAGAGGACATTGGAGCGGACACCGTATTCGGAACCACGGGCCGATCGGAAAACAATATGCTGGAAGGGAGAATTTTTCAATTGAAACCTGGCACAAAAAAACTCCCGCAGAATATGCAAAAAGACCATGAGTCCTTGATAGTGCTTTATACCAGGAAATTATATATACCTCCGATGGATTTTACAAAAGGATTCCCCGGCCTTGAAGATGTTTTCAAGTGGTTTGGAGTACAGTACAGAGGAGTTATTTCCATTAGGGAGTCTGGGCTGTACCAATTCCGGCTCCTGTCTGATGATGGTTCAAAGCTGTACATAGATGATGTTCTGGTAATAGATAATGACGGAGTTCATGAGGCGAAATCTGAAACCGGAGAGGTTTATCTTTCAGCCGGGACATACCCTATCCGGATGGATTACTTCCAGGGACCAAAAAAGCAGATAGCCCTTCAATTGTTTGCTACACTGCCGGGTGAAGAAGAAAAAGTATTTGATCTAGAAGACTTTGAATAAAGTAGTAAAGTAGGGGTCAGCCCTTGACATGGGACATTTTTCGCTGTCAAAATTATAGTGATAGTATACCTATTTCCTCCAAAGAGCAGACGCATTATTCGTATTGACCAATGCTAAGCCGAATGAATTAAGTAACCTATCTCCTAATGTCATAGCAGATGAAATTCAAGGGCTGACACCTAATATAATGAGTCAAGAGAAGACTTGACCCCCTTTACTACGTATCTCGAATTATAAAAATCATTTTTACGGCCCCCACCTCGCAATGGCGGCTGGTGAAGCGGTCTTCCCATCCAAAAGAGCCTGCATCACTGAGCGCCGCCATCGCGAGCCCCGAAGGGAGCCGATACATGGATGGTTCTATAAACACCCTACATTGCAGGGTACTTCTATTCGCGTTTAAAGCGAAACAGTATGCTCTATTTCATTGGAATAGTCACTCTCGAGCTCCGACGTATTATATGCAGTAGCAGCAAAATAGTAGGTTGCGCCATGTATGAGGCCCGTCACTGTACAGGTTTCAGTGTTTCCCACGTCGATCACGTTATCGTAACTCCGGCTCGCAATTCCATAATAGATCCTGTACCCTACCAGATCGGACTCGCTGTTCGGATCCCACATTAATGTCACCTGGCCAGCTGCAACTACGGTGAATACATGCTGGGCAGAACCTGCCCTCATTGTATCTGCCGAAAAGACCGTCACATCAAGCCTGTATACACCCAGGGGGAGGTCGTTGCCGAAGGCGTAGCTTCTGCCTGTTTCTTTTAACTCACCGTTCAGATGCCAGTTGTAGGTAACGTTATCCAACCCAACCGGGACTGTGGCAGTGACCATCATGGTCCCTCCCTCCGCAATCGATTCTTCCTGACCGCTAAAAGTTACCTGGATTGGGTCGTTCATCTCGGGGACAATGTTTATTGCAATGTCACCACTGGGATGATTGATGTCATAGAATTCGAACAAACCCGAGGTGGTCTGATCGGCTACGATCCGCACCACCTCAACCGCACCCATCACGACCACCCCGTTGTCGAACAACTTTATGGAGAGTGAATAATAACCCATGGGTATTGAGTTGGTGATACTCTCCGCTCTTCCCGGATCAACCATAGTAAAGCTCAGTTCTATAGGGGCACCGATAGCCGGTACGAGCTGTCCTGCGACAGAAGAAGATTCCACGTCCACCGCATTCCAGAGAAGGGTAATGTCCATTGTCCCGTGTCCATATACAGGAGCGACCAGGACGATTACGGTTGAGGTGTTGCTCACCTGCACAGTTGCTGTTACCCGCCCCTGACCGATGATGATCCTGTCTGCGTTCATGGCGTTTACCGTCACTGTCCATTCACCGGATTTTAGGCCGTATATGAACACAGGTGGATCGTTTTCATCCATATCGAAGTTATCACCGTTCGGTCCAGAACCGTGGAATGAATACTGCGCCGGCGTCATGTCGATGTCTGGAAGCAGGGTCAAGGGCTGTATGGAGTGATCGACGTCAATCATGAGCGATCCCGTATCGGGCACTCTAGTGGCACAGGACATCAACATGAACGCCAGGCAGATGACTACCGCATAGAAAACGAGCACCAGTGCAAACAGCAGTGTCTGTCTTCCAGGCGAGCGCTTTATTTTGACTGGGGAACGAACACTAATTGAATTTGGTAAACCTTGTGTTTTCTGTGGATATAACATGGTCGCACCTCCTCGAGCTCAATAGAGTTGTATCAGTCGTTGCAGCACTCGGGGAGATGCTGCGAACCAAAATGGTTCACAGATATATTAGCAATTTTTGTGCCATACGATAGTATAGCAGAGGGTCTGGTCTATAATTCGAAATAATTAGACTTAGAGGAGTATCGTTTTGGAAGGATTAAACTGAAAGGTGAGAAGCTTATTGCATAATTGTAACAAGAATTACAATGATAGAGGATAGAGGGGTCATGTCTACATAATATATTAAAAATAGGGACAGATACCATTTTTCATACACCGACTCAGCGATCAGCTAATAAGAGACAAGGGATTTATAGAAACAGCAAATAGCGGTTAGTTATCCGCCTACAGGCATATGGCCTCAGGGTCAGGCCTTGACATGGGACATTTTTCGCTGTACGCAATTAGCGATCAGCTGTCAGCAGATGGTTGTGCGCTTGATTGTGTGCGGAGAGAAGAAAGTTTATCGCTTCTCCCTCATTTTCCATAATGGGTTCTTGCCCGCTTAATATAAACGATCTTCTTTTCTTCAGCAACACTGTACACGACTCTGTCCTGGAGGGTGAGGCGGATTGAGTAGTTGCCGGCAAGCTCGCCTAAAAGCTTTTTTCCTTCATACGGACTGTTTGAGAGCACTTCCAGCAGAATGGATTTCAGTTTCTTCTTCAATTTCGGTGAGAGTGCTTTGATATCCTTCAGAGCCTGTTTTGTAATTCTAACCTCATATCCCCGCTTCATTATGAGAAAGCTTCCTCTATCGAGAGGGTTTCGCCTTTCTCTATTTCTTCGTCAGCCTTACGGATACTCTCTTTTAATCCAGGCTCTGAGAGAAGCTGTAATGTCTCGATCAGGCTTTCATAGTCCTCTTCCGACATAAGGACGACACTGCCCTCTTTCGAAGTGATCCTGACCTGACGGTGTCCCCTTACCGTACCTTTAAGAAGACTGAAGAGTTCAGATCTTGCTCTGCTTGCAGTGATCGTTTTCATCTCATCCCCTATATGTACATAAAACTGTACGTACTTAATGTAGTACGATTAGGTTCATTTGTCAATCTTATTGGATGGAGGACCGTAAACTTACAAAAAAAAGGGGTCAAGTCTTTGCTTGGCTCATTAGTGTGTTACGATCAGGGGATATGCAGCTATCGGCAGCGGGTATTGAGAGTTGCAGGCACAATCGTTCCTTTATGCAGACAGATCCATCGATTTCTCTCACCTCTGTTTACGCCGGAACGAACCGCCTTCCTCTATCATTCTGAAGTATTGAGATGCAGAGTGATTACACTGACCATTTGAAATTCCGCACCCCCTGCCTCTATTAACAGCTGTGCACCGTCCCGGTAATCGAATACATACTCCTGGGGCTCGCCCTCGCCTTCAGTGATGAAAAAGTGAAGATACGCATCGAGGGCACAGCCGCGGATGGGTATGATCCTTCGTGGCTCCGGAACGCAGTCGAGGAACCGTTTGATGAGGCGGATATCGAGCGATTACCGGAAGATGGAACGGTACACGAATAATATAGGTATGAAGCTACTTCGAAGCTAAATACTGGCGGCATCGCGCAACATAATCAGAAAAGCCGCGTGGCGAAATTACCCGCGGTTTTCAGAGCCCGCACTTCAGCTCCACAAGCCTCTCCGGCAGGTAAATAAGGGAACCTCGATGGCAGCGGACTATCACGGCAGAATACTTTCGTACCAGGACTACTTCGAAACAGAAAACCCGACGATAACAGCCGACATTACGATGCAAAGAAGATGGACTCTCTATTCGATTCTCGGGTACTGGTTCGTATACGGCTGTATCGCGTTTTTCATCGCTGCGGTCCTCCTTGCAGCCTTTGGAAAAGAGCAGTTGAAGAAAGAATAGGTCACGTCTTTATTGCAGGGCGGAATCATGCACAGCGTTCATATGAAGGGTAAAGGTCTGTTTCCCGGTAAAAATACATAAAACAGCGTTTCCTCTTCTATGTAATTGTATTATGTTCCCGGAACAGCTGCCGTAACTTTTTTTACTATCCTTTCGAACATGCCGATACCCCGAAGACGGAACGGGTCCAATGGACCTATTTTAGGTAAACCGGAATGTCCGCTGTTATTCTTTTGATGTTTACTGTCTGGGCAGAAGCCTGTGTAGGTCCTGCCCCTCAAATTTTCGCAACCTGTAATAAATACAGAAAACCGGAGGCTGTTACATTTTTTTTGACATAGTTTTAGTTCATATTATAATAGGATAAGGAAGGCCGGATCCGGAGAGAGTCCATTTTTCGGGGGTTTCTTACCGGACATTCCGGGAAAGCTTTATTTATTTTTCGGGGCAAGAATGGTAAGGACAGTTTTTTTCGGTGCAAGGGGTGTGGAATTCTCAGGTCGTCATTTTGCACGTATCTGCAAATCCGACGCGGAAGTGGCTGCGGTCGTGGATTCGCCTCCTGGCTCGGTCGATTCCACCAATATCCGGAAAGCAGACAGGAGCATAGACGAAGCTTCACGGAGGCTTGGCGTGCCCCTTTTCAGGCCCGCCTCCCCCGGAAATCCGGATTTCATAGAGGAGATATCCGGCCTACAGCCCGATCTTATCGTTTCCGCCGGGTACTGGGGTATACTGCCGAAAAGACTCCTCGAAATCCCGAAAATGGCTTCTGTGAACTTTCACGCCTCCCTTCTGCCGAGACATTGCGGAAAACATCCCGTCTTCTGGGCGCTCTGGTACGGGGACACGGAAACCGGGATCACCCTTCACCACATGAACGAAGGTATCGATACAGGAGACATCGTTTATGTGAAAAGAGTACGGGTGCTGCCCCGTGATAGGGTGCCGACTCTCTACAACCGAATCATGAATGCGAGCATGCCGCTGGTCGACCGGCTCTTCCGGGATACGGCAGAGGGAAGAGTCCCGAGGAAACCGCAGTCGTCGAAAGGGTACTCGTATAACTTCGACCTGACCGGAAAGGACCTGCGGCTGGATTTCGAGGTGCCGGCAAGTCTCCTTGATAAGAGGGTAAAAATATCAGCAAAAAGACTGTACTTCGAATACGAAGGGAAGAAGTGGGAAGTAATGAAATGCAGGGCCAAAGCGTACAGTGACCCTGCCGGTAGACCGGGGGATATGCGTTTGACAGGCAACAGTCTCGAGCTCATAACATCCGAGGGATCCCTTGTCATCGAAGCGGTTTTCGACGGCATGAGCGTATTGAAACCTTCCCGGATCAAAAACCTCTAGGGGGAACCATGGATAAAAAGATAGTCATACTGGGGTGCATAGATACAAAGGGAGAAGAGTACGGTTTTATAAAACGGCATATCGAGAAGGCGGGGTGCAAGACCCTGATCATTGATGTGGGAGTAGTAAACCCTCCGATACTTCCGCCCGACATAACCAGGCAGGAAGTGGCCCGCGCTGCAGGCGAGGATTTTGATGCGCTTGTTTCAGAAGGCCCGACCAGGGAAAAAATTTCACCCGTCATGGCAAGAGGCGCTGCCAGTATAGTAAAAAAACTGCTCGCCGAGGACAAGATCGCCGGAATAATCTCCTGCGGAGGAACACAGGGGAGCACTCTCGCTGCGCTCGTTATGCAGGAGCTTCCGGTCGGATTTCCCAAGGTACTTGTTTCCACCATGGCATCGGGAAACACTTCGAATCTCGTCGGGATAAAAGATATCACCATGATCTTCTCGGTCGCCGATATCATGGGCTTGAACATGGTAAGCAGAACAATCCTCGGCAGGGCTGCCGGTGCAATCTGCGGAATGGCGAAAACCGAGATCGAGCTTCCCAAATCGGAACGGCCCTTGATCGCAATCACCACGGTAGGGATCACCACTCCAGGCGCCATGAAGGCAAAAGAGGTCCTGGACGGGGAAGGGTTCGATGTTATCGTTTTCCATGCAGTAGGCACAGGCGGAAGGGCGATGGAATCGCTGATGAAAGAGGGGCAGATAAACGGCGTGCTCGACCTTGCGACGATCGAGGTCGTCCAGGAGATGCTGGGCGGCTACCTTGCCGCAACCCCGGAACGCATGACGGTGGCGACACAGCTCGGTATTCCCCAGGTCATCTCTCCCGGTGCGATTTCCTGCAATACCTACGGCCCTCCCGACACGATCCCCGAAAAATTCAGAGGGAGGCAGTTAGTACGGCACAGCTCTCTCTACACGAACGTCAGAACAAACGCCGACGAGTTGATAGCGCTCGCAAAAGAACAGGCAAAGAGGGTCAATCCCGGAAAAGGTCCTATTGCATGGTTCATACCCATGAAGGGATTCTGCTCCTACTCTGTGGAAGGAGGGCCCCTTTACAATCCCGAGGCGGACAGGGCCTACATCGAGACCCTTAAAAGAGAACTGAGAAACGATATCCCGGTTTACATACGGGACCTCGACATAAACGACCCTGCATTCGCCACTGAAGCGGCCGAGTACCTCGCTGCATTGGTGAAAAAAAACGCACCGGAGACATCGTAACATGGCCCTCATTCCATTCCGGGAGTTAATGGAGGACGCCGAGTCGCGCTCCTATGCCGTCGGCTATTTCGAGACATGGGACATTCAATCGCTTTTGGGAGTACTCCGGGCCGCTGAAAAAGCCCGCTCCCCGGTAATCGTCGGATTCAACGGGGTGTATCTCCCGAAGCTGTGTAACAACGATAAACGGTGGCTCGGCGTGTACGGGCATGCGGGCAAAACCGCCGCACAGAGAGCAAAAGTCCCGGTTTCGCTCATTTTCAATGAATCTCCCCGGTTGGACTGGGTTTACGAATCGATGAAAAGCGGCTTCAATCTCGTCATGTACACCGATGAGGGCCTTTCGTGGGATGAAAGGGTCGAAAGGATCAAGGCGCTGGTTCAGGATGCGCACAAAAGAGGGATAGCGGTCGAAGCCGAGGCGGATGAGCTCGGCGATGCGCCCCAGTCGAAAAAAACGGACACCCCTCGGACTGACCCGGAAAAAACGGCAAGGTTCGTGAGCGCGACCGGCGTCGATGCTCTCGGAGTTTCGGTCGGAAACCTTCACGGTGACTCTGATAATAAGGTGACTTTGGACATCGATCTTATAGAAAGGCTGAAAATTTTTGTGAAGGTCCCGCTGGTCCTGCACGCAGGATCGGGCATAGAGGAGAAATCACTGAAAGAGGGGATCAGGGCGGGCATCCGTAAGATAAACATAGGGCGCGCGGTCAAAAAGCCTGCCTTTTATTCGATCCGGCAGAGGGCAAACGATGTCGGCGAAATGTACCCCGGGTACGAAGTGCTGGGATCAGGGGCACTAACCGACCTTCTGGGAAAGGTCGGCTCTGTCGTCCAGGCCGAAGTAATAAAAAAGCTTGAAATTATCGGAAGCGCCGGCAGGGCATAAAAATTTAAGACTGGAGGCTTATGATGCCAAGGAGACTGAATCGGGCGGATGTGATTGAAAGACTCTGGAAGGAGATAAAGGCGCGTCGTTCGCTGTTCATGGCAAGCGCCGGTTCGGGAATCGTTGCGAAATTCCTGGAAAAGGCCGGCTGCGACATGGCCGGGGTTTACAATGCCGTCAAACTGAGAGCGGGCGGCGCGGGCTCAATGACAGGTCTATGGCCGGTTTCCGATGCGAACGGCCTGATGTTCGAGTATGCATCGCGCGAAATTATGCCGGTAGTGAAAACTATGCCTATAATGGCCGGTGTTAATGCAAACGACCCGACAAGGGACATCCCGGTGTTTCTCGAGGACCTGAAGCGTATCGGCATAGTGGGGGTGAATAACTTCCCGACAGTAGGCCACATAGACGGCAACTTCCGGAATGTGCTCGAGCATACGGGGATCACCTATGATAATGAGATTCAGCTTCTGAAAACTGCCGGAGAAATGGATATGGTGACGGTTGCATACGCCTTCAATCCAATCGAGACGGAGCGAATCGTGAAAGGCAGCGATCCAGACATTTTTATCTTTCATGCAGGCGTAACGATTGGGGGCTCCATTGGTTACGATCACCCGGACACGATCGAGGACACGGCCAAGAGGACCCAGGAGGTGTACGACATCGCCCGTAAGATCAAGCCCGATATCATTCTCTTGACCCACGGCGCCGCCCTTTCGACGCCGGAGGACGGACAGAAGATCCTGAAACTGACCGACGGTCACGGCCTGCAAACGGGATCTGCAACGGAAAGGATTCCGCTTGAAGAGGCTGTTTTCAAGGTCGCATCAGCATTCAAGAACCTGCAAATCTGACATCCGGCCCCTTTTACCGGCACGCTTCTTCCAGGGTGATGAACAGGATGCAAAAATGTGTAGGGTCAGCCCTTGACATAGGACATTCGAAGCAAATAGTAATATAGAAATTCGGGGAAAATTTTTATGACTCCCTTTTTGTATATTGAAATTAAAAAGCAACAATTTCTCAGACTCGCGGTAAGTGTGAAGGGGTCAAGTCTTCGCTTCTGTTTCATCGTTTTTTGCATCCGCTCGGGCCGGGACTAATCCTGCAATCCATCAGAGATCTATAATGAAATGATATGAACTCCCTCTCCTCCTGGAGTTTAAAGAGGTGAGCCTTGCAAGTAGCGAAACAAAAGAATCTTTTACATCTATGTATTACGTTATTGTAACTATAAAAATATCCGCAAAATACACCCAAATATATAACCCTTTATATTATTAAAGTTAATTAGAGCCATTGGTTTTTTTACTCCTCATTTTTAATTGGCATATAATTTGCTATATAATAAGTGGCTTTAAGCTCTACGAAAAAATCGCATCAATAATGAGGAGTGTTAAATGGACTCAGAAGATGAAAGATTAGAAGCTCTTGATACAGTTATAAATTTGGATATTACTGTCGACGACCTCCGAAGGATTCTCATGCTCTTTAGATATGTTAAGTATCAGATGGAATACGACGACGAGAGTCACTTAGATCTCCAAGATGAAGTGCTTATGCGGTGGCTTGAGCATCTGTACATTGAATCCTTGAGAATAGAAGGGATTAACTGTTTCTGATTAAGGGGTCAAGTCTTTGCTTAAAATCTCCGGGACATCATACCTAGTGCAGAAAGCGAAAAGGCTAACGCTTCATTTCGTTTTCTGCAGCCGCTACGTTAGCAACTAAAAAAAAATATCGCATATCAAGTCTCCTGGTGTATAAATACTATATAGTTGCAGTATGCTCATCCATTGGGCTAAACATTCTTTTGGGAGGACAATTGTCACTCGTGTGGAGGAAGGCACATGACTCTGCGGAGATTTCTAGTATGGTTATTACCCGTTGCGATTGCAGCAACTCTGGCCCTCATACTCGTTCAACGGCTGCGAGGCCCGGAACGGCGCCCCATACCTGACTACTGGCCCACTCATGGCTGGCGGAGCACTGTACCCGAGGAGCAGGGTATAGATTCCGGCAAGCTGGCTGAAGGTTTACTTGCGATACGTGAAAACCATTTCAATATCCACAGCCTGCTGATCGTCCGTAACGGCCTGGTTGTGTTAGACGCCTACTTTTACCCCTATGACGGTAAGACCGTCCATGAGCTGGCCTCGGTCACGAAAAGCATAATGACCACCCTGATCGGAATCGCAGCCGACCAGGGGAAACTGAAGCCGGACCAGCCGATGCTTTCCTTTTTCCCTGACCTCGTCATCGCCGACCGCGATTCGAACAAGAAACGCATCACCGTAAGACATCTGGCGAGCATGTGCTCAGGGCTGGATTCCGTCGGGCTTGAGCGCGATGAGGGCACTCTCAGCGATATGAGGGCTGCACCGGACTGGGTGCAATTCGCAATAGACCGCAAAGCCGTACACAAACCGGGAAGAGTCTTCGTATACGACAGCCCGGGTATGCACATGCTCTCCGCCATACTGCAAAAGGCCACCGGGATGACGGCCTTTGAATACGCACGGTTAAACCTTTTTGAACCTCTGGGTATTCACGATGTCATCTGGCCGACAGACCCCCAGGGCTTTACCTACGGGTGGGGGGACGTGTGCATGCACCCCCGCGACGCAGCAAAGTTCGGCTATCTGTGGATCAACAACGGTGTATGGGAAGAAAAACAGATTGTATCACGCGAGTGGGTAGAGAGTTCGGTCAAGCCGCAGATTAAAACAGACGGTGACGACTATTATGGCTATGGTTGGTGGGTAACGGTAAAGGATAAGCTTCTGGACTACTCCGCAGTCGGACGTGGGGGGCAGTATGTAAAGGTGATCCCGTACCTGGATATGGTTATTGTCGCCACCGGCGGCGGTTTCGACTTTGACGACATAGAGCCCTTGATAACTCCGGCTCTCGTTGATAGGAACAGGCCCCTGCCTGCGAATCCCGACGCGGTTGCCATACTCAGCTCGGTGCTGAAAACACTCCAGGAGCCTCCTGCGCCTCGGCCGGCACCTCCTCTTCCCAAGGCGGCTGAAGAGGTCTCGGGCAAGACATTCGTGTTCGGGCCTAATCCCCTCCAGCTGAAAACTCTGCGTCTCGAGTTCAACAACTCTGCCGAAGCCGGCATGCAAATCACTTTCTCCGACGATCAGCCCCCGCGTTCAGGAAGAATCGGCCTGGATGCGGTTTACCGAATGTCTCCGGGAAAAAACAACCTGCCGGTGGGGCAACGCGGCTATTGGGCCGACGCATATACTTTTGTGCTCGAGTATGATGAGGTGGCAAACCGCGAAGCGTATGTCCTGCGGGTGCGCTTCGAAGGCAAACGTGTGATGATAGAAGCCAGAGAACGCTCCCATGAAGCCGTCGTGAGTTTCGAGGGAAGGCTGTAAGAGAAAAAGGGGTCAGGTCTTGATATGGGACATTTTTCGCTGTCAGCAATTAGCGATCAGCTGTCAGCAGATGGTTGTGCGCTTGATTGTGTGCGGAGAGGAAGAAAGTTACAGCTTCTCGCTCATTTCCCATAATGGGTTCTTGCCCGCTTAACATAAACGATCTTCTTTTCTTCAGCAACACTGTATACGACTCTGTCCTGGAGGGTGAGGCGGATTGGGTAGTTGCCGGCAAGCTCGCCTAAAAGCTTTTTTCCTTCATCCGGACTGTTTGAAAGCACTTCCAGCAGGATGGATTTCAGTTTCTTCTTCAATTCCGGTGAGAGTGCTTTGATATCCTTCAGAGCCTGTTTTGTAATTCTAACCTCATATCCCCGCTTCATTCTGAGAAAGCTTCCTCTATCGAGAGCGTCTCGCCTTTCTCTATCTCTTCGTCAGCCTTTCGGATGCTCTCTTTAAGTCCAGGCTCTGAGAGAAGCTGTAATGTCTCGATCAGACTCTCATAATCCTCTTCCGACATAAGGACGACGCTTCCCTCTTTCGAAGTGATTCTGACCTGACGGTGTCCTTTTACCGTACCTTTGAGAAGGCTGAAAAGCTCTGACCTTGCTTTGCTTGCGGTGATCGTTTTCATATCTCTCTCTATATGTACATAAAATAGTACGTACTTAATTTAGTACGGGTAGGCTCATTTGTCAATCTCATAGGATGGAGGACTTTTAATTTAAAAGGGCTCGTGTAGAAAGCGAAAAAAGTACTTGTGTTTTTACTTTCTGATAAAGGACCACGTTTTTTAAAGCGCGGTCCTATGACACAATAAACAGGGACATGATAAAATCTATTTGAATTAAAAAACGATTAATGTAATAAGTTATTCAATAAAATAATTAGATTTTATACATTTCCCCAATTCTACAAATATCTTCAAAGATACCTTCCTTCAAGTTTTTCGGCTCCAACACAACCGCATCAGCACCGAACGACAGCACCCATCGTTTCACGTCATACACTCCCGAGGTCTTGATCGTCAAGAAAATTGCTGGGGACACTTTAATTTCGGGACACTATAAATAGGGACACGATAGTAAGCTTGCAGCCATCGGCTTTAACCCTTCTGTGAAAAACCAAAAAAATAGGTGCAGAAACTATTTTTTGCTTTTAATGTTTAGCTGTTAGCTGCTACCCTCCTTTTTCCTTCAATCATTTCATTAATGGTAATAACTACTGAAAATTCGAGTGCTCAGAGGCAGCTAATTCCTTCCAGTCTTAATGAATCCCTGTACTGACGTTCAAGCCAACTCATAAGTACTTCGTCATGTATATCAAAGGGGCTGTCACCGTCGATTTCTGTTCGGTACTTGACGAATCTAAAGCTCATGAGAATTCTCCGAAGATCGTCAACAGAAAGATCCAACTTAATAACTTTATCGAGTACCTTTAATTTTCTATCTGTTAGGTCCATTTTACCTTCCTTGTTGTTTGCAAAGTTATTCTATTATTATTTACTGCAAGTTATATACCAATTGACAAATGAGGAATATAAGAAATGATGGCCGAAAGTAAGTTTAATAATATAAAGAGTTATGTATTTAGGCGGGAAGTATGGGCGTTTTTTTGGTTACAATACTGTAATACATATATGTAAATAATTCTGGGAAAAGGGGGCAAATTTCCTCTTGGCTCATTCGGTTATCGGTACTCGTACAATCCCCGGGGACGCGAAGATGGTGCGTTTCTCGACTAAAGGACAATACTCGAAAACATGATCCGTGCTCTAAAGAGCACGGGTCCCGGGGTGTGAGGTTTACCTTTGATAGGTCTCGTATCAACAAGCCGGCTATCAGTAAAAAACCTTCGGCTTTCCTTAATATCCCAGGTCGATTATCCAGAGGTCTGTGAATAAAGAAGGGGTCAGCCGTTGACTTGGTACACTAATAGCTGTTAGCGAAAAACTGGAGATTTATGAGATCCGTCTGATGTGAACCTCAGGAACTGCATGGAGAGCTGAAGCGACTTTTCTTATGAACGACAACGAAAGGTTTTTGTAATTTCCGGACTCAAGTCTCGCTATCGCTGATTGTGACGTTCCGGCCAATTTCGCCAATTCCAGCTGTGTAAGATTATTATCTTTTCTGAGGGAAATGTTAAGGGACAGGCGTATACTTTTTAAACTTTTGAAAAATAATAGTAAAGGGGTCAAATATTTGCTTGACTCATCCAAGGCACTGGAGGCTGATAAGGAATAAAAATGTACAGCGGGTTGATTACTATATCAGGATGATATAAAAAGGCGGTTTGAAAGCGGGGGCAATACTCCCCTCGTGGAGCAGGATGAACCGTACCGGTTAAGCCCGCTCCACATTATAAAGAAGCCACCTTTTGCCCGTTCACTTGAGTTGTCAGGCGTTCTGCTTTTTCCACTCCTTGTAGGACCGCAACAGCTCCTGTATATGGTCGGTCCCCATCACGTTCATCGGAGCGAACTTTTTCGCCTCTCCCTCAAAAGGGTTCAGACCGAGATACAGGCTCGACAGCTTTTTAAGATTGTCCAGTCCTTTGAGCTCTGTGAGCTGATTGGTGTCAAGATGCAGGTTTTCGAGCTCTGTCAGCGTGTCAAGTCCCTGGATCTCCGAGATCTGGTTGTTATCAAGCGGTAAGGTAGTGAGGTTGACCAGTGTGTCCAGTCCCTTGATTTCCGCTATCTTATTATGATCGAGATTCAACATGTGGAGAGCGGTCAGACCCTCGAGCCCCTTGATCTCAGTGATCTGGTTCCGGCTAAGTTTCAATGTCTGGAGGCTGGTCAGCGTATACAGGCCCTTGATCTCGGCGATCTGATTTTCCTCGAGTTCCAGCTGTATGAGGCCGGTCAATGTATCCAGTCCCTTGAGCTCGGTGATTTTGTTTTTGTTAAGCTCCAGCCATATCAGACCGGACGCATTGTCCAGCCCTTTGATCTCAGTGATCTGGTTCCCGTTAAGGAACAACCGCTGAAGTTTGTGCAGGTTATCCAGTCCATTGATTTCGCTGATTTGGTTGTTATTCAGGAATAACGCCTTGAGGGACGTCAGACTCTCAAGCCCCTTGATCTCAGTGATCTTATTGTTTGAAAGATCCAGTGAGTCGATTTCGGTCAGCGTATCCAGGCCCTTAATATCTGAAATGTCCTGGATATCCATGCCGTTCAAAACCAGGCTCAACTGTCCGAATTCATCTTTTACCTTGATTTTATTACCGTTAACCTTTACCGATCCTAAACCCATTTGCATTCCTCCTATTTTAGTAAGCCGTACATAATACCTCTTTTACTCTATTTCTGCAAGACACAATAAAGCGACCTCCTTGCTCGAAAATAAAGAAAACTTGACTCATTACTGTATCATGGGTGGAGGGATATTCGGCTGTCAGCAGCAGGTATTAATTCGATATTTGCTCTTCCAGTATGAATGGATATCGACTAAGGCATATCGTTAAAGCTTTGGCGCATACTTTTCTAGCTGGATGTCGGTGATGACGACGCGTATCGGTTTAGCATTCCATGGGCCCCCGAAAACCCATAGATTAATATGCAGTCTCATATTATCATTCGGCACAGGGATGTACTCTGTATTTGTGTACCTGTGCTGGGCAACAATCTTGTTGCCGTCACGTACAGCATAAAAGACGCTGTCTTTTTTCCAGTCCATTTCAAACGTCAACAGGCCGCTGTCGGGCTTTAGAAGTGTTATACGGGTCAAGTTCTGAGGTGTTCCGTCGTACGGCTGGATAACGAACTGCGCATTTCCGATGTTAGGAGGAGCGGAATATGCTTTTCCGAAAATTTCTACTATGTCTATCTCTTTGAATGTGTTTTTAAAACCCGGGTCGGCATTTTTGTCGTAGGTGAATATGCCGAGAACAACACTCTGCTCTTCGAATAATGACCCCCAGGGGTCCGGGTCTACTGGCTTGTCATTTGCGGCCTGGGTTCCGTAGGAATTAACCGTTATACGATATTTACCGTAATATAGCTTTTCTTCGAGAACAACCTCCGCGCAACTCCACACGGGTTGCCCCTCCCATTCCGGCCCGAAACGCCTCATTACGAGCTGAAGCTCATTTTTTTCGGGGTCTATCTGAACATTTTGAGGGAACCAGTAATTGTCCATACCATCCGGAGGAGATTCCTTGTATTCAAGAGCGTCCAGGGCATGCTTTCTCAGTATTGAAGGGTGGTAGGCATGATATTTTGTGTTGAATTTCATGCCCTTCCATTGAAGCATAAAGCCGGTACCTGAATGATCATCGTTCCAATCAACAGCGCGGCTGCTTCGATCCTTTGCGTACGAGGTCTTAAGCCCCGGGAATCCGAGGAGCATTACTGATAGTAAAAGGGCCGCGTATACTATTGTGCGAATGTGCTGTGTTCTCTTGTTTTTCATATCCTAATTAAGATAAACAGATCAAGTAAAAATGGAAAGAGGTCAAATGTGCCCTCGGTCGCTTCGACGGTCGACTTCGGCTCAACTTGAATCCGAAGGATTCATTTTGAACGATAGTGACAGGGGGAGTAAGTAATATAGGACCGTACACAATATGCGTACGGTCCGCTGTACCGCTTATAATAGTGTCTTTCCATCTCCACGATGCTATACTATTTCGGTATGTGAATGGAGCGGAGATGCCCGGAATGGCAATTAATGGTACAGAAAACAGGAAGCCGACATCGGATACCGGGAGTACGATGTGGCACACAGAGAGTACCGAAACGGTCGTCCGTGAGCTCGAAACCGATGCCGCTTCCGGCCTTACGGAGCAGGAGGCCCGTACCAGGATCCTGCGATACGGGCCGAACAGGCTTATCGAGAAGAAAAAGAAGCCGCTTTTTGTGCTCTTCTTCGAGCAGCTGAACAGTATGCTCATCTTCATCCTGATCGCAGCGGCTGCTGTTTCCGCAGTGCTCGGCGAAACCACCGACACCATCGTCATCGGATGCGTCATCCTGCTCAACGCCCTCATCGGCGTGATCCAGGAGGCGAAGGCGGCGAAGGAACTGGAGGCGTTGAAAAAACTCGCTACTCCAAATGCCCTTGTTCTTAGAGAGGGACAAAAGCGGGAGATACCATCCGAAGAGGTCGTGCCTGGCGACGCCGTGGTCATCGACGCGGGCCGCATCATGCCCTGTGACATCAGGCTCATCGAATCGGTCAATCTGAAGGTCGAGGAGTCGGCGCTCACAGGAGAGTCGGTTCCGGTGGAGAAAAACTCAGGCGAAAAGATCGAAAATGCGGACACACCGCTCGGCGACCGCAAGAACATGGCGTTCATGTCGACGATCGCCACCTACGGCCGGGGAGTCGGAATCGCGGTAGCCACTGGAATGAACACGGAGATCGGCAAAATAGCGACGATGCTGGGTGAAAACGAGAAGGAGCTGACGCCCCTGCAGAAAAAACTCGAATCCCTCGGCAAGCGTCTCGGGAGCATCATCCTCGCGCTCTGTGCCTTCATTTTCCTGATCTCGCTACTGCGGCCGCTTCTTGGTGCGGGCGGGATAGAGAAATCGCACCTCATCGAGCTTCTGCTTACATCGATAAGCCTTGCAGTCGCTGCCATACCGGAGGGGCTCCCGGCCATCGTTACCATAGTGCTCGCACTCGGCGTTAGGAGGATGGTGCGAAGAAACGCCATAATAAGGTCTCTCCCGGCCGTGGAGACGCTCGGTTCGGTCAACATCATCTGTTCCGACAAGACTGGAACCCTCACCCTCAACAGGATGACTGTGAACCGTTTTTTTGCAGACGAGGAGCTCGGAGACATCTCGAAGCTCGACGCGGGGAAACAAGCCCACACCATGCTCATTGAAGGACTCGTCCTCTGCAATGATGCCGCCTATACACCGGATTCACAGACCGGCGACCCAACAGAGATCGCGCTGCTCGAGGCCGGGTACAGGCACAAGAAACTGAAGGCGGATCTCGAGCAGAAGTATCCGCGGGTTGCCGAGAAGCCGTTCGATTCCGACCGCAAGCTCATGAGCACGGTGCACGAGTATGACGGACGGTATATAGTGATGACAAAGGGCGCGCTGGACAGGCTTGTTTTGAAGTGCAGCACTGTTATCACAGGCCGGGGAACTGTCCCTCTCACTGAGGAGATGAAGGAGAAGCTTTTGGCCGGTGCAGACGCCATGGCCGAAGATGCGCTCAGGGTTTTGGCTTGCGCATTCAGGATATCGGATACAAAACCAGGTTTCGAACGGCTCGAAGAGGATCTCTGCCTCGCAGGGTTTGTCGGGATGATGGACCCGCCGCGGCTCGAAGTCAAGGATTCTATCGATCGGTGCAGAAAATCGGGAATTACGACAGTGATGATCACCGGGGACCACAAGAGCACCGCCTTTGTCATCGCAAGAGAGCTTGGAATCGCCGATGAGACGTCACAGGCGATCTCAGGAACCGAGCTCGACCTGCTTTCAGATGAGGAGCTTCGGCAAAGGGCCCGCGTATTACGAGTGTACGCGCGTGTGTCGCCGGCGCACAAGATGCGGATCATCAGGGCCCTGAAGTCGCAGGGAAACATCGTCTCCATGACCGGTGACGGGGTCAACGACGCGCCCTCCCTGAAAGAGGCGGACATAGGCGTGGCCATGGGAATCACCGGAACCGACGTGGCAAAGGGAGCATCGGACATGGTGCTCACGGACGACAACTATACGACAATTGTCGCAGCCATCGAAGAGGGGCGAAACATCTACAACAACATCAAAAAGTCGGTTCTGTTTCTCCTCTCATGCAACACAGGCGAAATCATCGCGATATTCTTCTCCATTCTCCTCGGCTGGCCGATTCCGCTTCTGCCCATTCACATACTGTGGGTCAATCTCATTACCGATACCCTGCCTGCGCTCTCTCTGGGGATGGATCCGGGCGACCCTGACGTACTCGATGAGAAGCCTCGCGGCCCGAAAGAGAGCCTCTTCGCAGGAGGAGGGACCGCCGGTGTAATCGGCAACGGCCTTTTGATCGGCCTCCTCACGCTCTTCGCATACCGTTTTGGAACATACATCTATCCAGGATCGCTCGTGCATGCACGAACACTTGCGTTTGCAGTCCTGAGCCTGACGCAGCTCTTCCATGCTTTCAACCTGAGACATCAGAAGAGATCGATATTCGGTATCGGCCCTTTCAGCAATTTGTTTCTTCTCTTCGCCGTCCTGTTCGGAATTGCGCTGCAGGTCAGCGTCATAAGTGTCGGGCCGTTTGCCGCGGTATTCAAGGTGTTTGTTCTCAGTAGGAGAGACTGGCTTTTCGTTGTTGTGCTCGGGCTTCTTCCGATCCTCTTTAACGAGATTGTGAAAATATTTCGTAGAAGTATGTCTGAGACGCGATAAACAAGTAATATAGGACCGCACACATTATGCGTACGGTCCTAGGTCGCTTCGCTCAAAGAGAGGCCTAAGGCCTCTCTGCCCTCGATATGGCAGTGTACGAAAGCCAGATCTGAGATCGTTTCTGGAAAACAGTAAAAAAACTTACACTGACCCGTAACTTTTTCTGTTGAGATGTATCGAACTGTTATGTAGGGGAAACATCACCTGCGGAGAGGAGATCTATGATGAAACGGAATGCTTTTGTAGCGGGGTTACTGTCTTTTTTCGTCCCGGGTTTGGGGCAGATCTACGTTCGAAAGAGCAAACGTGGTGCGGCAATCCTTATTGCTACCATTGTTGTGGGAAATCTGAATGCAATCTGGCTGAGCGCTTTTGCAGTCTCGACTACGGTCCCAGCAGCCTTTATAACCCACATGCTGCCGAGACTTCTGCATGACATTTTCGCCGTTTATGGAATCATATTCTGGATATGGCAAACAGTTGATGCGTGTCTTCTGGCCAGGAAAGGCTGATACGGAATATGGAAGATTAAAGGGTTGATTTTTAAAAACAGGGCAATTAGTGAGAGATGAGCCTTTTTCGCTGATTCTTCAGGGTTTTACTGCGAATCCAGCCTGTTGCCGGCTTTGCAATAATCTACCTCGCGATTAAAAAGCCATATATCAATACTTATAAATATATTGCTATTTTCTCTATTTAATGGTAACATATTTTAGTGGGTAGAGTTCGGTTTGAATGGGAAGAGAAGCGGAATCGACAAAACCAGGAGGAGCATAAGGTTTCATTCGGACTGGCACAATATGCGTTTACCGACCTGCATCGTATAATTGCGGAAGGTGTTTCCCGCATCCAGGCTGAAAAAAGGTATTACTGTTTCGGCAAGATAGGAGATCAGATCACGACGATACGGTTTTTCTACCGTAAGACGAGGATTCGGATTATCGGAGCGGGGTATTGGAGGAAAGGAAGGGAAATCTATGAAAAAGGACAAAGATAAAGGCTATACCGATGAGCCTTTAGGTGATGTTCGTGTTATCGATGATTATTTGCCTTCCCTTGAAGATCTTGTATTCAAAGAAGATAACATAAAAGTCACTCTTGGATTGAGCAGGAGAAGCGTTGACTTCTTCAAGTACGAGGCGAAGAAGCACGGCACTCAGTATCAGAAAATGATCCGGCGGCTTTTGGACCTATATGCTGCCCGTCATCAGCACGAGTAATGACAGGCTGAAACCGCGCACTAAGGAATTCAGAACTGTTTTTAAGTTTATGCTTACGGCAGCCTGGTACCAAGAGGCCGGCTCCGGCCGGGGGAGCGCTGTTATTTTATGATAGAAGACACTTTACAGTACTGTCCAAATGGGTCACATTATGTTGTCTGTATAAAAACAGAAATCGGTGTCTTTTGTGAGGTAGTATATTCGCCGTTATTATAGACGCTAAAGATAAAAAAATACTTTCATGCTAGGGAGTATGTACAGATCACCATGAAAAAACATTATTCATCGCTGTTGCTCATTATGTGCTTCCTGTGTCTCGAAATTGTTCTGTTTTTTGCAATTCACTATTTATTACATATCTCCGTTATACTAAGTCTTGTAGCGAGTCTGGTTGTAGTTCAGGTCATGCTGTTACTCTGTTGGAAGAAAATTTCCCGCTATTTATCTCTGAAAGAGGCTGAGCTGGTCAAAGAGAGTGATGTAGACAGGTTACACATAATGCCCAAGAAGCTTCAAAAGCAGATCTATGAGCTGCACAATCTTTTTGAGGTATCGATCAATCTCACCTCTATTCTGGACCCGGAAAAATTAATCGAATCCTCCATACTTTCCGTTATAGGTCAGTTGCGAATAGATCAGATAATTATGTTCCTTCCTTCTGAGAGCGATAAAAAAAATATTTATTCGATGTATTCAAAGGGGTTTTCAAAGGAACTCTGGAAAGACTTCTTCTTGTCGCTGAAAGACCCGGTGATAGGTAAGTTCGATGACAAAGTGATTGCTCTGGATATGGTGCATATCGAAGAAGAACTCCTCGATGAAAGATGGCGCAAACTTATCGATAACGGCATTATAATGGTTGCGCCTATTATTTCGAACAACAGGGTCAAGGGACTCATCGCAGTCGGACAGAAGATAAATAAGGAACGTTTTTCACAGTCGGAAAAGGAGCTGTTCAGTCTGCTGGTCCATTTCATATCGGTTGCATTTTCCAATTCCATCCTGTACCAGGAGATGGAACAGATTTCCGTCACCGATGGGCTGACAGGACTTTTTAATTATAGATATTTTACGAAAAGGCTCGAAGACGAGATGTTGAGATCCAAGAGATATCATCACAGCCTCTCGCTGGTGCTGTTCGATGTTGATTTTTTCAAGAACTACAATGATAAACTGGGTCATCTGGCGGGGGACGCTGCATTAAAGTCGGTTGCCGCTATTTTAAAGTCAACGATAAGAAAGTCGGATGTTCCAGTCCGTTACGGCGGAGAGGAATTTTGTGTAGTCCTTCCTGAAGAGGACATGAAAAGTGCGTGGGAGTTTGCAGAGCGTTTAAGGAAAGAAATCGAATCTTATCACTTTGAAAGAGAGGAGGTCCAACCGGGGGGAACGCTCACAGTCAGTCTCGGTGTGGCTTCCTACCCGGAACATGCTGATTCGTCGCGGCGTCTGATAGATATGGCCGATACTGCATTATATAAGGCCAAGAACATGGGGAGAAATAAAACGTATCTCATTTCGGAGAGTAAAACCTAAGCGGTATTAGCCTTTGAATTTTACCCTCGATTGTTACGCCAGAATGGGTTCGAGGTTTAGAACAGTTTAGTTACTTAATTGTGGGCCATTCGATATATAATACTGATAAGTCCTCAGTCTATGGATCACATACCTGACAGGGAGTATATCCTTCATCGATAGCCTGCTTTCTGCTGCCGAACCAAATTCGGTTGTCTCCTTTTATCCTCTTCGCCCATTTGCAATCGGTATAATGAAAAACAGATGAATTGACACTGGCGACGAATTCGTTTTCAGGGGCCGTAATTTCTTTTTCTACAGGAGACTTTTCCAGCCGGCTTTCATCACTATACGCAGAGGTGTCTACGTAGGTTCCATTCCAGTATTTTAAAAACTGCTCTTTATAGATTCCGGCTATCTCCTCAGATTCAATAATGAGGAGGTTTTCATCGTTTTCAAGATCGGCCCTGGCAGTCCAGTTATTCGATCCCAAAGGGCCCGATACAGGCTCGCAGAGGGTCATAAAGGGCGGCAGCCTGTATACCCCTGCGGCTGGGTCCGGCGAATATCGGCATCCGTCAGTACTGGGTACTGATGTACAGAAACGGAAACCTCGGCTTCCGGGTCGTGAGAAACACTGAGTAGCATACAGGCTGTAAGCCTCAGGAAGAACACATGTTATAATGTGAGAGAGAACCAGGGGTTCTTATTGATGAAAACTGTATCTCACAGAACTGAAGAAACAGTTTGGGGGCGCAAAATGCTGCGGGTGATCTTTTTTGGAGCGAGGGGGGTGGAATTTTCCGGTCGTCATTTTGCGCGTATCTGCGAAACCGATGCCGAGGTAGCAGAGGTTGTAGACTCGCCTTCCGGTGCAGTTGATTCCACGAATGTAGAGACAGGCGCCCGGAGTATAGATGAAGCCGCAGCAAGCCTTGGGGTGCCCCTTTTCAGGCCCGCGACTCCCATCCCAGGGATCCGGATTTCATAAAAGAGATATCCGCCTTAAAGCCGGATCTTATTATCTCAGCCGGTTACTGGGGTATTTTACCACAAAGGCTCCTTGAAATACCTAAGATTGCTTCCGTGAACTTCCACGGCTCGCTTCTGCCGAGGCACTGCGGAAAACACCCTGTCTTCTGGACTCTCTGGCACGGGGACAGGGAAACCGGTATAACACTTCACCATATGGATGCAGGTATCGATACAGGGGACATCGCGTATGTGAAAAGAGTAAAAGTGTTGCCAAAAGATACGGTGCCGGTCCTCTACGATCGCATAATGAACGCCAGCATGCCGCTCATTGACAGGCTCATCCTCGATGCAGAAGAGGGAAAAGTACCGGGCAAACAGCAGCCGAAGAAAGGCTATTCCTATAACTTAGATCTTACAGAGCAGGATTTAAAACTGGATTTTACCCGGCCGGCATGGCTCCTTGAACTAGTGAGTGAGAATATTAAAAAACAGGGTCTATTTCGAATACAGAGGGAGAAGATGGATAGTTTTAAAATGTAAGGCCCAAGATATTAACTATTCCTCTGAGAAAAAAGGTGAGCTGGTTTTAAAAGCCGACTGTGTTGAGTTCAACACATCAAAGGGTTCCCTCCTGGTCTATGCGGTTTCTGACGGGAAAGGTGAATTGGAACCTTCCCGGATTATGGCGGTATGAGGGAGCAGTTCTTTTCTCTTCAAAAAAAATGCAGTGCCCTTAGTCGCTAGGCTCAAGTTTCGTTCTTCGAACTCAACGGTCGCTAGGCTCAAGTTTCGTTCTTCGAACTCAACGGTCGCTAGGCTCAAGTTTCGTTCTTCGAACTCAACGGTCGCTAGGCTCAAGTTGAAGCTTCGCTTCAACGGCTCCAATTCTTATAGGTACTTTTCCATCCGTACTCTCATGCTCAATTACATTCTTTTTTAAAAGTTATAGTGCTCCAACTGTAAGACTCGATAATATAGCCTGCTGAATAAAAATTGCGGTATCTATTGACATTATTTTATCGTGTAGTAAGATGAGTTAGAATATTAGCGGTTAAATTTACAATATCCTCATAGAGGATATGCTTCAAATTATCTATATAGACGAATAGCAATAACTTAGCGGGGCATTCCTCGTACAATTATGAGAGATTGCAGCCTATAGCCCTATGTTTCCTCAGAGAGCTGCCCCGGATATCGATATGGTAAAAAACCTGGTGTGTAATACATCGGCTGAATCTTAACATTTTTAAAAGGAGGGTTCCATGAAAAGGCTATTTATACTGATCATTGCATTATCTGTTGTGCTCATCTGTGCTTCTTTGGTCTTTGCCAGAGGGAAAAAACCCGAACAACCTGAGGCTGAAGAGATAAAAGCAGAAGTGGATCTGTTAGATTTTTCAGACATAACAGTACGTTTTGACTTCGGCGGGCCGGAAGGGGGTCCCTTTGCCGGTGTTCTGTATAACGGAGCAATGGCCGCCTCTCGTCACCTCGGTTGCAATGTCGAGGCTATATGGTCTGACTGGGATCCCGGGCAAGAGGTAGAGCATTTTAAAGAGACGATTGCGGCGAGGCCTGATGGAGCTGTTCTAATAGGGCAGCCAGGGGATGAAGGATTCGGGCCCCTTGTTGATGAAGCCATATCTAAAGGGATTATTGTAACAACGATATGTGTAGATCTTCCTGCGACCAGAGCAAAATACGTTGCCGATGGCTGCGGTTATGCTGGAGCTTCCCTATACCAAGCAGGGTATGCATTGGGCAATAAAGTTGCTATGGATAACGGGCTCGGGGATGGTGACAGGGCAATGGTCTGGGGTCTTCTTGGGGAACCGTTGAGAGGCATGCGATCAAAAGGCTGCATAGACGCTCTCAAAGATAAAGGGGTGGCTGTTGATTACCTCGATATATCACCAGAAACAAATGCAGACCCACCTGCCGGCATACCAACGATAGTTGCGTATATAGCATCTCATCCGGATGTTGATCTCGTTATTACGGATCACGGCGGTCTTACTGCAACGGCCCAGACCTACATGGAGGCTGCAGGCAAAGGTCCGGGGGAAGTCCTTGTCGCGGGATTTGATCTCTCATCGGCAACGGCGGAGGCTATCAGAAGCGGATACGTGCAGGTAATAGCTGATCAGCAGCCGTGGCTGCAGGCCTATCTCGGGGTTCTACAGGTTTGTATGGCTAAAAAATTCGGTTTCTCGGGACTATATATAGACACCGGCGCAGGGTTTGTAACTGCGGCAAATATCGAAGCCATTGCACCGCTGGCTGAGGCAGGTATACGGTAGGTGGTGAGATGAGAGAAAAACAGCCCCCCCCTCTGATCCAGCTTGCAGGCGTCCACAAGCATTTCGGGGGTATAACAGCGCTCGAGGATATAAACTTTGAAGTAGGAAAAAATGAAGTGGTTGGCTTGGTCGGCGACAACGGCGCCGGCAAGTCAACCATGATTAAAATCGTAATGGGGGTTCATAAGGCTGATAAAGGGGAAATCTACTTCAAGGGAAAGAAGGTGGAACACTGGACTGTGGAAAGAGCACGCGGTTCCGGGGTCGAGACTGTGTACCAGGAAAAGGCATTGGGAGAAAAACAGACCATATGGAGCAACATCTTCGTTGGAAGGGAGCTGTCCGACGGGCTTGGTTTTCTCAAGATAAAGAGGTCCAAAGAAGAAACTGACAGGATAATGAAAAAATATATCGGGTTTACATCCAAAGCTGTTACACCCGACTCCTTCGTGAGAACGATGTCGGGCGGAGAACAGCAGGGCGTTGCAATAGCCAGGGCGCTGTACTTCGATGCAGAGCTTATTATCCTGGATGAACCGACAACTTCACTCTCATTAACAGAGACAAAAAAGGTGCTGGATTTCATAAAGGGGATAAAGGACAGCGGAAAATCAGCCATAATGATAAGCCATACGATCTATCAACTATACCCTGTCTCGGACCGATTTGTAATCCTGGACCGAGGGAGAATTGTCGGGGAGTTTCTAAAAAAAGACTTGTCATTGGATGACCTTGTTGAAGAGTTACAGAAGGTTGCAAGCACAGGACACGTTTGAGAATAGCAGGGTCGATAGGTCTTGAAACAGACTATACAGTAAACGCAAGTAATGATTATTGCTGTAGCTTTCCTTAAAGTTCTAGAGGATGTCGGCGCATGCGGGGGGAACTAAAGTAATAATCATTAAATTTATTGAAGAAGATAACCATGAGAAAAAGTGTGGAAACCGAGAAAAAATCTCGATGGGAACTGTGGAAATATTATGCGCGGCGGTACAGCATCCAGCTCAGTGTCTTCGGAGTGCTGCTTGTGCTGTTCGCTATTTTTATCCTGGTGCGGCCAAAGGTTTTTCTCGCTTACGATATCTACTTTGCCTTCATGTCCTCGATTCCCTTTACAGCCATATCGGCATTGGCATTGACCCTTGTAGTAATTGCCGGAGAGATCGATCTTTCCTTTCCGTCTGTTATGGGGTTTGGAGGGTGGGTATTTACGAACCTGTTTCTGATAACAGGAAACGTCGGTTTCGCCCTCGCCGGCTGTCTCGTGGCAGGGTCGCTGATAGGGGCTTGTAACGGGTTGCTGGTAACAAAGGTTCGCATCCCCTCCCTCATCGCTACCATTGGGACCATGTATTTATGGAGAGGCATAATGATGATCCTGTGCGGAGGCAGGGGGACTCCTCTCGTTGCTGCAAAAGAAACGGTGCTGTATTACGGTCTTGTAGGAAGGCTTCCGTGGTATAGGATCCCGATGCAGGCAGTGTGGACTATTGTGATTGCTGTTGTTCTGTGGTTTTTACTTAATCGTCATAAGTTTGGTTTGCGTGTGTATCACGTGGGTGACAGTACAACGAGCTCACGGATGATGGGCATAAATGTGGACAGGATAAAGATAATCACATTCATGCAGATGGGATTCTTTGCATCATTTGCCGGAGTGCTTGCCAGCCTCGAAGTAAGCTACCTATGGCCTACTCTCGGTTCAGGTTATCTTATCAAAGTGGTGGCGGCAGTATTTGTCGGAGGTACTTCGATTTCAGGCGGTGAAGGCACTCTTTTAGGCACATTCATCGGTGTTATTATCATAGGGTGCCTGGAAGCAGGGATCATCGCCATGGGTATGACCGGATTCTGGACCCAGGCGGTATATGGAGCAGTCATTGTCATTTCCCTTTCATTTTACTCATTTATAAGAAGAGGGGGTTGATCTGTTGTAAAAAATTTATGAATAATTATGAAAGATTTGAAAGAACCGTTAACTGGAAACCTGTTGACAGGATACTAACCTATGATTTTGTGGACAACAGGGCACTGCTTTTAAAGTACGGAGGTTATGACGAATCGAAGGATTACAGCTTTGAAGAGATAGTGGAGGTGAACGCCAGGACGTTTAAAAAAATAGGACTCGATGTCACGCGGTATACCTATGACCCGGCCAATCACTGGATGGGATTAAAGATCGTCAATTGGATACGGTTCTTTGGGGTAAATCCTGATAAGTGGGAGGTTTCCCAGAAGGGAGGAACCGCCTGGATCTCAAAAAGGCCGTTTTCAAATCTCAGGGAGCTCGAAAGAAATATGCCACAAGTCCCGAAGTACGAGGAGGTCAAAGAATGGTATGAACCGTTTATAAAGCACGTAAAAGAGGTCTTTGACTGCTATGGGCTCGTTTTTATAGGAGCGGTTGAAGGGCCGATAACAGACACGTATACATACATGGACATGGAGCTTTTCTGCACGACCATGTATGACGCACCCGAACTTCTATCACATATTATGGACTGTACCGGTAAATTTTCCTCGTATGTCGCCAGGGTCTATTCTGAGAATGCATCCGCTCCGTTGCAGTTCATGGGAGAAGATATCGCCGGGAGCACAGGAGCGCTCTTCAGCCCGAAATTTATCAGGGAACAGGGGCTATCACGATGGCGATGGATCATGGACCCTGTGAAAAAGAAGGGTTTTAAGTTCCTGTTTCATACAGACGGAAAGTATGGTGAGCTTTTGCATATCATATTTGACGAGCTGGGCGCTGACGGGCTCAACCCTATCGAAAGAAACGACTGTAACGATATATTTGAAATAAGAAAGATGTATCCTCAAAAGCTGCTCTTTGGGAACGTGTGCTGTGAGGTCACGCTTCCCCATGGAAATATATACGATGTTGAAGACGAGACCCTTGAAATAATAGAGAAGATAGGACCGGAGGGCGGTATCCTGATCGGATCATCGAGCGAGGTTCACGACCTTGTGCCGCCTGATAATGCAATGACGATGTATGATACGGTTCATGAATACGGGACGTATCCGATAGATGTCGATCGTATAAGGCGAAGAAGGTCTGTAATAAAAGACAGGCTGACCACCAGAGGGTAAATAACACTATTATATAAAATGCTGCCGTCCAAGATCGTACAGAAACGAAAGAATTGTACATTTATTATTAGCCGCCTGCTGAGCTTATGACATCAAGCAGGGAGGAGCTGGAATATTCATGCATGGGGAGCTGTCTGTAGCTCTCATCAATGTCCCGAATATCTTTCAGTGTACTGCTAAGCATGTTTTTTGTACGCTTATCGTACTCTCTTGACTTGACCTGATCGAGGATCTGGGGAGCATAGGCCAGTGCAAAGCCGATACGCGATCTACAGGAGCACCTGTTGTCCTTGTGGACACATCCGCAGTTTTCCTTGAAATATCTGACGAGGTTTTCTTTTGCCCTGTGAAGACGGGCCTTGACCGTATTTTCATCGATCTCGAGGATTTCGGCGATCGTGCTTAACGAAAGACCCAGAATGTTTTTCAACACATAGACCACCCTCTGCTCGTCTGTCAGCCTGAATGTCATGAAGAAATAGCACTGCGACCTGATCTCGTTTGTCAGCTCTTCGAACAGGTACCTTTTTTCCGGGTCAGCTTCCCAGTCACGGACCTCATTCGGAATTTCCTCCCTGAAGAGATCGATCTTCTCCTCCAGAGAGTCAAGGTAGGCCTTGTTCATATTCCTTTTTGTCCTGAGACTGTAATTGAGCGCAATCCTGTATATCCAGGTGAAAATATGGCTTTTTCCCTGGAAGGTATCGAGTTTCCTGGACACTTGCAGAAAGGTCTCCTGTGTAACGTCCTCTGCATCCTGCCTGTTTGCCGTGGCCCTGAAGGCCAGATTGAAAACCCTCTGCCCGTATTGTTCGATAAGGTCGTTGATAGCGTACTGTTCTTTCATTATCGAGAGAAGATAACATATAAAGAAAAAAATTCAAAAAAAAACATCACCGCCCGTAACCTTCCTCTTACAAAACCATCAAACTATGGTGTGGAGGAAAGGTATGGAGATTTTTCCTGTAAAGATCGAGTCTCGATGTTTAAATTGTGTAGAGTGCAATGCGGTACGTTCGATACATATCAGCGGTTTACACCCCGGTTCCGTAAAGCTCATCATCGGTTTAGAGGGGAGTTATCATGTTCAACCTTAAAATGAAACATTCTATTTTTATAGCTATTTTAATGCTAATAATATTTATTATTCCAGGTTTTATTTACCCTATGGAACCCTATGCGGTTATAGATGGACTGGGTGTTTATAAAATAGGGGAAGGCGAGCCTGTATTTTTAATGCCGTACCCGCATGCTTCTACTGCGGCCTCTATCGCAGAGAGCCCGCTCGTTGATATTCTCAACAGCATGAACAGATCGGTAATTACGTTTGACCCTCCGGGGGCGTACCGTTCCACGAGAACTCCGATAGTTGATATGGATGAAATGCTTGCGTGCACGAATGAGACCCTCGATTATTTCGGGATCGACAGCGGTATTGATCTTATAGGTCACAGTATGAGCAGTTTTTGCGCCCTGGCATTTTCCATTGAGCACAGGAGCAGAGTAAGAAGGCTGGTCCTTGTGGGCAGCACGACAGGATGGCCTGCAGTGAGCAGGTGGGGAGTGCACAAGCACTGGAAATGGACACAAAAAAAGCGATGGCAGATAATGTACCTGGGAACGAGGCTGTTTCTGGGTTTCGGCAACCTGAAGACTCATAAAAAGCTCGATAATCTTATCGATTACGCATCATACGTGGATAAAAAGCATGTCACTGAAATAGAGATCGAGACTAGCGATCACAAGAGGCCTTTACCGGTCAGGTCGAAATGGAAAAACTATCTGAGAAATGAAAAAGCGGATTATAAAGACAGGCTGAATTTACTGGAAATACCGGTTCTGATATGCGTCGGCAGATACGATCCGCAGACACCTGTTGTCATGAGCAGAGAGCTCCGTGATGGTATAAAAGACTCGGAGCTGATTGTGTTCGATAACAGCGGCCATTCACCTCATATTGAGGAACAGGATTATTTCAGTAGGGTAGTTAGAGAGTTTTTGGAATAAATATGATTATCGCGAATCAGGGACAACATATTTGTACACACGAAAGAGAACAATCTGGTGGTTAAGAATGTAAAGGAGGAATCGGCATGGGGTCCAAGAGAACGGAGATCATACTGAAGGTGGTAGTTGCTGTTTTTCTGCCACCGGCAGCGGCATTCTGGCAGGTCGGACTGGGCGTGCATTTCTGGATCAACCTCGCGCTGACGATAGGGGCGTGGGTTCCGGGTATAGTTCACGCCCTGTGGCTCATATTTCGTGAGCGGTACAGCTCGCTGAACATCGAGCGGCCTTAGCCGAGCTGCATGATACGGGAAATAAGCGAACACTACCGGTGTCCAGCCGATTAGAGAGGATCGTAAGTCATCCGCGATCTCAAACCGGCAGTCACATCTCTTCCATACGACAAGAGAGCAAGTAACGAAGAGTACAGAGTGTAAAAAACCATTTGCGACAATGGTTTTACTATTGTATTAATTTGTTGTGTAAAACAGATTCTTCGTAGTCAGCTCCTGCTTCCTGATAAGAGAAATTTACATCCAAGCCATCCTAAAATTTTATGGAGTTCAGAAGTGAGATTATACACAAATTACTGGACATGGGCTGTTGTGTGGAATATTATACCTTCGGGGTTGAAGGTATATATACGCCTTACTTTAACCTGCCTCAGAATACACCTACAGATAGGCAGAGAATACAGGATATCACGGAGCTTATTGATGAGGGATATATAGAAATGAAGAATTTGGGCATGAATGATGAACAGATAGATATGCTGCTGATCGAGAATACGAAACGATTACTCGCACTTCCCGAATGACCCGTATGTATTTCGATTGTACTGGCAGGAAGAAGATGAGTATTTTAACATATTGATAAAAAGATTATTATGGGTTTAAGAAAAATATGATTCGCCGGTGGTGAAAAATCGTTTTCCCGCTTCTGGTTTTAACCCCGCCGGCTCAATGAATCGAGAGACGGTACATTTAAGAATCTGTTATTTTAACAGTATTATACTGGAGGCTGAATCCTATGGCGTCAGAGGTTATATCTGCAGTTGTCCCGAAATCCGGAAGGATAGAGCACAATCCGGATCTATGCCGCGGGTGCAGGATCTGTGAGGTAGCGTGCTCAGCGTATCATGATGGGATATGCAGCTCGCAACTGTCGAGAATACATGTTGTCCCCAATGATCTCGCTCTGGAATTTCCCGCACAGATCTGCCGACAATGCGAATACCCCGGCTGTTACTATGCCTGCCCCAAAAAAGACAAATCGCTGTGTATAGACGGTGAAACCGGTGCGAGGTATATAAACGAGGAAGAATGTATAAAGTGCGGCAGCTGTTACCGTGCATGTCCTTTTACCCCCAGTCTCATATTTGTGAGCGAAGAAGATGGGAAGAAGAGGTATTACAAGTGCGATCTCTGTCGCGGGAGGGCCGACGGGCCGATCTGTGCGGAAGTCTGTCCCCGCGATGCCTTAACTTATAAACCGAAGGGAAAGTCAAAATGAATCAGATGTATGGCTGGATTGGAAAAATATTAAGGGTCGACATAGGTTCAGGTGAGGTTACCACAGAAGATACTTCAAAATACGTACCGCAATATATCGGCGGAAAAGGAATCGCAACACGTATCGCATGGAACGAGCTGAATCCCGGGGTAGGTCCTTATGACCCGGAGAACATGCTGATGTTCATGACAGGACCGTTTACAGGCACACTCGTGCCGACATCGGGTAGAGGATCGGTGTGTGGGGTCTCTCCCCGTATCTATCCAACACCCTGGTTTACATACGGAACAATGGGCGGGGACTGGGCGGCCGAATTAAAGTATGCAGGTTTTGATGCGGTTATCATTAAAGGAATTTCACCGAAACTTTCTTATCTATGGATAAATGACGGAAAAGTGGAACTTCTCGATGCAAAACAGGTGGCCGGGCTCGATACGTTTGTAACGCAGTACCGTCTGAAACAAAAGCATGGGGACCGAACCCAGGTTGTCTGCATCGGTCCCGCCGGAGAAAACCGCGTTTTGTGGTCTACAATACAGCACAAGCTTTCCAATTCGATCGGTGATGCCGGATTGGGTGCGGTGATGGGGGCAAAGAATCTCAAGGCGATTGCCATAAGGGGCACCGGAGGGGTAAAAATAGCCAAAACCGAAGAGTTTATTAAAATTTGCCGGCAGATGGCGGAAATGATTAAGGGCGGGCCCACAAATTTTCCCCACCCGGACAAGGATCATTTTTATCATGCCCCGATAGGCCCGGGCAACCAGCAGTGCAGCCATGGATGCCCTTTGGGATGCGGTGAATTGAACAAGAACGTACCCGCAGGGATAGCGGCAGGCAGCGGCACCCGGAACATGATGACCCATTGTGAAGATGGAGTATTTATATATGGAGAATCCGCGACTCATTATCCGACGGAGGATATAAAAGATATATACGATGGTGACATGTATACCCGGGGGACGAAAGCCTTTGGTAAAAGACTCGGTACCGAGCTGCAGTCGTTATGCGAGGGCCTGGGGCTGACAAGCGCATTTCCGATAAACTATTACCCCTGGTTCTGGGTATGTATCGAAAATGGCATTACCGAGATCAAGGGCGTTCGCTTAAAGCCGGATGAGCCGACTTTCTGGTTTGAGTTCATGAAAAAAGTAGCGTACAGGGAGGGCGAGTTCGGAGAAATATTTGCTGAAGACCTGATGAGGGCGGCGGATCGGCTTGATCTGCCCCCGCTGGTGAAAAAGGCGGCGAAGTTTCAGTTCCCCATGTGGGGGCAGCCGTCACATCGCCAGGGCAGGTCGTATGAAGCACAGCCAAGCCCGCTTTGGATTAACACCATGCTGCACTGGATCATAGATTCAAGGGATGCGATGGCCTCTCACCATCAGTCTTCCTTTATGGCAGGATGGATGCCCCTTCACAACGAGGGGAAAGGAGGTACACCCGATTCCAACATGGAGAGACTGAAAGCCGCCTACAAAAAGGCATTCGGCACAACAGGCGGCATGGAACCGGGGTTTGAAAATATAGATGACAAAACGAGACTTGCGATCTGGCAGGACAACCGGGCTCAGATCAAGGATTCCCTGCTGATCTGCGATTGGGTATTCCCGGCGATCATTCACGCCTTTCCTTCACGGGAAGAGTATCTGGAGGCGGAAGACTACTATGGCGATATTGATGCCGAAGCCAAGCTGCTGGCGCCTCTGACCGGGCTTGATATAGACACAGCTTTTATAGACAGGGCGGGGGAGAGAATTCGTAACCTGGACAGGGCGGTTCACATAAGGAATTACGGAAGGTCCAGAGAGGTCGACTCCACTGGTGAGTGGTACTATGAATATCCGGAGAAGGCCGATGGAACCAGACTCGATATAAAGATATTCAACGATATTCTGGACAGCTACTACAGGCACAGGGGATGGGATAAGGCCACGGGTCATCCGACGAGGGCAAAGCTCGAGGAGCTCGGTTTGAAAGATGTTGTCGATGAACTGGAAAACAAGGGGAAGCGCACGAGCTGAATTCCCTCCGTGGTGCAGGCAGACTTGGGTATCGATAAATGACGTAAAGGCTGAACGCCTTTCTGGAATAGGCTTTCATCCTTCCCAGGGATGATTAGTACTGTGAACGATACAACTCTTCGCGTGACCCCCGGTCAGGACATTACCGTGATGTGCCTTTTTCACTTATCAAGGTTATCAATAGACCTCTACTTTAAAAGAGCGGTGAAGACGGTTTCATCCATTTTATCCTTATCGGAGCAATACATGAACGTACACACCTGTTGAAGTATTTAAGCTCTCTGTAATGACTCTAAGGGTAGTTTTTTTTCGTCTCAACGATATTAATTCACAGACCGGGAGCAGTCCTCTTTATTCAATTATCTTTCCTGACTGGACTGTGCCGTTTTCGCTCAGCTCGTTAGAGCGTGACCCAGCTGTGGCGGATTCCTCTGCCCGTTACTACACGCTTGCGCCACGTCCTATGGTCCCCCCGTCTATCGTAATGGTCTGTCCCGTGATATAGTCGGAAGCTTCAGAAGCGAGAAATAACGTCAGTAAAGCAACATCCAGGGGTTCACCTATCCTGCCCAGGGGAGTGGCATCAAGAATAGTCTTCAGGGTACCGGGATCAGCGATAAAGGGTGCTACCATCTCGGTATTAATTACTCCCGGAGCAATGGCATTAACGTTAATATTGTATGGGCCCCATTCCGACGCAAGGCATCTGACAAACATACATAGCCCCGCTTTGCTTGTGTTATATGCTGTCTGCAGGCTCTGGCCCTGCTCGGCGCCATTGGAGCTCATAATAATGACCTTGCCCTTCTTCTGTTTTAACATGTAGGGACCGACTGCCTGGGTGAGGAGAAAAGCACTCGTCAGATTAACATCCATGACCCGTTGCCACTCTGACAGAGTTTGCGCCCTGACGTCAACATCCCCCTCTTCCATCCCAGGAAATCTGGCACCCGGAATGACGGCAACCGGTTTCAACATCAAAATACCCGCATTATGGGAGAGAATATCAATTTTACCGAATTCAGAAACAGTCCGAGACACGGCATTCTGCACCTGGTCTTCCTGACTTACATCCATCGGTATTGCAAGGGCCTTCCGTCCTGTCTTGCGGATCTCATCTGCCGTTTTTTTTAGCTGCTCTTTAGTACGGGCAATCACCGTGATATCCGCTCCCGCTTCAGCGAGAGTTATTGCGATCGCCTTACCGATCCCCCGGCTGGCCCCGGTGACAATAGCCACCTTGCCCTCAACTCCGTGCCCCGTGATACTCATGGAAAACTACCTCCTTTATGCTGTTTTTAATCAGGGTAGATAGAAGTATATCGCTCTCTGAAATCTTCTGTCAGAAGGCTCCCCCCTTGGCGGCTTTTATCGGAGGATAGAGATGAGTACACACTCGATCGCTTGCCTCTCGAAGCGGCCGAATCGGGTTTAAAACTTCATCGGCAGCAGTTTTACTGATCCTCTTCCAATACTCCCCCGATCTATTCGGGCCACGTTCCTGTGGATTGAGATACAAAAGCCGTACTTAATATCAGCCTATATGGAAAATAATATCATGTCAACAAATTTGCCCTGATGAGAGGCTTTCGGACGCTTTATGGAAAAGAGAACGGAGGAGCAAGGTGAGGATGCAAAGACCCTCCGGCTTCTCCCGTAATAGATGTCATACAGGCATTAATCCACTGCCGTCATGAAAAAGCGTTTCGTGACGGCAGTGGGAGGAGAACAGCCCGGCCCTGTACCTGCTTTCGAAATGTTAATAAACGCACCTGTAACCGGAGTCCTGCATCCCCATTCAGCACCCGTATAGAAAGAAAATCGAAACCCTGTGACATGAAAGGAGTCCCTGAAGAATGGAAGGCGTATTGAAAAAGATTTTTACAGATTATCCCCGATCTGATTGAGATCAGCGTTGATGTGCTCAACCCAATCAACCGCTCGCAGCCGGAATGGACCCTAAAGGGCTTGGTGAAGAGTATGGGAAAGAGCTGACTTTCTATGGAGGAATCGATGAACAGGGAACTCTGCCATCAGGCTCACCTGAGGATGTTAAAAAGGAGGTTCGTGAGCGTATTAATACTCTCGGCAAATACGGGGGCTATATCGCAGCAGCCTCCCATGCATTTCAGCCGGACACGCCCTTGAAAAATGTTCTTGCCGTATATGAGGAAGTATTGGGTCATACACCCTTCTGAGCTGTACTGTTAGTGAGAACACCTCTTGAGGATGCTTAGTTAAATCATCTTTTTGAATGAGGTAACATCCGTACACTCGTTTGACTGAACCCGGGCGGGGAGCCGTCGATAAAGACAGCAGGGCCTTCTGCGACAGAGTACGAAAAGCGGTATACTGAACTGCTTTAAGTGCTGTCCCAGGTGCTCTTAGAGGATTCTCCGTAGACCTTCTGCTTGTGAAGAGTTACTCTATCGAATACCGGGAGGAACGACCGGCGGTGCACAAGTTGCGCGGTCTGGGTCTGTTTATAGATTAAGGGCTACTCTGTAGCAGGGCATATGAAAGCTTGGGGTTTATATTTAAGGTTTTTCTCCGATTTAGATGCAAAAATTAAGTGAAAATCAATTGCTAACTGTTAGAATGACTATGAATATACATGCTGCCCCGAACGGTAGAAAACTGCCACGATGGTGGCCATTAGGAGCGCAGATGTCGAAGCGGCGAAGCAATCTCAAATAGGTCTGTAAATAAAAGTATTATGAGATTATTTCGTCGATTGAACCATAGGTGACCGTCATCTTCAGCTCCTTTTTCGTAATGACACAGCATGATTAACACATACATATTTATTGCACCGAATTTGGAGATGAAACCTATTTAATAATTCTAAGGCCGGATATGATACTATGATTTCACATTATAGTACTGCTTTATTTTTAAAGAATATGCCGAAGCTCATACCTGGAGCTTTTTCTGAACTGTTCCATCCAGGCTGACAGCCCTGAGCTCAACGCCGGTACCCACCATTCCGATTGTAGAACACAATCTTGCCACTTTAATTCCTGAGAGTCCGGCAGCTTTCAGATTTCCTTCTCATAATTATCGCTTATTAGAAAGATGTCAGATTAGGATAATTACCTTCCACAATGCCGGGTCTCTCCTATATGCTCCCAGTCAGATGATAACCGCGCATATTCTGGCAAAAGTATTATTATCACAATCCCAATGTACGAAGAAGCCACAAGGATACTTATAACCGTTCTACCGTTCTACCGGAAATTCCTTGACAACCGCAGGTTATTTTATATCATAGACAAAGAGCAAAATACCCGGGTTGTCTAACTCTGGAACCGGAGCGACGGGGTTCATGACCTATACTGCCAGTGCGAAGACCAGCAGTTTTTCTAACTATCAAAATGCAGGAATTACGTTAACTCCATACGATCGAGATCATGAGGAAAATGAAAAAGTTCATTAATAATCCCTAGGATATTGCGAAGGAGCTGAATAACGGTTTGTAGCAGCACCCCCCGACTACCTAAAGCAGGTCGAAAACGATATCATTATCAGGAGGAGACCGAAGGACAAGGGTAAGGTCCAGATAGTATTTTCGCAGGGTCTTGGTCATGAACCCGGGTTCAACGGTTATGTCAGATATGGGATGTATGATGTAGAGAGTGTACTCCTTTACGAAGACATCGCGAGCGCGCCGAAAGGGCAGGAGGAGAAGAGGAGGGGAATGGCGGATATGTTTTTTGCGTTTAAGATTTCGGGGGCACTGGCCGAGGAGGGAAAGTCCAGGGACGAGATAATCCGGAAGACCCGTCTCATCAATGACGTGCCCCGTACATTGGCTATCGCGCTGAAGCCGTGCATTTTTCCCACATCCGGACAGCCTATGTTCACTTTGGCGGATGACGAGACAAAAAGGCTGTGGGATGCACCTGCGGACACACCATATTTCAAACAACACGGAGAGTAGATATGACAGAGGAAATTACGAAGTCCGACCTCATGGAGATTATCAAGAGGATATACCGGATAGTTGAGGATAACAAGGAAGTCCTATCGAAGCTCGATACAGAGATAGGGGATGGCGATCACGGTTTCGGTATGGCCAAGGGGTTTAAGGCTTTTGCCAATAACCTCGATGCTTTTTCACAGCTTGATATTGGGGGGATGCTCAAAAAAGGGGGCTTCGAGCTGATTAAGACCATAGGCGGGGCATCCGGGGCCATTTTTGGTACGATGTTTACGGCCCAGGCGCAATTTTACGAAAAAAACCTCAAGGGTAAAGAGTCTCTCACGCTGGATGATATGACCCGGATGTTTTGTGAGGCACTTGAACAGATAAAGAAGAGAGGAAACGCCGAACCCGGTGACAAGACGATGATCGATGCTTTGGAACCTGCTATCGACGCGCTTTCAAAGGCTGTTGATGAGGGGCTCGGTTTTAAGGACGCGTTCATCAATGCAGCTGATGCTGCGGAGCGCGGGGCTGAGAGGACAAAAGATATGGTCGCAACTCACGGCAGATCGAAAAACTTAGGTGAAAGAAGCAGAGGACATATGGACCCCGGTGCAAAGAGTACATTTTTTATATTCAGGGCAATGGCGGATTACTTCTCATAGTTATGACGACACAAAAGGACGCAGAAGCTGTGAAAAGGGTTGTTGTATTTTCAAACTGGAAGATGAACAAGAAGTGCGACGAAGCCCGGGTTTTCATAAAAAAGCTCGTTACTCTGCTCGGCAAGAGGCAGGATATCATCGTCATCATGTGCATCCCATATACTTACATCGGATCTGTCACTTCTCTCACCAAAGACACCTGCTTTGAGATCGGTTCTGAAAACATGCACGCCGAGGAATGGGGAGAGTTTACAGGCGAGATTTCAGCACCTATGCTCGTCAGTGTCGGATGCTCCCACGTGCTGCTGGGACATTCAGAGCGCAGGAGGTATTTTGATGAGACTGATGAGGAGGTGGGGCGAAAAATGCTCTCTGCCCTGAAAAACGGGTTGACTCCTATCGTATGTATAGGAGAGACCCTTGAGCAAAGGGATTCCGGGAGAACTCTTGAAATTCTCGACAAACAGATACGGGTTTGTCTCCAAGGCATAACTCCTTCCCATCGGTGCTACGTAGCGTATGAGCCGAGATGGGCAATAGGAACGGGAATAACTCCGCAGTTTGGAGAGATCGAAAAAGCACATCTTTTCATACGTAAAAAAATCGGGGAGTATTACGGAGAGACCATTTCCGGAAATACAGGGGTCCTTTACGGAGGAAGCGTGACCGCTGATAACTCCTACAAGATAAGCTCTCTCAACGGTGTGGACGGAGTAGGGTTTGGGGGATGCAGCCTTGATTTTGACTGTTTCACAAAAGGAATCGAAGAGGCGGCCCGTACGGTTGTGCGAACGGATAGGTAAGACCAGGATCGATTTACGGTTTATAAGATTTTCCCTCCGGTATTCGTTTTCCTCTAGTAATTCGTGTTTGGAAAAGCAATGAAAACGGGTGAATCTGGTGTAGAAGAGCACGATAGGGTTTCCCCCCGGTAAGTAACCATAGGTGACGCAGTCCCGCTCGACGCACCTGGAAACAGTGCTGCGTGTCTTCAAAATCCATATACGGTACTTTCATGACCCCATCAGAGAACTCGACCTGCCGGCACAGTGAATTGTCCTTATGCGGACAAGCGGATCCGAGCGGCCTAACCCCCATTTCTCACACAGGAATAGGGCGTTTAATCCCCGTTTCTTATGACCAACAGCAAACTGTAAGGAACGGGGCTTTTGGCGCTTTTCTCTCCATACACTTATCTAAAATACTGCAAAGCCGTTAATCAACTACGAGAAAACCGCACT
>Ga0307380_10000961_pt1 | contig 43449 bp, 42 predicted proteins | sample UN3MG_FD_202239 | JGI IMG/M metagenome (GOLD analysis project Ga0307380, IMG submission 202239) | Soil microbial communities from Risofladan, Vaasa, Finland - UN-3 | ecosystem: Environmental > Terrestrial > Soil > Coastal area > Acid sulfate soil | place: Finland: Risofladan, Vaasa | collected...
TTCGATCTCCGATTGCCGATTTCAGACATCTTTCGCCCCCACCGAGCTTGTCTCGGTGGAGCGAAGGATTGGCCACTACCCGCGGTCCCACCCTCCCCCTGCCCCCTCCCTGAAAGGGAGGGGGGTTGGGGGTGGAGCGTCGGGTAGCTGCCAATCCTCCGCCCCACCGACGCGAGGTCGGTGGGGGCGCGGGGCGTCGTTTCTGTACACCTTCCTCTGTGGACGTTTACTTGGGCAGGCACTCCAGAACGCGTTGGGGTGCTAGATGGGTCAGCCTACACGTTGTTGCTCAGCAGGAAGGATGGACAAGAGACCATGAACCCGGAGAGCGTCATCAGGAGCGAGACGAACGAGGACGTCGGGGCCATCGCCGAGGTGACGGTCGCGGCGTTCCGGACCTTGGAGATCAGCAACCACACCGAGCAGTTCATCATAGAGGCGCTCCGCGCCGCCCAGGCCCTCACCGTATCGCTTGTCGCAGAGGTCCGTGGCCGCGTCGTGGGTCACATTGCGTTCTCGCCGGTGACCATTTCGGACGGCACACAAGACTGGTACGGACTCGGACCTGTTTCTGCCCTGCCGGAATACCAGCGTCAGGGCATTGGCAAGGCCCTGATCCATGAGGGACTATCACGGCTGAAGAGCATCCACGCTCGCGGCTGTTGTGTCGTGGGGCATCCGGAGTATTACAGGAAGTTCGGGTTCGATAACGTTCCGGACCTTGTCCTTGAGGGAGTGCCACCCGAAGTCTTCTTCGCACTGTCTTTCGACGGACATACTCCGTGGGGCACCGTCACCTTCCACGAAGCCTTCAAAGCCGATGGCCACCAATAGCGTCCCGGCGACGCTCCCCAGCGCGCCTGACCCACGTGGGCAGGGACACCCGCATCGAAGCCTTCACCTACCAGGCCCGCCAGCACGCCGCGCGCGCCGCACTCGGCACTCCATGCCAGCAGAGCCAGGTAGCAGCTCAGGCGCGTGCTTGACATACCTAGCGGGCAAGCCCACGCCATTCTCACAGAAGAGCGCCGTTGGCTCGCCCCCGGCACCGTATGGGCTGCCGACTTCGCCGAGCCGCCCAACCCTGTGGACGGCCTCTACGAACAGATCCTCGCCGCACGCGACCTGGGAAGCTCTTATCAGATCCACTGGCTCCCCACGCCCACGGGCGAGGCCCGGCACGCCTGCGACGCCCTCGGGGCCGCCTTCCGCCAGCGCGGCGCCCCCCTCGTCGCCAAGAGCGACAACGGCAGCCCGTTCATCAGCGGCACCTTCCAGAGCCTGCTCGAACGATGGAATGTCGTCGCTCTCTTGTCTCCCCCGTATACCCCGTGGTACAATGGGGCCATCGAGGCGGGCATTGGCTCGAACGGCACCCGCACCCACTACGAGGCCGCACGCCATGGCCACCCCGGCTACTGGACGAGCGATGACCTCGAAGCCGCACGGCTCCAGTCCAACACCACCGCGCGCCCCTGGGGTGCCCGTGGCCCCACGCCGCAGGCCCTCTGGACCCAGAGGCCGCCCATCACCCCGGACGAGCGCCAGCTCTTCCGCTACTGCCTGGAGCACATGCACGCCCAGGTCCTACGCGAACTCGACCTGTCCACGGCCGACCTGTCGGACGGCGATGTGCGGGCCGTTGTGGCCCGTGCCGCCACGCGCCGAGCGCTCGAAACGCTCGGCTATCTCTGCGTCCGGAGGAAGCGAATTACTCCACCCTTTAACTCCCATTTGCGTCACATCATTACCTAAAGGCCACAAAGGGTGCGAGCGCTGTCCAAGTGCAGGGCAAGGCCAGATTGTACTACTACGGTGAGGGAGGAGTTCTCTATGGTTACCGCGTTGAGACCAAGAGCTTCTGAGGGGCGACGCCTTTGAACGGACCTGGACATGGCGCTGTAAGCGGTAGGGAGCTCTCAGGTCCACGCTATTGCGCCCAGGTCATGGCTTGCGCTCTAGCAGTCCTGACCGGAGGGGTGTCAAGGGGCGCAGCCACAGATCAGGACAGGGGAGCTAAGGTCACCACGAACGTAGAGATTGCCCCTGCCAGAGAACTCAAGGCGGACCCTGCTGCGCGTGAGGCCCTTACCAGGCTACTGAGGCAAATCCTCGATGATCGGAAGGAGCTTGAGAGCAAGAGGATGAGCATGATGGCGAAGATGCCCCCCGGCAAAGATGATAGCTTGGTTCGCGATGAACAGGCGATGGTCTTTGAGGCCAGGACATCGGAACTGGACAGCCTGGCCCAGTTCGCGCGGCGGTTTCCTTGCTCGCTGGAAGCGCTATCAGCGAAGTTCCTGATCGGGTTCACGTTCTGCCTTGGCGTGCCAGGGTATCCCGAGGACACTGGTCTTCCATGCTTCGACGACACCGCTACGAACTACTCAGAGACCCGCGAGGGTCTCATGTCTCGGTGGGCTGCTCTGGGATTACGCGTGTGGGAGATGGTGGAACAACAACGCCAGTCGCAGATGCACAAGGCGAGGCCCGTTGATCGCAAAGCGGCCAGGGACCTTCTTGTCGAGTTGCTGACTGCAACAAAGGACCTCCTGCCTGTTGCTGCCAACGTTGACGCTGATGCGTCGGAGTTCGGGCGAACCTACCGTGTCATGCTTCTGAGCCGCCTTAGTAACCCAGAGGACCACAAGCTGTTGCCCGTGGTCAGGGGCGAACTAGCACAGGTTCTCAGTGCTCTGGGCAGGAGCGAGGAGGCGCGAGAGGCATACCGCGGCATCATAAGGGACTTCCCTGGCACCCGAGATGCGCGCGAGGCAGAGATACGTCTGGGAACCATGGACGGCCAGGATAAGGAGGGTTGGCGTCAACCACTGGAGACCCTCCTCGCAGGAGAGAAGGGAGGAGAAGCGGATGCCCGCGCGCCCGTCGTACCAGCGGGCGCGCGTGGGTCGTTCTGGGGAGCGCGGTGGGTGGGCCTGGTGTCGTGTGGCGCCGCGGCTGTCTTGGGCTTCTGCATCGTTCTGGTGGTATTGCGCCTACGCAGAAGGCAGCGCGATCGTGCCTAATACCCAAACCTGGGGTCATCCCCCAGTGACCTAAGGGTCGGGGTGTCAGATCTTCAAATATCAATTATCCGCGGGGTCGGGGTGTCAGATCTTCAAATATCAATTATCCGCGGGAGCGAGCTTCAGCCATCGGGTCGGGGGGTCCGGGTCGGGGGGTCGGGGTGTCAGATCTTCAAATATCAATTATCCGCGGGAGCGAGCTTCAGCCATCGGGTCGGGGGGTCCGGGTCGGGGTGTCAGATCTTCAAATATCAATTATCCGCGGGAGCGAGCTTCAGCCATCGTGGCTCTTGACTTTGCACTGTCGGGACGCGCAGGATCGGGCATCGGAGGGGGGCGTCACTCGGCATCCCTTCTTGCCGGCGCAGGAGGTCGCTTCTCTCTCGCCTCGGCGACCACCTAGACTCGCGGAGTGCCATTCGTGCCATTCGTGCCAGGCACACTGCCATTCGTGCCAGGCACACCACGGAGGCGTAACCTCCGCGCAGGAGACAGGTTATGCCTTCGCATGTCATTTCGGCTCTCCTGGTGCCTCCCCCGGCCGAGGTGGGAGGATGCCTATCCCGGTGGCGCTGGTGAACGCAACGGTGCCAGGTCCAGAACAACGGATCATGCGCTCGGAAGCCAGAGGAACTGATCACGCACCATGGCGGGGGTGTGAGTTCGGAGCAGTGCGTGGCAGCGTCGGAGGAACTCTCGCAGGCCAATCTGCTTGCACACGGCGATGCCGGAGTGGTGCCCGCCCTCCGCAAGCCAACGGTAATGTGCGCGGCTGAAATGGGCAACGTTGTAGGTGATGATGCAACGGCCGTTCTCGGCGGCCCAGGCGACGTGGGCTTCGTCCGGCAAGGCCTGCCTGCCAATCTCCCACACGCTGATGACATCGAAGCCACGTAGGCGCAGGATCTTGGCGGCACGAACGTGGATGTGGGCATCGAGGAGGAGCCGGAGCGTCTCGCGCTCACTTACGGGCAAGGCCATCGTCCTTGACCAGGTAGCCTTCGTCGGTGAGCCGGAGCCCCAGGCTTGCGGCATACTCCTTGGGGTCTACGGGAGCGAGGAGCTGCTCGATCTCGTCCTGATGGTCGTAGTAGTAGGCGAGGGCCTCGTGCAACTGGGCGGGCAAGAGGCCGGGATAACCTTCGAGGATCTCGACGATGTCCATCCCCTCCTTGTAGCACGACACGATTGCCGCCACCGTCAGTCGGGTGCCTCGGATGATGGGCTCTCTGTCCCCGCGTCGCAGGGCGATCCATCGGTAGCCGGTGCTGGTGCTCATGCTTGCCTCCTGTCGCCTTCCATCTTATCCGTTACCCCACGAGGTTTCAAGTGGGCGATTGGACCATTGGCACTCCCCCCTTGCGCAGGGATGCCCGCAGTGATTGAATAGAGCATGCCGCTGGCCGTCTAATCGTGGGGGGAGATTGGGTCACAGGAGGCATCCAGGTGCGTCGCACAATCACTTTCGCGCTGGCCTTTCTGCCGTGGTTTGCCCTCGCCGACGTCGTGCACATGGCCGATGGCACGAGCCGCGAGGGGCGCGTGGTCGAGGCGAACGACAAGGAGGTCGTCCTGGAGGTCGGCCAGGGAGGGGTGTCGCTCGCCGTCCGCCTGCCGCGCAGCCAGGTGGTGAGAATCGAGGAGAAGCCGAGCGGCACCACGGCCGTGATGGCGGAGTACGTCACGCGCCTGGCCAACGCGCTCAAGAGCAAGAGCGCCGACGACTGGCACGCCTTCGGCCTCTGGTGTCGCGAGCAGCGCGGCTTCCGCAACAAGGCCGACGACGCCTTCCAGCGCGCCCTCACCCTCGACCCCGACCACGCCCCCACCCACGTGCTCCTCGGCCACGTGCGGGTCAACGAGGCGTGGATGACCCGCGAGCAGGCCGCCCAGCTCCTCTTCCCCGACTTCGAGGCGAACCTGAAGCTCCGCGAGCTGGAGTCCGAGAAGCAGCTCGAGGAGGCCCGCACGGCCGTGCTCGAGGAGCAGAAGCGGTCGAAGGCCCTCGAGGCCAAGCTCGCCGAGCTGCGGAAGGACATCGAGGACCTCCGCCAGCGCCTCGCCCTGCCCGCGCTCCCGCCCGACTACTATCGGCCCCGCGTCATCTACCGCCCCTACGTCATCTTCCCGCCGCGGCACCATCCGCGCCCGCAGCCCCCGCCCGACAAGAAGGCGCCGCCCGAGAAGACGCCGCCGGCGAAGCCTTCGTCGCCCGAGACGCCGCCCCCCGACACCAAGGGCGAAGCGGACGGCTCAACCAAGTAGTGCGTGCGCGGCGCCGGGGTTGCGTCCCCGCCCGGATTCTGGTAAGCTCTTGCCGTGGGCGATCGAGCGCGCAGATCGTGCCCGTTTGCTCCCAGACTGTTTGCACCAGGAGCGCGGCTGCATGGCGTACAAGATTGCGGTGATCCCTGGCGACGGCACGGGGCCGGAGGTAGTGCGCGAGGCTCTGAAGGTGCTCGATGCCGCGGCCGCGGCGCACGGGTTCCAGTATGAGACCGTGCTCTACGACCTCGGCGGCGAGAGGTTCCTGCGCACGGGCGAGGTGCTGCCGGCGACGGTGCTCGAGGAGCTGCGTTCGGCCAACGCCATCTTCCTCGGCGCGGTCGGCCATCCGAAGGTGGCGCCGGGCGTCCTCGAGCGTGGCCTGCTCCTCACCCTCCGCTTCGAGCTCGAGCAATACATCAACCTGCGTCCCGTGAAGCTCTACCCCGGCGTCGAGTGCCCGATCAAGGGCAAGGAGCCGAAGGATATTGACTTCGTGGTCGTCCGTGAGAACAACGAGGGCCTCTACACGGGCGCGGGTGGCGTGCTGCGCAAGGGCACGCCCGAGGAAGTGGCCACCCAGATCTCGGTGAACACACGGGCGGGGGTCGAGCGCTGCCTCCGCTACGCCTTCGAGTACACGCGGCGCCGCGGCCGCCGGCGCACCGTGAGGGTCGAGGCGGCCGACCTGGTCTCCGTCGCCAGCGGAGCGCCGGGCGACCCGGTCGAGTTCGTCCACCGCGAGCGCGGCAGGATGCTCGGCAGGGTCGTCAAGCACGACGCCGCGGCCGCGGAACTCGAGGTCGCCGGCTCGCTCACGCTGTGCGGGAAGACCAACGTCCTGACGTTCGAGCAGGACCTCTGGTGGCGGGCGTTCCACGAGGTGGGCGCAGCCGACTTCCCCGAGGTGTTCCGCGACTACGCGCACGTGGACGCTACGTGCATGTGGATGGTGAAGAACCCCGAGTTCTTCGACGTGATCGTGACCAACAACATGTTTGGGGACATCATCACCGACCTGGGGGCGATGATCCAGGGGGGCATGGGCGTCGCCGCGGGCGGGAACATCAACCCGAACGGCGTCTCGATGTTCGAGCCGATGGGCGGCTCGGCGCCCAAGTACACGGGCAAGAACGCCATCAACCCCATTGCAGCCATCGGCGCCGTGGGGATGCTGCTGGACGTGTTGGGCGAACACGCAGCGGCCGCCGCGGTGGACGCCGCCATTGCGGCGACGACGCCCACGATGAAGAGCATGGCCGCCGGCAAGATGGGCTACACGACCACCCAGGTGGGCGACGCGGTGGCCGCGGCCATCCGCTGACCCTCTGGCACCGCTTCGAGGACACTGAGGCCCGCTATGCACAGACGCATCTCTCTCCTCGCCGTTTCGGCCGCCCTTCTCCTCACCACTTCGGGCTGCGGCTGGCTGCCCTGGCCGCGCCGCAGGGCGGAGCCGCCCGCGAGGAACGTCCTCGGCATCAACGACGACCGGTTCAGGGAGCTGGACGAAGATGCCCTCGACGCCGAGGTGGCTCGGCCCAAGAACGGGCTGCGCCTGACCATCCGCACCGACAAGACGGCCTACCAGATCGGGGAGCCGATCCTGGTGGACGTCCGCCTGGAGAACGTGACCTCGCCCGCGGGCGGGCAGACGGCCCGCGACATCCCCGTCTACTTCGAGCCCCTGGCTCGCGCCCGCGAGGGCGGCGCCATGGAGTGGCTCTTCAAGTTCCAGATCCGCACCGAGCCTGCCGAGCGGCTCATCTACCACAGCCCCGAGGTCAAGGTGCCGGACACAGAGCGGGGCGACTACTACCACTACGTCATCCTGCCGCCGCAGAGCTTCGTGGGGCGGCGCTTCGTCCTCTGGCCCTCGCGCGCCCGCGGCCTCACCAACCCCGGGCGATACAACATCATTGCCGCCTACATGGTGGAGGAGGACTCCGCCTACGTCATCATCAGCCGCCACCTCACGGCCCAACAGGTCGAGCTCCTCGGCACCAAGCTTGCGTACGTCCGCGTCTGGACCGGCCAGGTCTTCTCCAACCGTGTCACCATCCACGTCAAGCGCAAGAAGATCCTGGGAATCTTCTGAGGCCCAACTTCAGGGGGACTGCCATGGCCACCTCCCGCCCGAAGCTCACGCGACGCGGCTTCCTGGGCCGCGCCACGGTGGCGGCCGCAGGCTCGGTCGCCGCACCCTACGTCCTCACCTCCACCGCCCTCGGCGCCCAGGGCAAGCCGCCGGCCAGCGACCGCGTGGGCGTCGGGATGATCGGCTGCGGCGGGCGCGGCAGCGGACTCGGCGTCGGCCAGGTCCTGGGCGTGTGCGACACCTGGCGGAATCGCCGCGAGCGCCTCGCGCAGGCACGCGGCGCCACCCCCTACGCCGACTTCCGCGAGCTCCTCGCCCGCGACGAGATTGACGCCGTGACCATCGGCACCCCCGACCACTGGCACGTCCCCATCGGCGTCGCCGCCGCCAAGGCCGGCAAGGACATGTATATCGAGAAGCCCCTCGGCGTGAGCATTCACCAGGACATCACTTGCCGCGAGACGATCAAGCGCTACGGCCGCATCTTCCAGTACGGCACCCAGCAGCGCTCCAGCGACCACTGCCGCTATGGCTGCGAACTCGTCCGCAGCGGCCGCATCGGCGAGGTCAAAGAACTCTTCGTCCGAGCCCCCAACAGCGGCCCAGGCGGCGACCCGACCCCGAAGCCCATCCCCGACGGCCTCGACTACGACCAGTGGCTCGGCCCCGCGCGCTGGACCCCCTTCACCGGCTGCCCCCTCGGCGGCGGCAACTGGTACCACTGCTACGACTACGCCCTCGGCTTCATCGCCGGCTGGGGCGCCCACCCCCTCGACATCCTCGTCTGGGGCTACGACACCCACCTCGCCGGCAACTGGGAAATCGAGGGCACAGGCAAAATCTCCCCCGAAGGCCGCAACGACGCCGTCTACGACTGGGACGTCCACATCACCTTCGCCAACGGCGTCAAAATGCACTTCGTCCCAGGCGGCGACTACACCGAGTTCAAGGGCACCGAGGGCTGGATCGGCATCTCCCGCGGCGGCATCAAGTCCGACCCGCCCTCCCTCATCAAAAGCCCCATCGGCCCGGGCGACGTCCACCTCCCCGTCAGCCGCGGCCACGGCGCCAACTTCCTCGACGCCGTGCGCACCCGCACCCAGCCCGTCAGCCACATAGACGACGCGGTCCGCTCCGACGCCTTCAGCCACGTCTCCGACATCGCCATTCGCTGCGGCCGCAAGATCGTCTGGGACCCCGTCAAGGAAACCATCGTCGGCGACGACGAGGCCGCTCGCCGCATGGTCCGCCCCATGCGCGAGCCGTGGCGGCTGTGACCGAGGAAACCCGCTCACACCTGTCTTTCCGAGCTTGTCGAGGAACCTTTCAGGGGAGCAGGCACGTTCTCAGGGCAGCGCTCACCGGTCGGCGGCGAGTTCAGCTTCGAGGGGGGAGCCTTTGCGGAAGCGGCTGACGCCGAGGATGCTGAAGCCGAGGATGTGGCCTTGCTCGTCCACCCGTTCCATGACGGCATCGTGAGCCGTCTCGCGCAAGTAGCCGGGAGCGTCGTGGAACTGCACTTCGAGGTAGTCGCCTTCGACGTCGAACCACACTTTCACTTTCTCGGCCATATGACATCTCCAGACTTGGGCCTGTCCGTGAGGTAGGCAGTGACGACGAAAGCATCGCCATCTGCATATCTTACCACGACGCAGAGCCATTTTCCACCCACGCGGGTGCGGGCATAGAACCTGTAGAAGAGCCTGACGGCGGCGTCGGATCGGGAGAGACGGACTTCTGCTGGGGCTCGGAGGACGTGCTCGACCTCGGCCTCGAGTCCGACCATCTCGGGATGCTCTAGGATATGGGCCATTCGCTCGTTGGTGAGGCGCACATCGTGGCCAAAGCAGTCGCGGATCGTCTTCATTGATACGATCATGCCTTATGCGGGGCGGTGCGTCAAGCGTGGTGTGGCAACGTGACGGGCACACCCCACCCTCACTTGCCTTCACTTCCACTTGACACCCCGCCCTCCCCTCCGCTATCCTGCCTGTTGGCCGACGACACTTCCCGTGGCACAGGACTTCGGGCCATGAGCGCCATCATCCCATCCCAACGGATCGAACGCCACATCCTGCTCCTCCTCACATGCGAAGAGGCCGAATCTCTAAGACCACAATCTGTGATCTTGATGTTCCATATCGGAACATCAAGTCCAGGCACTCGCCCCCATCCCCCAAAACTCGCACACCCGCTTGACAATCAGGCACAAGGGGGTATCATGAGGCAATGGACACCCGGCAGCACGTGTACCTGGATGTCTGCTGCCTGAGTCGGCTCTCAGACGAGCAGATCCAGGACCGCGTGCGGCTGGAGGCCGAGGCCGTGAGCATTCTCCTCGGGGTCAGGGTCGAGAACTCTTTGAGATGGCTTGAGGAGTGGCTTGCCTCATGAAGACCGATGCGGAAACCATGACCCTGGATCAGATCCGAAGAGCGGGCCTCGAAGCCCTCGACCGAGAGCTTGGCCCCGTGGGAATGGTGCGCTTCATCAAGCAGTTCCAAGGCGGACGCGGCGACTACACGCGGGACCGCTTCACCTGGCTCGGCGACGAGGATGCGGACATCATCGCCAAGCGGATTCTCGCCCGCCGCGCGAAGAGGCGGGCAACCCGGCGCTCTGGCTCAGCGTGTAGAGCGTAGATCCGACCCCCGGGCGCCAGGGATCCGCCGCCCTCGCCTCGCGGCGAGGGTCGGGATACGGGGGGCGCATGATCGATGATTAGGATCTGACGCCCCCGGCTCTGTCCCTACCTCATCGGAAGGGATCTGGCATGCTCACTGCCATCAGGCTTTTCCTGCTGAAGGCCCGGATCCGAAGGGCGACCAAAGTCTTCCATTCCGTCTGCGGTGAATTCGATTCACCAACAGAGCGCAATCGAGATGCATTTGAGTTGATGAAGCGGAATGTAGACGTGGCCGTCGCTGTCCTCGTGGAGCATGCATGCGACCAGTCGCAGCCCTGGTATTACCGGGACCGGATACCATACCTACTGGGACAACTCGGGAGCGCCAAGGCACGCGAGGCATGTCTGGGTCTCCTGCGGGATACGGCGACCACGTCAGGCGCTAGGCGGAATGCTATTAGGGCCGTCGCAAAGATGGGCCTCGCCGGCGATACCCCATTCTTCGAGGCACTGTGTTCATGCCTTGAGATCGATGGTTTCGACTTTCCACGTGAGGGTGTGGAGGCGCTAAGCAAGGCAGGTCGGCGGGAGATCCTAGAGCACCTTGGCCCATTCCTGGCTAGTGCCTACAACTGCTACCTCCTACATGAGGCCGCCGCGGCGTTGGCGTCTCTGGATCCTCACTGGAGTGAGACCGAGGAGGCAATGCAACTCGCGCCTGGACTCATTGGCGTGTTGCAGAATGATGAAGCGCCGCCGCTCTCGCCTGGCCTTGCACACTTGTTTCACGAACGACGCGACTCGAAGCTCGATCCCAGCTTTTGGCAGTGCGTTGCCGCCCAGATCATAGGGGTCCTGGCGCTCCCACAGTTCGCCGATGCTCTAAGGCGAGCCATGCACACCGAAGCAGCTTCGGTCCCGGCCGTCGCCGAAGAGGCCCTCCGGAAGATCGCACAGAAACACAATATGCAGGAATGCCTGGATTATCTGGCTGAGCTTGACGCGACTAGGTCAGCGCAGAAAGAGGAAGCCAGACGCGCGAAGGAGGAGCGTATCGCGAGGACAGAAGCCGAGGTAACCGCGCTGAGAGCCAGGATTCACGTAGGCATGTCGGTGGCGCAAGTCGAGGAAGTCCTGGGGCCACACTCTGGGGCTCTTGCAGGAGGGGCCCTTCTCGGGCTGTTCGGCAGCGTGGCAGGAACGGCCGGTGCCATGTCTGCGGCTGGCAGGCGCAAGTACTATGTCTGGACGCGCCCGGAAGGGGAGTGGAAACTCATCTTTGAAGCGGGACAGCTGGTGGATGTGTACTCCGCGCCTTAGCCTACTTCAGGACTTCGTTGGCTGCTCGGGGGGCACCGCACTTATCCCCGAGCGCCCTCGCTGTGCGTTGGGGTCATGCGTTGGAAAGAGTTCGGGGGACGTCTTACTCTGGATTATAGAGTTCGGGGCACGCCTCACTCGATTATTGGCCGTTCTATCCGCGGCCAGCCGCGCCATCCGCGGTCGCAACCCCTCCTGGCTCTTTGGCTTCATTCCCTTGTCCCCCATTCCCCTGTCATTCCTGCTTCCAAGGAACGCAGAGTACCAGGCAAAATGATTGTCGGCAAGATGATGGGACGAAGACCAGTCCGTGTCCGAATCATTTTGCCGCGAAATCATTTTGCCGCGAAATCATTTTGCCTTCACTTCTCTGTCCGAATCTGTGGAATCTGTGGATAAGGCTCGTGTCCGAAGCCGCTCCGCGTGCAAGTATGCACGCCCTACCCGCGGCCCCCGAACACCGAACACCGATTACCGAACACCGCTTTGCTCTTCGCCCTCCTCGAACTCGTGCGGATAGCGCACGGGGCCGCCGCCGGTCTTGCGCCAGACGCGCCAGTGCCGGGCCATGTGGCAGCGGCGACAGAGGGAGACGAAGGCGCACACACCCCCATAGGTCTCGTGATGGATTTCCCTGGCCGGGCCGCCGCAGTCCCCGCAACGCTCGGCCAGGGTGAGGAGGCCGAGGTAGCGGAAACGCTTGGTGCGGTAGCGAACGGCCTCCCTCTCCCGGTGCTTGCGGGTGTTCCGGGCGCAGCGGGCGCGCCGCTGGGCGAGGTCCTCCCGCTCGCGCCAGCCACGATGCCAGGCCCGCACCTTGTCGCGGTTCGCCGCGTAGTAGCCCCGGCAGTATTTGCGGACGCACACCCTGCAGGGGGAGCGGCGGCGGCGGAGTTCGGGGGACACCTTACTCGATTATCGGCCGTTCTATCCGTGGAGTTCGGGGGACACCTTACTCGATTATCGGCCGTTCTATCCGCGGCCATCCGCGTAATCCGCGGTCGCGACCCCTCCTGGCTCTCTGGCTTCATTCCCTTGTCCCCCATTCCCCTGTCATTCCTGCTTCCAAGGAACGCAGAGTACCAGGCAGAATGATTGTCGGCAAGATGATGGGACGAAGACCAGTCAGTGTCCGAATCATTTTGCCGCGAAATCATTTTGCCTTCACTTCTCTGTCCGAATCTGTGGAATCTGTGGATAAGGCTGGTGTCCGAAGCCGTTCCGCGTGCAAGTATGCACGCCCTACCCGCGGCCCCCGAACACCGAACACCGATCACCGAACACCGTTCTCTGCTTCGGCCTCCTCGTACTCGTGCGGATAGCGCACCGGGCCGCCGCCGGTCTTGCGCCAGACGCGAAAGTGTCGGGCCATGTGGCACCGACGACACAGGCAGACGAAGGAGCATACATCCCCATAGGTCTCGTGATGGATTTCGGTGGCCGGGCCGCCGCAGTCCTCGCAGCGCTCGGCCAGGGTGAGGACGCCGAGGTAGCGGAAACGCTTGGTGCGGTAGCGAACGGCCTCCCTCTCCCGGTGCTTGCGGGTGTTCCGGGCGCAGCGGGCGCGCCGCTGGGCGAGGTCCTCCCGCTCGTAGTAGCCCCGATGCCAGGCCCGCACCTTGTCGCGGTTCGCCGCGTAGTAGCCCCGGCAGTACTTGCGGACGCACACCCTGCAGGGCGAGCGGCGGCGGCCCAGCGTGTAGTTGAGGAAGAACTCGGCCAGGGGCTTCTCGCGGCCGCACTTCCGGCACACGCGGGTCAGGCGGGGGCCGGCAGGGTCGCACTGTGGCCAGCCGTCGAAGGGGCCGGGCGGCAGGGCCGCCCGCCGCGCGCGGGCCGTAGTGCCCGCGGCGTAGCGGCAGACCCAGCAGCGAGGCGACAGCCGCCCGCCGGTCCGCCACAGGCGGAAGTCGGCCACAGCCTTTTCGTTCCCGCAGCCGCTGCAAACCCTTGTGGCTGAACGAGTTGTGGCATGGCGCATGACGCGACCTCCTGATGCTGGAAGGGACATCGTAACTGCTTGGCACTGAGTAACTTGCGGCGAGGCGCACGAGGGGCGGACAGGGCACAGAAAGACCGGGCTTGGCCTATGGTTGTGGCGATTCTTCTCCCTCCATCTGTACAACGGCAATGCCCCCCGAATCTGTTGGGTCGAAAATCTTCGGCCCGACGCTCGGAAGTCACAAGTGGCTGACTGGCCAGCACGTATGACCTCAAAATATTTTCGCAACCTGACACTGTTTTGTGCGCGGGGATGCCCAGGGGCTGCCATGCCGACTTGACCCGACGGCCATCGCTCGGCTATGATCCGCGCAGGCGCAGGCGCCCACCCGGTGGTCATTCTGAGCGGAGTGGAACGGAGCGAAGAATGACAGCCCTTCGGGCCCATGCGCCGCAGGCTCGCGCGGAATGCGCGCCGCAGACTCCCGTTGACTGTGCTCCCAGGAGACACGCATGAGTGCATCAGGCCAGGCAAGGTGGCGAGATGTCTTCGGACCCAACGAGGTCATTCAGCGGGTGCGGCCAAAGGAGTCGCACGCGAATCTGCCCAACCCCCACAAGGGCACGACGACCTTCCAACGCTTCAACGGCGACCCGCTGTTCCCCGGCCTCTCGTGGGACGACGAGCACGGCCCCGAGGTCTTCAAGCCCTTCGACGGCAATCTCAAGAACCCGCAGTACCCCGACACCACCATCTCCTACTGCCGCTGGGTCTGGCGCGCCATCGAGCCGCAGAAGGGCCGCTTCCGCTGGGACCTGATTGACGGCGCATTGGAGGCAGCGCGCGTCCGCGGCCAGACCCTTCAGGTGCGCATCCAGCCCTACGTGCAGGGCATGCCCGACTGGTATTGGGCGCTCGGCGCCAAGTCGCTCCCAGGCGGCAAGATGGAGGGCCGCCGCGAGCCCGACCCCAACGACCCGCTCTACATCCAGCACTGGGGCGAGTTCATCCGCGCCTTCGGCCAGCGCTACGACGGCCATCCCGACCTGGAGAGCTTCGACGTCGCCTACGCCGGCCCCTGCGGCGAAACGGGCGGAGCCTCCACCGAGGAAACCGCTGTCAAACTCGTGGACGCCTATCTCGACAGCTTCCGCAAGACCCAGCTCGTCTCCATGCTCGGCACCCACGGCTGCGCCTACGCCGCGGCGACGGGCCGCCCCATCGGCTGGCGGGCCGACTGCTTCGGCGACCTCAGCCGCGCCAAGGCCCCAGGCCGCGTGCCCGACGACCTCTGCTGGTGCCACATGATTGACGCCTATCCCAAGGAGGTCGCCCGCTGCGGCGTCGCCGACGCCTGGAAGGCCGCCCCCGTCACCCTCGAGACCTGCTGGACCGTCGGCCACTGGGTCAAGCAGGGCTGGGACATTGACTGGATTCTCGACCAGGGGTTGAAGTACCACCTCTCGGTCTTCATGCCCAAGTCGTCCTACATCCCCGACCCCGTGCGGGAGAAGATAGACGCCTTCAACCGTCGCATGGGCTACCGCTTCGCCCTGCGGCAGATGATCCTGCCGCTTGAGGCCAAGCCTGGGCAGCGAATCGGCTTCGAGATGTTCGTGGACAACGTCGGCGTCGCCCCCCTCTACCGCCCGTACCGCCTCGCCTTCCGCTTCCGACAAGGCCAGGAGGAGCACGTCGTCCTCTCGAACGCCGACGTGACGAAGTGGCTCCCCGACCACACCTGGTTCAGCGACGAGATCGAGTTCCCCCCTGCCCTCCAGCGCGGCGAGACGAAGGTGGACATCGGCCTCGTGGACGCCAGCCTCACCCCCCGCGTCCGCCTCGCCATCGAGGAATCCCTCCCCGACGGCTGGCACCCGATGACGAGCATGGATGTGATCTAGGAGTGCCTGGATGAACGGACTGTGCAGCCGCATTCCCATAGGTTGGGTCAGAGCGCTGTCGGGCGTGGTTTCCGCGGCGTTTCAGGCGGCGGCGTTGGCAGGGTTCTGGGCACTGCCATTGGGGGCGGAGATTGACCGGGCCGACGCTGTCGTCCTGGGCAAGCTGGTCCGCGCCACGCCGAGCCGCACCGACCACGACGGGCAGATGATCACCTCCCGGGGAACGATCTCGGTCCGGGAGACGCTCAAGGGCGAGGCCGCGAAGGAGGTCACGATCACTCTAGTCACCGCTCTGGCCTGGGAAGCGGCCCGTCAGATGCAGAGTCCTCCGCGCATCTACCGGGTCGGCGATGAGGGCATCTGGGTCATCGTGGAGGGACGGCCCTCCCACGGGTATGGCGTCTTGCCTGAGAACCGTGCCCAAGAGGTGCGCGACACAGTGGCCCGCCTCGCCCGTCGCGAGTGGAGCCAGCCAGTCAGTGGCCTCCGCTGCTGGGCCGCCCTCGTGAAGGAGACCGAGGTCGCGCTTGCGCGGCCGCCACACCTTCCTCGCCTCATCTTCGCCGTGCAGAACGTCTCGAAGGACACCCTCTACCTGCCTCTCGCGATATACAGCAACGTCCTAGCTGCCTACGCACAGGACAAGGAGGGCAATCGCCACGAGATCAAGGGGGCCGGTGCCCAGCATGAGGGCAAAGCCCCACTCCACTGCCTGCCCCTGGGCGCCGGCGGCACCCGCTACATGCACCCGGATGGCGAGAACTACGGCTACTTCGTGATCCCCTCCACACTGCCGCCTGGCGAGTACCAGATCTTCGTGTCCTTCGGCAACGCGCTCGATGGCCGGATGTACAACGATGAGCCCGCACAGGCATGGAAGGGACGCCTGACTGCTCCCCCGCTCCGCCTGACGATTCCGCCAAGGGTGCCAGCGCCACGGCCCGCTCCCTGAGCATCGCCAGCCTTACCACTGCTGGGCCGATGGGGATCAGCGCTCGCCGGCGAGTTCCTTGAGGTGGCGCACAAGCGCAGCAGAGAGCCGGTAATCTGCGTTGATGAGTTCGTCCAGTATCGGTGAGACCCGCGGAACGATGCCCCTGCTCTTGGCAAGGAGCAGGACAGTCCCAGTGCCAATCACTTCCACCCCCGCCGCCTTGGCCGCCCGCCGGCCCGGGCGCTCGTCAATGAGCAGGAGCGCGCTCTCGCGTGTGGCCAGAGCGATTGCCTCCCATTCGCCTTGGCCCAACGCCGGTTCGGGGCAGGCGCCAGCACTGACTCTGGCAACCTTAAGCCATCCGCGGGGTCCGATGGCCTCCTTGAGAGCCTTTGCACCAGGTCTATCCGAGCAGGTCTCCAGTTCATCCCGAACTGCCTCGGGGATCCATACGCGGTCGAACAGGTCGGGGAGAAGCGATAAGCGGCCCGTCCGTGCCAGGGCGATCAGCGGCCCGGCGTCCGCGATGACTACGTGACTCACATGACCGCCTCCATCTCCGCGTCTAGCTCCTCGGGCGGGTAGTCAACGGCGGGCACACCAGCGGCGCTGAGCACCCCGAGGAAGTCCTCTATGCACAAACCGGCGAACTTCGCCGCCTGTGAAAGACCGAGGACATCTTCCTCGAACAGCCGCACGGCCAGGGCACGCTGGACACCGAGTTCGAGCATCCGCTTGTCGAAGGGGACAGCGACGAAGGCCGGGCGCCCATGCTTGGTGACTACCGAGACCCTGCCCTGCTCGGCATCTCTTATGAGTTCGCCCGTTCGCTCCCGAAGGTCGCGTACCGTGAAAACGTCCAACTTTCCCATCGTCAGGCTCCTGACTTATTGTGCCATCATATGATAGCACACGTCGGAGCCGATAGCAAGCCTCAAGCGAACTTGCTCGGCCTGATGGGGTAGACGCCCCACTCGTCGCGGACGCGCTTCATTTCGAGGATGTTCTCGCGCTTGGCGTCCACGGCGAGGGAGTGGCTGGAGCCCATGATGTAGCCGCCACCAGGGGCGGCGTGCTTGAAGGCGTAGGCGGCGTCGCGGCGAATGTCGTCGGGCGTGCCGAGGATGATGTGCTCGTGCCAGATGCCACTCCAGAGGGTCATCTTGCCGCCGACGCGCTTCTTGAGGTCGCGGAGGTCCATGCCCCCGCTGTGCTGGAGGGCCTCGTGGGCGTCGTAGCCGGCCGCGGCGAGGTCCTCCTCCACCGCGTTGGTGTTGCCGCAACAGTGCTTGAGGACCTTGAGGCCCATCGAATGGGCTTTGTCGCAGAATGCCTTGTGCCAGGGCCACACGTGCTCGCGGTACCAGCGGGGGCTGGCGAGCATGCCCGTGGACGAGCCGAGGTCGCCGCAGGGCATGATGCCGTCAATGCCGAGGGCAACCTTCGTCAGCAGGTCAAGGCCGCGGACGAGCCGCCTGCCCGCGATCTTCGTGATGAGGGCGCACTCGTCGGGGTAGAGGGCGAGGTTCATGAGCTGCTCCTCGTCCGTGTGGCCGAACGAGGGGAACGAGATGTCGCCCCACATGAGCAGGATGAAGTGGGTCTTCCCCGCCTCCTTGACCATGTGGCGGACGGCTTCCCACACGGAGTCATCGGGCAGCTCGACCTCCTCGCCGTCCACGCGGTCGAGGGCGGCTTCGAGGTCCGCCATCTTCGGCGGCTGGGCGGGGGGGTGGACGGTCTTGTAGCGCATCAGGTCGTGGGTCGTGGCCGAGATGCGGTAGAGGTTGCCCGCCTTGTCGCGATACGTCTCGTCGTCGAGTTTCTCCAGCGGGTCGGGCTTGTAGCCCTTGGGCGCCACGCGGCCGATGAAGACGATGTCCATTTCGAGGGCGCGGATGAGGTCGAGGCGGTCGCGCTTGACGCAGTTCACGATCTCATCGCGGCGGCCGTCCCACCACGCGAGGGTCTCGCGGAACTTGGCCTGGACCAGGGTCTTGCGGCCAAGGATGTCCTCATAGACGTTGTAGTCAATCGAGTGTTCGCCCCACGGGATGCGGTCGGGCTCCCGATGGGCAAGGGCGGCCAGGACGCGTTCTTTCGGGGTCACAGCGGCAACTCCTGGTTCAGGTTGCGGCATGCAAGCATCGCATACCTCCAACAGTGTAGGAATTGCCGCGAGCAATGCAACGCCGGGCGCCGCCCGCCGCCTTGGGGCGCGGAGCACCGTCCCGCGATATTCCAACATTCTAGTAACACTTCAGCCTTCTGAAGTTCCTGCCCCCACCGACCTCGCGTCGGTGGAGCAAGGGATTGGCAGCTAGAGAGAGCCGCACCCCACCCCCTCGCCCCCTCCCCGTCCGCCGTCGGGCGGACGGGGAGGGGGATGGGGGGAGGGGCATCGCGGTGTAGTGTCCAATCCCTCGCCCCACCGAGGCAAGCTCGGTGGGGGCGAAGACACTGCAAGCATCAGGTACTTCAGACGGCTGAAGTGTTGCGAATGTTAGAGTATCCCTGGCGGCGCTCTGGTCACCCCTGCCCTCCTGGCGCGATAGGTCTCGTGGCGGCCGGGCGCGCCGACATTCCATCATTCTGTAGAATGTTAGAATATCACATGGGTCGCTTCCCCTGCGCACAACCACGATCCCTCGGTTCGGCCCCCCCGCTCAAGCCGCGGGGCGATGGCGCTTCGATGCTCCAACATTCTGCAGAATGTTGGAATGTCCAGGCCAGCATCCCCCTCCGAGCAGCGGGCCCTGGCTGCTGGACAGCATTCCGCCGTTATTCCAACATTCTGTAGAATGTTAGAATGTCGTAAGCCGCGATTCGGCCGCGCGCCAGGCCCGGGCGCCCGGGGCACTGTTGTGTGGGGCCGGCGCTCAAGTTACAATGAGAGGCGAGAGGAGCCCGTCCCTTGAAGGTGCTGCTGCTGGGCGACGTGCATGCGAATCTGCCGGCCCTGGAGGCCGTGCTGGCTCATGCCGCGCGGCGCAGGCCGGAGGCGATCTGGAACGTCGGCGATTTCGTGGGCTACGGGGCCTTCCCCGACGAGGTGGTCAAGCGGCTCCGCGACGCCGACGCCGTGAGCATCGTGGGCAACTACGACCTGAAGGTGCTGGAGCTGAGGAAACGGCAGAAGAAGCTGCGGAAGAAGCGCGCGGAGAAGTGGCTGGCCTTCAAGTGGGCCTACGAAAGCCTGTCGAAGAAGAGCCGCAAGTTCCTCCGCTCCCTGCCGCAAGAGGTTCGCCTGGAGGCCGAGGGCTGGCGAGTCCTCATCACCCACGCCAGTCCGGCCTCGAACGAGGAGCATCTGTGGCCCGACACGCCGGCCCGGCGCCTGCGCGAGCTGGCGGCAGTCGCGGACGCCGATGCCGTGCTCTGCGGCCACTCGCACCAGGCGTTCGCCCGCAAAGTGGCCGGCGTGTGGTTCATCAACGCCGGCAGCGTGGGGCGGCCGGACGACGGGGATCCGCGTGCCTCGTACGCCATGCTGAGCATCACCCGCCGCGGCATCCGCACGACGCACTACCGTGTGGCGTACGACGTGGCCCGTGCCGTGGCCGCGATTCGCGAGGCGGGCCTGCCCGAGGCGTTCGCCGAGATGCTGCTACAGGGGCGTGCGCTGGATGCTATCGAGGGAAGTGGATGAATGGATGAGTGGATGATTGGATGAATGCCTGAATCCTGTCGCTCACCGTCCATTCATCCAACCATCCATTCATCCATCCTTCCCCTCCGTGCCCGGCTCGATCCTCAGCTCTACCCCGTAGGCTTCCTCGAACAGCCCTGCTTTGCGTCTTGCACCCCAGCATGCGTACCTCAGGTCGCCGCCTCCGCCGATGCGCAACGTCCAGGCATGTTCGCCAGTGGACGTGACCTGGAGGTCGGTGACGGCGTCCTCGTGCAGGCGGTCGAGGCCGTCGGCGATACGGAGGATGGCGGCGAGGCGGGCCACCAACGCTTGCGCCGCGGGCGACAGAGCCGCGAGGTGCCCGTGCTTGGGCGATGGGTGGGCTTTCCTGTGGTAGCGGGCCACGTTGGCCACGACGAGGCGTTCGTCCGCATTCAGGGCAGGCAGGTCGGCCTGGAGGATGAGTTGGAGCGATGCCCTGTGGTGCCCCGACACGGCCACCGAAAGCCCGATGTCGTGCAGGAGCGCGGCGCACAGCAGCAGCTCGCGCTCGGGGCCGCCAAGCCCGTGGAGCGGCCGGAGCGCGTCGAAGAGCTGGCCGCAGAGGCGGCCGACCTGCTCGGCGTGCCGGAGCTCCTCCGGGTATCGCCCGGCAACCGCACGCGCACACCGGAGCTTCGGGGTGAGGTCCATCGAACCCTCGGGCGGGTGGGAGGGGCTACTCGCTGATGAGTTCCTGGGCCATGGCCACGGCGCCGAGGGCGACGGCGTCGTCGCCAAGCGCGGACCGCACGATCTCGCCGCCGCGCCGCGCCCCGGGCAAGGCATCGGAGGCAACGATCTTCTGCACGATCGGCACGACGAAGTCGCCGCACGCCTCCACCACGCCGCCGCCAAGCACGATGATGTCGGGGTCCACCAGGTGCCGCACCGTCAGGCACGCGTAGCCGAGGAACTGGGACGCCCGGCGCATGACCTCGGTGACGACAGGGTCCTTGGCCTTGAGGGCGCGCTTGAGGAGCTTGCTCTTGATCGGCCCCTTGGCCCCGCCGACGAGCTTGCGAAGCACCGTCCTGCGCCCGGCGGCCATGGCCTTGCGCAGCTCGCGCTCGATGGCGGAACGGCTGGCGACGGCCTCGAGGCAGCCGCGATTGCCGCAGCCGCACCGCGGGCCGCCCGGGAGCATGACGATGTGGCCGATCTCCCCAGCCGCCTCGCGGGCGCCGCGGACCAGTCGGTCCTCCACGATGACGCCACCGCCGATGCCGGTGCCGACGAAGATGCCCACCACGCTCGCCGCGCCCCGCGCCGCGCCGAGCCACTTCTCGCCCAGCGTGCCCAGGTTCACATCGTTGCCCACCGCAACGGGCACGTCGAAGCTCTTGCGGACCGCCGCTCGCACCGCCACGCCGGTGAGATTCATGTTGGGGGTCACGACCACCCGCCCGCGGTCGGGATCAACGACGCCCGGGATGGCGAGGCCGATGGCTGCCAGGTCGTCGGACTCGGCGTCGCCTTCGGCCAAGGCGCCCTTCATGGCGGCCAGGATGGCCTTCAGCGTGTCGCGCGGCGAGGCGCCGCGCGGCGTGTCGCAGCGTTCGCGGGCCACGATCGTGCCGCACGGGCGGACCAGTGCTGCCAGGATCTTCGTGCCGCCGACGTCCACGCCGAGGTACAGCTTCTCCTTGCTTCTCTTCGTCAACGCGTTTCCCCTGTGTTGCGCGCCACCTTCCCGACGGCCCGGCTATCCGACGGCTTTCGCGGCCTTGCGGGGCGCCTTGTCCTTTGCGAACGCCTTCCAGGCGGCGGCCGCGTCGCCGAGGGCCTCTGCGCGCCAACGCTCCAGGAAGCCGATCAGCGAGCCGAGGGCCTGGGCAGCCAGCGGGTCGTCGGCCCGGGCGCGCCGCCTGGCAGCATACCGAATGATCCGCTCTCGGTATACGTCGGCGTCGTGGACCTCTCCCAGCGCATCCTGCATCGGGACCATCCGGCCGATGATCGCGTTCAGGCCATCGCGATAGAGGTCGGCGAAGAACTCCGCGGTGTAGCGAAGCCTCTTGCACTGGATGCGGAGGGCGTGTTGCTCCTCGGAGGAGGCTCTGGCGAGGTTGCGGCCGAGCTTCTTCGCCGCCTTCAGGCCCTTCAGGAGCACGCGGGGGGTATGGCGGGCCAGCGGCTCGTCGGCACCCCTGGGCACGGAGGCGAGGCCGCCCGGCACCACGCGCCCCGCGAGGACGGGACCGTAGCGGGCGTTGAACGCTGCGAACTCCTGCGATGCGAAGAGGGCGAGCAGCGCGCGGAAGTGGCGGCGCCGCTTCTGCCGCTCGGCTCGCAGCAGCGCACGGAGATACGGCCAGTGCTCCTGCGGCGCCCGGCCCGCATACTCGCGCAGAAAGACCAGCAGGACGTCGGAGTCGCGCACCTTGCCCAAGGCGTCGGCCAGCCGCTTCAGTTCCCCTCGCAGGGCCGGCACGAGGCCATCGAGCGCCTTGCGGAACACCTTGAGCGCGGCCCGCAGCCGCCGCAGCGCGACGCGAAGCTCGTGCACGTACTCGATGTCCTCGCCGTAGCTCAACCCGTAGACGCGCGAGCGGAAGGTCTGCCACTGGGTCTGGAGCACGTGCCGCGCCACGTCGGCAGCGGTCGGCTCCGGCGGCAGGGAACTGGTCGGCGGCCCCGTGCCCTCGTAGACCACCACGGCGCGGATCGGGCGGAGCATGGTGCTGTTCCAGGCCGCGAGCTTGGCTCGCGCCGCAGCCACCGTCTCTCGCACCGAGCCATTGCCCGAGACGAGCAGCTCGATGGCCAGGCCGTCGTCGAGCGCTGCCGCCACCGTCGCATCCTGCCTTCCCGCGCACGTCACGCCCTCGGCCAACCCCACGAGGGCGGCGATTCGCCGCGCGATCTCGTGTGGCACGGTCGCCCCCCCCGACGCCTCCTGGCCCTCGCCTGCCTGGGGCGCCACGGCGCTTACCACGATGTCCCGTTCCGTCGGCGTCAGTGCAGGCATGCACTGGTGGAGAGCAGCGCCCAAGCTTTCCTTGAAACCCTCGCCGTCTGCCGCCGGCACGCCGACGCCACGAATGGCGGCGGCCAGCTCGACGAGCGGCCGAGCCGTCTTCGTCAGCCCATGCACGTGCTGGGTCTGCGCGAAGAGGCGCAGAGCGACAGTTGTCATGCGCAGGGCGGGAGCAGGCTCCGCGCCCAACGTCTCGCACAAGCGGCTGGTGATCTGGTGGCTCAGTGGATCCGCCATGGTCCGGGTCTCTTCCTCACTTGGGGAGACCTGTATGGTAGCTCGCCATCGCCAAGGTGTCAACCCGCGTGTCACGATAATCTGCGCCCCGCTAGCCCTTGCGGTTCGCCTTCCGCCCGGCTACAATACCCAGGGCGTCGGCCCTGAGGCCGCTCACGGAACCCTGAGCAACCCCGAGGGCCGTCGAGGCAACGGATTGTACGCCGGCCGCCGAACCGCACGAGGCGCGCCCCATTGAGGCAACAAACGAAAGGAGACGTCATGGAGCCTGAGCTCATCGCAGACTACCAGTGCGACTGCGGCGAGAATCCCCTCTGGCACCCGCAGGAGAAGCGCCTCTACTGGGAAGACATCCCGAAGGGCCGCCTCTTCCGCTACGACCCCGCCACGGGCCACCACGAGATCTGCTACGAGGGCGACGTCGTCGGCGGCTTCACGTTCCAGGCCGACGGCGCGCTTCTGCTCTTCATGGCCAAGGGCGCTATCAAGTCGTGGCGCGACGGAAAGCTGGCCACGCTCTACGACTCGCTGCCCGACGAAGAGCGCAACCGTTTCAACGACGTGACCGCCGACCCGCAGGGAAGAGTCTTCTGCGGCACGATGTCGCCCCCCCACCGCCTTGGCAGGCTCTACCGCCTCGACACCGACGGCTCGATCCACCTCGTCGAGGAAGGCATCGGGGTGTCGAATGGCATGGGCTTCACCCTCGACCGCAAGCGGATGTACCACACCGACACGCGCACCCGCTCCATCTACCTCTACGACTACGATGAGGCCACGGGCGCGCTCGCCAACCGCCGCGTGTGGCTCAAGGTGCCCGAGGGCCAGGGCGGCCCCGACGGCATGACCGTGGACGCCGAGGGCCATGTGTGGGACGCGCGTTGGGACGGCGGCGTCCTCGTCCGCCTCGCCCCCGACGGCACCGAGGTGCTGCGCATCCCCTTCCCTGCCCGCAAGGTATCGAGCGTCGTTTTCGGCGGCGACGACTACAGCGACATCTACGTCACCACGGCGGGCGGCGGCAACAAGGCCACGGATGGCCAGGGCGCCGGCGCCCTCTTCCGCCTCCGCCTCGGCATCCGCGGCCTCCCCGAGTTCCCGTCCCGCATCCGCCTCTGAGGTTCCCAACAAGGACCCCCGCGATGAACCGCAGGAGACTGCTCTTCAGATTGAGCCAGGGCCACTTGAAAAACGTGGCGTTCTCCGACATAATCAGCTTGGCGGAAGGCTTCGGCTTCCGCTTCTCGCGACGGGGCGGGAGCCACCACATCTACGTTCACCCGGAGGTACCGGAGTTGGTGAACCTCCAAGATGTTCGCGGCGAGGCCAAGCCTTACCAGATTCGCCAGCTTCTCCGCCTCGTCGAACGCTACGACCTTCGCCTGGAGGACCAGCCGTGAGCGACTACCACATAAACATATTCTACAGCGACGAGGACGGCGGCTACATCGCGGACATCCCTGACCTTGATGCCTGCTCGGCCTTCGGGCAAACCCCGGAGCAGGCCCTCGCCGAAGTGGAACTCGCCAAGGAAGCCTGGTTGGAAGCCGCCCGGAAGGAGAGCAAGCCTATCCCGCGTCCGCGGTATCGTCCCCTCATCTACCAGGCCGCTCGGTAGGCTCGAGCCCGACTGCGCGTCACAATGATCTGGACCCCCAAGCAGCGAATGCTCAATGCCTATCGCGGCGTGTTCAGCGACCGGGTGGCCGTGGCGCCTGAGTTCTGGTACTACTACCCCGCCAAACTCCTCGGCGTGGACATGATTCACTTCGAGCGCGAGGTGCCGTTCCACCAGGCGCTGAAGACCACGTTCGAGCGATTCGAGTGCGAGGGCTGGGGCGTCGCGGGCGTCGGCGCGCCAAACGACCAGGTCGAATGGAAGTCGCAGGATAAGTGGCTAGACGAGGACACGCTGGAGGTGCGGACGACGATCACGACGCCGCTCGGCGAGCTGACCTCGGCCCGCCGCCTCTCGCGCGACGAGCCGAGCTGGACCCTCGAAAGCCCCGTGAAAGACCTCGCCCGCGACTTGCCCGCCTGGGAACTCGTCGCCCTCGGCGGCGACCCCGACCATCCCGACGTGAGCGGCCTCGTGAAGGCGTGGAACGAGGTCGGCGACGCCTATCTCCTCGAAGCTTGGCTCTGCGTCCCCTTCTTCGACTTCTACGGCGGCGGACGCCACGGCGGCTTCAACGCCGCCGTCTACGACTTCCTGGACCCCGACCTCCAGCCCACCCTCGAGTGCCTCCGCGAGCGCTACACCGACCACGTCGTCCGCACGGCCCGCGCCATCTGCACGCAAACGCCCGTCGAGAGCCTCTGCATCGGCTGCACGTGGAGCAACAACTCGCTCCTCGGCCCCAGGCTCTGGCGGCAGTGGGACAAGCCGGTGATCAAGGCCGCCGCCGACGAGGTGCACCGCCACGGACGCCTCCTCCACGTCCACTTCCACGGCCGCTGCATGGAGACCGTAGCCGACTTCGCCGAGCTGGGCATTGACTGCGTGTGCCCCTTCGAGCGCCCGCCCGGCGGCGACGTGGCTGGCCTCGATGGCCTGAAGCAGGTCGCCAAGCTCCTCAAAGGCCGCACGACCATGAACGGCAACGTCCACACCGTCGAGACCCTCATCCGCGGCACCCCCGACGACGTCCGCCGCGAGGTGCGGGAAATCCTCGAAGCCTTCCGCGGCAACCCCCGCGTCATCGTCGGCACGGGCGACCAGGTCGGCCGCGAAACCCCCGAGGCCAACCTCCACGCCATGATCGCCGCGGTCCGCCGCGGCTGAACCCGCGCCCCCTCTCCCATGTGCTCTCACGTGCACAGCCTACAGGCCGCCAATCCCCCCGCCCCTGGAATTGGCACCCTGTAGGTGCCTGACCCATCTGCGTAAGGCTATGTCAGTGCGGCACGTATGGCTTTCAACGAGCGGCTGCGCCCCCGCGACAGGGTGCCAACAGGTTACAGGCGGCCAATCTCCCCGCCCCCGGATCTGCCGCTAAGTGTCGGGTGGATCCGAAGGCTCTGCCGACCGCTCCCCTGAGTCCAGGGCTCTTAGCCGTCCGGCGTAGATGGCGCTCAGAAGCAGGACGACTAGAATGATCACTAGCAGGCCTGCCCAAAAAGCAAAGCCTGCCGGGTTGTCTCTGATGGTGCCGTACGGCCACTCGATGGGTGTGCGCCCACTTGTGAGCACGGCTCGCCAGCGTTCCGGCACCGTAATGCCCAACTTCTCTCTGACTTCCGATGGAGTCTGCGCCGCCGACCAGTTCCCAACGAAGAACGCGATAGGGAAGAGGAGCATCGCCAGCATGATTTGCAGCACGCTCAGACAACGTAGCCTCGTGCGGTTACGCATCCAACCGACGGCCTTCCTGGAGGCCCGCGCTTCCGCTACGAGCACCCGTACCCAATGGGTGAGCGCAATCGCCACGATCACCGCTCCGCAGACGATCAGGAACAGCAACTCCGCATCCAATCGAACTGCGTCCTCGGCTGTCGGCTCAGTGTCCCCAAAGCTCCCCGGGAGTAATTCGGGGGACGGAGTCGATGCGGGCCAGTCTAGCCATGGCGGCATGCTATTCCGCGCGCTCCGTGCTGTCAAGGGTGTTGCTCAGACTCTGTCGGCTGTTGCGCGGACCTCCCGCATCACGTAGAATCCCCGCTGGCGAGGCGAGGAGTGGCGGAATGCAGCTATGGGTCTGGCGGCACATTCGCGTCGAGCTGCCCGAGGACTGGGAGATGCTTCAGTTCTCGCGGAACCCGCAGGCCGGGCGGTGCGCCTGGGCCGACCGGTACCGGTTCCGCGCCGAGCTGAGCTGGCAGGCACTGAGCGGGCCGCCGGACCTCGCTCGCCTGGCCTCCGACTACCTGGCGAAGCTGCGGCTCGACGGCACGATGCCCGATGCGGCGCCCGTGCAGTCGGGCGACTGGCGCGGGCCGCGCGGACACGAGGACGGCCTGCTGACCTCCCGGCTCAGCCGCCACCTGGCCGAGGAAGGCTGCCTCGTCGAGCTTGTGCTCCTGTGGCCCGACGGCCTCGATCCGCAACGCGAGGGGAGCATCCTCGCCAGCATCCGCTCGGAGTCCCCGTGGCCCCACGGGCTGCGGCGATGGCGCGCCTTCGGCCTCGACGCCCTTGCGTCGGGCGGCCTCGATCTGGTTGAATGTAAGGCCGAGCCCGCGCTGGCACAGTTGGCCTTCCGCGACGCGCGCGCGACGCGCGAGGAGACGTTTCAGCGCCTCGGGATGGTGCCCGAATGGCTCGACGGCTCGGTGCGCGACTGGCTCGTGCGCCAGGTGCCCCGCGACCTGCGGGCAGAAAAGGGGACATTCACCTTTTCGCCCCCTTGGGGCGCCAAAGGCTACTGCGCAGAAAAGGAGAATGTCCCCTTTTCTGCCCGCGAGGAGCGCGCCGAGGCAAGTGGCCACCAGGTGGAGACGGTCGAGGGCCTGCGCCGGGGCGGCCTCCTTCGCAGGCCGGTCCACCACGCAGCCGCGGCTTGGCTGTGCCCATCCGATGGCCGCCTCTACTGCGTGGGCATCAGCGGACCCGACGGCGCCGACAGCAAGGGCCTGGCAGGGACGAGGCTGTCCTGCTGCGAAGGGATGACGCGGCGTGACTGAGAGGCACTCGTGGCGCAGGATGCTGGAGGCGCGACCGGTCCGCAACGCGGCGGCGGACACCGTTCGCGAGCCATCGGGCGACCTGGGCATCGCGGTGAAGAGGAAGCGGCCACGGTGGCACGTGCCGCCGCTCTCCTGGGTCGTGTCGCTCAAGCCGACCCGCACGGTGCGGCTGGACAGGGTGGGCTCGCAGGTCTGGGGGCTGTGCGACGGGGAGCGAACCGTCGAGGCCATCGTGGATGCCTTTGCCGCCGAGCACCGCCTGAGCTTCCACGAGGCCCGCGTGGCCGTAACGGGCTATCTGAGCCAACTCGTCCAGCGCGGCGCCCTGGCGATTTCGATACCATCGCGTAACGTGTCATCCTGAGCGAAGCGAAGGATCTCTCGAGGCGGTAGACGACGATGACAGCGCTGTCGGCTGTTCCCAGGACAGACTCCTGTGAGAGATTCTTCGCGTCGCTTCGCTATGCTCAGAATGACAATTGTCGGCGCGCGGTGCCTTCGGCGGGGGATTCGGAATGAGGCCCCGAGCCATCATCATCGGCCTGCTCTCCGCCGCTGCCGTGTGCAGCTTCGCGTTCTTCAACGATTTCATCATGCGCCAGACCTTCCTGGTCGGCAACTACATGCCGATCTCGGTCTACGGCGGCCTGCTGCTCTTCCTGCTGTTCGTGAACCCGCTGCTCCTGCGAGCCTCGACGCGGCTCGCGCTGACCAACCGCGACCTCGCCGTGATCATCGCCCTCACGCTCGCCGCCTGCTACGTGCCCGGCCGCGGCTTGATGCACTACTTCGGCACCTTCCTGATGCTGCCCCACAAGTACGCGCGGACCATCCCCGGCTGGAAAGAGGCGGGGGTGATGGACCTCGTGCCCAAGGAGATGCTCGCGGACGTGAGCCAGGACGAGAGCACGGCGCTGAACGGCTTCGTGCAGGGAATGAGCGAGGGGACGCATCACATGGCCTTCTCGCGCGTTCCGTGGGAGGCTTGGAGTCGCACGCTGGCCTTCTGGCTGCCGCTGCTGGCCGCCTTCTCGGTGGCGATGATCGCGCTGGCGCTCGTGGTGCACCGCCAATGGTCGAGCCACGAGCAGATGCCCTACCCGATCATCTCCTTTGCGAACGCCCTCCTCCCGCAGGAGGGCGAATCGCGGGGCTGGGTGTTTGGCAATCGCCTCTTCTGGATCGGGTGCATTGCCGTCCTCGTCATCCACCTGAACAACTACGCCTGCGCGTGGTGGCCCCGCTATCTCATCCGCATCGAGCGCTACTTCGACTTCCGCTCCCTCAGCGAGGGGACCGCTCTCCAGCGAGGCTCGGACTACCTGCTGATGAACCCGACGCTCTACTACACGGTGATCGCCTTCGCGTTCTTCCTCTCGACCGATGTGTCGTTCTCGCTGGGAATCGCCGGCTACCTCTACGCCTGGGTCGCGGGCACGCTGGCGGGCTACGGCATCACGCTGGGCGGCGGGGGCTTCATTTCGCTGAAGGTGGAAACGTTCCTGTTTGGCGGCGCCTACTTCGGGATGTTCCTGGTGCTGGTCTACACGGGGCGTCACTACTACCTGAACGTCTTTCGCAAGAGCCTGTTCCTGCGGTCGAGCGAGGAGGTCGAGCGCGAGGCGGTGTGGGCGGCCAGGGTGTTCCTGGCGTGCGCGGCGCTCTTCGCCCTTCAGCTCTTCCTCGTGGGGCTCGACTGGTATCTGGCCATCCTCTACACGGCGGGTGCGGCGATCATCTTCACCGTGATCAGCCGCGTGGTCGCAGAAACCGGGGTGTTCTACATCCACGCCTACCACTTCCCCTGCGTGATCCTGTGGGGCTTCGTGGGGGCGAAGGCCCTCGGGCCGAAGGCCATGCTCATCATGTTCATGGTCACCTCGCTGCTGCTCATTGACCCCCGCGAGGCCGTGATGCCGTTCATGGTCCAGGCGTTCAAGCTCGTGGACTCGAACCGCGTCAGGCTGGGGAAGGTGGCGAGGTGGAGCGTGGTGGCCCTGGTGCTCGGCTTCGCCGTGGCGGTGCCCGTGACGCTGTACTGGAGCTACGACCAGGGCTCGGGACGCGCGTCGGACGGCTGGACGAGCAACGTGCCGAAGATGGCCTTCGACGCCACGGTGAGTGCGATGGAGAAGCTCAAGGCCCAGGGGAACCTGGCCGAGGCAGGCAAGCTCTCGGGCTGGGCGTGGTTCCAGAACCTCACGCCCAATGGCCCATGCGTCCTCGCCTTCTGCATCGCTCTGGCGCTTGTCCTGTCGTTCGCCGCAGCAAGGTTGCGGTTCCCTCGATGGCCGTTCCACCCGATCATGTTCCTCGTGCTGGCCACGTGGCAGAGCCGGTGCTTCGCGTTCTCGTTCCTGATCGGCTGCCTGGTCAAGGTGGCCGTCACCAAATATGGCGGGGCGTCGGCCTACCAGAAGGTCAAGCCGCTGATGATCGGCGTCATCGCGGGCGACATGCTCGGGGGGCTGCTGCCCATGATCATCGGGGCCATCTCGTACCTCGTCTGGGGCGAACCGCCCAAACGGTTCATGGTGTTCCCCTCGTGAAGACCATCGAGATTCGCGAGCAGCCTGTCCTCAGCTTCCGCCGCACGGTGCAGATCACCGCGAACGGCGTGCGCTACCGGCTCTTCCGCTCGCTGGTCACGGTCGTCGTCGTGGCGGTGGCCGTGGCCTTCCTGATGAACATTCTGAGCGAGAGCCTGGTCCGGCGGGCGATCGCCCGAAGCACCGTCGGCCGCATCGCCGAGATCCGGTGCGCGGCCACGTGGGTGGGCCGCCTCACAAGCCCAGGCACGGTCGAGGAACTGCTCCCCGTGATTGCCGCCTCCAGCTCGGGTGATGAACGCCTGCGCGATGCTGCACGCCGTGGCAGCCAGTACCTGGGCTGGTTTCAATCCCTCGACTATGCCCGCCGCCGCGCCCTCCTCCACAAGGCGACGGGCACCGAGGCGTTCGACTCTCTCCAGGACGCGGCGGCCCTCTCCCGCTTCCGGGACGCCTTGGCGGTCATGCGCTCGGTCCGCCTCCCCTCCTCTCTGGCGGCATTCGAGGAGTTCGTGCGGGCCTGGCCGGGCCTGAAGGCCCACGCCCTGGCGGTTCGGGCGAAGCGTGCCGAGGGCCTCGCCGCCGTGGCGGCGAGGCTTCAGGGCCGCTCCCTCATCGAGGCGCTGGCCGACGCCAACGGCGCGTTCGGCGAGGTCGTTCGCTCGGCGGGGTTCGACTTCCCCGCGGCGACCGCGCGCCGGGTGGCCGAACAGGCTCGGCGGACCCTCGACGTGCGGGTGGTCGAGAAGTCCGTCGGCGCCCCGCAGATGCGGCAGGCGGTGGCCGGCTACCTCGACCTGTTGCCCAACGACGTGAGCGTGCGAACGCTGTGGCGACTCCTGCGCGACTACAAGGCGGCCTCGTGGTACGTGGCGAGGCAGAAGGAGACCGACGGCGACGCCGCACGGCTGGCCGCCGAGCGGCTCGTGGAACTGGCCGCTGTCCAGGGGGAGCTCTACTCGCTCGCCCGCGCCGAGCGGATGACCGTCGCGACTGGCGGCGTCACGGGCAGCGGGGAGCGGATGGACTGGCTGGTCCTCGCCTCGATGCTCGTGTGCGTGGTGGGGATTTCGAACTCGATGCTGATGTCGGTGACCGAGCGGTTCCGCGAGATTGCCACGCTGAAGTGCCTCGGGGCGCTGGACGGCTTTATCATGCTCATGTTCGTCCTCGAGGCGGCGTTCCTGGGCGCCGTCGGGGGGCTCCTGGGCGCGTGCCTCGGCACGCTGCTCGGCGTCGCCCGATTGCTCATCCCGTTCGGGTCGCTGGTGACGGCATCGCTGCCGGCCGGCGAGCTCGCGGCCGCGATTGCCATCTCGTCGGTCCTGGGCGTCATCCTGGCCGCCCTCGCATCGGTCTATCCGTCGCTCAAGGCGGCAAGGCTGGCCCCAATGGAAGCCATGAGAATCCAGTAGATGCAGGAAGACACGCGTCGCCGAGTCATCATCCGCGCGATTGACCTCAAGAAGCACTACGTCATCCGCAACGTGCTCACGGAGGCATTGCGCGGCGTGGACGTCGAGATCTACACCGGGGAGTTCATCTCGGTGATGGGGCCGTCGGGCTCCGGGAAATCCACGTTCTTCAACATGATCGGCGGCCTCGACAGCCCGACGAGCGGCCGCGTGTTCATTGACGAGGTGGACGTGGCGCAGCTCACGGCCATCGAGCTGGCCTTCCTGCGCTGCCGCAAGATCGGCTACATCTTCCAGGAATACAACCTCATCCAGTACATGACCGCCCTGGAGAACGTCACCACGCCCATGGCGTTCGGCGGCGTGCCGCCCGACGCGGCGCGCCGGCGCGGCGTGGAGCTTCTGGCACTGGTCGGCCTCGAGGACCGCTGGTCGCACCGCCCCATCGAGATGTCGGGCGGCCAGCAGCAGCGCGTGGCCATCGCCCGCTCGATGGCCAACCAGCCAAGCGTTCTGCTGTGCGACGAGCCGACGGCGAACCTCGACCTCCGCACGGGCCGCGAAATCCTCGAGATCCTCCGGCGGCTCAACGAGGAGCGCGGCGTGACGATCATCTGCGCGACCCACGACCACAGGATGATGGACATCTGCGACCGCCTGATGTGGATCCGCGACGGGCGCATCGAGCGCATCGCCCGACGCGACGAGGTCCACGTCGAGGTCGGCTCCATCGGCGGCGAGAGGGAATGATGAAGGCGTGCTCCGCACAACTGCTGGCGCTGCTTCTCGCGGCTTCCGCCTCGGCCGCGGCCGAGGGCCAGTTCGCAGCCGACTGCGCGGCGCTCACGCGCGCCCCCCATCGGCTCAGCGGCACGCCGGAATACCAGGCCGCCGCGGGCTACGTCGAGAAGCGCCTTCGCGAGATCGGTGCCGATGCCGTCGTCGTCCAGGAGTTCCCCAGCGCACAAACTGGGGAACGTTGCTCCATCGAGGTCCGCACGGACTCTGGGACGCCCGCCGCGCGCCCGCTGCTCGCCATGAGGCCGAACGGCATCGTGCCGCCGGCCACGCCGCCCGAGGGCATCACGGGCCTGATTCTCCAGGCGGGTGCCGGGGGCGTGGACGATTTCGGCGACCGGTCGCCCCAAGGCAAGATCGTGGTGATGGACTACAATTGCGGCCGCGGCTGGCTGCGGGCCTTCCGCCTCGGAGCCCGGGCGGTCGTCCTCACGCCCAGCGGCCCTGCGGCGCCGGGGCAGTGCCACCACACGCTGGCGAATGCCAACCTGCCCCGCTTCTACTTCGCAGGAAACCGCGCGAACCTCCCCGACGGCGCCGCTGCCGTCATTCGCAGCGAGACCCCGTGGGAGCCGGCCGTCGGCCGCAACGTCCTCGCCCTCTTCAGGGGCACGAGCGCGAGGTTCGACCAGGACAAGGAGGAACTGGTCATCGTGGCGGCACACCTCGACACATTTGGCGAGGTGCCGCGTCTGTCGCCTGGCGCGCGCGGCGCGGCCAATTGCGCCGCGCTCCTCACGCTCGCGGAGCACCTGAAGGCCGCCCCCCCGCGCCGCCACGTCGTGCTCGCCTTCCTCGATAACCAGGCCCGCGGCCACGGCGGCGCCGCCGCCCTCTATCGCGTGCTCGACCAGGCGACCGACTCCACGATCCGCATCACCGCCCGCCAGGAATCGCTCGCCACCGAGGACCGCTTTCTCACGGAAATGCAGGCGCTCCTGGCCCAACCCGACCCCCTTCGCGCCGAATCCCCCGTCCGCCGCGAGATGATCCTTCGGCTGAAGCGCAACGCGGCCGCGCACTCCTTCGATGCCCGCCAGGCCCTCTACGACCTCCGCAAGGCTCTTACGTCGCTCGCCGCGGACGCCTCGGAGCGCACCTCGCTCGAACGCCGCATCACCGAGACGGAGGCCGAGAAGGACCGCTGGAATGCCCTCCTGCGCGTCCTGTCGCGCGGCCGCGACGAGCGGGAGGCCCACGACGTGCTTCCCGCCGCCCTGCGCGAATTGCGCGGCGCGATTGCGTCGCGCGGGGGGGAGCTCGAGGCCGAGCGCCGGGCCCTCGACGCCGACAGCCGCCTCTCCGAGCTTGCGGGCGGGGTCTGGGTGGGCCTCCACGTCTCGCTCCTCCTCGGCGACGCCTCGCCCCGTTGGGGACTCGTCATCGGGGGCGACTCCTCGCTCCACATTTCGGGAGACGATCCGGGCCTCTACGGCAGGATTCAGAACACGTTCCTCACCGCGGCCGAGGCACTCGATGGCTCCGCCTCGCCGCCGGCGCACTTCGAGCGGGCCTCGGCGGATGGCTCCCTCGACCCGCCCCGCCTGCTCTGGTCCGCCCCGTTTCTCACCCACAGCGGCGAAGTGGCGGGCCGCCTCGGCATCTACAACGTCGCTCTTGCTACCACGCAGGAGAGCCTGCCGCGCGAGGGCACCCCCGACGACACACTGGAGGCGCTGAACGTCCGGCGAATCGAGGAACAGGCAAAGGAGGCAGCCCGCCTCCTTGCGGCGGTCGCCAGCCATCCCGGCCTCTCGCTCCGCCGCTCGATCGTGGCCGAGAGCTTCTACTCGCTGCCCGAATTCCCGTCGGACTACCATCCCCGCGGCCCGATGGTCATGGGCCGCCTGCCCGGGAGCCCCATGCCCGACCGCCAGATGCCCCACGTCGTCGTGCAACTGCATCTGAGGAAGCCTGGGGCATCGCCGTGGACCGACCTCGCCTATCAGCCGCAGAAGCCGTGCGCCTTCGACGACTTCCTCGTCCTGCGCACGAATCAGAACGGCTCGTACGGCTTCGGCCCGGTGCGCAAGGACACCTGGAACCTGAGCGGCTTCGCCGCAGGCTTCGATCCCCGCGGCGCGGTGACCTCGACGTCCGATGTCCTTTCCGCAGGCAGCGTGGCCACGCGGCTGAACATGTTCCCCTGCCGCGCGGGCCTGGCCGTCCTTTCGCCCCAGCTCCAGCCGAGGCCCATCCAGGTGCTCCGAGCGCGGGGCAACAGCCCCCTCGACGACGACCGGGCCTTCTACCAGACCCTCGATGGCGTGGCGTACTGGTACTGCGAAACGAAGGTGGACGCGGTGAAGCTCTTTGGCCTGCGGGCACTCGTCGCCCTCGGGAACGGCCCCGCGGGGCTGGCAGCCCCCGGGACGGGGACGGAGACCGACGCGGAGGGCACGGGCTTCGCCATGGAGCCACCCTGGGAGCTGCCGGTCGCGGCCGCGCGCTCGGCGGCGGACCTCTGGCGCCTCAACGAGGCGCGAATGCAGGTCCTTCGGTCGCGCGGGATCATCAACAGCTCGGTCGAGGAGCTCCACGGCGAGGCCGAGGACCTGTTGCGCGATGCGGCGAGCACCCGACCCGTCGCTGAGGCCGAGGCCCTCGCCGCCTCCGCCTTTCTCGCCGAGCAGCCCGTCTACGAGATCACTCGCGACACGCTGAACGACCTGGTGCGGGCCGTCCTGGTGCTCCTGGGGCTCTCGGTGCCCTTCGCGTTCGCGGCAGAGAGGCTGCTCGTCGGGGCCACCAGCGTCTACCGCCAGATCGCCTGGTTCGCCGGCCTCTTCACGCTGACGTTCCTCGTTCTCTTCTTCACGCACCCGGCATTCGCCATCTCGCAAACGCCCATGATCATCTTCCTCGGCTTCGCCGTCGTGGTCCTGGCCTCGCTGGTCATCGCCATCATCATGCGGCGGTTCGAGGTCGAGCTCAAAGTCCTCCAGGGCCTGACGACCACGGTCCACGCGGCGGATGTGTCGCGCTTCAGCACCGTGATGGCGGCCATGGCGATGGGCATCTCCACCATGCGCCGCCGCCCGCTCCGCACCGCGCTCACCGCCGTCACGATCATCATGCTCACGTTCACGATTCTCTGCTTCGCCTCCTTCGGCACGCAGACCGGCATCGTCAAGCTCTTCGTCGGGCCCTCGCCTGGCTATTCGGGCGTGTTCCTCCACAAGGTGAGCTGGACCGAGCTCAGCCCCGACATCCTGGACGTCCTGGCTCCCCGGTGGGGCAGAATTGCGCCGCCCCGCTGCCGCTTCTGGATCTCGCCAAAGACACCCCAGAATCAAGGCCCCCTGATCACGCGGGACGACGGGAGCCGCCCCCTCGCCCTTCGGGGCGTCCTGGGCCTCGACGCGGCGGAGTTTCCGCAGCGGCCCGACCTGGCCCTGCTCTTCCGCGCCGATGCCGGCCACTGGTCGGACGTGGTGCTGATGACGCGGGCCGTGGCGGAGCGCCTCGGCGTCCAGCCGGGCGAGCACGTCCTCGTCGGCGGCCTCCGCCTGCGGGTCGGCACCCTCCTCGACCCCAGCGTCGTGTCCGCCGCGAAGGACATGGACGGCAACGGCCTGCTGCCCGTGGACTTCGTGGAGATGAAGACGGCGCTGAGCGAGACGGCGAGTGGAGAGGCCACGCTCACGGCCCAGGCCGAGCAGAACTGGGCGTACCTGCCCACCGACTCGGTCGTCGTCGTCTCCGCTGCGAGCGCGCGTCTCATGGGCGCCGCCCTCCACGCCGTGTCGTTCTACACGCCCGACCCCCGCTCCGCCACGGAGCTGGCGGAGGCCATCGCCAAGACCTTTCCGCTGCCCGTGAGCGCCACGCGAAGCGAGGGCGTGTACCGCCACGTCCTGGGCACCCTGGTCGAGGCGAGCGGCGCCGGCGACCTGCTTTTCCCGATCCTGCTCGGCGGACTGGTGATCTTCGGCACCATGCTCGGCTCCGTGGCGGACCGCGAGAAGGAGATCTACACGTTCAGTTCGCTGGGACTCGCCCCGCCCCACGTCGCCAGCCTGTTCTTCGCCGAGGCGATGGTCTATTCCGTCATCGGCGGAATGGCGGGCTACCTCCTCGCCCAGGGAACCGCCAAGGTGCTCTCGTGGCTGGCGTCGTACGGCCTCGTCCGCGTGCCCGAGATGAACTACTCGTCGGCCAACGCCATCGCCACGATCCTCATCGTCATGGGCACGGTGCTCGTCTCCGCCATCTATCCCGCGATCAAGGCGTCCCGCAGCGCCAACCCGGGCATCCTCCGCACCTGGCGGCTCCCGCCACCGACGGGCGACGTGTTCGACCTCGTCTTCCCCTTCACCGTGTCGGAATACGACATCACCGGGGTCGTGAGCTTCCTCAAGGAGCACTTCGACAACTTCGGCGACACGGGGCTGGGCAGGCTCATGGCCCGAAACGTCCGCCTCATCAGCGGCTCGGCCAAGGAGTTGGGGCTGGATGCGGAGCTGGCGCTCGCGCCCTTCGACCTCGGCGTCACGCAGGCGTTCGAGCTTCGCAGCGCGCCGAGCGAGATCCCGGGCATTGACGTGGTGGCGATCCGCATCACCCGGAAGTCCGGGCAGCCCAAGGACTGGCGGCGCCTCAACAAGGTGCTCCTCGACGACCTCCGCCGCCAGTTCCTCATCTGGCGCGCCCTGCCCCACGACACGATGGAGATCTACCGCCAGAGGACCCTGACACAGATGGCCGCCCACGAGGCACAGGAAGCGGAAGGCTGACGCATGGCGCCGCGGGTGGACAGAGAGCTCGAGGAGTTCCGAAGCCTGACGGAGGTGCCGTCGAGCTTCGAGGAGGGCTTCAACTGGAGCTCGCTCTTCGGCGCGATCTTCATCGCGCTGATCATGGTCCCCGGCGCCATCTACATGGGCCTCCTCGCCGGCACCCACCAGATCGGCCAGGCGGCCACGTGGGTGACCGTCATCCTCTTTGTCGAGGTTGCCAAGCGCGCCCACCGCTACCTGCGGCGGTCCGAGATCTTCGTGCTGTTTTTCATGGCCGGCTCCATCGTGGCCATGCCCTTCCACGGCCTGCTGTGGAACCAGTACTTCGTGCGGAGCGACCCCGCCGCGGCATTCGGCATCGCGAAGGACCTGCCCGCCTGGTTCGCACCGTCCCCGGAGTCCAGCTCCTACGCGCAGCGCAGCTTCTTCCACCTCGACTGGTTGCCGGTCATCGGGCTGGTCATCTTCGGGACGTTTTTCAGCCAGCTCTCGAACATGGTGCTGGGCTATGGCCTCTTCCGCCTGACGAGCGACGTGGAGCGGCTCCCCTTCCCCATGGCCCCCATCGGCGTCCAGGGCGTCCTGGCCCTGGCCGAAGACGCGGAGGCGAAGGACGACGCGGCGCGCGAGAAGGCCTGGCGCTGGCGGGTCTTCTCCATCGGCGGCGCGATGGGGCTCGTCTTCGGGGCCGTCTACCTGGGCGTGCCCACGCTCACCGGCGCCATGACCGGCAAGCCCATTCAGATCTTCCCGATCCCCTTCTCGGACTTCACGCAGACGACCCAGCACTACCTGCCCGCCGTGGCGACGGGCATCGCCTGGGACTTCGGGAACCTCCTCATCGGCATGGTGCTCCCCTTCTTCGCCATGCTGGGCAGCTTCATCGGCCTGAGCTGCACGATCATCGCCAACCCGTTCCTCTACCGGCACGGAGTCCTCACCTCGTGGGCGCCGGGCGACAACACGATTCACACGCTGTTCAAGAACAACGTGGACTTCTACTTCAGCTTCCAGATCGGCATCGCGGTGGCCATCGCCATCGGCGGCTTCGCCACGGTGATTCGCCAGGTGGGGCGGCGCCGAGCCGAGCGCGCCGCCGGCCACACCGTCGCCCGCGAGCTGGCCGCCCCGAAGGGCCGCGGAGACATCCGCACGTGGCTGGTCTTCTCCGTGTACTTTGCGGTCACGCTCACCTACATCATCGTCTCGGGGTTCCTCATTCGGTGGCACCCTGGCGTGATGATCGTGCTGGTGGTGCTGGGGTTCGTCTACACGCCGCTCATCAGCTACGTGACGGCGCGGCTCGAGGGCATCGCGGGCCAGGTGGTCGAGATCCCCTTCATCCGCGAGGCGAGCCTGATCCTCAGCGGCTACCGCGGCGTGGCCTGCTGGTTCGTGCCCATTCCCATCGCCAACTACGGCGGCATGACCGTCTTCTACCGCCAGTGCGAGCTCACCGGCACGAGGTTCACGAGCATCTGGAAGGCCAACGTCATCCTCTATCCCATCATCATCGTCAGCTCGATCTTCTTCATGAACTTCGTGTGGGGCCTCGCCGAGGTGCCCTCGGCCGTGTATCCCTTCGCTCAGCGGATGTGGGAGTTCCAGGCGCAGAACACCTGCATCGTCTACTCGTCCACGCTCGGCGAGTACTCGATCTTCGAGGAGGCGTTCAGTTGGACGCATCTCGCCCTGGGCACGGGGTTTGGCGTGAGCCTGTTCGCCGCGATGAGCGCCCTGGGCGCCCCGACGTTTCTCATCTACGGCCTCATCCGCGGCCTGGGGCAGACGATGCCCCACTCGATCCTCCCGCAGTTCATCGGCGCCCTCATCGGCCGCTTCTACTTCCAGAAGCGCCTGGGCCTCCGCTGGCGCCAGTACATCCCCGTCGTCACGGCCGGCTTCATGTGCGGCATGGGCCTCCTGGCCACCTTGTGCATCGGGATAACCTTCCTCAGCAAGGCGATCATACAACTGCCGTTCTGATGCCCGCTCGCAGCTCGTCCCGCTTTGGGCGAGGATGGATGGAAGAATGGATGAATGAGAAGCCAAGTGGAACAGGCGATGGAAGGGTCGGCTCCGAGTCTTCCCATTCATCCAATCATCCATCCATCCAACCATCCCCTCCCGTGCTCATCCGCGTCCGCGACCTCAACAAGGACTTCCGCCTCGGCGGCGTCGTGGTGCGCGCGTTGAAAGACGTGTCGCTCGACATCTATCGCGGCGAGTATCTCTCGATCATGGGGCCGTCGGGCTCGGGCAAGAGCACGCTCTTCAACATGATCGGGGCGCTGGACCGCCCAACCTCGGGCGAGGTGGAGGTGGCCGGAGTGCACCTCACGAAGCTTACGAGCCGCCAGCTCGCCCACTTCCGCGGCAACCACATCGGCTACGTCTTCCAGGCATACAACCTGCTGCCCGCCTACACTGCGACGGCCAACGTCGCCATGCCGCTCCTCTTCAGCGGCAGGACTCAGGACGAGGCGGTCCGGCGGGCCGAGGAGGTCCTCACCCGTGTCGGCCTGGGCAACCGCCTCCACCATCGGCCCTACGAGCTTTCCGGCGGCCAGCAGCAGCGGGTGGCCATCGCGCGCGCCCTCGCGAACGAGCCGGCCATCGTCCTCGCCGACGAGCCGACCGGCAACCTCGACCTCCACACCGGCGAGGAGATCATCCACCTCCTCCACCAGCTCAGCAAGGAGACAGGTGTCACCGTCATCACCGCCACCCACGACCACAAGATGCTCGACGTCTCCGACCGCATCCTGTGGATCAAGGACGGCGCCGTGGACAAGCTCCAGCGCCGCGACGAGGTGGACATTCGCGTGGGGACGGTGCGGTGAACGCGAGCCCGGTGTCTGGCCCCTGTTTTGGGGTGTTTCCGGAAGGTGCCCCGGACGTGGCACGGTTGACTTGCCCAACCGTGTCTTGCTGCCCTGTGACGCGAAGACACGGCTGGGCAAGCCAGCCGTGCTACCCTCACGGCTTGTCAAGCTCAGGGCAGCGCGAGCGGATAGCATCGAGCACCCGACGGGCTGCTTGGACGGCAGCGGCGGCGTCCTCGGGGCCGACGTGGTGTGTGCCGCCGTAGTCGCCCACGTCGCGGAGCTCCAAGAGCGCATCGAAGTCAGCCCCAAGCTCAACAGGCCACATGCCTGACTTGACCCAGTCGCGATGCACCGCCGCACGCAACTCGGTGTGGCGGCGGAAGCTTCGCTGCTCCAGCTCGAACGCGGCCGATGCCGCATGGAATGCGGCATAGTAGGCGCGGGATGCCGTGTCGTCGGAGCTGACCATCAGCAGCGCCTCCGCCGACCGCAGAGCGTTCGTTGCCCTCTCCCACAGAACACGAGCGTACTCCAGGCTCATGCGGTCACACCCTCGGCCTCAGCCTGGCGAAAGAGGGGACACGTCCCGGCGTCGTACTCCCGCACGTCCACGGGCTTCGGACTGATGGGGCGCCCCCAACGCAGCGAGAGCGGGTAAAGGGCAAGCAAGGCCGCGCGAACATCGTCCCACAGGTGAATGGGGCCGCTGAGCAGCACAAGAACGTCAATGTCGCTGTCGGGGCGGCCCTCTCCCCGCGCTTCCGACCCGTAGAGCACCACGCGGTGAAGCCTACGCCCGTAGGCTGGCGCGAGCGCCGCCTTGATCTCAGCCAGCAGCTCTTGACGCTCCATCCCGTTTCCCCTCTGGCCTCTCCCCACTCCCTGCACGCACGTTACATCATGCCAGCGGCAAAGTCAATAGGCCGCCGGCATCGGCAGCGATTCCACACCGGCGAGGAGATTATCCACCTCCTCCACCAGCTCAGCAAGGAGACAGGTGTCACCGTCATCACCGCCACCCACGACCACAAGATGCTCGACGTGTCCGACCGCATCCTGTGGATCAAGGACGGCGCGGTGGACAAGCTCCAGCGCCGCGACGAGGTGGACATTCGCGTGGGCACGGTCCGCTGAGCCGCTTGCGCCTCCCGCCCCTTTGCGCTAACGTAGCTTGTGTTGCGGAAAGTCACCCCAGGGAGAAGCCACGTTGGGAGTGCGGGCTTTAGCCCGTATCCTCGCGGTCGAATCGCCAATCCAAGGTACGGCCTGAAGGCCGCACTCCGAACCGGGGCTTTCCGCAACAGAAACAACGTGGCAGTAAGGGGGGATTCCCGACAGCGGAGTCGAGCCCGGCCATGCGGTGGAGCCTTGGATTCCTTGCACTTGTCGCCTCGGCTGGCCTGTTCGCCGGTGAGCCTGAGCCGGTGGAGACGCCTCCGGAGCCCGAAGGCGTCGTGGGGCCGCAGCACGACGGCCAGGAGAACTTCGTGCCGCTGTTCAACGGCCGCGACCTCACGGGCTGGGCCGGCGCACTCAAGGGCTACACCGTCAAGGACGGCGTCCTCGCCTGCCGCCCCGAGAGCGGGGGCCGAATCTATACCGAGGAGGAGTACGCCGACTTCGTGCTCCGCTTCGAGTTCAAGCTCTCGCCCGGCGCCAACAGCGGCCTGAGCATCCGCACCCCGCCCGGCGGCGAGGGAGCGAAGGACGGCATGGAAATCCAGATCCTCGACGACAGCTCGCCGCTCTACAGGAACATGCCGGCCTGGTACAAGCACGGCGCCATCTTCGGAGTCGCGCCCGCGAAGCCCGGGCACCTGCGGCCCGTGGGCGAGTGGAATACCCAGCAGGTCATCGCCCGGGGCACGCGCGTCGTGGTGAAGCTCAACGGGACGATCATCCTGAATGCCGACCTGGCTCCCATCCTCGAAAGCGGCCGGACGGCGGACGGCCGGGGCGTGATGGCAGCCCACGCCGGCCTCCACCGCAAGAGCGGCCGGATCGGCTTCATCGGGAGCGGCTCCAAAGCCGAGTTCCGGGATGTCTGGATCAAGGTGCTCAAGTGAAGAAGGGTGTTCGGTGTTGATGGCCAGAGACAAGACGCGTGACGCGTGACGCGTGAGAGGACAGCAGAAACCCGCCCCGTTGTTCTCACGGGTCACGCGTCACGCGTCCTGACCAGGCCACGTATGAGGAGAGACCCATGATTCGGTTGATCGTCAACGGCGCGGCCGGGCGCATGGGCCGCCGCATCCTCGCCCTGGCCACGGAGGACAAGGAGATCGCTATCGCCGCCGCCTTCGAGCGGCCCGACCACCCCGACCTGGGCAAGGATGCCGGCGCCCTTGCCGGCGTCGAGCCGCTCGGCGTGCCCGTCACGGCCCGCAAGGACGTGGCGGCGGACGTGGCGGTGGATTTCTCCCACGCCGATTCGGCGCTGGCGATGATTGACTGGTGCGCGGAGCATGGGATCGGCATCGTCGTCGGCACCACGGGCATGGGCGCCGAGGGCGGCCGGCGGCTCGACGCGGCGGCGAAGAGGATTCCCTGCCTCCTCGCGGCCAACATGAGCCTGGGCGTCAACGTGCTCCTTCGCGTCGTGCGCGACGTCGCGGCCGCACTGGGCGACGCCTACGACGTCGAGATCGTCGAGGCCCACCACAACAGGAAGAAGGACGCGCCCAGCGGCACGGCCCTGGCCCTCGGCGACGCCGTCGCCGCGGGCCTCGGGCGCAAGCTCGACGACGTGGCCGTCCACGGCCGCCACGGCATGGTCGGCGAGCGGACGGTCAAGGAGATCGGCTTCCACGCCGTGCGGGCGGGCGACATCGTGGGCGAGCACACCGTGGTCTTCGGCGGGGTCGGCGAGCGGGTCGAGGTGCGGCATGTGGCCACGAGCCGCGACACCTTCGTCCGCGGCGCCCTGCGCGCCGCCCGCTTCCTCGCAGGCAAGCCGGCGGGGCGGTACACCATCGCCGACGTGCTGGGGCTACGCTGAATAGCTCGCCACGATTCCCGGCCAGTGTGGGCGGGGCCTCTGCGGCCCGCGCCGCGCTACGCGGGGCAGAGACGCCCCGCCCACAGAGCTGACCATCGAATGGGACTTCCGCCGCATCCCCCTTCACCGTATTTGCAGCTTCGGTGGAAATTTTACCCAACAGATTGGGGGGGCAATGCCGTTGTACATGTAGAGGGGGGAAGCGGGATGCCGCCGGACACACCGGCGCCCGGTTCCCCGTACGAGCGGCGCACGGTGGCGACTGAGTACGAGCCTGTCACCAAGTCGGAACCGTTGCCGCAGGAGGCGGGGGGCGCAGACCCGGCGCGTCGCCCCACGCCTCGCGCCCGAGCGCCGCTCGGAAGCGGCCCGCGAACGCCTCGCCAACGCAAGTAGCGTGAGGCCGCACGACCGCGCTCTTTGACAATTCGGTTACCCTCCCGAAGGCATTGGAACCTTCGGGAGGGGCTTTCTTCCCGCATCCACGCATGCGG
>Ga0307380_10000962_pt1 | contig 43439 bp, 35 predicted proteins | sample UN3MG_FD_202239 | JGI IMG/M metagenome (GOLD analysis project Ga0307380, IMG submission 202239) | Soil microbial communities from Risofladan, Vaasa, Finland - UN-3 | ecosystem: Environmental > Terrestrial > Soil > Coastal area > Acid sulfate soil | place: Finland: Risofladan, Vaasa | collected...
TCGCGCTCCGCCGCCTCATAGTAAGACCAGAATTCCTTGCGCGAGATTTCGCCGATCGAAACGTAGTCGCCGGTGGCAGGGTCGAACACTCGCTCGGGTTTGGGGCGCCCGTCCTGGCTCCAGGCGTAGAACCCCCTGCGCGCCGGGGCATTCACTCCCGTGGATCCGTCCTTTTCCAGCCCGGCAATCCAGTCCGGATAGTGCTTGCCGCCGCGGTTGTACAGGCCGCGCAGGCGATCGGTCTCGGGCAGCGCCTGTCCCATGTGGCGAGACGACTCGGTGTATGGCATGTGGCCGGTTTGATCGAGGACCGTGAAGGGATTGGCGGTGAACAGCTCCCACAACGCCCCGAGTTCTACAATATCTTGACCGGTGCGTATGTCCCATGAGATGATCGCGGCCATGGCCTGGAAGATCGGGTCGGTGATATAGCCGTGATGATCGACCGGCAAGGCAATAACCGTCTTTTCCAGGATCTGATCGGCGAAGACGACGCCGAACGCGAACGTCTCGTTCGAAGCATACTTGCCCTTCATCACGTCGATGAGCCGGTTGGCCTCGAAGGGGAAGTAGCCGTGTACCGTCAGGAACTTTTCGCGAAACGCCACGGACTTGAACAGGACGGCGAGCTCCGCCGTCGTGTGCGAAGACGTGTTTGAGAAGACTGCGGCAATGCGTTCGGGGTCTACGGTCTTCTCAATCGTTTCAAAGATCTTGGCCTTGACGTCGATTCGCTCGGTGGCCACCTCCCAGATGATGTCCGCGGCGGATAAGTCGCGGTTTTCCTGGGTGTACTTCGTGCGGGCCACCAGTGTTTTGGCGTCCTGCTCGCGGATCTGGGCACCCTTGACCTGTTGCTGCCACAAACCGGTCAGCTTCGCCTTGGCCCGCTCCAGCGCCTCAGCCTGTACATCCAGAAGGATGACCTCGTAGTCGGTCTTGTTCAGCAGGTCTATGGCTATGCCCTGGCCCATCGTGCCCGCCCCGATGATCGCCACGCAGCGAACCTCGTTAACTCGCTTGACCGCCGGCTCGACCGACCTGTCCCCAAAGGCAAACGCGCGTTTCATGAACTAGCCCTCAGCTATCAGCCGTCAGCTATCAGCCCTTCTGCGTATCGCGGATGATGACTGCCACACCTTGGCCGCCGCCGACGCACGCTGACGCGCACCCGTAGCGCAGGCCGCGACGCTCCATCTCATACATCAGATCGACGAGCAGGCGCGTCCCGGTTGCCGCCAGCGGATGGCCGATGGCGACCGCGCCGCCGTTGACATTCGTAATCTCACGGTCGAGATTGAGTTCCTTCTCCACGCCGAGATACTGGGCGGCGAAGGCCTCGTTGATTTCCCAAAGACCAATGTCCTGCTGCTCGAGTCCGGCGCGGGCCAAAGCCTGCTTGATGGACGGGATCGGTCCGCGGCCCATCACGCGCGGCTCGACGCCGGCAATGCCGTAGCCGGCAATCTCGTAACGGGTCGGCAGGCCGCGCTTCTCGGCCGTCGCTCGATCGGCGACCACCAACGCCGCCGCCCCGTCGCTGATCTCGCTGGCGTTGCCGGGAGAGACCAGACCGTTGGGCGTGAAACCCGGCAGCTTGGCCAGCACGTCGAGTGAGGTCTTGCGTACGCATTCATCCCGGGCCAGATATACCGGGCGACCGCTCGAATCGGTTGCATCAACGGCGAACATGCCGTGCAGGGCGTCGCCGCCGTTGAAGTGGCTCTCGCGGTAGGCCGACCGGGCGCGGTCATGCGACGACACCGCGAATTCGTCGCATTCCCGGCGGGTAACGCCCATCTGGGTTCCGTACTCGTCAGCGGTGATCATCATGGCCGTCTCGGCGAGGTCGTGATTGAGTCCCGCCAGCAGGGTGTCCTCAACACTACCGCCCTCAACAAACTCCCAGAAGCTGGCCGCCGATCGGCGCGGCGCGCGGATGATCTGCGGGGCCCGCGACATGGTCTCGGCCCCCACACAGAGCACGGTTTTCGTGTCATCGACGGCGTCCGGCAGGGCGATCTGCTGAAACGCGTTGATCACAGTCTGAAACCCGGAGGCACATATGCGCTGCACCATCAGGCCTGGCGTCTCAGTGTTGAGGTGACAGCGTAAAGCCACGTTGCGCGGGAAGTAAATATCCTGCATACCCGGCGCAGTGTACTGATAAACGTTCGCGCCGATCGCTGCGTCGATCTGTTCGCGCGCAACACCGCTGCGACGGATGGCCTCCTCGGCAGCCAGAACACCCAGGTCCTCGGCCGAGAAGTTGCTGAGCGTGCCACACTTCAGCCCGACGGGTGTGCGGGCCGCTCCGGCAATGACTACATGTGGATACTCGCTACGCTTCACTGGTAACCGTCCTTTGCGATTCCTGTGGCACCTCGATTACCTCGGCCGATGGCCGGGGCGCGAAGAGCGCGCTGATGTTGTGCTCGAAGTTGTCCATCACTGCCGTGCGCACGAGCTTGCCCGAAGGGGTCAGCTCACCGTTGTCCAAAGACGGCTCGTGATCGGCCAGCACCGCCCGGTGGACGCGCTCGTACTTGATCTCGATCAGCGCGTTAATTCGGGCGAGTTCCGACGCATACAGCTCGTGCACGGCGGGGTCGGCGAGCAGATTGTCAGGGGACACGTTATGGTCGGTCGCCCAGGTACGCAGATTGCCGAAATCCGGGAAGAGCAGCACGCCGACGTAGTCCCTCCCGCTGCCGAGTGTCACGGCCTGACTGACGTATGGGGACTCGTTGACCAAGAGGATCTCGGTGCGCAGCGGATGTATCTTCTCCCCGGTGGTGAGCTTGAAAGTACCGTCTTTGCGGCCGAAGATGCGCAAGCCGTCCTTGGTGAACTCGCCAAGATCACCGGTGTGGAACCAGCCGTCCTCGGTGAGCACGTGTGCAGTGTGCTCCTCGTCATCGAGGTATCCCTCCATGACATTTGGCCCTTTGACCAGAATCTCATGCTCGCTGTCTATGCGGATTGTGCAGCCCGGTAGTGGAAGGCCCACATACCCGCTTTTCCACCCGCTGTCCTTGGTCGTGGCAGTAACGCACGGGGCCGTTTCGGTAAGACCCCAACCCTCGAGCACAGGGATCGCGTGCTCGCGATAAGCAGCCGCGACATGGGCCGGCAACGGTGCCGCGGCCGTAAAGACGAAACGCAACCGAGCGCCCCAGACGGCTTCCGCCACGTCGCGGCGCTCCGCGCACTTGCTGACCAGCAGGTCATGAATGCGGGGCACACTGAAGAAGATGGTGGGGCTGAAGGCCTTCCAGTTCTCGATCAGTTGGTCGATGTCTTTCCCGCGCGAGTCGTCTAGGCACAGCTCACACCCGTTGTAGAGGGTCATGAAGCGCTCGAACAACCCGCCGAAGCTGTGATGCCACGGTAGGTAGTTCATGAAGACGTCGTTTTCGTTGACGTCCCACATCAATGACATGGCTTTCTGCTGGGAAATCAGATGCCGGTGGCAGAGACGCACCCCTTTCGGTGCCCCCGTCGTCCCGGAGGTGTACATGATCACGCACAGATCGTCCGGCTGAACCGCATCGATCTGCTCCTGGAGACGCTCCTCCGAAACCCCGCCGTCGGCAGTAAGCGTAGCGAAGTCGAGGGCGCCCCACTTCCGGCAATCGGGCGTGAAGTCCATGCAATAGAACTTCTCGATTCGGGCGTCCCCGCCGCGTTTGATCTTGTCGAGCTGGTGCTTTCCCGAGACTATCACGAACCGGGGCCGAGCGCGCTCGAGGACATAGGCAACTTGCGCCGGCGGGTATCCGGCGAAGATCGGGACCGTAACCGCGCCGATCGACATCGCGGCCAACTCAAACATGAACATCTCAAGGCGGTTCTCCGAGATCATACAAATCCGGTCGCCGCGATGGATTCCCTGGTCCAACAGGTGGCGGGAGATCTGGAACGTCTGACGAGCGAACTCGTTCCAGGTGACGGCAATATCGCGTTCGCCCCGGCGATAGCGGATGTAGACTTTGTCCCCCTGTCGCCGGGCGCGGTCTCTCAGCAACACGCCGAGCGAAGGTTCATAGTCTCCCAGTGGCAGCGGATGCAGGTGTTCCTCGCCGACCCTTTTGATTCCGATCTGCTCATCGAGCCCCCAGGCAGTTGTCTGACAATATGCCAGACAGGAATCACACAGTAACGCTTTGGTCAGCGCAAAGCGCTCTGCCGGTGGTTTGTAGGCAAAGTCGGAACTCATGAGATCTACACCCAGGCGACGGCCGACCAGGTTTGAGCCCGCGAAATAGACCAGGTTCGTGGCGAGCTCTTTGACGTGCGAGCAGCCGACACGGCCGCCAATGCGGCGGGAAATCTCATTGAGCACGCCGCGCTCGATTCGCAGGCCGACCAGGCAGTTTGCGAGTGGTTCGACTTGGCGGCATACAGGGAACGGGACCCGGATCATGTCGAGCTTACTGCGCGTGATTTGTTCGTCGGGGAGGTAGAGGTTCAGTTCGAGTTTGATAAGGTGGTCATTGTCGAGCATGGTACCAACCAGCACCAGGTCATCTATGCCGGTTTCGTAGAGCTCAATACCGAATGTTCGTCGTGCAGTCAGTTTCATTGTGCTCGTCCCCAGATGCCCGCCATCGGCTTGTCGGCCGCGGCAGCGAATCGCCTTGGCCATCGATTCTTGCACTTGACGTTTGAGTGAGTTGAAGAGCGTTTCTTCTTCCTTCAGTCCCGCATTGGCTGCATAACGACTCAGCGGTGTCAGTATCCACTCCTCGGTGGAAAAGAGTTGAACGCCATGAAGCCCTCTAGCTAGCGCGTCGCGAAAGGTCTTTAGCGAACTGGTGACGTGCCCCGCGTGTGCCAGGATTGTTGCCCGGTGCGTGGCCCAGATGTCTTCGTAGACGGCGTCGGCGGGATACGCTCCGACGGCCTGACCGACGTCGAAGACCGCGCGGGTAATCTTGTGGACAAACTCGGCCTTGGAGGAGTCCTTGCAGAGGTCACCCATGCGTATGTCAAGCAGTTCACCGTCGGGCTTGACCGTATGGATCAGGCCGCCCACGTTAAGCACGATGGAAATCGTGGCCTTGTCGAACTCGATGCGGGTACCCGGCACTCCGCGGGCGTGCGTAAACGGATAGTCATGGGCGGTGAGCATGGCCTCGATGCGCTCGCGCTCGGCATCGCCGCCGCCCGCAAAGACCAGAGACCCCTTTCGTTCAAGCACATAGATGGTGTCGGCCCCAGCGCCACGCCGTCCACCAGCCTGCAGTGAGACGCCCCGCACGACACGCGCGAGCAATGCCCGGCGCATGTCCTCAGTGAGGTCAGGCAGACGCTGCATCAGCCGTGACTCGCGCAACTGCTCGTCGTAGGTATTGATGGTTTGTTCCGACAGGATGCCGTTCGGTAGGATCAGCAGGATCGGCACTTCTCGGCTGACATCCGCGCATGACCGCAGCCGGCCACGCTCGGCCAGGTTCTCCAGATACCGCGTGAGCTCGCCGGTAAACGAGGCAAGCTGATCGGGGTTGCAGCAAACCAACAGAAGCTCCGGCATGGCGTCGAGGGCGTCGGCTTCCAGAAGATTGGCGAAGATGCGGTTCCGCAGCGGGATCGAGCGCAGCCTCCCATGGTCATCGAGGTTCAGTGCGCCGACGCCCATGAGTGGCTGCGTAATCCCGTCGCCGCCGCGACCAATGAAACAGTCCGCGCCGGCATGAACGAAGAAGGCCACCCCGAGCGCCCCGGGCGGATGAACGCCGAGTTGGCCTTTGTGCAGCATCGCGCTTTCAGCCCTTTTCACCACAGAGCACAGAGCCCACGGAGATGACACGAGGGATGGTTAGTGGGGATCATTGATCATCCTTCGTATGCCATGCTTGAGCATCTTCACGTTGAAGTTGATCAACAGTCCCAGCCGGCAGCCGGACAACTTTAGATACGAGAGAAGCTGAGCCTCGTGAATCGGTTCCAGCATCTCAATCGCCTTCAGCTCAACCACCACCGATCCCTCGGCCAGCATGTCGATGCGATAGCCACAGTCCACGTTGACACCACGGTAGGTTACCGGAAGACCCTTCTGTTGCTCGACTGCCAAGCCGCGCTGCGCCAACTCGTATGCCAGGCATGCTTCGTAGGCCGACTCGAGCAATCCGGGCCCCAGTTCCCGATGTACGGCTATTGGCGCCGCAATGATCGCCTCGGTGATTTCATTGAGCCTTTGCATTCCTCTGTATTGCAAACCCGTCGTATCTTGTTTTTCTGGCGAGCTTTCATGCAGCCAGTTTCTCAACATCGATTTCACGTAGCCTCAGGGCGGTAGTCATCGCATGGTGGCCTTTTTGAGTGACACGATAGTAACGCGTGCCGGAGACTTTGCGGATCAGCCCGTGGGCCCGGAGCAGGCGCAGTTGTCGGGTGATGCGGGCCGAGGTTCGGCGACGGGTCGCCGGATCATTCTCGACCGCCAGGCCCAGGCGTTCGCGCAGGTCCTTGTTACGGAAGCCCTGAATGGCGAATTCTCCGCGCAGCACGACGTGGAACACCTCGGCGTCCTTCCGGGCAATGGGCTGAAGCCCACGGTAGGAACGTCCCCGGCGGGTGATCCGAACGCTGACCGGGTCCAGCGTTTGGCGGGTCGGTTGAGGTTCACCCACCACCGAAAGCGCCTCCAGATAGCGCTCATTCGCGGCGCGAGATACTTCGACGCGCCGGGGCATGTCGGCCACGCCTTTACGCATGGGAACCCAGCCCATGGCGCGTTGGCCTTTGCGGGTCGTCATCCGGCGGACCTTGAAGCGCCGCGGATTGTTGATGGTCGTCTCGATCCTCAGCACACTCCCTTGCTTGTCGTACATTTTGATCGAGTTCTCTTCGACCCGGTGCTTAATGCGGACCCCTTCGGGCCGGCTTCGGATGTCGCTGGTGACTTGCCCGTTGAATCGGCTGGGCTTGGTTCGCCGGCCCAGGAACCGCAGAATGTCCTGACAGCCGAACTGCTGGATGGCGTGATCCACCAGTCGGGGATAAACAGCCCGGAGGCTTTGGGCGTCTTTGAACATCACATCGGTAGCGTATTCGCCTTGTCGGACACTCCAGTAATAACCGTGCAGGTCCAAAGCGCTCTGGGGGGCAATCCAGGGATTGACCCGCCGAGCCAGAGCATTCAGAAAGTGGGGCCAGCGGCGCTGGGTCAAGCGGTCGAAGATCCGCTGGGCGCGCGGCAGGTCTTCCATGCTGGTGAAACAGTTGTCGCGTTGTTCGTACTTGATGCCGGCCCGGTCCATCTGTCGGGCCAACCACTCGCGTCCGTTGAGGCACACCTGGATGGTGAACGGCAGCCAGGTTTGCAGCCGTACATGCATCAGGCCGAACTGGCGGTCGATGAAGTAGAAGTACAAGTGCAAACACCTACGCTCGGCGGGGATCAGAACGAGCTGCCTGGCCTCGCGGTCCCGACGAATCGCGTAGGACTGGCAGGGTTCGACGCACGACAAGACGCAGATCAACCCCGCTTCGACGCCGTCCTCCGCCATGATTTGGCGAGCGATGTCCTCTTTGGAGAGGCCGGGGCACGCCAAATAACGGAAGGGGCGCCCCTGCTCGAGAGCCAGAGCTTGGGCGTGCTCCTTGAGCCGACTGGAGAGCCGTTCGGCGAATGGGCCGAAGTCTTTGTACAGGACGTGCTGACTCGACAAGAAAATGTCCATTCCGTTACGATAGCTGATGGACCGCAACGATCCCCGAAAGAGGAGCCGATCGAAGCCCGCCAGTACACCCGTGACCCGGCTCTGATGGCGCTGAACAAAACGCTCCATGACGATCCTCCGGCTGCTGTTTTTTGCCAGAACAATCATGCCAGAAATCGTCTGGAGCGTCATTTGTTTCCCTTTGGCTGCGGCCAAGCGGTGAAGCCGCGAGGCTGCTCTGAGTGCTCCGCGGTTAAATCCCGCCAGCCCCCGCCAATCCCCACCAACTGAAAACTGACAACTGAAAACTGAAAACTCCCCGCGTACCATCTTCCGTGTACGCGCGTACGGAGAGCTTACAGCCTAGGGCTTACGGCTTAAGACCGCCCGGCTACGTCCGGATAACAAAGGTGCTCCAATAAGGGGGGCGCACAAATGAGCACCTTGGCCATCTTCGCCTTCCGTCCCCGCCGGCCCCGCCTTTATCGGGCCCAACGACAACCAACGAGGCCCGGCCGCTACGCCGGGTGCATGATAGTCTTGCCGCGCGTCTTCAGCGGATGTCCGCGCCCGGGCAGGCCCGGAGCAGCGCTTGAGAATAGCCCGCCACGCCGGTGCTGGGCGAGCGGTGCGACCGAGGCGGTGTCCAAGGGCGGATCAATCCCCGCTGGTCGCCGCCGCCGGCGAACCTGTGATGCGCCCGTCCAGCATCTCGAGCACCCGGCTGGCCCGAGCGGCGACCTGTGGGTCGTGCGTGACGACCACCAGCGTCGTCCGCGCGTCGCGCTGCAATTCGTCGAGCTGATCGAGCAAGCGCGCCCCGTTCTTGGAGTCGAGCGCCCCGGTCGGTTCGTCCGCGAGCAAGATACGCGGTTCGTTGGCCAGCGCCCGTGCGATCGCCACGCGCTGCCGTTCGCCCGCCGACAGAGCGTTCGGCAGCGCGTGTTCGCGGTGCGACAACCCGACCCGCTCCAGCAGGGCTCGCGCGCGCGCTCGACGCTCGCGCGGTGCCCGCCGCGTGACAAGCATCGGAACCTGCACATTCTCCAACGCTGTCAGGTTCGGCAGCAGGTTATGCATTTGGAACACCAGCCCGATCGTCGAGCGACGGTGCCCGTCCGCTGCGTAGCCCGACAAGCGCGTCAGTGAGACGCCCGCGACGGAGAGTGAACCCGCGTCGGGCCGATCGATGGCGGCGATGAGATTGAGTAACGTGGTCTTGCCACACCCCGACGGCCCGCAGATGGCCACAAACTCGCCGCCCGCGATCTCCAGATCCAGCCCGTCCACGGCGCGAACCCGTCCGGCCTCGTAGTGCTTGACCAGCGCCCGGGCGGAGATGCCCGCTGCGTTCGCCGTCGCCTTGTCATTCATAGCGCAGCGCCTCCGCCGGAGAGATCCGTCCCGCGCGCCACGCCGGAAGCAGCGCGCCGAGCACGCTCAGTACGACCGCGACGCCCAACGCCAGCAGAAACGGCGTGGCGCTGAACACCGGCTCCATGAATTGCTCTGAAACCGGCAAGACCGTGGTTAGTTCGGCCAAGCCGGCGCCCAGCAGCCAGCCCAGCGGGCACGCGAGCAGCCCGACGCCCGCCGCTTCCAGAACGATCATGCCCATGATTCGCCGGCGGGGCCAACCGACCGCGCGCAGCACGCCGATCTCGCGCGTGCGCTGCAGCACCGTCATCCACATGGTGTTGGCGATGATGATGCTGCCAATGACGATCGCGAGGAAGGAGACGGCCCACACCATCTCTCGCGCGATCTCGAGCCCCTGATCTACCTTGTGGTATTCACTCGCGTCGCTGACCGCGACCAGGTCCGGGTGTTCGCGCTCGATCGTCTCGGCGACCGCGGCGGGCTGTGCGCCCCGCTGCAGGTGCACCTGGAACAACGACACGCGCCCCTCGCGCGCCGCCAGATGCTGCAAGCGCGGCAGACTCATGACGATCGCGCCGTTGAGAAACACGGCGTCGGTCCGGAAGACGCCCACGACTCGATAGGGCTTGTCGCGAACGTGCAGGGCATCATCCAGGTCTTTTTCGAGCGCGCCGCACGCGATCGAGCCGAGCACCAGTTCGTCGTCGGCTTGGGGGCAGCGGCCGCGGATCAGGTCGTTACGCAGCGAAGGCATATCTTCCAGACGCAACCCCAGAATCAGGCAGAACCGCTGGCCCTCGACCGGCAAGATGTGCCAGAGTGTTGCAATCGCCTCACGAACCTCGGGAATCGCCGTCAGCTTGGCACGTGTCTCCTCTTCGTCGAGGACGCTTAACAGGTCGGCCGCCACGTTGGCCTGGAAGACCATGAGCTCGGCGTCGTTGATGTGGATGGTTGCGTCGACAGCATCCCACAGCCCGCGAACGAGTGTCGAGAAGGAGACAATCGCCACCACGCCGATCGCCACGCCCAGCGCGGCCAGCGCGGTGCGCATCGGCCGGCGATACAGATTGCGGGCCGTCATTTGCAGGAACGTAAGCGGCGAGCCGGTCCTGTTCATTCGGGCATTCTAGTCCTTAGCGCACGGCGGCGAAGCGCCTGCTGAACCGTTCTTGCCGCGGCCCGCCGCGCTGTGCAGTTGCCGCATTTGCACCGCAGCCCAGAGGAACGCGAGGGCCGCGAGGCCGAGCGGCCAGATGAAGCCGCCGGTGGCTTTGTAAAGCGCCATGCCCGCGCCCTGGAACACGACCCCGCGAACGCCAACCAACGTAGCGTGGATCGCAACGTACTGTGGCACCCTCTCGGAGCTGCCGGCGAGCGCTACGGGGCCCAGCGTCCAGGCCAGCATGACGCCTCCCAGTCCGACGCCATAGACGGCGCTGGCGACGCCGACGCCCGCCGGCCCACTAGCCAGCAACAGAAGTACGGGGTACAGGGCCAGGATGCTGAACGCGATGCCGGAGGTGCGTACCGGGCCGATCCGGTCCAGCAGCCAGCCCATCGGCAAAATGACGACCAGCATCGCGATCCTGACGGTCATCTGCGTGGACTGGGCGTAGTCTCCGTACGACATGCCCAGCTTGTCCGTCGCGAGCACCGGCAGCAGCGCGTCGCAGAACATGAACGCCGCGCCGTAGGTCATGTAGGCGAGCTCGTAGCGCAGGAAGGTACGGTCGGCTCGCAGGACGTTGCCCATGTGCAGCACCGGTCGCAGCAGTGCCGTCCAGGAACGCGCGGATTCCGTGGCCACCTCGTGCTCCGCCTGTGTCAGCCGCACCAGCCACCTGAGGATCGCCACACCGATCAATTGGACAGCCGCGGCGGACGGGAAGTAGATGCGAAACGCGTTCGGATCGCGTTCCAGCCACGCGCCGACGAAGTAGATCGCGGCAATGCTGCCGCCCAGGGTGGTCGCGTGCAGTAGGCCGAACGCCCGGCCGCGGACGGCGTTGGAGTAAAAGTGCTTGAGGAGTCTCCCGTTGGCAGGCGCCCAACTGGCGAAACCGGCCGCCGCCACCAGGTGGCAGGCCAGCAACTGCCAATAGTTCTGCGCAAATCCGACGCAGCCAAGCGGCACGGCCCCCACGAGCCAGAAGACGAGCAAGTACGTTCGCAGTGTGACGCGGCGTAGCAGCTCGGCCCAGAAGATCGATGACATCATGAACGTCGGGATGGCTGCGGTGACCAGCGTCGTTTGCCAGTCTTTCCAGTGCGCGTCTTCCGCGCCGAAGCGGAGGCGCACGAGCAGCGGCATGAGCCAGAACACGTTTGCGAACAGGGCGGAGTAGACGACGGTGAACACGATGTGCCCTGCCAGGACCGTGCCGAGGCGTTCCGATCGTCGCGGCACATCGGTCGCTATGACGGTTCGATTGTCGTCGCGTGTAGCTGCCATCCATCCACGCCACGCGCGTCTGCCGTTTGAGACGGGACCGCGTCGCCGAGGTCATACTACCGCAGAGCCCGGGGCGTCAGAAGCGGCGGCGCGGTACACTGGCGCGCGTGAGTGCGCAACTGGATGGGAGGTGTTCCGATGCCCGCGCCTGGGATGATGCTCGGTCTCGTGGTTCTGACGGCCGTTGTTCTGATGCCTGCTCATGCGTGTGGGGGAGACCGGATCACGGGGCGGGCGTTCGCCACCCGCTCCGAGGTGATCGCCCGGCACGGCATGGCGGCCACCAGCCAGCCGCTGGCCACGCAGATCGCGCTCGACATTCTCAAGCGGGGCGGGAACGCGGTTGATGCTGCTATCGCTGCCAATGCTGCCCTCGGCCTGATGGAACCGACGAGCTGCGGCATCGGTGGCGACCTGTTCGCCATCGTCTGGGACGCGAAGACACAGCGGCTGTACGGGCTGAACGCCAGCGGCCGCTCTCCCTTCGACCTCACGCGCGAGTGGCTGATCGAGCAAGGCCACGCGCACATGCCGAATTTCGGACCGTTGCCGATTACCGTCCCGGGCTGTGTAGACGGCTGGTTTGAGCTGCACGCCCGTTTCGGTAAGCTGCCGATGAAAGACGTTCTCGCGCCGGCGATTGCGTATGCCCGCGAGGGGTTTCCGGTCTCCGAGCTGATCGCGCACTACTGGTCGCTCGGCGGCGAGCGGATGAAGGACTACCCGGGCTTTGCGGAGACGTTCTTGCCTGGCGGCCACCCGCCGAACAAGGGAGAGATCTTCCGTAACCTGGCGCTGGCCGACACGCTCGAGCGCATTGCCGTCGGCGGCCGAGACGTATTCTACAAAGGCGCGTTGGCCGACGTGATGGACGCGTTTTGTCGGCGCGTCGGCTGCTTCCTGCGCAAACGCGACTTCGCGGAACACACTTCGACCTGGGTCGAGCCGGTCTCGACTACCTACCGCGACTACGACGTGTGGGAGCTGCCGCCGAATGGGCAGGGCATCGCCGCCCTGCAAATGCTCAACATCCTCGAGGCGTACGACCTCCGCTCGATGGGCCACAACAGTGCTGCTTACCTGCACCACCTGATCGAGGCCAAGAAGATCGCGTACGAAGACCGCGCCCGCTACTACGCCGCCCCGGACTTCGTCAGCGTCCCCATCGACAAGCTCATATCGAAAGAATATGCCGCCGAACGGCGAAAGCTGCTCGCCCCGCAACGCGCTGCACGACGTCTGCCGGCCGGGGAGGTTACCGTGACACGTGTTGACGCCAAGCTCCGCGAGGGCGACACGATCTATCTGACCGTGGCCGACAAGGACCGCAACATGGTCTCGCTGATCCAGAGCAACTACATGGGCTTCGGCTCGGGGCTCTGTCCGGACGGGCTGGGCTTTTGCTTCCAGGATCGTGGAGCGCTGTTCGCGCTGGAAGAGGGTCACCCCAATGTCTACCAGCCGCACAAGCGGCCCTTTCACACGATCATCCCCGCGTTCGTGACTAAAGACGGCAAACCGGTCTTGAGCTTCGGTGTGATGGGCGGCGATATGCAGCCACAAGGCCACGTGCAGGTCCTGTGCAACATCATCGATTTCGGCCTGAACCTGCAGGAGGCCGGCGACGCCGCCCGCTTCCACCACACCGGCTCGTCCAGCCCGACCGGCTCCAAAATGACCGACGGCGGCACCGTCGCGCTCGAATCCGGAATCGGCCTGGAGGTCCGCCGCGAACTTGAGAAGATGGGCCACAACATCGTGCACCGCGTCGGCCCGTTCGGCGGCTACCAGGCGATCGGCTACGACGCCGAGAACGATGTCTACATCGGCGCCTCCGAGTCGCGCAAGGACGGCCAGGCGGCGGGCTACTGAGTGATTGAGCCGCGGGTATCAGCCTGCGCGGCTCCGTGGATGCAGGAACCTACAGCTGACGTCGTTCGCCGCGATCCGTACCGTCTACTCATCGACATCCCGCGAATCGCGCGACTCGAGCGGTTCTCCGCACTGGGCGCAGTACTTGGCCTCGAGCTTCTGAAAGGCGCAGCGCGGTTGCTCCCTGCATTTCTGGCAGGAACTCTTCCAGACCGCTCGGGTGCGCGCGTCCAGGCACCCGACGTTGCTCAGTGCGATCCCTGTGACAACGACGACGCCGATCAGCTTCTTGGTTGTTCTCCAGAGCATCCGTCAACCTCCTCGTCCAGTGTACTTGCTACGCCGGCTCAACGAATAGCAGTGCCACGCCCGCGACTGCGATCACCGCTCCGACGGCTGCCCGGGGGCTGACGCGTTCCTTGTGGATCAGTACCGTGAACGGCAGGATGAATACCGGCGTTAAGGAGCAAAGCGTCTGCGCTACGCCCAGTGCGGCGCGGTCCGCAGCGACCAAGGACATCCACACGCCGAGAAAAGGCCCGGCCACGGCGCCGAACGCGGTGAATGCCAGTCCGGCCCCGACCGATCCGCGGTGTGTGGGTTGAATGCCCGCCGCCCGGCGTTTTTGCTCGCGCAGTCGGTGCAGCCCAAGAATCGGCAGCATTCCCACAGCGGCGAAGACCATTCGCACGAGTGTGGCGGTCTGCGGCGTTAAGTGCTGGGCGTCCGGTAGCCAGCCGTGCCCCATGCCCTGCTTGCTCAGCAGCAGCCCACCGGCCTGGCATGCGGCCGCCACGAATGCCAGAAAGACGCCGCGCGCGCGCTGGGAGCCGTAGACCACGGTTTCGGCCCGGGGGCGCTCCAGCACGACCCAACCGACGCCGCCAATCGTCAGCGCGATGCCCAGCCACGCCACTCCCTGCAGTGTCTCGCCGAGAGCCAGCCAACCGAAGAGTGCCGCGAACAGCGGCGCGGTGGTCATGATCAGCATCGCTAGTCGCGGCCCGATGTGGACGAACGCGGTGAACAGCGCTTGATCACCGATGGCGAGCCCCACGACACCCGACAGCGCCAGGAAAGCTACTTGGCGCGGCAGGACATCCGGCATCCACGCACCGGCCAGCAGCCGGTGCGTCAGGCCGAGCAGAACGATCGCCAACGCGATGCGGGCGGCGTTCACGGCGGTCGGGCCGATGCGCCTTCCCGCCGCGGTGAACAGCAGCGAGGTGGCCGTCCACAGTGCCGAGGTTGCGACGCCCGCCGCCGGGCCGACGTATATATCCGGCGCTCCTAGCATGGCCCGGTATGTTAGGCGCGTCGGCGACAGGTTCCGAGGGCCCCAAGCGCGATTCCCGCACACCACGCGATAGTGTGGGCAGCGCTCGCGCACCGCGTCGCACGGCGGGCGGTGCTAGCGAAGCACCCTTCTCAGAGCCCGCCTTGCTGTCCGCGCGTCGTCGGAGTTCGCGAAGCGCAGATAGGTCACCGAGCGCCCGCCGATGACTGCGGCCGACAGGCCGCGCAGATTGAGCCCTTCGTCCGCCAAGGCGCGCGTGATCCGCTCACCCAGCCCGGGTTGGTCCGGACCTTCCACACGGAGCGTGTGCATGCTGGAAGCCTTTGACAGGCGCACCTCCTCGGCGGCGCGGATCTGGGCGGCTCCCTTCAACGGCACCATGAATACGACCGCTTTCCCGCGCTTGGCCGGGCGGGCGATTACGAACTCGAGGTTCGCCCCGGCTTTCGAAAGCACCTCGAGCTTTCTCATGAGTGCCCGCGGCCGGTCCGGAAGATCACCCACCCACACATCGACCTTGCTGATTTCGAACGCCATCGTGCGCTTCCTCCGCGACGTGAATAGTTCCACCCACCAGCCGCCACTGGCGGAGAGTACCCCTCGCCCAGGTGGTCGGCAAGCTTCTCTCACTGTTCTTGGCCGATCCGCTCGACCTCCATGCCCTTCGGCCGCCGCTCGCTGCGTGGCGCCGGCCGCATGCTGATGTTCTTCAGCCCCGTCTGTCGTGATGGCTTCGCTCTGAGAGCTGGCCTATACTCCTTGGATATCCGCGATTACAATGGCTTGCATCCAAGAAGGTTTGTACCAGGGCTGTTGCACACGCCGGCAGGATAGCATAGCCTGTTGCCGACACCGTAACCAACAGGGAGATCAAACATGGCCAAGATCCGCAAGTTCAAGTGTTCGAAGTGCAGCAGGAGATTCTCAATGCCGGCTCATCTTGGGCGGCACATGAATACTATCCACGCCTCCAAGAGGAGAAAGCTCGTGGGCAAGAAGGCAACCAAGCGCGCCCGAAAACGCGTGGTCCGCCCGGCGGTGCGAGCCAGGGCGGCCGGCCGACCCGCCGCTAGGGCGACCGGCGCGCTCCGGGAAATTCGCGCTTATCGCCAAACGCTGGTTGCACGACGCGCCGAACTCGACTCGCGCGTCAACGCGATCGACCGGGCGCTCACCGCACTGGGAGCCGTCTCCCGACCGGCGGCCGGATGGGCCGCACGAGCTCCTCGCCGCGCCGGCTCACGGAAAGGGTCGCTCAAGCACTTCATCGAAAGGGTACTGTCGACCGGCAAAGGCCCGCGGGCGGTCAAGGACACCACTGCCGCGGTGCTGAGAGCCGGGTTCAAGACGAAGAACAAGACACTGGCCAAGAGCGTTGGCATCGCCTTGAGCCAGATGCCGAATGTTGTCAAGGTTTCGCGAGGGCTGTTCCGCTTGCGCTAGCGCGGCGGAGTGCGTCCTCCCGGGGGCTGCCTGCGGAATCCTGCGGTCGGCTGCCAGCGGCCCTTGCCTTCCGAATGTGACAGCCCATTCGATCGGCTAGTCGTGTGACGGCGAGTCGTACGCCCGGCTCACGCCAGTGAGGCAACACTACTCTCGACGGTCTACTTTGCACTCGCAAGCCGGGCACTTCCGGGCCGGGCCTCGCCGGCTGCCAACTCCGCGGCCGAACGTGAGTGGCAAGCTCTATGCGCCGGCGGCTGTGAGGTCTGCGCGCCCAGAAACAGCTCGAGCCGACCAAATCCAGTTCCCCAACAGGTTGTCTAGGATTATCGGATCATTCGAATTGTCCCTGCTGGGCGAACCGTGCTGCGGAATCGGTCGATAGCAGATCAGTGACTCGAGTTCCGACCCAAGCGATAACTCCGCCAACGGCGCCCGTACCGCCCGATCCCGCGGGCACGCAATCGCAGACGCCGGCCGGCCCCTTTTCTCCTGAGATCCTGCATGAATTGGAGTTGGCCCGACAACGTGGCAGGAAGATCCGCCGTGCGGTCGGCGTGGCTCTGTTCACCGGCTGGACGGTCAGTATTTTCGCCGCGGTCACACTGCTGTTTGGAATCTTCAGCATCACCGCGCTGTTGCTCGGGAGCGCGCTGGCCGTCGTGGGCTACAACGAGTTCTCCGGGGCAAAGATGTTGCGCCGGCTCGATCTTCGGGCGCCGCGCCGGCTTGGGCTCAATCAGATCGGCTTCTGCGGCGTGCTGATCGTCTACAGTCTTTGGAGCATCTATAGCGGACTGACCGGGCCCAGTCCGTACGCAGCGGCCCTACCTTCCGGAGGCCAAATGGCGGGAATGCTTGGGTCGATCGAGCAACTGCAGACAATTGTCACCCTCGCGGTCTACGGCTCGCTGATCTTCTTCAGCATCATCTTCCAGGGCGGGACGGCCTGGTACTACTTCACCCGCAGCCGGTACATCCGGGCCTACATTAATGAGACGCCGCCGTGGATCATCGACCTGCAGCGGACCACCTCCCTGCTATAGTGCCTGGTGACCGACAATCCTCATGGAACCTCTGTTCAGTGTGGTCCGACCGGCCGCATAAGCGCGAGCGTCGAACTCGGAGCGCCTAACAGAACCAGGGTGCTACGGACACCCTTGCGGTCGAAGGCGTTGGCACCCTAGACAGGCGCGAGCGCGCTGCCATTGTCTCCTGTGGGACGTCTTCTTCCTGCTCCATTCGCGGCCGCTACCTACAACCCGGCGATCACTACTCTAGTAGGCACTAATAGTTTTAGAGACGGCGCTTGTAACCGCGCGCCCTGCCGGAGGCCGGTTTGGGGGACCGGCTGACCAGCGGCGCCCCGGGCCCGTCGCCACCGACCGGCCGACCGCTTGACGGCTGGGTTGCTGGACGGTAGGAGTGAGGTCCTAGTGCTGTCGCTGGCCCACTTGGGCACGATGCAGTCTCGGGTCCACGATGAGCGATAAGCCGTCTCCAAGCGAGCCTCCTGACTGCGCCGTCGAAAAGCCCAATGCTGTCGCGCGCACAGGGAACGTGGAACTGCTGTCACGGCGGAATCTTGACTGATGGAACGTGGCCTGCGGCGAGTGTGGGTCGGTGTTGGCGAATAAGCACTGGGCTTCGAGCGACCAGGTGTATATCGAGCTGGCCGAAGCTGGAGGCGCTCCCGGATCGCGATGCCGTAGTCATCGCTGGTGGTTTCGGCGTGAATCTGGAGATCTGGCTCGCCAAGCGCGACGCAAATCCCGGACTTCTTCGCAGGGCGTGCTGTGATAACTGGTGCGCAGCGGATAATGGGATCGTCACAGGCGGATGGGGGATGAGCGCAGCCCGAACGCATGAGATCCTGCAAGGCCGGCCCGGCACACGTGCCTGTCTCCTGGGGAACCTGGCTATCGTGCGCGGCGCATTGGAAGCCGGGGTTCAGTTCTTCTCGTGCTACCCGGGGACTCCCTCCTCCGAGATCGGCGATACGTTCGCCCGGATTGCGAAGGACGCCGACGTCCTGTTTGAGTACTCGGTTAATGAAAAGATAGCCGTCGAGGTGGCTTTTGCAGCTAGTCTGGCGGGCGCGCGGGCCATGTGCGGCATGAAACACCTGGGCCTGAGCTATGCCAGCGACCCGATCTCCAGTATGCCCTATGTCGGCGTGGAAGGCGGAATGGTTGTCGTCTCCGCCGCAGACCCCTCCGCCATAACCAGCCCCAACGAACAGGACCAGCGGCACTTCAGCCGCTTTCTGTATTTCCCGGTTTTCGACCCGGCAACGCCCGAAGACGCCCGGAAAATGACGCGCTACGCCTTCGAGTTTTCGGAGACGACCCGTTTGCCGGTGATCATGCGCCCGACCACCCGCGTGTGTCACAGTAGCGGCATGGTTGAGTTCGGGCCGCTGCCTACCGGTAGGAACGAAATCGGCTTCACCAAGGACCCGCCGCGCTACGTGCCGATCCCGGGCAACGCCCGGCGTATGCGCACGGAGTTGTCCGCTCGCTTTCGCCACGCCGAGCAGTTGCTGCAAGCGTCGGGCTTTTTCCCGCGCAGCGGCACCGGCCGCCGCGGCATCATTGCCAGCGGCGTCGCGTATGCCTACACGGTTCAAGTCATCGAGGACTTAGGCGTTCAGAGGGAAGTGACACTGCAACAAATCGGGGCCTATCCAATCCCCGAGAAGCTGCTGCGCGGCTTCCTGGAATCGGTTGATTCGGTGCTGGTGGTGGAAGAGCTCACGCCGTTTGTTGAGGACCGGGTGACCCTGTGCGCCTTTCGAAACGGCCGTCAAATCCCTGTTCTCGGCAAACACAGCGGGCATTTCCCAGTGGAGTTTGAATACTCCCCCGACCTTGTCGAGGATGCCGTTCGAGACTACCTGAACCTCGAGAAACGGGAGCCGGTCCCGCTGGCTGTCCCCGACCTGCCGCCGCGACCCCCCGTGCTTTGTCCTGGCTGCCCGCACCGGGCGAGCTTCTACATGGTCAACAAAGTCTTCGGCAAACAGGCTGTGTATTGTAATGACATCGGCTGCTACACGCTCGGATATGGGCAGCCATTGCACGCCTGTGATCTACTGCTTTGTATGGGCTCCTCGATTACGGCGGCTTCCGGCATCGCGCGTGTGACCGGCCGCCGCACCGTGGCTTACATTGGCGATTCAACGTTCTTCCACAGCGGCCTTCCCGCGCTCGCCAACGCCGTTCAGGCCGAAGACAACGTAACCGTTGTCATTCTGGACAATTACATAACCGCCATGACCGGGTTTCAGCCCAGTCTGACAACGAAAGGAGGACCTGCGGACGAAAGGCAGCAACCGGCATTACAGGCATTCACCGGCGCCGCCAATGGCGATGCAATTGAGCGGGCAGCACGCGGGCTCGGTGTGCGCGAGGTCTATTCCGTCGATCCATTTGATGAGGAAGCGACGCTCGCTGCCCTCAAGGAGGCGAAGAGCGGCGCCGGCGTGAACGTCGTGGTATGCCATTCGCCGTGCGCTGTGAACGAGCGCCGTCGGACCGGAGGAGCGAAAGGCACGCCGTTGGCGATCAACCAAGCCCTGTGCAACGGCTGCTCATTGTGCGTCCGCGTGCTGGGCTGTCCCGCCATTCTCGTGGCGGAAGGGGAATACACGATTGACCAGGACCTCTGCAATGGATGCGAACTCTGCGCCCGCGTTTGCCAGCATGATGCCATCCACGCAGTGGTCCCAGCGAGCACATGAATGCATTCTGTTGACGACCAACATAAGCGCTCCGGCTGGCGGATACTCATTGCGGGCACCGGTGGCCAAGGGGTGCTCACGGCCGCGCGCCTGCTCTGTGATTGCTTCGTCGAGCGCGGGCATCACTTGGTCAGCGGCCAGTTGCACGGCATGGCCCAGCGCGGCGGGGCTGTTCAGGCGTCCGTCATCATCGACGGCGGCATCAGCCCGGTGATCCCAAGGGGGCGGGCCGATTTCGTCGTGGGGCTCGAACCCCTCGAAACCGCGCGCGCCCTTCTGTTCATGTCATCCGCTACGGCAGTGTACATGAATACCAGCCCCGTTATCCCGTTCATCCTGGCGCAGCGATCGGTGTTGAAGGAAGATGACGCGGAATACCCCAATGTGCAACAGCTCATTGAGAGCGTGCGTGCCGTTGCGCCCGACACACTGGCCTTCAATGCCACGCGGTGCGCGCTGCAAGCCGGGTCCGGCAAGGCGCTGAACATGGTCATGCTTGGCTGCCTGCTCGGCTCCGGCTCCTTACCCTGCACGGCAGGCGAGTTCTGGGGAGCCGTCTCGAAACGAATGCCGGCGGCATTGAGAGAAGCCAACGCCGGGGCGTTCTGGAAAGGCGCCGAGTTCGTCACGGAACTGGCGGACTTCGGGGCGACGCCATGAAGTTGAAGATCGGCATTGACGTGGGCGGGACGTTCACCGATTTTCTGGTCACTCGGCCGGATGACGAGCCGCGAGTCTATAAGGTCTTGTCAACGCCGGCCGATCCCTCCGTCGGCCTTGTCAACGGCCTGCAGGAGATCGCCGCGAGCATGGGGTTGTCGCTGAATTCGCTGGCACAGTTGGTAGAGACGATCGTGCACGGTACCACCGTCACCACCAATGCGGTTCTTACGGGTAGCGGCGCGAAAACCGGCCTGTTGACTACTGAGGGTGTCCGCGACGCGCTTGAGATGCGGCGCGGCATCCGCGAAGAACAGTACAACAACCGCTACACGAACGTCCAGCCACTTGTGCCGCGCCATCTCCGTATGCCCGTGCGGGGCCGCTTGAACTATTGCGGCGAGGAGTTGCGGCCGCTGAGTACCGACGATGCGCGAGAGGCGATCCGGCGCTTGAAGAGCGAGCAGGTTGAGGCGGTGGCGATCTGCTTCATGAATTCCTTTGCCAACCCCGAGCACGAGCGATGGGTGGCGCAACTGGTCCGCAGGGAAATGCCCGGTGCCTATCTGAGCGTGTCCGCCGAGTTGTTGCCGTCCATCCGCTTTTACGACCGCGTCAGCACAACCGTTTTGAACTCGTATGTCGGCCCAAAGCTCAGCGCGTACCTCGGGCAGTTACAGTCCCGTCTGCGCGAGATCGGCTTCGGTGGCGTCCTGCTTGTCATGCAATCCAACGGCGGCGTGATGAGCCCGGAGTTCGCGCAACGAAGTCCGGCCCGCACCTTGCTGTCCGGTCCGGCCGCCGGTCCGGAGGCGGGCCTGGGCTACGTTCGCCTGCATGGTCATGAGAGCTGCATCACCGTCGATATGGGCGGCACCAGCTTCGACGCGGCGCTTGTGCAGGATGGAACTCCAAACGTCGTGACCGAGGGGGAGATCAACCGCTATCGCATCGCGCTGCCGATGCTGGACATTGTCACTATCGGCGCTGGCGGCGGGAGTATCGGCTGGATCGATGAAGGGGGATTGCTGCGCATGGGGCCGCAGAGCGCCGGGGCCGATCCCGGTCCGGCCTGCTACGCAAAGGGCGCCACGCTGCCAACCTGTACCGACGCGGACCTGGTTCTCGGCTATCTTGATCCCGATTTCTTTGCCGGAGGCAAGATCAAACTGGACCGGCAGGCGGCCTCCAAGGCCATTGAAGGCGGGATCGCCAGACCGTTGGGTCTATCCCTCGAAGAAGCCGCCGCCGGCATGTACCGCGTCATCAACACCAACATGGCTCAGGGCGTGCGGGAGATCTCCATCAAGCGCGGCTTCGACCCGAGAGAGTTTCCCCTGGTAGCGGCGGGCGGTGCCGGGCCGCTCCACGCCTGCATGATCTGCCAGGAACTGGAAATACCCCTCTTCATCGTGCCACGCGAATCCTCCATCTTTTGTGCTGCCGGCATGCTGATGAGTGATCTACGGCACGACTTCGTGTCCTCCTTCGTCTCGGTGTTCGACGGGATCGATTGGGAGAAACTGTATACTCTCGTCACCGGCATGATCCAGGAGGGTGCGGATCTGCTGGCACGGGAAAACATCCCGGACCATCGGCGGCGGTTCTCGCTCAGTCTGGATTGCAGATATGTAAAGCAGTACCACGAGGTGTCTTTTCCAGTGGCGATCAAAGCGGTCCGCCAGCCCGATGCCAATGCGATCGCGGCAACCTTCCACGTCGAGCACAAGCGCATGTATGGCTACTCGCTCGAAGACGATGGCGCCCCCATCGAGTTGATCAACGTGCGCCTGCGCGCCGCCGGCCTCACGGAAAAGCCGGCCTACGCGGAAGAGCCCGATGCCGGACGCGATGCGAGTCCTGCCCTGAAGGGAGAACGGCGTGCCTACATCCCCGAAGAACGCGCCGCGCGGTTCGTGTCTGTCTACGATGGCCACAAAACACGCCACGGAAACCAGATTTGCGGTCCGGCCCTGATTGAACAGGTCAACACCACTCTTCTGCTGACCGCCTCATACGACTGCATCTGCGACAAGTATGGGAGCTTTGTGGCGTACCAGAAGGGGCAAGAAAGCCGGCTCTCAGCGGCCTTGCGGGAGATGCTGCCGTGAGCGACGTCGATCCTATTCTGCTTTCAGTTTTTGCGCGAGCCTTCAAGTCGCTCACTGATGAAATGAGCATCTCGCTGCAGAAAACCACGCGCTCGCCCATCCTCTGCGAAGCGAAGGACTTCGTCACCGGCATCTACGACGCCCGCGGGAACATGCTCGAACAGACCGAGAACCTGCCTATCCTGTCCTTCTCGCTGGGTCCGGTCTGCAAGTACATCATCGATTACTTCGGCGACGATATCCATAATGGAGACGTCATCTTCCACAACGACGTTTTCAGCATGGGCAATCAGAACAACGATCTCGCTGTCTACAAGCCCGTTTTCTTTGAAGATAGGCTGGTCGCCTGGTCCGCGTGCAAGGGCCACCAGGCCGACATCGGCGGGGCCGTGGCCGGCGGCTACAACCCCAACGCGACCGAAGTGTGGCAGGAAGCGCTGCGCATCCCGCCGGTCAAGGTTTATGAGAACGGCAAGCTGCGCAGGGACGTCTGGGACCTGATCTTTGCCAACATCCGGTTCGACATCGTGCAGCAGGACATGCGCGCCCAGATCGGCTCCTGCATCGTTGGTGAACGCCGCATGCTGCAGTTGCTGGAAAAGTACGGTCGCGAGTGCTTTGAGGCCCACCAGGAGGCGCTCTTCGCATCGACGCGCAGAATGATGGAGGCCGAGATCGCCGCGATTCCGAACGGTGAGTACCGCGGCGAAGCGAGCATTTATTACGACGGAAAGAACCAGGGCAGACAATACAAGATCCGCGTCAAGATTACCGTGGAGGATAAGCACATCACGTTCGATTACTCGGATACCGATCCACAGTCCGACGCGTTCGTGAACGGCACCTATACCTCCAGCGCCTCGGCCGCCGTCTTGACTTTCCTTCAGATGGTCAACCCCGACATTCCACATAATCAGGGCATGGTGGAACCCATTGACATCATCATCCCAGAAGGGACGATTCTCAACGCGGCATTTCCGGCCGCGACGACGTACGGTAATCATCTCTGCCCGCCCAACGCCGATGCAATCACGCGCGCTTTGGCGCCGGTCGTTCCGGAGCGCGTTAGCGCCGGATGGGACCATCTGCTCTGCTCTCTTACGACCGGCCGCGACCCGCGCAAGAACGACAAATACGTAGATATCTGTTTCATGGGCCTGAAGGGCGGCTCCGGGGCGGTACGCGGGGTGGATGGCTATGATCACATCGGCATGATCGATGCCTCCGGCGGTCTGCTGGACCAGGACTACGAGATGTTCGAGCAGCAGACACCGCATGTGCTGATTCGGCACGAATATCTGTGCGACTCGGCCGGTCCGGGAAGATGGCGCGGCGGTCTGGGTGTGGAGACCATATTTGAGATCGGCGCGGACAACACACAACTAGTCATCTTCGGCGATGGTGACGTGGAACCGGCCTTCGGTCTGCACGGCGGCGGTGAGGGCAGCCTGAACTCTATTAAGCTGCGTTATCCGGATGGCAGCGAGCGGGTTCCCCTCAGCCTGGACCTGATACTCGGCGTGCCGAAGGGCACGGTTTACCACCAGTTGGCCGGCGGCGGTGGGGGGTATGGTAATCCCAAGGAGCGCCCCGCGGAATTGGTGGCCAAAGAGGTGCGAAACGGCGTTGTCTCCATGCAAGTTGCCCGGGACGTTTATGGTGTCGTGCTGGACGAAGAGACCTGTGAAATAGACCAAGGCGCAACGTCGCTCCTGAGGGGAACCATGGGTTCCCGGAGTAGATGAGGATATGAACTTCGAATTGTCGCAGGAGCAGCGACTCCTCCGCGAGACGCTCGCGCGGTTCTGCGAAGAGCGCATCAGACCGCGCGCGGCCGCCATCGATGAGGCCGGAGAATTCCCGCATGAGCTGTTCATGGAGCTGGCCGATCTCGGCTTCTTCGGCTTGCGCTATCCGGAAGCTCTGGGCGGCACCAACGTGGACCTGGTGACCTATTGCCTGGCGATTAGCGAAATCGCGCGCGGGTCGCTCTCGCTGGCCGCGGCGGCCGCCATGCAATCGCTGATGGGCACCCATTTCCTGCATGTTTATGGCAATCAGGACATCCACGAGCGGTTGCTCAAGCCCGCCATCCACGGCAAGAAGATCGGGGCGATTTGCATCACCGAGCCGGATGCCGGGAGTGATCTCTCCGCCATTGCGACGTCGGCCGGGAGGGTGGCGGGCGGTTATCGATTGAACGGGCAGAAGACGTGGATCACGTCGGCGCCGGTGGCGGACTTCTTCACGGTTTTTGCCCGCACCGGAGAGGATGGCCGGCTGAGCATCTTTCTCGTCGAGAAGGACTTTCCCGGGCTGAACATCGGCCGGGCGATTGAGAAAATGGGTATTCGGGCATCACTGACCTCGGAGGTGTTCTTCGAGGACTGTCTTGTTCCCGAGGACCATCGGTTGGGCGAAGAAGGGCAAGGCGAAAGCGGCCTACGCGAGATCCTGGCCGAAACGCGCATCATGACCGGTGCTCTGGCGATCGGGGTTGCCCGGGCGGCGCTGGACGACGCCCTAACGTACGCCGCCGAAAGGCGCCAATTCGGCCGGCCCATCAACCGCTTCCAGGCGATCCAGATCAAGCTGGCCGAAATGGGCACAGATCTCGAAGCGGCTACCCATCTGGTTCACTACGCGGCGTGGCTCAAAGACAACAATGCGCCCTTCCAGCGTGAAGCGGCAATGGCCAAGCTTTTCGCCACGGAACGTGCAACCGATATCTGCGACAAGGCCACCCGCATTCTCGGATCATACGGTTATGCCATGGAGTTCGCGGCCCAACGCTACTTTCGCGACATCCGCTTCACACTCTACGGCGGCGGCACGAGCGAGATTCTGAAGTCGATTATCGCCAGGGAGATGGCAACGTGAGCTGCGTGTGGAGATCCCGCGCGGCGTCGTTAGTGATGGCTTTACGAATGGAACCCGACTGATGGCCGGCGGCAAGAAGATCCGCGTCCTACTGGCCAAGCCCGGCCTCGATGGGCACGATGTCGGCGCGAAGATCGTCGTGCGCGCCCTCATGGAGGCCGGTTTTGATGTAATCTATACGGGCTTGCGGAAAACACCCGAGCAGATCGTGCGCAGCGCGTGTGACGAAGACGTCGATGTGCTCGGACTGTCGATCCTTTCCGGCTCCCACCTTCCCATTTGCCGGCGACTCAACGGCCTGCTCCAGGAGCACGGCCTGACTGACATCCTATGGCTTGTCGGTGGAAACATTCCGCAGCAAGACTGCGGAGAACTGAAGGCACTCGGGGTTGACGCGGTCTTTGCGGTGGGCACACCCACTCACGCCATCGTCGATTTCATTGGTGAGAGATTGTCATGAATCGCCGACCCAACACAGACCCCAAGCCCGTCTTCAATGAGTCCGGTCTGGAGGTCAAGCCTGTCTACACGCCCACTGACGTCGAGCAGAGCGGCGGCTGGGACGCCATCGGGAGCCCGGGCGCGTTTCCGTTCACCCGCGGGATTCACAAGCACATGTACCGCAAACGGCCGTGGACCATGCGGCAGTACGCGGGTTTTGGCACACCGGAAGAGACCAACCGGCGTTTTTGCTACCTGATAGCCAACGGTCAGACCGGCTTGAATGTCGCCTTTGATTTGCCGACCCAGGTCGGCCTGGATTCCGATGATCCCCAGGCGCAGGGCGAGGTCGGCCGGGTCGGCATGGCCGTGGATACGTTGAAGGATTTTGAAATCGCGTTCGAGGGGATCGATCTCGACAAGATCACGGTTTCGCTGACGATCAACGGGGCGGCCGCGATACTGATCGGCATGTATTTTGCCATGGCGGAGATGCGCGGTTATGACGTCTCCGAGCTGCGCGGCACGGCACAGAACGACATCTTGAAGGAATTCATTGGCCGGGGTACGTGGATCTTCCCGGTCGAGCCTTCGATAAAGCTCGTCGGCGACACAATTCTGTATTGTGCCGAACACGCACCGTTGTACAGTCCCGTGAGTGTCTGTGGCTACCACATTCGCGAGTCCGGCGCGAACCCTTTGCAGGAAATGGCCTACGCCTTTTGCATCGCGAAGGCTTACATCGATCACGTGCTCGCGCGCGGCTTGGGGATTGATGAATTCGCGTCGCGCCTTTCGTTCAACTTCGATATCCATGGAAACCTCTTTGAGCAAGTGGCCAAGTTCCGGGCGGGCCGCCGGCTCTGGGCCAGAATCGTCAAAGAGCAGTACCATGCCCAGAACCCACGCTCAATGTGGCTGCGGATGATCGCCGGCGGCGGGGGTGGCGGCTTAACCAGGGAACAGCCCGAGAACAACATCGTGCGCGGCGCCTACTACGCCCTGATCAGCGCCTTGTCCGGAACCCAGACGATGGCCTTGTGCAGCTATGACGAGGCCTACACTATTCCCTCCGAGAAAGCGGCCCGGATATCGCTGCGTACCATGCAGATCCTGATCGAGGAAATGGGGCTTTGTGATACGGTGGACCCGCTGGCGGGCTCCTACTACGTGGAAACACTGACGAACCAGATGGAGGAGAGAATCCGCGCCACTATGGCTGAGGTTGACGCAGAGGGTGGCATTGTGCGCGCGATCGCCGAAGGCCGTATTCAGAGCGCGGTCTCGAGGCAGGCCTTTGAGAAGCTGAGAAGGCTGGAGCGGGGTGAAATCCGCAAGGTCGGTGTAAACTGCTATCGGACAGAGCAAGATCAGCCGCAGGTTGAATTCCATCGATTTAATGAAGAAGTCTGCGCGGACCAGATCAAGCGATTGGACCGGATTCGAGCCGAACGGGACAACACGCGGGTGGAGTCCGCCCTACACACCGTCCTGGCCGACGCCAAGGCCGGCCGTAATGTCATGCCCAGTATCATCGATGCGGTGAAAGCCTACGCCACGGTCGGTGAACTGACCAGTTGTCTTGTAGAAGTATATGGAAGATATGACGAGCCGGTACGCTTCTAGTGCCTGATGCTGTTGACTTGAGGGTGTGTTTCATTCCTTTTGAAAGACTGGCAATGGCGGCGATTAAGACATACTCGGCACCGCGAACGCTGCAAGAGGCCACGCGAATCGCGGCAACAGGAGACGCCGCCGTGCTTGCCGGCGGCACGGATCTCCTTCCACGCTGGACGGAGGGGTTGGTGCAAAGACCCCAGACCGTGGTAGACCTCAAGCGCGTCGCAGGTCTAAAAGGCGTATCGCATGTGAAGGGCGAGGTGCGCGTCGGCGCCTGCACGTTGCTGAGCGAGATCGCGTCCGACGGGGTTATCCGTGCCACAGCGCCGGTGCTGGCCGAGGCGGCGGACCGGATCGCCTGCCCGCAGATTCGCAACCGTGCCACCATCGGTGGAAACCTATGCAATGCCTCACCGGCCGCGGACACGGCCGTCCCGCTGATCCTGCTGGATGCGGTGCTCGACCTGGCCGCCGCCGGCCCGGCCGGGATCACGCTACGAGAGGTGCCGATCTCCGAGTTCTTTCGCGGGCCGGGCTCTACAGTTCTCGCAGCGGGCGAGATCCTGACACACATCCGGTTCAAGCCCCCGCCGGGCGGAACATTCGCCGCCTGGGACAAGTTTGGCACCCGCCGAGCGATGGAGATCGCCGTGGCTTCGGTGGGCGTGGCCCTCAGGGTCGAGCGTGGCACGGTCGTCCATGTCCGGGTCGGCTACGGCTCGGTGGCCCCGGTGCCTTTGCGCGGCCGCAAAGCCGAGGCGGAACTCTTGGGGAACCCCCTGTCTGCGGAAGTTATCAGAAGGTGTGAAGCGGCGGCCCGGGAGGAGATCGCGCCCATCACGGATGTGCGCGCCAGCGCAGCGTACCGCCGGGAGGTGGTCGGTGTGATGCTCAGGAGAATGCTGTAGCGTGCAAGACGTGATTGACAAAGTCGAACTGGCCTTCGTGGTCAACGGCGAGCCCGTCCGGCTGGAGGTTGCACCCCACGCCACCCTGCTGGAGGTTCTCCGCGAGCAACTCGAACTCACCGGCAGCAAGTACGGCTGCGGCGAGGGCGAGTGTGGGGCCTGCTCCGTGATCCTGGACGGCCGAGTGGTGAACTCCTGCCTCGTGCTGGCGCTCGAGTGTGCGGGCGCGGAGGTCCTTACCATTGAGGGCCTCGCAGCCAACGGCCGACTTCATCCCATCCAACAGGCCTTCGTGGAGCACGGCGCTATCCAATGCGGGTTCTGCACGCCGGGCATGATCATGGCGACGCACGCTCTGCTCCAAGCGAACCCCACTCCGACCGAAGAGCAGATCAAGCGCGGGCTGGAGGGAAATCTTTGCCGCTGCACGGGATACCGGAAGATCATCGACGCCGTGCTGTCCCTGGCGCAAGGGGGTGGCTGCCATGGCTGATGTCGCCGTAGATACTGCTCTGAGGCAGGAAGCCGGGCGGAAGACCCTCATCGGGCAACGGGTCCCCAAGCTGGACGCTCCCGAGAAGGCGACCGGGCTCGCCCGCTACATCGAGGACATCAGGCTGCCCCGCATGCTCCATGCGAAGATTCTCTTCGCAGGGCGGCCACACGCGCGGATCGTGAACATCGATACGGCGGAAGCCAAGGCGCTGCCCGGCGTCCGGGCGGTGATCACCGCCGCGGACATCGAGCTCGTACCGTTCGGCTTCGGCCAGGACAACACGGCGCTGAAGAAAGACAAGGTGACGTGCGTCCGCGACGAGGTGGCGGCCGTGGCTGCCGACACGCCTCAGATCGCGGCCGAGGCGGTGAAGCGTATCCGCGTCACCTACGAGGATCTCCCGCTAGTGACCTCCCCCGAGCAGGCCCTGGCCGAGGGCGCGCCGGTCATCCATCCCAACGTGCCCGACAACACCCCTTTCCGCTACGACTACTCGCACGGGGATGTGGAGCAGGGGATTCGGGAATCGGACGTGATCGTGGAGGATACCTACGTTCTGCAGCGTCAGGCCCACTGCTGTCTCGGCACCTCGGGCGTCATCGCCGACTTCGACCCGGCCGGCCGGTTGACGCTCTACTCCCTCACCCAGGTGCCCTTTCTGTATAAGCGTGACCTCGCGCGGATCGTGGGCGTTTCGCCGGAGAACATCCGCATCATCCAGCCGCCGATCGGCGGAGGCTTCGGCAGCAAGCTCGACATCCACCCCTTTGAGCCGATCTGCGTGTTTCTGGCCAGGGCGACCGCGCGCCCCGTGCGCCTGATCTTTTCCCGCGAAGAGGAGTTCCTGGCGACGCCCACCCGCCAGCCGATGGTTATCCGTCTCAAGAGCGGAGCCCGGAAGGACGGTACCTTTACCTTCCGAGATGTACACATGCTGCTGGACAACGGCGGCCACACTTCCTGGGGTGCTACCACGCCGTGGGTGAGCATGCGCACGTTCTCATCTTTGTACCGCGTGCCGCACGTCCGCCAGCATGTGGACGTGGTCTATACCAACAACATCTATGCTTGCGCCTTCCGGGGGTATGGGAACCCCCAGGCCACCTTCGCCGTCGAGTCCCAGGTGGACCACCTGGCCGAGGAGCTGGGCATGGATCCGCTCGAGATCAGGCTCAAGAACGCCCAGGAGCCCGGCGAGACCACCGCGCAGGGCATGATCCTCAGAACCTGCGGGCTGAAGGAGTGCCTGGAGACGGCGGCGCGCAACGCGGGCTGGGAAGCGAAGCGCGCCAGGCCGGAAACGCGCCGCGGAAACGTGGTCCGCGGAATCGGCATGGCTTCGCTGTTCCACGTCGGCGGTGGCGCCAAGATCTACCGCTCCGACGGCTGCGGCACCATTCTCAAGCTCGACGACTTCGGCGGCGTCATCGTCCTGACCGGCTCCTCGGAGATTGGTCAGGGCTCGGAGACCGTGATCGCCCAGATCGTGGCCGAAGAGCTCGGCCTGCCCATCAAGAACATCCACGTCATCAACAACGACACCGACCTGACCCCGTGGGACGTGGGCGTTCATGCCAGTCGGACCACCTTCGTCGCCGGAAACTCGGCCCTCAGGGCAGCCCGGGAAGCGCGGCGTAAGCTCCTCGACGCGGCTGCGGCACGCCTGAAGCGCAGGCCCGACGAACTCGACCTGGCGGACGGGAACGTGGTGGACCGTTCGAGCGGCGAGCCGATCGACGCCATCGCCAAGATCATCCGCGGGCTGCACTTCGGCCGTACCAGGAACGAACTGATCATGACCACGGATTTCTACGAGCCGCCTAGCACGCCGCCGGACGAGAAGCACATGGGCAACATCTCCCCCTGCTACGCCTTTGGGACGCACGTGGCCGAGGTGGAGGTCGATCTGGACACGGGCGTGGTCAAGGTGCTCCGCATGACCGCCGCCCACGACGTGGGCCGGGTGATCAACCGCCTCGGCATCGAGGGCCAGGTGGAGGGCGGGGTCGCTCAGGGGATCGGTTACTGCCTCATGGAGGAACTGAAGCTGGAAGACGGCCGCATCCTCAACCCGACCTTCACCGACTACAAGATCTTCACCACCGTGGATCTCCCCGAGCTGGATGTCTCCTTCGTGGAGACGCATGACCCGAGCGGACCGTACGGGGCCAAAGGGATCGGCGAATCGCCCATGATCCCGGTGGCGCCGGCTATCACGAATGCGGTTTACCACGCCACGGGCGTGCGCATCACCGAGCTACCGCTGACGCCGGAGCGGGTCTTGACCAAGCTCAAGACCGCGCGGGCCGAAGCCCGCAGCCCGTCCGAAGGAGGGCCGTGAGCCGTGCAGAAGCTGACCGGTTGGTGCGAGAATCCTTTCTCGCACCCACTTCCGGAAGGAACCTCTCCCCTCTGTCCGGAGGGGCCGAGAAGGGATTCTCGGCCCAGCGTCCAGACTGAAGTCTGCGGCTCTTCCGAGGGGGGTGCGTGAGTTATGAAGAAGCTGACCGTTCTTTCGCTGGAGCAGGCCCTTTCGCTCTCGTACGCCACCTCGCGCTTCGTGCACCTGGGTTGGCGGGTGATCCGCATCGAGGCCACGCCCGTCGGCGACCGGCTCCCCGGCGACCCGAACCGCTACGTGGGCAAGCCCGGCGAGCGCTCCGACCTGCACGCTTACTTCATCGGCCCGAACGTGGGCAAGGAATCCATCAGCCTGAACCTGAAGGAACAGCAGGGGCGCGAGGTTCTGAAACGCCTCATCGCGAAGCTGCCGGTGGACATCTTCGCCAGCAACACGCTGCCCAAGCGCTACAAGGAGCTGGGCATCGACTACGAGACGCTCAGCGCGGTGAACCCCGGGCTGATCTGGGCCGGGCTCTCAGCCATGGGCCCCGATTATCCCGACGCCCCCGGCTACGACCCCGCCGTCCAGGCCGTCACCGGCTACATGGATCTCACTGGCGATCCACAAGGCCCGCCCATGCTCTGCGGCGTGCCCTTCGTGGACCTCAAGGCCGGCGACGAGGTCTTCGCCAACGTCTGCCTCGCGCTGGCTGAGAAAGCACAGACCGGCCAGGGCAGCCGCATCGACGTCTCCATGGCCCACGCCGCGGCCTCATGGCTCGTCACCACCATCCCACTCCTCGATCTCGGCTACGCGCCCGACGAGGTCCGCCGCAGCGGAAACGAGCACCGCGAGTTCGTACCCGTCAATGCCTATCCCACGGCAGACGGCTATCTCTACCTGGCCATCGGCAACGACGTGCAGTGGGCGCGCCTGTTAGCCATCGAGGCGTTCTCCGGCCTCGGCTCGCCTAAGCGTGAAACGAACGAGGGACGCCGAACTGAGCGGGAATCGATCCACAGGGAGATTGGCTCCATCACGCGCGGCTTCAAGACCGCCGAGTTGCTGGAACTGCTTACCGCCAAGGGTCTCGTCGTGGCCCCGATCCACACGATCCCGCAGGTTGTGGATTTCCCGCCCATCCGCGACACTTTGCTCGAGACGCGGACCTCGTCCGGGAAGCCCGTGCGCCTCCCGCCGCCCTCCGTGGAACGGGGGCATCTGGCATCCGCAGGCCGACGCCTGACCTATGCTCCCGCCTACGGCCAGGACACGGACAAGGTTCTCCAGGAGGCAGGTTTCTCCCAACGAGAGATCGCCCGGTTAAGGGATTCCGGAACCGTGGCGTGACAGACATCTGAAAGGGCTTAATGTGCTGTTTGACAAGGCATACATTCCGTACGGCGGTTACTGGTCAACGCCGTTCTGTCGGTGGCAGGGCAGCTTTGGGCATCTGCATTCGCTGAGGTTCGGGGCCGAGGTCGCGGTGGGGGCGCTCGCCGAGCGCAAGATCTCGCCCGAAGTGCTCGACGGGCTGTTTCTCGGCCTGACTGTCCCGCAGCAGTTCAGCTTCTATGGGGCGCCGTGGGTAGCCGGCTTGATCGGCGCGCCGGGCATCACCGGCCCGACCATCGGCCAGGCCTGCGCCACCTCCGGCAAGGTGATAACCAGCGCTGCCATGGAGGTTGAGCTCGGCACGCACTCCGCCATCCTCGCCCTGCTCTGCGACCGCACCAGCAACTCGCCGCACATCTACTATCCGAACCCGCTGGCGATCGGCGGCGTGGGCGACAAGGAGGATTGGGTCTGGGACAACTTCGGCCGCGACCCGTTCGCCAAAAACTCCATGGTCCAGACCGCGGAGAACGTGGCCACAAAGGCCGACATCGACCGGGCCGCCCAGGACGAGGTGGCCCTGATGCGCTACCAACAGTACCAGGACGCCCTCAAGGATGATGCCGCCTTCCTCAAGCGCTTCATGGTCCTGCCCCTCGAGGTCAAGGACTCTTCCGGCCGCAAGGTCGTCAACACCGTCGCCGGCGACGAAGGCGTCTTTCCCACCACGGCCGAGGGGCTGGCCAAGCTCCGGCCGGTCATCGAGGGCGGGACCGTCACCTTCGGCACGCAGACCTACCCGGCCGACGGCAGCGCGGGGCTGATCGTGACGACCAAGGAGAAGGCGGCCGAGCTGAGCCGCGATCCGAACGTCGCGGTGCGCGTCGTTTCTTGCGGCCAGGGCCGCGCGGACAAGGGCTTCATGCCCATGGCCAACGTGCCGGCCACGCGGCAGGCCCTCACGCGGGCGGGCATCACCATGAACGACATTAAGGCGATCAAGACCCACAACCCCTTCGCCGTCAATGACGTCTACTTCGCGAAGGAGATGGGGGTCGACGTCTCCGCCATGAACCGTTTCGGCAGTTCGCTCGTCTGGGGCCACCCGCAGGCACCTACCGGCGCGCGGCTCATCATTGAGCTCATCGAGGAGCTGGTGCCGGCCGGCGGCGGATATGGACTCTTCACCGGCTGCGCGGCCGGTGATACAGCGTTTGCGGTGTTGATCAAGGTGGATTAGCCTTCGGGTGATGTGTGGCCGATGCCCGCTCTCCACCGCTGGCGGCTCACGCGTTGACGACGTCGCAAGCGCCGGATGGATGGAATAGTCGCACCGGACGCTTGCGCGACAGAAGGCGGAGTCCAGGCGAATGGTTCAAATAGACGATCGACTGCGCGAGGTGATCGTCAGCCGAATCGTGTCGGTGGCTCAGCCGGAGAAGATCATCCTGTTCGGAAGCCGGGCGCGCGGGACGGCACACCCCGACAGCGACATTGATCTGCTGGTCATCGCCCGGTCGGACCAGCCGCGTTACCGCCGGGCTGCGCCGATCTATGGGGCGCTCAGCGACATTCTCGCCCCGATGGATATCCTCGTGTACAGCCCGCAAGAGGTGGAGGAATGGACCGGGGTACCGCAGGCGTTCGTCACCACGGCTGTCCGGCAGGGGCTGGTACTATATGAAAAGCAAGGATGACCTGGTCCGCGGGTGGCTTCGCAAGGCCCACAGCGATCTCGCCACGGCCGGCTTCTGTCTTTCGGCCGGCGAGGCCCTCGACATGGCTTGCTTTCACGCCCAGCAGGCGGCCGAGAAATGCATCAAGGCGTATCTGACGGCGCACGAAATCGACTTTCCGTTCATCCACAACCTCGAGAAACTGATCGAACTGTGCGCCAAGGTGGATCCGTCGTTCATGACCATCAAGACGCTTGGCCAGGAACTGACACCGTACGCCGTTGAGCTGCGCTATGACGACGAGTTCTGGCCCTCAGAGGAAACCGGCCGCGAGGCGCTTGACGCCGCGACGACCATCCGCGACTTCATACTGGATCGGCTGCCCACGACGACCAAACCTGCGGACCCGTGACTTGTGTGCTTGTGCCCAAGGGCGGCGGATCACGCGGCGTTTGCAGTCAGTGTCAACGTCGATTGAATGCTGCTGCTGCCGCCGCTACTTGATGGGCTTCTCGCGAAACGTAGCGGCCGACAGCTCGTTGGCCGACGGCCTGCGAGCCGCAGGCCGCTACCAGCGTAAGGAGAACACATGCTTCCCGGAGTAAAGAGGTACCCCCATATCTTCTCGCCGGGGAAACTCGGAAAGCTCGAAACCAAGAACCGCATCAAGTACGCCTCCACGGAGACCAACTTCAACTACTCCGACGGCTACGTGGCCGACAAGGAAGTGGCCTACATGGAGGCCCAGGCCCGCGGCGGGGCCGGCATCGTCACCACCCAAGGCGCCTACACCGACCCCAAGGGGGAAGGCAAGGGCTATGTGGGCATGATGGCCATCTGGGATGACAAGTTCATCCCGGGCCTGAAGCGCATCGCCGACGTGATCCGCAAATACGACGCCGTCTCAGTCCTGCAACTCATGCACTGTGGCCGCGTGGGGGGCATTCACCTCGACTATACCGTCGGTCCTTCGGTCGTGGACCAGCGGCTGCCGAGGTTCCGCCCACCGCGCGAAATGACCAAAGAGCAGATCGAGATCTGCATCGCGCAGCACGTGCAGGGGGCCCGACGCTGCGCCGAGGCCGGCTTTGACGCCGTGGAGATCTCCGGCATCGTCGGCTACCTGCTCTCCAACTTCGTCTCACCCTACACCAACCGGCGGACCGACGAGTTCGGCGGCGACGTGCAGCGAAGGGCCGAATTCCCCCGGCGGATCGTCGCCGGAATCCGCAAGCAGCTCGGCCCCGACTACCCCATCATCATCCGCCTCTGCGGCGAGGAGCTTCTGGATGATCGCGGCGGCAACACGCCGGAGGAGAGCCTCGAAATCAACCGCATCATCTGCAAGGCCGGCGTGGATCTGCTTTCGGTCACCGTTGGCTGGCAAGAGTCGGCCGAATCGGTGATCTCCCGCGACATCCCCCAGGGCCACTGGCTCCACGTTGCCCGGCGTATGAAAGAGAATCTGAAGATGCCCGTGTGCATGGCCTATCGGCTTTTCGAGCCCAAGTACCCCGAGGCGGCCTTGGCCGAGGGCATCATCGACTTCTGGGAAAGCTGCCGGGCGATGATCGCCGACCCCATGCTGCCGGCCAAGATCCTTCAGGGCCGCGAAGAGGACATCCTCCCTTGCATGGCCTGCAACATTTGCCTGGCCCGGCTCTTCCGTGATGCGGAGCTCACCTGTGGTGTCCGTCCCACCCTCGGGCACGAGAGCGAGGCCGACTGGGGCTTCTACGGGTTCAGACCCTCGCCGGACAAAAAGAAGATCATGATCGTTGGTGCCGGGCTGGCCGGGATGCAGGCCGGTGCCGTCGCGGCCGAGAAAGGCCACGATGTCACCATCTACGAGAAGAAGAACAGTGTCGGCGGCCAGGCCGCCACCGCGGCCAACGGCCCGTGGGGTGACAACGAGTTCATGCGGCTGGTCAATTACCTCAGGACCCGCTGCGAAAAGCATGGGGCCAAGATCGTCACCAATAAGGCCGTGACCCCCGAGCTGATCGAAAAGGAGGCCCCTGATAAGGTGGTGATTGCCACCGGTGCCAGACCCGACCGCGACGCTTTCCCCGGCGGCGATGGCGAGAACGTAGTGAGCTGCCTGGATGTGATGGACGGCAAGGTGACGCCCGGGAAGCGCGTCGTCGTCGTGGGCGAGAAGGGTGTGGCCATCTCCACCACCCTCTTCCTCGTGGACAAAGGCGGACATGACGTCTCCATCGTCGGCCCGGCCAAGAAGTTCGGTCTGGACGTGAACCCGTCGTATATCTGGCGCTACATGAAGAAGCTCAAAGCGGGCGGCGTCAAGCAGTACGCCAAGCACAAGATCAAGGAGCTCACGCCGGACGGCGTCCTGGCCGAGGACCCTGATGGCAACAAGGTCACGATCGCCTGCGACACCATCGTCCTGGCCAACATGGTGCCCAACACAGAGCTCGAATACAGCAAGGGCGAGGTATACACCATCGGCGACGCCATCGTGCCCCGCCGGGCCAATGGAGCCCTGCATGATGGATACAGACTGGCAATGACCTTCTAAGGAAGGGTAGAAACATGTTCCCAGTAATCAACGCGTTCAGGTGTAACGGCTGCGGCATATGCGTCACACGCTGTCCCGCCCAGATCATGGGCCTGGTCAATGGAAAGGCCGCATACCTCCAGATGCTGTGCGAGGAGTGCGGCATCTGCGCCGAGGTCTGTCCCACGAACGGCATCTATTTCGAGTTGCCGAAGTTCCACGGCGTCGCGGAGGTTCATGAGGCATATCACTTCAAGCGATGAGCCACGGGCTTCAGCCCGCGCGGCGTTGAAAACAACCGTGATGAGGAAGGAACGATAATGGACATTCCTGTCGAGAAGCGGTTTAAGGTCCTCTGCGAGATCGTCCGCGCCCAACACTTTGCCTGGCGCGAAGCTGCCCTGGCCATGGCGCCGGACCTCGACCCCGAGGCACTAGCCAACAAGATGTGGGAGATCACCGGAGTCCAAACCGCCAAGGCCTACCTCAGGCGCCTGGACCCGGCCAAGCCCTTGGCCCCGCAGGTGGCTCAGTCCATCGCCTGGTCCTCCGTGTGCATGGGGGAAGACGCCACGGTGGAGCAGGGCGCGGGTGACGAAGCCTTCGTGCGACACGCCGACTGCCCCTGGTTCCACTGGCACAAGCGCCTCGACATCCTGAAAGAGGACCAGCCGGGGTGCGACACCTGGTTCTTCACCGCTGTGGCTGAGATCAACAAGGCCCTCGGAACCAACATGAAGATTGAGACGAAGTGCTCCCTCCCGGCCGGCGACGATTGCTGCCTGCGGCGCATCTGGGTCGAGTAGTCCCCCTTCGTAGCATCTGACTGGGACGTTTGTCACCTGCGGCTGGTTGCTGGCTTGTGCCTCACATCGGGCGATGTGCACACAAATGGCCGCGTGCCACGCCCAAGCGCAGCGTGCGCATGCCGTTCGCGCCCGCCCGAGCATGCCCGCGCCGCCGGCTTCTGGCCATCGGCTTGGGCATGGCACGCGCCGCCGGCCGCTACTCTTTGACCTCGAATTCGGCGTCGATGACGTCGTCGTCTTTGCCGGCGGGTTTGGATTCGTCGCCGGCGGGCGTTTCGGCGCCGACGCCGGCGGCTTGGCCGGTCGTCTTGTAGACCGCTTCGGCAAGCTTGTGCGAGGCGCTGGTCAGTTCCTCGATGGCCTTTTCGATGACGCCGGCGTTGTCGCCCTTGGCAGCGTCCTTCAGGCGATTGACCGCCTGCTCGATCTCGCCGCGTACGGACGCGTCCACCTTGTCGCCATGCTCCTTGAGCGACTTCTCGGTGGTGTAGACCATCTGGTCGGCCTGGTTGCGCAGGTCAACCAGGCGGCGCTGACTCTTGTCCTCGTCCGCGTGGGCCTCGGCGTCCTTGACCATGCGCTGGACCTCGTCGTTGAGCAGCCCGGAGGAGGCCTTGATCTCGATCTTCTGCTCCTTGCCGGTGCCGAGATCCTTGGCCGAGACGTTCAGGATGCCGTTGGCGTCCATGTCGAAGGTGACCTCGATCTGTGGTATGCCGCGCGGCGCCGGCGGAATGCCCGCGAGCTGGAAGCGCCCCAGCGTGCGGTTGTATTGGGCCATTTCGCGCTCGCCCTGGAGAACATGGATGTCCACGGCGGGCTGGCTGTCGGCCGCAGTGGAGAAGGTCTCCTTCTTGCTGGTCGGGATGGTCGTATTGCGCTGGATCAAAACGGTCATCACGCCGCCCAGCGTCTCAACGCCCAGCGAGAGCGGCGTGACGTCCAGCAGGACGATGTCCGACTTTTCGCCGGTCAGCACGGCACCCTGGATGGCGGCGCCGAGCGCCACCACCTCATCGGGGTTGAGGCTGCGGTCGGGCTCTTTGCCGAAGACGTCCTTGACCAGCTTCTGCACGGCCGGGATACGCGTCGAACCGCCGACCAGCACCACCTGGGCGACGTCGGCCGGGGCCAGCTTGGCATCCTCCAGAGCCCGCATGACCGGCCCGCGGCAACGCTCGATATACGGCTCGATGAGTTGCTCGAACTTGGCCCGCGTCACGGTCATCTGGAGGTGCTTGGGCCCGCCGGCATCCGCAGTGATGTAAGGCAGGTTGATGGTCGTTTCCATGCTGCCGGAAAGCTCGCACTTGGCCCGCTCGCAAGCCTCCTTCAGGCGCTGCAAGGCCATGGGGTCTTTGCGCAGGTCGATGCCCTCTTTCTTGCGGAACTCTTCGGCCACATGATTGATGAGCTCTTCGTCCAGGTCGTCGCCGCCCAGGTGTGTATCGCCGTTGGTGCTGAGCACCTCGAAAACGTTGTCGCCGACGTCGAGGATGGAGATGTCGAAGGTCCCGCCGCCGAAGTCGAAGACGGCGATCTTCTCGTTGGCCTTTTTCTCCATGCCGTAAGCGAGCGAGGCGGCGGTGGGCTCGTTGATGATGCGCTCGACCTTGAGGCCGGCGATCTGACCGGCTTCCTTCGTGGCCTGGCGCTGCGAATCGTTGAAGTAGGCCGGCACGGTGATCACGGCCCGCTCGACCGCTTCGCCGAGGTAGCGCTCCGCCGTGGCCTTCAGGTCACGCAGGACCATCGCGGAGATCTCCGGCGGGGCGTACTCCTTGTCGCGGACCTTGACGCGGACGAGCTCATCGGGGCCGCCGACGATCCCGTACGGGACGATCTTCTCTTCCTGGGAGACCTCGTTGTGTCGGCGTCCCATGAAACGCTTGATGGAGTAGACCGTATTGGTGGGGTTGGTGACCTGCTGGTTCTTAGCCCGCTGGCCGACCAGCCGTTCGCCCTTCTCGGTGAAGGCGACGACCGAAGGCGTCAACCGCGCGCCCTGCTCGTTCACCAGGACTTTGGGCTGACCGGCTTCCATAACCGCGACGACCGAATTGGTCGTTCCGAGGTCGATGCCGATGATCTTGGACATTCGATTCTCTTCCTTTCCGCTGGCCTGGAGCGCGTGTGTGCGCATATCCTCAGCGCTGGGTGGTTTGCAAGGGCGGTACCAGTTGTCGGCCCCGGGGTGGGTTTCGGCGTAACCGCTTGTGTGTCAATGAGTTGCGCGGGCGTCCCTGCGCGGGCGCAGGATCTGGCCCCTGCCAAACTGACAGTCCCCAGCCGCCTCGGCAGCGACCCGACCCGCGCGATCAGCCAGCTCACCAGTCAGTCCGCGTCGCGGCACTCCTCCAGCCAGGCCATCTGAATAGCCTCTAACCTGCTTTCACTACTGGCTTTAGGGTCGTCGCCGAAGTCTGCCAGCTCGCATACCCAGCCGTGCAGGTCGGTGAACCGCACCGTCAGTGGGTCGAGATCGGGGAACTTCTCGTGCAGCAGGATCGCGATGTCCTCGGCGTCGGTCCATTTCAGCCTGGGCGGCATGGTCGGTACTCCTCGGTGCCGGCCTCGCCAAGCGTGTGTTGGCTGCGGCCGGCAAATCGGCTGCCAAGCTCGTTTCGTAGCCGGCCGTCACTGCATCGTCAACGGCGGTGCGGGTGGCGGGGGCGAACATCAACCCCCAGGCCGGGAATACTGACGGGAACGGCATCGCGATATATAATGCTGCGCATCGCCGGGCGCAAGGAGTGTAGCCATGATCCGATCGGGCATCGCGGTGGTCCTCGTAGTGCTGTTGGCCTTGTTTGGGTACTTCCTGCTTACCGACACAAGCAAGCGGACGCGCGGGGAGAAGGCCAAGGACGCAGCCGTGCGCGTCGGTGACACGGTGGTGGATCAGAGCGTGGCTGCCGCCGTCCGCGTGGCGCTGCTCGGCGAGTTCAAGCACGACGCGCGCTTCCTGCACGTGTATCACGCCGATGGCAACGTCTTGGTCTATGGGCTTTTGCCGGCCACGCTCAGCGTCGAGGACGTGGCGGTGGTGGTGCGCAAGGTGCCGGGAGTGGAACAGGTGGAGGTTCTGGTCCGCTCTCGGCCGGCGTATGTTGTAGCCGGTGGGGCTGGTGCCGACGCCGGGCCGTAGCCGCGAGCGTGCCCACACAGTCGCCGCACACGGTTGCGCGACATGGCTGCTCTGGAGGCAGGCATATCACCCGGGCCGGGTGTCCTGGCGCCCTTCGTGGCTGGTGGAACGCGCGGGTCAACCGCCGCCGTCGGGTGGCTCTTCGGGGGGAGTGGGTCCCTCGGCCTCGTCCATGTAGAAATCGAGGTTGACGGCCTTCTTCAGGATGTCGGCCCACTTGTTCATGGCGATCTTCATGAGGATCGGGTCGGCCGCCTTCTTCATCTCCTCGGCGATCGAAGGGGTCGGGACGTCCTTCGGCGCAACCAACTCGAGCAGCAGCTTCTCAGCCTGGTCGATCAGCAGCTCGATCTGGTTTCGCAGCTCCTTGATCTGCCGGCCGGCATCCTTCTGAACCTTGAATAGCGGTCGGTCGCCGCTGGTGTAGCGTGTGACGCCGTACCTGAGCATCTTCGCGGCAATGACGGTGAGGCGTTTGCGCTGGGCGTCGTCCATGGCCGACCGGAGCGTGCCGCCTAGCTTGAGGCCGACCACCTCCGCCCCCTCCGCAGGTACCTCTCGCGCGGCGTACTGCTGGGCACGCGCTTCGAGCAGATCGAGCACGGTGGCGACATTGGCCTTCGCGTCGGGTAGGCTGGGAACCACCGCCGGGTAGTCCATGGCTTGATAGATGGTCTTCAGCGTAACGCTGGAGGTCTCGCGTTTGCCGGCGTCGCGCAGACCGTTCAGCGTCTCCGTGAAAACCGGGGTCCCGGCCAGGGCCAGCTTGACCCGCAGGTTGCGCAGCCCGACCACCGCGGCCATCCGCACGCCCACGCGCTGATCCTGCAACGCCTCCAGCAGCACCCCACGCGCGTCGGGGTCGTTGAGGGTGTTGAGAGCGGTGATCAGCCGGGCGGCCGCGATGAGCTTGGCGTTCTTGTACGCCGGCCGAACGGACTCGATCAGAGCGGCCGCATAGGCCTCCTTGAAGGCGTCGGTCCCTTTAAACTCAGTCCGCAGCAGGGTCAGGGCCTCGGCGGCCGGGGCCGGTTCCTCGGCCCCGATCGCCGCGATCCGCTCGTTCATCCATTGAGCAAGCGTGTTGCGCTCCTCATCGCTGAGCGTGTTCTTGCCCTGCAAGCTGGTCAGCGTGGGTTGCGGCTGGTCCTGGGCCGCCAGCGGCAGGACGCCGACGCTTGCCACGATGGTCGCCAGTAAGATACGGTGAACGGTCATCATCGGATCACTCTCCGTCAGTCGCGAGATTCTTGGGAACATGGCATTTTAGCAGCCCAGAGGGCCGATCGGCTAGACGTGTGCGGCAAATCCCGTCAAACGTCAAGTCGGCGGATGGCATGGTCTGGCCAGGTCAGGCCGTCGGGCCGGTCGGACGTCCACGGCCTTGCTTCGCCGCGCTGCGCAACACCGTGCCATTCGGCCGCTTGTCACCCGGCAGACCGAGAGAATGCTTGACCACGCGATGCCCGTCGGGCTACTGTTCCCATTGAGGGTGGGCGGCGTTCGGGGGAGCCGCGCGTCGGGAGTCTCGGGCGATGGTGACGGCGGAGAGTGCGACAAAGCCGGAGGTCGATCAGCAGACGCGGCTGCTGCCGCCGTTCCGCGTCATGCTGCACAACGACGACGTCAACACGTTCGAGCACGTCGTCATCGCGATCCTGAAGCTCACGCCGCTGAACGAGCAGGAGGCGGTCGAGAAGACGATCGAGGCGCACGAGACCGGGGCAAGCCTGCTGCTGGTCACGTCCAAGGAGCGCGCCGAGCTCTACGTCGAGCAGTTCGCCAGCCTCAGCCTGACCGTCACCTGCGAGCCGGACGAGTAAGGTCGCACGGTTCCGAACGCCACGCACGCGTGCCCCCCGGCTAAAGCCGTGGACCGACCGGCAAACCGCGGAGCTCCTCGAATGGCGTTACCCGGGTATGAATCGGCGTCCCAACACGACCTTGAGGAACGGTTCGCACGCGAGCCATGTTCGGGCGATATAGTCCAGGGCGGTCCGCGAGCGCAGCGCTCTACAGCCGTGGGGGAACATCGCCCCGATCACGATCTGTAGATTGGAGTGTTTGTTAGCCAGCGCCCTGTAAGCGCTGTCTAGCCACTGCGGCTGGGTCTTGACCATGACATCATCACCTCGCTTCTTTGTCTCGCGGGGAAGTGCGGTGCGGAGGTCGAATTCGAGGAGCGCGTCCACCGTCGCGGCTGACCGTTGTGTACGGTAGTGCCGTTGAACGACCTCCATCCAGGGCTTGGCCCCGTCGGCTGTTCTCAGCACGCTACGCAGGCGGCCTTCGACCTCCATGAGGAGATGGCGAAAGCCATCGCGCTCGAGGGCAAGCAGATTCCGCCGGAACTCGGTCTTGATGCCATGGGGGATCGTCACTACTACGAGGACACGCTGGCTCTGTATGGACAAGGTCAGATGCGGACATGCCGTGAACGCAGCAGCTCGTGCAGCCCGCCTCAGCGGAAGAAAGTCCCATACCGACGCGCCCTCCCGCCCAGTAATTGCGGGGCGGCCCTTTCCTTTCGGGTCCATGCCCAGCCGTTGGAGCCGTTTGTCTCTGCGGAGCTCTTGCAGCGCCAAACGCAGCAGTCGCTTGGCCTCCGCATAGTTGTAGGGGTTGTTGCTGTCAAAG
>Ga0307380_10000964_pt1 | contig 43398 bp, 33 predicted proteins | sample UN3MG_FD_202239 | JGI IMG/M metagenome (GOLD analysis project Ga0307380, IMG submission 202239) | Soil microbial communities from Risofladan, Vaasa, Finland - UN-3 | ecosystem: Environmental > Terrestrial > Soil > Coastal area > Acid sulfate soil | place: Finland: Risofladan, Vaasa | collected...
CGCAGGAACTCCCCCGAACTGCATGTTTTTCGTGGCAGTCGTTACTCCGGCCGCAGGCTGCTGCACCGATTTCGGGGTGCTGCGCGCGATGTCATAGACCACATTGATACCGGACGACACCCAACCTGCCTGGCCGTTAAGCGCGCCAGCGGAGTACGAGTCGAAGTTGTCGGTCCAGTTGACCTGATACACTGCTGCCGCAGGCAGCGAGAGCGCAACAACCAGCATTACTGACAGAATCAATACCTTCTTCATCTTTGTTCTCCTCCCTTGCTAACCGTTGTTAGCAAAGCTGTCTGATTTGTCAGACTGCTCTTTTAGGTTTGGATTTTCACCTCCTTTCGTGTTGGTTTATAAAGCTGAGACCGATGTCCCACTATATAGAACCCCCCCTTAGAGCAAGGGGTGAATTCCCATGAAGTAAGTTGTGCGATGGTCAACCTGCGATGCTATTTGTGCGGTTCGACGGTGTCCGTCGGGTGCCAGCTACAGTTGCATCATACAACATCATCCCCCGCTTGTCAACCTCTGGAGCCATAAACTGGTATAAATACCAGGTATTCCTCCTCCTCCAAGTAGTCTCCATGAGCATTTTGGCATGCTTCTTGCATTAGACTACTGTTTCACAAATACACCATTGCCATCCGATTGTCAACCTCTCAAGGCATAAACTGGTAATAATACCAGGTTCCGGGGAATGGTCAATGGTCCATGGTCAATGGCTCACTTGGGGTAGCGCCTTACTAGCCTGGGTTCGGCCGGGCGTTATCGAAGTGCTGAAGGACGTATAGCACTCGATGATAGGTATCGAAGGTGAGAAACTCCTTGCCGAGCGCGGAGCAACTCAATACCGGCGGCAGCCCGTCGGGACGTGTTGTCAGCGCCATGGTATGCACTATGCCATAGCAGAGGATCATCGCCGTCCCGACCCCGAGGATGCTTCCCAGTATCATATCGAACGGGTATGCGGATATCAGCGTTGACTGGTGAGCCAGTCGGCCGATTACTATCAAGAGCCCGCCGATGATCAGGAACGACCCAGCGTATAACGCCACTTGCACGTCTGAAGAGAAGCTCGCCGCTTTCCACAGCAGCTCGATCCGGGAGATGCCCCATGCCGTTATGAAGAGGGCGGCGAAGTCGAACAGTGCCCTGCCAAGACCTCGCTTGGCCTCAATGAATATAACCAAGACGAATACGGAGATTATGCTTAAATCAAGCCAGTTCATAGAATATGCCCGTGGAGTTCTCTCAACTGGAGTATTCCATATTCCCCGGCCTGACTACCTATCTATTTCCAGCGCCGCATACCCCACGACTTCCGTATAATCGCCCGTCACGTCCCCTGAGTTTCGGTAGGCCAGCTCTCGCGCCGATGTTGCCCCGCATTCCTTGCAGGCGGCGATGGCGATGGCGGTCGGCAGCACGCCGCACATGCTTATGTCCATCTCCGCCACTGTCCCCACCAACGCCTCTTCATCCAGGTTTACTATCGCCGATATGGCTTTCGAGTCCTTTGCCTGGGCGGAGGCCGAGCTTTCGTAATGGGTGAAGTCCGTGCTCGCGATGATCACCGCGTCCTTTCCCGACAGCGCCCCGCCGATCGCTTTCCCCAGTCTCCGTGCGAATCCCACCACGCCCCCCTCTTCTCTCCACCCCGAAGAGCCTATCAGGATAGGCACGATGCGAAATGTCTTCAGGCCATCGTATATATACTGGAGAAACGGAAGCTGGACTTCCAGTGAGTGTTCCGCCATGTGAGCAACCGGACTGATGACGGCCTCGGGGTATACGGCGGCTATATCATATATAGTATGGCCGTCCAGCGTCACTTCCCCCAGCGGGGTAAGCCAGGCATCGTCATCCGTGAGGGCCACGGCCGGGTCGTATGAACGGTGGTTCGGGCCTATGATCACCGCCATGTCCGGCAGCCCGTCCTCTGCCAGGCGGTGATAGGCTTCGGCTGCCACACTCCCGGAATATGTGTATCCCGCGTGAGGACTCACCAGCCCCGCTATCTTTCGCGGACCTGTGAGGCTTGCGGCCGGCGGATCGGCAAAGCACGATTCCACCTCAGCCCTTAGCTCGGATGCGCTCGAACTGTAGAACATTCCCGCTACTGCAGGTCGGCGTACAGGCATGATAATCCCTCCAGCACTCTGTTCGATGATACTCACCCCTTTCCTTCTAACTTCTAATCTCCAAAGTGCGGATTTTCGAAAACCCCCAGGCAAAAATACCGGATTTTGCATGATTGGCCCGATTCTTGCAACAGAGAATTGTGCTTGTGTCTACGATGAGCGCGTCGGTTTCGAAAGCTGGGCACTCAGAACTGCCGCTCTAGGAGATAGTCCGGTTTGGGGACCCGGGCGAATTTTGATTGAAAAAAAGTCCCATAATTCGCAATGGAGGTGAAAGGAAAAATGAAGAAAGTTCTTGCAATCGCTGTTCTGTTAGTGATTCTGACCGCAAGTGCGGCAATGGCAACGGAAACCAACTGGATAACGTACATTTATGCGTCCAATCCGGATGGCAACGGCGCTGGCACTTACAACCAGATAGGTGTGAAGCCGGCTGCGACGGACGGAGTGGACTCCCTCTATGACCCGGAGTCCTTCTACATCGCGAATACCATTAAAGCGGCTTCCCAGCAGATCGACGCGATCACCACTACCGCCTACGACAGGAACTTCATGTCGACAGCCGCGTACACGACCTATCCGGACCAGCAGAAAATCTGGTCGTTTAGAGTCGCAGGTCTGAGCCAGGCTCAGACGAGTACCGGCATCAAGATGGAGTTCAAGACTGCCAACTCCACAGTCGTCCAGAATCCGGCAGCGGTACCAACCGTATGGGAGTGGCGGCTGAAGCTGGTGAACGCCCGGGGGCAGACCTTCGATAAGCCAGGCGGCGGCGTGTGGGCTGAGGGGGAATCTGTGGTCCTCGACGTCCCCACAGCCCTGAACACGTTCTACGCACGGGTAGACTTGCCGACGATCAGGTTGAGCGTGGATGATACTGTGCATATGCTCTCTGAGGGCTATGAGTTCGAGTACATCCAGGCCGCAGCAGTCCCAGAGCCGGCCAGCTTGCTGGTCCTCGGCACAGGTCTCGCCGGACTGGTGGGCTTCGTGTCCAGGCGACGCAGAAGCTAAGCAAAAGAGAATACGCACCCAGGAATGGATGCTCGAGCAGACCGATTCTTGGTGCACCAATCGAAGGCCGCCGAATCCGCAAGGACTCGGCGGCCTCTCTCCCTTTCCCTTTCCCCTCACTCATCACCCCTCCCTCGACCATTAACCATACCGCAGGGTAGACCTGGTATTATTACCAGTTTTACGGTAACAGCCTTGACAAGTGCACGGCGTGGTAGTATAGTGTGACTGTAAGCTAATCTTCGACCAGGACAAACGTTCACTCTACTATCAAACAGCGTACAGGCGAAACTACCAGTTCGATACGATAAGGACGCATTTGGTCCGATTCCTGCAAGCTAAGGATGTGCTTGAGTCCACAACGAGCGGCCCGATCTGAATCGCTGGGTACTCAGATATCCGCTCGATGGAGATAATCCGGGTTCCGAAAGGATCTCGGGCGGTGTTCTCTCCCGGAGATCTGGGCTTTCGGGCGGATGCACTGAATAAGATTCATGCTAAACGAAGGGAGGTGAATTTAGATGAAGAAGGTTCTTGCAATCGCTGTTCTTTTGCTTTTCGTGACGGTAGGAGCGGCGCTGGCATCGGAAACCAACTGGATAACGTACATTCAGGTCTCGAATCCTGATGGCACCGGCGCTGGCACTTACAACCAGCTCGGTGTGAAGCCGGCTGCGACGGATGGAGTGGACTCCCTCTATGACCCGGAGTCCTTCTACATCGCGAATACCATTAAAGCGGCTTCTCAGCAGATCGACGCGATCACCACTACCGCCTACGACAGGAACTTCCTGTCGACAGCCGACTACACGACCTATCCGGACCAGCAGAAAATCTGGTCGTTTAGAGTCGCAGGTCTGAGCCAGGCTCAGACGAGTACCGGCATCAAGATGGTATTCAAGACTGGGAGTTCCACAGTCATCCAGAATCCGGCGGCGGTAGACGATGTATGGGAGTGGCGGCTGAAGCTGGTGAACGCCCGTGGGCGGACCTTCGATAAGCCAGGCGGCGGCACGTGGGCTGAGGGGGAATATGTGGTCCTCGACGTCCCGACGACTCTTGGCACGTACTACGCTCAGGTAGACCTGCCGACGATCAGACTGAGCGTGGATGATACTGCGCATATGCTCTCTGAGGGCTATGAGTTCGAGTACATCCAGGCCCCAGTTCCAGAGCCCGCCGGCTTGCTGGTTCTCGGCACAGGCCTCGCTGGTCTGGTAGGCTTCATGTCCAGGAGACGCAGAGTCTAAAGCAAGAGACGGATAAGTATCCAAGAATAGAGGTTGCTGGAATAACCGATTCTTGGTGCACCAATCGGCGGCCGCCGGGTCCACAAGGAGTCGGCGGCCATTTTTGAAAAACGTGTGAATTATTAACGGCCGCACTCAAGGAACCAAACCCTCCTTACCGAATCCAGCATTTGCAGGCAGGAGGGGGCGGACAGGTGCGAGCCGATGAAAGGGAGGGAATACCTATAATGAAACGCACTCTATTGGTGTGCGTCCTGGCCGCGGCTCTGATGGCAATGATGGCCACCGCATTTGCGGTACCGGAATTGTACAACGTGAAGCTGGCCGGTTCGGATCCCATTCCGAAGGCGCCTGCGTTCATCAACTACCAGTTGAACTGCACGGCCAACATCACGGTTGAGATCTATCCGTCCGACGTAGACGGCAACATCACTGGCGCAAAGATCAGGACCGATGGCCCCACTAGCCAAGCCAAAGGGCCCCACACCTACCTGTGGCCTTGTATTAAGGATGGCGGCATACCGGCGGACCCCGGCTACTACGTAGCCAAGCTTACAGCGGCTGCCAGCCCTACAACGTTCTCCCCGATCATAGGAACGTTCAAGGCCGACGAGAACGTTACGGAATACCCAGTCTGGTCCCCGACCCCGATGGCGGACGTCTGGGGCTACTACGGCGTCTCGATCAACACCAATCCCGACAGTGACTATTATGGCCGCATATACGCGCCGAATACGAACTTTCAGGACATCTACATGTATGACTGCGACGGCACCTACCTAGGCACCTGCGACGATGCCGGCATTGGTTGGGGTGGCAGCGCTCCGTGGGATACCTACGTTGCAGCGGACGGCTACGTCTACGTAGGCGACCGATCACTGGTCAAGGTCTATGTCTTTGCCCCGGATGGCAGCAAAGTAGGCACCGGCGATATGACCTCGAATGGTACCGGCGCGTACTACCGTTCTATGTGCGTGAGGCAGTTCGATAGTGACGCTGATGGTGACTTGAGTGATGAGGTCACCCATATCTTCCATAGCAGTGGCGCGTTCATTTACCACAGCACCTGCTCTGCCGACCACCTGTCTTTCACCGATCTGACGACCGCCTGCGACCCGGCTAATGAGGTCTGGGGCGTATGGGCTTCCCCCGACTGCAGCTACCTTCTGACGTGCGACACAGGTGGGCAGCACGTCTGGCGATTCAACAAGTCAACGGGCGACACCTACGTGGGAGCGACAGGTTGGGTTTCACCCATAATGCCGGCGGCTGGCGCCATGGATGCGTGTGTACGCGAGAGCGACCAAAGTTTGTGGATAGGTACGTTCGAGACCGTGAGCTACGGCCCGATCATCAAGGGATGGGTCAATGCATGCTACAATGATGCCAATACTGCGACATGGGCTGCTTCCACAGCATATACCAAGGGCCAGGTCGTCAAACCGACCGCTGCCTCGGCAAGGTTCGTTTGCATCGTTGCCGGCACAAGTGACACGACTGAGCCCACATGGCCGACAGCGGCACAGGCCACAGTCACCGATGGCGGTGTCACATGGGAGGAGGCCACGCCTTACATGTTCCCAGGACCGACTTTGCCCGGCCGTGTTAAAGGCATACAGTCCGACGCAGTAGGCAACCTGCTGCTCACATACGGTAAGGCTGCAACCTCCTGGCCGTCATACTACTGGGCCCTGGCTACCGAAGCTGGGACATACAGCACTACCAAGCAGGCTGATCGGCCATTCGAAGTGTTCACTGACTCTGCTCCGGTAGTAGTTCCCGGAAGTGCTACCTGGACATACAGCGACGTGAGTGGGAAGCTGCTGCCGGACGATACATCCACTGCCAAGGTGGACTTCAAGGTCCTGGATGCCAATGGCTACACGGACATCGGCGACGTCAAGGTCAACCCCAGCTCGCTGAGAATGCAGAGTGACAATGGTACTTTGGTGGACGTTGACTCTAAGATACAGGATACCTCGGACACCAACAACCTGACCGCTCTCTGCAGAGCGACCTTTAAGGCTGTTGCCGGAACGAAAGCCGGCGTGCATACCGACCTGATCCTCGAGCCGAGGGATCTCGATTATCCGACCGTTGCATCCAACGCAGACACGGTCTCGGTGGATGTGATGGGTAATGACTTCACGGGTACTGTGAAGCACTTGTCACACCTAGCCCTCATTTCCGGCGCGACAATGACGATTATCGGTGGTACGGACGGAGTGTACGGATATCCGTTCACCTACACCACCGGTCTAACCGACGACAACGGCCAGGCGACCGGCAACATCAGCGAGGGCTGTTTCACGGTCATTGCGACCAAGACAGGGTACAAGACCCAGTCGCCGAGTTCATTCTGCATCACCGGTTATGGCGGGGGGACTGCGAGAGATGTCTGGCTCGGCCCGATTACCATTGCCGAGGCGAAGGCGCTCCCACTCGGCACTGAGGCCAGCGTGGCAGGCGTCTGCTATGCACAGCCCAAGGGACTTGCTCCCACGGCGGCATACGGCCTGGATTACCGAGTGCATTCCGTCCTCGACACGACAAGCTTCATGTACAACCAGTGGTATATGTGCGATGCCGGCGATCCGAATAGTGGAATGCTGTTCCACCTGAAACTCACAAGCTCTACCAATGTGTATACATGGGACGACCCGAGCGCGGAGGATGACTTTGGCGTATCGCTTTATATCGGCGCCAGGCCCGCAGAAGGCAGAGTCATCTGGGTCAAGGGTGAGGTCCAATACATCAGCGGCTACGAGAAGCGCTTGACGGTGAAGGATACCGACTTCCTCGCCGAGTCTGGAACTTATCCTCAGACCTACAACCAGACTTACTGGAATAAAGAGGCTGGCGCAGTACCATCACCGGCGGCGAAGACTGTCGAGCAGGTATACCATCCTGTAACCTTCGTTGGGATTCCCAGCATTTGGGGCACGTATGCTACCCTGGCGAATGCAAGGGTAGTCAAGTGGTGGCCCGACGCAGGGAAGATACCCGAGAATGCTACGTATACGGTCGCTGCCGGGGAGGAAGCCATTGACGCCATCATCGTGATGGACGATGCGTACAACTGGTGTGTGATCACACCTCAGACTCTCACCAGTCTGGGCCTGTGGGATGGAACTCCGCCGAAACCAGCTCTGGTTGATGTAGGCGACATCTACACCTTCACAGGCGCAGGCGGCAGGCATGCCCGAGGTTCCGTAGGTTGCATTCGGGTTCGGAAGTCTGCGGACATTGAGAAGACAACCGACAACACTCCTCCGACTGCGGACAACATCGGCTCGATCCGAGGCCCGGCAGCTTCCGGCCTGAATCTGGAAGGCATCGTCACCGCGAAGTTCTCCGACCGCATCTACGTAGAGAGCGAGGACAGGTCATCCGGAGCACCGGTAATCGCCTCTGCTGCTGCACAGGCGTTCGTGAAGGTCCGCGACCGAGTATGGTTCACCGGCGACACAGCACTTCTGGATGGTCAGAAGCAGATCACGCTTTCCACTCCGTTCAACATTGTGAGCAGTGGAAACGCGCTTCCTTACCTCGGTATCCGCAACAGGGATATCGGCGGTCATGAGTATGGCGTGAACGATCCCGGCGTTACCAACGGTCTGGGTGCGCTGAACGTGGGCCTGCTCGTGAAGCTCCACGGTATCCTGACATACAAGGATACCGCGACTACTCCGACGTACTTCTACATCTGGGATGGCGGCAACAAGACCACCTCGCCCGTCAACGATGGGAATGCTGATAGCGCATGGGGTATCAGGATCAACTCCACCCCGACTACTGCGATGACGCCGTGGACGAGCTGGATAGAGGTCGAGGGTGTCGTCAGCGTCAACCAGACTGCGGTCACTGGCAGCATAATCACGATCCCTGAGATCATCCCGTCCGTCACGCCTGTTATCCTGGCGGCATCCGACTTCACGACGGTGAACTTCCCGGCAGGGACTATCCTCACAGGGAAGAACCTGATCGGCGTGCCCCACACTCCTGGCGATGTCGGCAGCGGCGACTCCGGTGGCTTCTTCCAGGCCTATGACCCGGTCACAGTACTTTCGCCGGACAAAGTCAGTGAAGACTGGTACATGCGAGCCGAGCTGATTGACGGTCGCATCCTCAGATGGGACGCCGGAACCGTAAGTTCCAAGGGCTTTGACATGTGGTCCGAGCCGCACGGCGAGTTCGGCGGTATCACACTTGGTGACGGCTACTGGGTGACTGCGGATTCAGCCTGGACTACTTGTAGTTACAAGGCAAGAGTTCAGAATATCCCGCAGTGGATTTCGCCCGCGAGCGCAACCAAGATTCTGATCGCCAACCCGCAGAATTACAACGTCGAGCTCGACCCGGCGAACCTGGAACCGCCGCAAGACCCGGCGACAGGCGTTCAGATGAGCGACGGCGCTCAGGTACTGTCATTCTACCAGGCCAGCCAGTACGGTGTAGGCTGGATTCTGTCCACCGGCCTCTGGTGGGACAATGCTGCGGGTAGCTCGCGAGACACCGGTGTCGTTGAGGACTGGGGATACGATACCAGGCTGCTCGCATGGCATGGCTACTGGTTCACATGGCTCCAGAACTACAAGTCCATGATTGTTCCGTAGTCTGCTTGCAGCACGACTAGCTAAAAAAGGCAGTCCCGATTCTCGTCGGGGCTGCCTTCCTGTCCTATCATCCCTCCGTACAATTACCAGTTTTCCGCATTTCCATCTGACCCTCAGCCGCCTTCCGGGCATAATTATACTAAGGGCACACTGCAGATGGTCAATGGTCTATGGCCGATGGTCAATGGGAGAAGGAAACATAGACCATGGACCCTCGACCATTGAACACGAATCCGGAGGGGCGCATGGAGCACATCAAGCTTGACGATATCATTCCGCACACTGGCCAGCCGCGGAAGACATTCTACGAGACCAGCCTGAACGAGCTTGCTCAGTCAATCAAGGAACGCGGGGTCCTCGAGCCGATAGTCGTTCGCCCAAGAGACGGCAAGTACGAAATCGTCATGGGCGAGCGAAGGTTCAGGGCGTCGAAGCTCGCGGGATTGGCCGAAATACCGGCCGTCGTTCGCGAGATGTCCGACGAAGACATGGCCTGTGACTCCCTCCTCGAGAACTTCCAGCGCGAGGACTTGAACCCGGTTGATCGGGCGAAGGCCATCGAGGGCCTGCTGGAGTTCATGACCTGGGAGCAGTGCGCGAAGGCGCTCGGCGTCAGCGAGAGCACCCTACGCCGATATCTCGAGCTCCTGGAATTGCCGGCACAGGTCCAGCGTGCCCTCGTGGAATCATGGGATAAGACTGCTTCGGGCAGTTTTACCGAGGCCCATGCCCGGGTCCTAAAGAGCCTCAACGGAGACCTGGCGACTCAGCTTCGAGTCGTTGGGAAGATCAACGCCGACAACCTCTCCGTCGCCGAAGCCCGCAGGCTCGTCGAGGCAATATGCGAAGTCCCTGCCAAGAAGGAGGCATTCCTGCGCATTCCTCTCCGCGCCACCGAGGAAATCCTCGCCTCCATGGGCAAGGCGAAGAACAAGATAAAGCCCTTCAAACCCCAGACCGCCGATCTCCGTCTGGCTGCCCTCGAGAAAGCGGCCGGCCAGCTCTCGAACCTGATTGATGAGCGGCTGGTTGACTACCTCAAGGAAACTCAGATGAACCAGCTCCTCAGCACGTGCAAGGCTTTGCTGGCGGAGTTGGACGGCCTGAGCGAAAAGGCGCGTTATGCCCTCCAGAAAGGCGACGATGGGTGGAAGGAAGTCTATATCCATTGCCCGATGTGCGGACGCATCGAGTTGATCGGCAGCATGAAATGCGTAGTCTGCGGAACGGTACTTCGCCGATGCCTGGATTGCGGGAACTACGACAAAGTCTACCAGAAGTGCGGCATCTCGGAGTCATACGTTTATATGTCCGACGCTGACTCCCCGGACGACCATTCTCCATCCTACAAGTGCGCAGACTATAAGCCGCGGTTCGACCTGCGCAAGGCAGCGTGACGGATGGGGGTCTTTGGTTTTTGGTTTTGGGTTTTTGGGGCTCTCCCCCCTATAACCTAGAACCTATAACCCAAAACCTAGCCTTTCTTCTTGTACCGTCCCATGATCTGCCCCTGGCCGAGGACGTGCCCTTTCATGGCAGCAAGCACTTGCTGCTTCGTCGCGCCGGGCTGCAGTTCGAGCATCTTGTCCAGGGCATAGAGCTTGAAGTAGTATCTGTGCGTCCCGCTCGGCGGGCAAGGGCCGGTGTAGCCGATCTTCTTTGACCCGTTTACGCCCTGCCTCGTGCCGTTCGTGAGGGTCTTCTCTCGAGGGATGTTCTCTCCAAGCTTCCGCTCAGTCGCCGGGATGTCGTACATCACCCAATGGACGAAAGTCCCCATCGGCGCATCCGGGTCATCTGCGATCAACGCCAGGCTCTTAGTGCCCCGAGGTACTGAGGTCCATGCCAGCGGCGGAGAGATATTCTCCCCGTCACACGTGTACTTCGCCGGGATGAGGCTTCCCTCGTGAAATGCAGTACTGGTCACCTGAATTGCACTCTCCGCCTGAACCGCCAACGCCATCAGTATCACCAAACAGAAGTATTTCATGTTTCCCTCTTATCCTGAAAATCAGATCTTTAATCCAAATATACGCTTGACACCCAGCCGAGCGCAAGGTATAATCACGACGCTTTGCTTGGTACCCAATGAGAATAGCATGGATTGCGATTCTAAGTCTCATGGCAGGTGTGGCCTGCGTGGCTAGCTCCACGATGGAGATCCGGCAGATTCCAGGTCAGGCGGAACTCGGCACCGTCGAGATCCACGGCGTCGGCGCTGGTGATTTCAACCCCCATCTCTGGCAGAAGGGCGGCCTCAACTTCGTTCCCGACGTCCGCTCCCCGATCATCGAGCCGAGAAAGTCAGGTGTCTTTCGCAATATCTACGCTCCTTCGGCAGTCCAGACGGAAGACGGCTGGCGTCTCTTCTATGGCGCTTGGGATGGTGTGCCGACCGGAAATGATCGGATCTACTCGGTAACTACTCGCGATTTCATTGATTTCGACGATCGCCGAATAGAGATCGAGCATGGGGAGTTCGTCCATTGCTGCAATGTGAGCGCCATCCGCCTGCCGACCGGCGAATATCGCCTTATGTGCACGGTCTACCCCGACTCCCGAGATCAGAATAAGCCGGCCCTCTTCACCAGTCCCGACGGCAGATACTGGAACGGCCGGCGAGCGCCGTATCCTGCCCGGAAGGCGGATATCATCTCGATTGAGCGATATCCGCCTTATCCCGACGCCGACATCAATGGGATGAACGTCCTCTTGTACGAGGATGGGCATTATCGCCTCTACTTCAATAACTTCCACGACTTCGGCAAAGTCTACCGGGCGACCTCCGAGGACGGCAAGCACTTCCGGTTCGAAGGGCCGGTCTTGGAAATGGGCTCGGTCGTGAATGACGTGAAGAAGCTCCAGGTCGCTGGCGAGGTCTACTACCTCATGGGCCTCCACATGAACACGCAGAAACTCTGGTACAGCCTCTCGAATGATGGAATTCATTTCAACCCGGCAAGAGAGCTTGCTGCAAACCTGGGGGACAAAGACCGCTATATCGTTGCCGTCGGTTGGGTGGTGAAGGATCAGCGGGTTCTTGGATTTCTCTATGGGGCAGGGGAAGTCCCCAGCCTGGATAGAAATCGGATATTCGCACGGTGGCTTCAGAAGAAAGTCGCATTCATTGCAGATGACGGCACGCGCTACGAGCCGGCGGCCGCTCTTGGGCCTGATCGTCAGATAATCGCAGTTCCGAAAGACAAAGAGGTCAAGGGTGATTTCGTCGTGTATGCGGAAGATGGCTCTACCGAGTTGTTGAAGTGCGCAGGCACGCTCACTTCTGGAGCGATTTTCGAGGTTGCAGGAGTATAGGCGCTTGCCGGCATTTTTGCCTGTTTTCCGTCTAACTGTTGACAAGGTGGTGAAAACCGATTATAATCTATCTTAAGCATGTGACAAGCGCAGGCTTCATTATGCCCTCTTACAGCTTGCGCCGGGACATCTAAGTAAGCATGGGCAAGCATCCCAAGCGTTTTTTGGCTATGGGATGTTTAGGCTTGTGTCAGGTTGTGGTACTATCGAACAAACGGGCATTTGCTCGTGAAACGGACTTGGGCAGGAGGAACCCATGCACACAAGGATTAGTGTTTTCGCGGCGTTATTCTTAGTCCTCGCCGTCTTGCTGTCTATGCCCCTGGCAGCCCAGGAGCCGCTGCGTGGATTGGTCGTGGACAGAGGATCTGACGCCCTCTGGCTCGGCTTTCCTTCAGCAGCCCAAAAAGGCATGGTTTTCAACGTAATGCTCGTTCCCGGCAGCAAAGTGATCGCCCGGGCCAAGATTCTGGAGGCCACGCCGGACGCTCCCTATGTCGCGAAGGCGAGCTTCACCATGCTTGACAAGAAGGCTTTCATACCCATAGGGGCCTATGTGGAAGCAACAAACTTGGCAGTTGCGGATAGGGATAAGGAGCCTGGGTATAAGGCCGTGACCTTAGGTCCCAAGGGGCCGAATCCACTTAGCCTGCAGGCAGGCGTGTTTTTCCCGAGCAGCGATGAGCTGAGTGAAGAGACCGACCAGGCCTGGCCTGCGTTGCAGTTGAACTACAGGCTGTGCAAGTCCGAATCAACCGAGGTCAGCCTGGGGGTGGCCCACTACAGGAAGCGTGGCACATTCCCCTTCGGCATGGTCACCGGCCTGCGTAATCTCCAGGTGATCCCGGTAACCATAGACGTCAAGTTCAGGATGTCCGAGGATGCGAAGAAGGGCTGGTACGGAAAAGTAGGCGCGGGCGCATTCATTGCCAATGATCGGCGTGCTATTCCCGCCGTATCGGATGAGACGGTGCATAGCACTACCATAGGCTGGCAGGCCGCCCTGGGGTATGAGAATAAGCGCGGCCGCTCAGCTCAGTTAGGTTATATTGATGCCCGACACAGGGATTTCAAGGGCGTCACTTTCACTTTGGGAGCGAGGTTCTAGCTCCCAAACCCTTGCTTGCTATACAGATCAGGGAGAGCACTGTAATTCAGAGAGGAGGTGAGCGATAATGATAGAGAGGATCAAGGGCCTGATCAAGGATGAGGAAGGGGCAACCATGGTTGAATACGCGCTCATGCTGGCGTTGATCGCGGTGGTCTGCATTGCAACAGTTACTATAATTGGTACCAATGCGAAGGCGAAGTTCCAGAACACCGCCGATGCTTTGACGCCGTAAGAGGCTCCTTCCGGTTCGGTTCTGCGCCCTGGTATTCCAAGGCGCAGGACCGAATCATCATTGGAAAATGTTGTTGCCGACAATACATACGATCGTTCTGGCGGTATTGACAGTTCTGTTAGGCGTTGCGCTCTACACGGATCTGCGATACGGCAAGATATATAACAAGCTTACCCTTCCATGTATTGCCGCAGGCTTGGCGCTCGGCTTTGCCGGCGGCGGCATTTCGGGACTGCTGCAGAGCCTGGCAGGAATCGGATTGGTGTTGGCTTTGTACCTGATACTTGCTCCAAAAGCAGGGGTGGGTGGAGGAGACGCAAAGCTTATGATGGCTGTGGCTTCACTTGTGGGCTTCAAGCTTGCAGTGTGGAGCATGCTGTTTTCCGCCGTGATTGGCGGCGTCTTAGCGCTGGTCATGATGGCCAGGTACCGGGCAATGCTTTCGACAACAAAAAACTTGGCGACAAACCTGTATCTTAGTTTGGCCCTGAGAGTGCCGACAGAGCTCTCGAGTGGTTCAAAAGGGATGAAGGTTCGCTATAGCCCGGCGATAGCCTTGGGGACACTTTTGGTCCTGCTGCTCAAGCAGTAGTGTGGGATTGCAGGGGGTACACAGGCAGTGAGCGAAAGAATATGCCGATTAGTAAGGGAGTTGCTCCGAGACGAATCCGGGGCAACCATGGTCGAATACGCGATAATGGCGGGCTTCATCGCCGCCGTCTGTGCGCTGGCAGTCTCGATAATCGGCTTGAAGGTGAACGGTTACTTTACTGATGCCAGGGATGGGTTTAATTGATAGGCGGTACCTGAAGGAGGAGGTGAGTGCCGTGAGAACAATCATACGCAATCAGCGCGGAGCAGCCCTCGTTGAGTTCGCGATTGTTGTGCTCCTTCTTTTCACTCTGCTCTTTGGCATCATAGAGTTCGGCCTTATCATCAAGGACTATCTTACTGTGAGTCAGGCGGCCAGAGAGGGAGCAAGGTGCGCGTCCCTTAGAGGCGATATAAATGCGGTCACTGAGAGGGTGAGGAACAGCGCACCCGGCTTCAGCCAGGACCAGATAGATGCAATGACGGTCGCCGCCTGGTACAGGGTTCAGGCTCCAAATGGAAACTGGGGAAACTGGACGAGTGGGTTGCCGGCCGCTGGCGACGCAAGTATCGAAGGCAAGGAAGTTCAGTTGAGGGTGAAAGTCACCTATCCCCATCCGACGATTACAGGCTCGTTTTTCGGCCTTGGAAGCACTATAATGCTATCAGGTAACATGGTATGGAGAAGGGAAGGCATGCCGCCTCCCGCCACATAAGAAAGGAGCGGTCTGGAGATGCAAAACTTGAGAAAAGCAGTTCAAAACGAATGCGGGGCCGTTCTGGTCCTCTCGGTCATTCTCATGGTAGTGCTTCTGGGCATGGCCGCACTGGCAATTGATGTTGGTCAACTGTATCTGGCCCGACAGCGGGCGCAGAACGTTTGTGATGCCGCCGCCCTGGCCGGCGGCCGTCATCTGACAGGTGATGAATCATGCACGTGGGCGAATGGGAAGCCGACGAAAGCCGCAACAGATTGCAGGAGCGCGAACAACACCGAAGTGCCCTCCTGGCAAGTGAACGGATTTACCGTCGAGTTTCCAACGACAGTAACGTTCGACAACGGAACAACAGCCACTTGTGATCTGGGAGACGCGATCAAAGTAACCGGCTACGTCCATGTAGACTATGCCTTCGCCCGGATATTCGGCTTGGTGTCAAAGGACGTGCATGCATCGGCAACCGCTCTTCTCGGTCCGGCGCAAACGATGTATTTTGTAGATCCCTTAGGGGTGACACCGGCAATAGAAGGATGCAGCCAGGGACAACCGTATGACGTTGGTCCGGTCGAGCAATGGCAGGATTCAATGGCAAATGATCCAGGCAACTGGCTCATGCTCAGGCTTGGCAACGACAGCGGCATGGCCGATTACGTGGACAGGCTGCGTATGCAATCCGACCCTACCCCCATCTCCGTTGGAGACACGATCTCCACACAGCCAGGAGGTTCCGGTGGAAGTGGCACGGGCCAGAGCAGTACATATAAGGCTCTCGTTGGTGAGTTTCATCCCGATGGAAGTGTAAAGGAGCCGGGGCGGATTTTGCTTGAGCCAGACACACGATTCCAGGCCTCTCACTTAGATGCCGACGGCGATGGCTATGACGAGTACTACCGGACAGCGTACAATCCCACCGCCTGGAGTACCTGGGAGTCCACGGTAAATGCTTATGGCTTGCATCCGGGCAGTAACCGGATCCTCATTCTGCCGATAATAGATCCTGAAGGACTTGCCGGCCAATCGGAGACCCAGGTATTGGGATTTGCTGCTTTCTTTGTGGAGAGAGTTTGGGACGGAGTGTCAGGAGAGATTGATCCGGCGAGTGGAAGCCCTATTCACGGAATAGGACAAATACAAGGCCGATTTATTCAGGCTATCACTTCGGGAAGCGCAAGCGTTGGATGGGTATTTGAAGGTACGGAGCTCGTCGGGAAAGACTCCGTTCGTGACCTGTACTTGATATCATAGGGTCTCATCGCAGTTCCTAAAAGGAGGTTAGGGTTTTATGAGACAGATTACAAAAGGCAAGGTACTTGCCTTGGCACTTGTATTGGGGGCAGTGACGGCGTTCCTGGTTTACTATTACATGGCAAAACAGGAACGAATGGCACGCCTGAATACCCCAATAGTAGTTGCTGAGAAAGAGATTCCCAGAGGCACGGTGATCTCTGAGGAAATGCTGCGGGTTGCCAGCGTACCAAGGGACGCTGCGCAGACCGGCGCCGCGACAGCCACCGAGAAGGTTGTCGGCAGGGTTGCGAATGACCGGTTTGGCCCTGGCGATCCCATAGTACTCAGTGGTATCGTGCAAGGGGGCTTCCCTAACATCGTCCCGCCATTCATGCGTGCGGTTACTGTTGCCCTCGATCCCATCATCGGTGTTGGCGGTTTCCTGAAGCCGGGCGACCATGTGGATGTAGTCGCCACCTTCAATGTCAACAACGGCACGGTAACAAAGACGGTCTTGCAGAATGTGTTACTGCTCGCCGCCGGCGCCGAAATAGTGGCCGCAGAGGGGAAGAAGGGCGACAAGCCGGTAACCCAGCCCAACGCGACGCTGGCAGTCATGCCGACTGACGCCGAGAAACTGATATTGGCAGAATCCAAGGGCAAGCTCAGGCTCACCCTCCGCCGGCCCGACGACGTGTCGTTTGTGGCCACACGCGGAGTGACCGGCCGGTCACTTATCGGCTCGGTGCCGCCAGATGCGCCTCAGCAGCAGACAGCGGCATATAATCCTTATCCAAACCAGCCGGCGCGGCCGGCAGCGACAACTACCATCGCTCCCTTTATTCCGGCTGTTTCCAGCACTGGCGGGGGGCTGGAGTTGCCTAAGGAAAAGACGGTCATGGTCATCCGAGGGACGAAGGTAGAGGAAGCCGTCGTCCAGGAGTAGTCCGCCTTCGCCAAGGTAGGCATACTCGAATTCGTTTCGAAAGGAGGGCTGGGGTCCGGTCAAGTTTTCCAACGGATCCTTAATCAATGAAAACCGCGAGCAGGTTCATGAAAATCGGACTGATTTTGATTATCACAGTCGCCCTTTGGCCGGGGGTCTCTCAAGCGATCACCTTGCCAACGGATAAGCACTTTGTGGTGGGCGATACCGAGATTATCGAATGCAAAGACCTTACAAGGGTGGCGGTCGGCGATCCAATAGTCGCCGATGTCGCGCCTCTATCCTCCAGCGAGGTCCTGGTCAATGCAAAGTCGCCCGGCAAGACAGTGCTGTACGTCTGGGATTCCAGCGGCCGGCGAGTCTTCAATATCACCGTGCAGAGTCCCATACCCGAGATAGAAGCGCTATGTGCCATGATTCAGGACCAGTTGAATGATCCCCGAATAACCGTCAAGGTTGTCGGCGACAGCCTTGTCCTTGAGGGGTCTGTTGCAAAGGCCGCTGACTCCAGTCGCGCGGAAGCCATAGCGAAGGCCGTGTTGAGCTCCAGCACACTGCCGTCGTCGGCAGGTGGTGTTTACACGGTAGCTAATACAAGTGCCGACAAGGTGAAGGTCGTCAACCTTGTCAGGGTCGAGGTCCCTGCCGACGAAGTCACTCCCGAAGTCATGGAGTCCGCCAATGTCCTCAAGCAGGCGCTCAACAATCCCAACCTCGCAGTCCGCGCACTGCCGGGCGGGATGATCATAGTCGAGGGCAAGGTAGGCACTCAGGCCCAACTCGATAGGATAGCAACCATGATTCAGGGTTGGCAAGGGCCTGCCGGCGCTGCTGTGCCCGGCGGCGATGTCGCTGGGGCCGTGCAGATAATCAATGCGGTCGCGGTTGACAGCTCTGTTGCTCGGCAGATCGTCGTGCGAGCGCAGGTCGTTGACATAAACAGGACGGCGCTCAAGGATTTCGGAGTAGACTGGGGCCGAGTCGTATTCGAGAAAAGCGATGTTCCAGGCGTAACAGCTACAGCCAGCGTCCAGGATCAGCCGTTCCTGATAGGCCAGTCGCAGTTCGGTCCCATGGATCTCTTCGGCGGAGGCAAGATAGAGCGGTTCGATCCCATAGGCGCCAGAATCCGAGCCCTGCAAGAGCAGAACAAGGCTAAAGTCCTCTCCGAACCGAATCTTACCGTTCTGGACGGGCGCGAAGCCAGCATACTGGTAGGCGGCGAGCTCCCCATCCCGGTCGTGCAGTCCGCGCAGATCGGCGCAGCGGCAAGTGTCAGCATTGTCTTCAAGGAATTCGGCGTTCGATTGAAGATGCTCCCGGTCATAACTAGCGAAAACACGCTCCAGTTAACCGTAATGCCGGAGGTCAGCTCTCTGGACTTTGCAAATGGCGTGGTTTTCAGCGGATTTGCGATTCCAGCGTTCCGAACCAGGAGAGCCGAAACGACGGTGAACATCAGAGATGGTCAGTCATTGATCATCGGCGGACTCCTGCAGAACGAACAATCGAAGCTGGTGAGGCAGATCCCCATCCTTGGCGACATCCCGATCATCGGCGAGTTGTTTAAGACTCGGAGCTTTACCAATAACGAAACAGAGTTGGTGATCATCGTGACACCGCAGATAGTCAATCCCACCGCCAATCCTACATAGGATGGTGAGGCAGTACTCAGGGCGAGAGGCAGTGTGAATGGCAGTACGGATACTTATTGCTGAAGGAGACATCGAGCAGCGGAACGCAATTCGGGAAACAGTCAAGTTGGCCGGCGATTGCGAGATTCTCGGGTTCGCCAGGGATGGCCGAGAGGCCGTCCAGATGGCCTTACAGCTTACGCCCGACATAGCCTTGTTGTCGTACGATCTGCCTGGCATGAAAGGGCCTGAGGCTTGCCAGATCCTAAGCAGACTTGCACCGGAGATCATGCCTGTGCTAGTGGCGGACTCCAAGTCTCATGAGCAGTTCGAAAACGCGTTGCGTGCCGGCGCTAGAGGCTTCCTGACTCGACCGGTGAACGTTCGTCAGTTGAATACATTGATCGGCGAACTCACGGCGATCAAGGATAGGATGAATTCTTCAGAGATTGAGGATTGGGGTGATCCCAGCAGGCATCCCAAAGTGATCACCGTAACCGGTGCTAAGGGTGGAGTAGGTAAGAGCACGTTGGCCGCGAATCTGGCGGTGGCGTTGGCAGCTGATCTGCCGCATAAGGTGGCCCTCATTGACCTTCACCCGCAGTTTGGGGACATACCTACCATGTTCAACGTGGTTCCCAAAGGCACCATGGCGGATATGGCTCCATTGGTGAAGGACCTTGATGCCGACATAGTAGCCAACTACCTTACCAAGCACTCGTCCGGGGTAGATATTCTCGTTTCGTCAACAGAGCCTCTGCCCTTCGGCACGGTTGGGGTTGATTGTTTGGATCCCGTACTCCATATCTTGAAGGAGAACTACCGCTATATCGTGATGGACGTGCCGCCAATACTTCACGAGGTAACTCTCCATGCGATGTCGAGTTCTTCGGTAATCTTTCTAGTGGCAAACCTGTATGACTTGACTACCGCCACGGATACTAAGAAGCTGTATGACGCCTTGCTTAATGACCACATACCGGCCAAGTACATCTGGATTGTGTTGAACCGAGTGTCAAAAGCGAATAAGCTGAAATCGGCGGATATCCTGAAAATGTTCAACGGAAGCGTCAAGACTACAATACCAAACGACTCGCGGCTCGTGAATGCGGTGAACCAGGGCATTCCCATCATGCTGACTCCTGGAGATACGCCGCTCAAACGCAGCATCAGGCACTTGGCAAGTTTGGTCGGCGATCTCCCCAAACAGCAGGGGCAGGACATATCTACTTCCATGCAATCGGATGAAAGAGGTGCGGTTTGAAAGCGTTCGACAGAGTAAAGTCTGGACCTGAAGAGCCTCATGTGTTTGACAATCTTCGTGAGATGATGTTTCTGAAAGATCGCATTCATCAGAAGCTGATGGATGACATTGATCCCGCGAATCTCGGCCAGTTGAGTCGTCAGCAGATGAGCCGTGAGATTCAGGGGGTTGCCTCCGTCATTCTCGCGGAGGAGGGGATAGCCCTACCGGTCAGGTATAGGGAGCAGATCACGAGTGACGTGCTGGACGAGATCCTCGGATATGGGCCTATCCAGCCACTGCTTGATGATCCGACTATTACCGAGATCATGGTCAACCGCCCTGACCAGGTCTACGCGGAACGAGGCGGCAAGATATTCCTCACTGATAAGACCTTCCGCGATGATTCCCATATCATGCGGATTATCGAAAAGATCATCATGCCGCTGGGGCGGCGAGTGGATGAGAGTTCACCAATGGTTGACGCGAGACTGCCCGACGGTTCTCGTGTGAACGCAATTGTCCCTCCCCTCGCAGTAAAAGGCCCTGTGCTTACCGTCCGCAAGTTCTCCCGTGAGCCTCTTACGGTTGACGATCTCATAAACTTCGGCACTCTCACGCCCGAGATGGCCGAGTTTCTCAGTGCCTGTGTGCGGGCCAGGCTGAACATGATGGTATCCGGCGGAACTGGCAGTGGGAAGACCACAACGCTAAACGTGCTTACCTCTTTTGTACCAAATGACGAACGAGTAGTCACCATCGAAGATGCAGCCGAGCTGCGGCTCATGCAAGACCATGTCGTGAGTCTGGAAAGCAAGCCTCCTAACCTGGAAGGCAAGGGCGAGATAACTATCCGAATGTTGGTTAGAAATGCCCTCAGGATGCGTCCTGACAGAATCATCGTTGGCGAGGTGAGGGGCGGCGAAGCTCTCGATATGCTGCAGGCCATGAATACCGGCCATGATGGTTCGCTGAGCACCGCCCATACCAACAGCCCAAGAGACACTCTATCCAGACTGGAAACGATGACCCTGATGGCTGGCACTGACCTCCCATCCAGAGCGATTCGTGAGCAGATAGCTGCGGCAATTCACGTCATAATCCATCAGGCGAGACTTCGAGATGGAAGCCGCAAGGTCACTCATATCACCGAAGTCCAGGGGATGGAAGGTGAGGTCATCGTGTTGCAGGATCTATTCCTCTACGATCAACGAGGGGTGGACCAGAAAGGCAAGGTTATCGGCAAGCACAGGGCCACGTCTCTCAGGCCTAAGCTTGTGGACCGCCTGGCTCAACAAGGCATAGAGTTTCCTGCTCCGATTTCTGAAACGAGGTGAACTTGATGGCAATCATGTGGGCGGCAATCTCATTCGTAGGCGTCCTTGCTCTTGTGGCCATTGTCACCTCAATGGCAGGTGCCGGCAACCGGAATACGAGCGCCCGGTTGCAGCAGCTTGTCACCCCTGCACACCATCCGACCCCTGATGAAACGGAAGGCTCGCAGGATCACATGCCGACGATCACCAAGTTGCTTAGCGGCCGCGAGATCAACGATCGGCTTGCTACTGCAATTGCGGCTGCCGGACTTCGTCTTCGTCCAGGCGAGTTCGTCGGTATCGTGGCTTTCTCGGTTGTGTTCTTCCAGATCATAGCCCTCGCCATCGGCAAGCAGATTATCTTGAACGCCACAGCGGCTGTCATCGCGATTGGGATACCTATAGTCGTTCTGAAGATGCTGCAGAACAAGCGCCGGGCGGCTTTTGAACTCCAGCTTGTGGATGCCCTCATGATGATAGCTTCTTCGCTGCGATCCGGTTTCAGTTTCCTTCGCGGCATGCAGGTGGTCGCACAGGAGATGCCTGAGCCGATTTCGCAGGAGTTCGAGCGCGTCATCAATGAAGTCGGAGTTGGTCGAGGAATGGAGGAGGCGCTCCGGAACATGGTGGCCCGGATGAATAGCTATGACCTGGATCTGGTAGTGACCGCCATATTGATCCAGCTTCAGGTCGGTGGAAACCTGGCCGAGATGCTTGAGATCATTGCTGGCACCATAAGGGAGAGACTTCGCATTTACGGCGAAATGAGAGTATTGACCGCAGAGGGCAGGCTTTCCGGATGGGTGTTGGTAGCGATTCCGGTCTTTCTGGGCGTTGTACTGACGATTGTGAACAGATCATATATGTCGTTTCTGTTTGAGGAGCCGCTGGGTCACTACTTCATCGCCGGGGCGGTTATCTTGCAGATCATCGGCGGTCTGGCAATCAAAAGGATGCTTGTACTGGACGCATAAGGAGGGCGAACTGCGGTGTTACTAGCAATTTCTATATGTGCAGCGGGCACTGTTCTACTGTTCATAATTGGCATAGCCATGAAGTCCCAGCGTGCCATTATTCAGGAGCGAATGTCACAGCACTCCGAGTCCATCGCCCCCAATACCTCCAGCGAAGCCGACCTGGCGCTCCCATTCCGTGAGAGAGTGGTACTCCCACTTCTTGGGAAGCTTGCCGACATTGCTCTTCGTTCTACCCCATCCGGGGCCATCCAGGCAGCAGAAGCCAGACTTGATGCAGCAGGCAGGCCTTGGAGGCTGGGAGGGAAGGAGTTTATCGGCCTGAAAGTCCTATTCGTCGGCCTGTTCTTGCTCCTCGCAATCGGCGTCACAAAGGCGGTCGATATGGGGTTCCTTCTAAGAGTTGTACTGTTCGTTCTCCTTGTCGCCATAGGTCTGCTTCTCCCGGAAGCAGCCCTCAGCAACCTTATAGCAGGCAGGCAGTCCGCCATTCGAAAGGCACTACCTGATACCCTCGATCTGCTTCTGGTCAGCGTGGAAGCCGGACTTAGCCTGGATGGAGCTATTCAGAAAGTGGTCGAGAAGCTCCATAACCCTCTTTCCGAAGAGATGACATTCGCTCTCCAGGAAATGCAGCTTGGCAAGAGGCGAGCCGAAGCGCTAAGGAATATGGCAGACCGGACAGGGGTAAGCGAACTTAGCGCCTTTGTTGCCGCCGTAATTCAGGCTGATCAGCTTGGGGGCGGTATTTCACGAGTTCTTCACGTGCAGTCGGAAACGCTGCGTACGCAAAGGGGCTTACGTGCCCGGGAAGCCGCCTCCAAACTGCCTGTGAAGATGCTGGTGCCGCTGGTCTTATGCATCTTCCCATCGCTGTTTGTCGTGGTGCTTTCGCCGGGAGCAGTGCGGATCTACCGAGCCCTCAACATCATCTCCAAGTAACTGCCCTCAGGGTTTCCGCCGGAATTTGTCTGCTCGCGGCAACTCTGTCGTTTCCTCGCCCTCGTCAGTTTCGGCAAGCTGTTCGAGGTCGGGCGCAGGTCAGGCGGCTACTAGTATGTCTTTCTGGCTGCTATTCCTGATCTCAGTCGTAGCCGGCTTCATCGGCGCAATGAGCGGCATGGGCGGTGGAGTCATCCTCATCCCGGCGCTCACGCTCCTCGGCGTTGACATCAAACACGCCATCGCCGTCAGCATCGTCTCGGTCATCGCCACGTCCAGCGGCTCGGCGTCCGCTTATGTCCGCGAGCACATCACCAATCTGAAGGTCGGCATGTTCCTCGAGATGTTCACGATCATCGGAGCGCTGGTCGGCGCATCCATCACTCTCGTGTCCGGTCACCGAATACTGTTCATTCTCTTTGGGATTGTGCTCCTGGCATCATGGTTGACCCTCTTCTTCGAACGCCGGCATGAATGGCGGCCTGCTGCTCGTCAGGACGCCGTCTCCCGATGGCTCGAACTTGAGGGCAGCTACTATGACGAGGCTATTCGTGAGACCATTAACTACCGGGGAGTGCGCGCCTACTTCGGCGGCCCCCTCATGTTCATGGCCGGATTGATCGCCGGCCTGCTGGGAATAGGAGCGGGCGCGCTCAAAGTCCTCATCCACGACCTGGTGATGAAGCTGCCGCCGAAGGTATCCACTACCACGAGCAACCTGATCATCGGCGTCACGGCCCTCGCCGGAACGAGCGTCTACCTGTCCGCAGGTCTCATTAATCCCGGCATGGCAGCGCCCGTCATCCTGGGGGTTCTGGGTGGAGCGCTCATGGGCACGCGGGTTCTCGTTCGCCTGACCAATCAGGCCGTCCGTTACTTCTTCATGGTGGTGCTCTTCATACTTGGCGTGCAAATGATCGTTCGCGGCATCATGGGAGTCGGCTGATGCGGACGCATTCATTCGATATGGAAAAGTTAGTCGGCTACATACTCGTGATCGGCGTGCTGTTGAGCATAGCGCTCATAACCGCGGGCCTGGCATGGGGTTGGGTGGAGACCGGCACATTAGGCGCGCATTATACGGTTTCCGGCATGACGCTCTCCACGTTTCTGATCAGCAACCTTCGCCAACTGACCACAGCCTTCACTTATGTACTTCTGATAAACCTCGGCATAGCCGCCCTTATGCTCACTCCCTTCGTCAGGGTGCTGGCGTCGGTGCTCTATTTCGCCTTTGCGGAGCATAACTGGAAGTACACCGCGTTCACAGCCTTCGTTCTCGCCGTTCTGACCTACAGCCTGTTCCTTCGCTGATCACGACTTAGTTTCCTTAGGAGGCGGCTCAGAAAGCGGCGCCGGCTCCACGACCTCCGATTCCTTCTTAACCACCTGTCTCGCGGCTGCTCGCTGTCTGCCCCTCGGGCCGTCTCCTCCCAATTGAGACATAGCGACTTTCTGTCCCGGCATGCCTAAGTAACCCATCAACGATGCCGCCAATCCCTCGATGGCCCCCGAGCCTCCCCCGCCACCCGCGACAAGGATTTCAGGCACGATCTTGATTCCCTTCTCTGCCAGCGCATTGATGGAGTTGACCAAGGCGGTCGGCGTCTGACCCAAGGCCTTTACCTGCTCCTCATACGCCTTGGCCCGTGCCAGTCCAACCGCTTCAACCTCGGCGCCTTTGGCCTTGCCGGTCTCCCGGATGAAAGTTGCTTCACCATCAGCCTCAGCTTTTCGGGCATTAGCCTTGTTGGTGAAGATGTCAACGTTGACGGCCGATTTCGCCAACTCCGACTGCATATCGGCCGTACCTTTGGCCTGCTCCATGGAGATTCTCTCCTGCTGCGATGCCCTCTGCTTCTGAAGGGTTTCGATTTGCTGGTTGGCGATCTCTCTCTGGGTCAAAACCTCCACCAGGGTAGGTGGCAGGACGACATCCTGAATAAAGACGCCCTTGGTCTCGACCTGATATTGGGCGATTTGTTGGCTGATCAACTCACAAGCGTCCTGCTGCACTCTATCGCGGGACTGGATGAAGTCAACCGCCGGCATACTCTGGAGTTTATTTCGGAAGTAGTTGCCCACCACTGCCTGGAGGACTTCGTCAACCAGGTTCTGCATCGTCCCCACGCTGGAGATGACCTTGGGCGCTTTAGTATCCGGAACATGAATCTGAACCTGCAAGTCGAGCGTAAAGATAAAGCCTTCCCTGCTCTTGGCCTCGATCGATGCGAGCCGGGCATCCAGCCTGTGGGCCGAAGAGATCACTTCCGCCCAGTTCAGGGTGAGGATGAGTGTAGGCACGATCTCTGCCTGGTAACAGCGAGGGTTAATGGGGTATTTGCCGGTTCTCAGGGGTTCTTGCCAAATCCCCCGATGGCCCGGCCGTACGAGACTCCCGAACTTGAAGTCCGGACCCGAGGTGTCTTCCGTCGCCAACCCCACATAGGCCTTCATGACGGCAACTTGCCCCTGCTCGACAACGAGCATCGGCACTAACTCAACGCTTACAAGGAATGGATTGAGGGCGAAAGCGCCATACAACACCGGATCGTGCTGCAGGCCAATCCTCCCCCCGTGGTCCAGGAACGCCTGCAAGTCCTGATAGTTGTTGTGGAGATCATTCTTACTTCCCAACACAGCCTCGATGAGGGTTGAGTCTTGAACGTCCTCCTTTTCACGGGCGGCAACATCAGTGAAGCCACCCAGGCGGCTGGCAATGGCTCCTTCGGGCAAAGGTTCGCCTTCATACGTGGTGACTATGCCCACCATGTCTACAATCTCATTCTCAGGGCCGACGGTCACAGGCTGGATGCGCACCAATTCTAATCTTTCCGGCGCCAGGCCGAAATTAGCTGGGCCAAGCACTCCCTGGACGTTTTGCAGCTCCGGGCTGACAGGCACGCCATAGACCTGACGTTTGGTGATCACCAGGAAGCCAACCGGATGTATGGGTAGCAGTGATCCGGGCGGCAGAACCGGTCGTTGAACACCTTTTTGTCCGCCGTTTTCGACAAAACTCCGCAGATCGTTGAAGTTGCCGAATGCCTCGTTGTATACCGCCGACTTGGCGCCTATCGGCAGCGGACGTCCAGCCTGGGCCACGACAACCCCAATCTCCCCGGCGGGTACTTCTACCCACGGGAACTTCCCCACCTTGTAGATGATCCACAGCTTGAACCTAAAGCCGGGCATTAGCAAGTCGGCCTGGAAGCCGGCCTCCCCATTGAATGCGATGGGATTGTCTTCCGAAAGTTTTCGGAAGCCGAAGCGCTTCATCACCAGGCCGATTTCCGTCGGGCCGATGATCCTGATTGACGGTAGGACGATTATCGCCAGCGCCAATATGATGTAGCCTGCGAGCGAAAGGGAAGCGGGATTCATTGGTTCTCCTCCAGACCGGGATTCTACCTCTACTGACACCCATCTTCGCCAAAAGTTGCGCTTTTACCTCCAGCGGGTATTAACGTTATTGATGGAGGTACCACTATGAGAGCGATGTGGTCTGGGGCCGTCAGTTTCGGCCTGGTCAATATCCCCGTTCGCCTGTACAGCGGCACGGGCGGCGAAACCAAACTTGAATTCGATCTCCTTCACGAGAAGGACAAGTCGCCGATCCGCTTTGCCAGGATCTGCAAGCTGGAGGGCGAGGAAGTCCCGTACCAGGAACTCGTCAAGGGCTATGAATACTCGGACGGCGAGTACGTCATCATGACCAACGAGGACTTCCGAAAAGCGGATGTCACCAAAACTCGCGCCATCCAGATTATGGATTTCGTGAAGGAAACGGAGATTGATGACATATTCTTCGAAAAGCCGTATTTCCTCGAGCCGGACAAGGGCGCGGCGAAGCCGTATGCGCTGCTCAGGGAGGCGCTGAGGCAGTCGGGCATGGTCGGGATAGCCAGTTTTGTCCTCAGGAATCGAGAGCACATTGCCGCAATCCGGCCATCAGGCGATGTGCTGATGCTCGACCAACTACGGTACGCAAGCGAGATTCGGAGTCCTGAGGGTCTCAAGCTGCCTGAGGCTGTGGACATAGACAAGCGGGAATTGGACCTCGCCTTGGCGCTTGTCAATCAGCTTACCGATAAGTGGCAGCCGGAGAAATACCACGATACTTATACTGAGGAGCTTCGGCGCATAATCGAGGAGAAGGCGCAAGGCAGGGTTCCCGCACCGAAGGGTGAAGAGCCGAAGCCGACCGAGGTCATCAATCTGATGGATGTCCTCAAGAAGAGCCTCGAGCAGACAAAGGAGAAGGCCGCATAGATGGCGCTGAAGGAATACAAGGAGAAGCGGGATTTCGAGCGATCCCCCGAACCGAAAGGAGAAGTGAAGCAATCGGCGGGGCCGCTGGAATTTGTCGTCCAGAAGCACCAGGCCTCACATCTTCACTACGACCTCCGGCTCGAGCTCGGCGGCGTCCTGAAGAGCTGGGCCATCCCGAAAGGGCCGTCCCTCAAGCCCGGCGAGAAGCACCTTGCCCAGATGGTGGAGGACCATCCGCTCGATTACATGAACTTCGAGGGGATCATCCCCGAGGGCAACTACGGCGCAGGAACGGTCATGATCTGGGACAAGGGGACTTACTGCTCGAAGGAGACGTGCGACCGCGAGGACAACGAGAGTATCTTCGCCGAGGAACTCGAGAAAGGGCATCTCAGCTTCATCCTCAACGGCGAGAAGCTCAAGGGCCGATTCGCCCTCGCCAGGATCAGGAAATCCGATGACCAGAACGCCTGGCTCCTTATCAAGGCCAACGACGAGTTCGCCTCCGACGAGGACGTGACGAAGCAAGACCACTCGGCGGAAACGGGCAGGAGCATGGGGGAGATCAAAGAGCAAGCCTCTAAGGCCGGGGAGGTCTGGGCATCATCTTCCGACAAGCTCGAAGGCATTGATCTCAGTGACGCCCCCGAAGCCCTCATGCCGCATAGAGTCCGACCCATGCTCGCCACGTTGGTGGATGAAGCATTCGATCGCAAAAACTGGATCTTCGAGATCAAGTGGGACGGCTATCGCGGGATCGCCGAAGTCGGTCGCGGGTCAGTAAGGCTCTACTCGCGCAATCTCCTCTCCTTCAACGAGCGATTCCCTGCCATTGTCGAGGAGTTGCCCCAGATCGGGGTCGAGGCCGTCCTCGACGGCGAGATAGTCGTCGTGGACGAGACCGGCGTCTCCCAGTTCCAGCTCTTGCAGAAGTATCTCCGCAACCGCCAGGGCCGCCTGGTGTACTACGTGTTCGACATCCTCTGGCTCGAGGGCCATGATCTGATGGGCCTTCCGCTCACCAGGCGTAAGGAGATTCTAACGAAGGTCCTCCCGCCGAACCTGACCTACATCAAGTACAGCGACTACATCGAGGAGCAGGGGACTGCGCTCTTCCGGCAGGCATTGGAACGCAGGCTGGAGGGGGTTGTCGCCAAGAAGGCGGACAGTCCTTATCGGCCCGGCATTCGCGGTCGTGACTGGCTGAAGATGAGGGTCTCACTTCGGCAGGAGATGGTCATCGGCGGCTGGACCGAGCCCCGCGGCGGCCGGCAGTACTTCGGGGCGCTCGTTCTTGGGGTCTTCGAGGGCGATCAACTGGTCTACACAGGTCACGCGGGCACGGGCCTCGATGAGAAGGGCCTCGCCTACTTCATGTCCAAGCTCAAGCCCCTGGAGCGCAAGACCTCGCCCTTCAAGGAGACGCCAAAGACCAATGAGCCTGCGCATTGGGTCGAGCCGAAGTTGGTGGTCGAGGTGAAGTTCACCGGCTGGACCGAGGATGGCCTGATTCGCCATCCGGTGATCCTCGGCCTCCGGGAAGACAAGCGCGCGGACGACGTGCGCCTTGAGAAGCCCCAACCCCTCCAGTCCGACTCCTCTGACACGTCCGACCGGTCAGACCCTCAAGAAACCATTGGCGGCCATGCCCTCAAGCTCACGAACCTGGACAAAGTCTTCTGGCCGGAAGAGCGTTACACGAAGGGCGACGTCATCAACTACTATCGCGACATCGCCGGTTTCATCCTTCCTTACCTGAGGGACCGCCCTGAGTCACTGAATCGCTTCCCGGACGGCATCTACGGCGAGAGCTTCTACCAGAAGAACATCCGCGAGGATCAGATTCCCGATTGGATAGAGACCGTCAAGGTGAAGTCAGAGACAGAGGACGAATATATTAACTACCTCCTTTGTCAGGACGAGGCGGCCCTCGTCTACCTGGCGAATTGGGGCTGCATCGAGCTCAATCCCTGGAACTCGCGAGTCGGGTCGCTGGACAACCCCGACTACCTGCTCATCGACCTCGACCCCGGGGATATCGGCTTCGACGCAGTGATTCGGGTCGCTCAGGCGGTTCGAGAAGTGCTCGACGAGGCGGGGATCGAGGGCTATCCGAAGACTTCCGGCGCGACCGGCCTCCATGTCTACATCCCGCTCGGCGCGAAGTATACCTATGGGCAGACGCGGGAGTTCGGCCGTATCCTGGCCCATCTCACCTGCAGCAAGGTCCCTGATATCGCCACAGTCGAGCGCATGACCGCCAAGCGAGGGAACAAGGTCTACGTGGACTTCCTACAGAACGCCCGCGGGCAGACCCTCGCCGCCGTATACTGCATCCGCCCCAGGCCGAGAGCGACCGTCTCCACCCCGCTGGAATGGGATGAGATCAAGCCGGGCCTCAGTCCCTCCAGGTTCACCATCCGCACCATCGGCAAGCGCCTTGAGAAAGCCGGCGATCTCTTCAAGCCCGTCCTCGGCCCCGGCATAGACATCCGGAAGGCCCTCACCCGCCTCTCCATGAACAAAGCAGCCTGACGAGCCTGCCCCCGGCGGTCTTGATCTCGTCCGCAGGAATATCCCAGCGGGCGTCGAATTACCGAGATTGGCAGGAGTTATTCCAAAGGAGGATCACTATGTTTGCGCATCAGCGGTACGTACTTGCCTTGATAGCCTACCTGTCACTCGTTTGCGTCCTGGCTGGTTGTGGAGGCGGCGGAGGAGGAAGCAACCCGGACATGATTCCCTTTGTTTCGGATCGTGACGGGGACTCGGAGATCTATATCATGAACTGGGATGGTAGCAGTCAGACCAGATTGACGACGAATACTAATCTTGACGACTGTCCCACGCTTAGTGCTGATGGTTCTAAGATTGTCTTCTGCAGACAGGCTGGAGGGAATTGGGATATATGGACGATGAGACCAAATGGCACGGGAGCAGTCCAACTGACCAACAATCCATCGAACGACTACGGCCCTGCTATTAGCGCCAACGGCACTCGAATTGTTTTTGTGTCCAATCGAAGCGGAAATTCGGACATCTTCGTTATGGATGTAGACGGTAGTGATCAGATTAACCTCTCAGATGACCCGTCTCGCGACTGGTACCCATGCTTCAGCCCCGACGGTTCCATTGCGTTCATGAGTAACCGAGATGGGAACGCCGAGATCTACATCATGGACTCCGATGGCAGCAACCAAACCAACCTTACAAACCATGCAGGCGAGGATTTCATCCCCCGGTTCAGCCCGGATGGCTCGAAGATTGTTTTCAACAGCGATCGAGATGGAAATTTCGAGTTGTTTTCCATGGATCCCGATGGCTCAAATCCCACCCAGCTCACTAACACGACGGCTGTCAGCCATTGGGGCGGCGGGATATTCAGCAGGGATGGGACGAAGATAGCTTATGAGCGGGCGGCTGACATTGACAATCTGGATGTCTACGTAATGAACGCCGATGGAACAGGCCAGACAAATCTCACCCCTGCCCCGGGACTTGATGGCCTCATTTTCGAGTAGTTTTCATTTCCATTTCAAGGAGAAACGTTATGTTTGCGCACTTGCGGTACGTACTTGCCTTGCTGGTCTGTATTGCACTCGTGGCGATCATCGCCGGCTGTGGAGGCGGAGGTGGTGGAGACACTGCCGGCTTGATTACTTTCGTCTCCGCCCGTGATAATGCGAATGGCGAGATATACACAATGAACTGGGACGGCAGCGCCGTGACTAGGCTAACGAATGACTCGGCGAATAATGATTCCCCGAAACTGAGCGCAGATGGTTCGCAGATCGTCTATATAAGCGACACCAGCGGCAACATGGATATCTGGGTGATGAATGCCGACGGAACAGGCGCTACCCAGCTTACGACCGATCCGGCTGGCGACTACTGTCCTGCCTTCAGCCCCGATGGGACCAAGATTGCCTTCTACAGCTTACGCGACGGCAATGCGGAGATCTACATCATGGACGCCGATGGCGGCAGTCAGACCCGTCTAACCAATAATGCGGCCGACGACTTCTGGCCGAACTTCAGTCCGGACGGGTCCAAGATTGTCTTTGGCAGAGACATGGGCGGCGGAGATACGGAAGTCTTCCTAATGAACGTTGACGGCAGTGCTCAGGTCAATCTCACCAACGATGCAGCGTATGACAATGGTCCCGCTTTCAGCCCCGACGGAACGAAGATTGTGTTCGTCAGCAATCGAGGCCCTGGTATCCAGGTTTACGTCATGGAGACAGACGGCAGCAACCCAAGCCCACTGACTTCCACCGGGCCGAATCACGACTGTCCCTTCTACAGTGCTGATGGGACAAAGATAGCCTTCGGCTGCAATACCGCTGGAAACTGGGACGTCTATACCATGAATGCTGATGGGACGGATCAGGGGAACCTAACGAACAACCCGGCGTACGACGGCTTCTGGCGGGATTGACGCGTCTAGCCGGAACAAAGATTGACATCTTGCCCTGCAGGCTGGTAGACTGACTGCGTAGCCTGCAGGGCTTGCCCTGCTTCCACCAGTTGTAGACAAATGGCCCACACATCAGACGATCATTTGTGCATTCATGACTTGGGCATTGACTACCGCGCCGCCCTCGCATACATGGGGGATCCCAAGCCCATTGAGTTCCTTGGTTAGCCCTGTTTCACCTTGCGATTGCCAAAAAGTCTAAAAACCCCTTGACAAATATTGTGTAATCTGGCACAATAGCTCTATTGGCTGAAGAGCTTGGCCGCCAGTGGTTTCTTTAAGGCGGTTTTTGGGCAGAATACCAACAAGCCAAGCCTTTGGTGGAATGAGGAGGCAGTCTTGAGGAATCGCAAAACCTTGTATTGCCTCTTGCCGGTCGTATTGGGGTTGCTGTGGGTATGTTACTCGCAGATTCGGCTAACCGCGCAGGAAGGCCCCAACTACGTCGGCGCCGAAGTATGCGCGACCTGTCATGCCGATGTCTTCAAGACATGGCAATTCACCACTCACCGTCAGACACTTTTCAACACCGACCCATCGAAGAAGGGCTGCGAAGCCTGTCATGGTCCGGGTAAGGAGCACGTCGCCGGGGGCGGTGATCCCACCAAGATCATCCGACTGATCCGCCTCAAGCCCAGCGAATCGGCCGAGATCTGCCAGAAATGTCACACTCAGGAAGAGACGACGCTCTGGCACACCAGCGCCCATGCGAGGGCAAAGCTCACCTGCATGAACTGCCATGACGTTCACGCCGTTGGAGAGAAGTCCAAGCTCACTGATATTGACAACGGCAAGCAAAAGGTGGAGGGACTCGGCCGCGCCATCAAGCAGACGGAGCTGGAAGCCGCCATAGCCGAGAAAGGCAGTGCCGAGAAGGCTGCCGCAAGCGAACGCGTTCAAGAGCTCAGAATAGAGAGATCAGCGCTCGAGGCGCAGTTGAAGGGCGAGGAAAGCGAATTCGACCGAACCGCCGAGCCGTATGTCTGCTTCAACTGCCACAAAGACAAGGAAGTGCAGAGCAAGATGCCCTCCCACCATCCGCTTCAGGAGGGGAAGGTCACTTGCAGCAGTTGCCATAATCCGCACGGCGGGCCGAATGGACTGCTCAGACAGGAATCCGTGCCTGAGACATGCTTCCGATGCCATGCGGATAAGATCGGGCCGTTCACATTCGAGCATCCGCCGGTGACTGAGGATTGCACCATCTGCCACAATCCTCACGGCTCAGTTCAGAATAACCTGCTTGTCCAGGGCCAGCCGTTCTTATGCATGAAGTGTCACTCCGGGCCTCACAGCCGCAGCGGCACCTTTGGCGATCCGTCGCAGATTCCCAATTACTACACCGAGTGCACTGATTGTCACTCGCAGGTTCACGGCTCTGATGAGCACTCTGCCCTGCACTTCTAGGAGAGAGATAATGAAGAAGGCGTTGTTCATACTTGCAATGGTCCTGGCGTCCTCCGCCGTATTCGCGCAGGCGAGCCTCACAAGCGGCGAACAGGGGTTTTCGGATATTCGGCTGGGCATCTATAGTCACGCCTCCGACGGCAACCAGGACTGGGTAAGGGAGTTCGACGGCAGGAATTTCGATAGTTTCGGGATCGAGCGGCTGCAGTCCTATGGGTTCAGCGGCCCCACTCAGTATTGGCTCGATGCCCGAGACCTGATCTTGGGAGACGAGGACTTCAACTTCTCCCTCGCCTCCCGGAATAGCGTGGGAATCAGTCTCGGCACTTCCAAGCTTACTCATCGGCTCTTCCGTACTCCCTCGATCAACCCGTTCATCGCCGAGATGTATGCCAATCTCGGCCTGCCTGCTCCCGTTCCCGGGAATACCGGCGACGCCATACTCGATCTCAGCCCGGGCGTCAACTTCCGTCTGAACCGGCGAGTGAATACCTTCGATCTCGGCATCACGCCCCAGGGGAATCAGGGCCAGCGATTTGTCGCCTCGTGGTGGCAGGAGTTGGAAAGCGGCAATCGCCAATTGCTCTTCAGGGCGCGGGCGGCTGCTCCCGGCGTCATCGCTAACCGCCAGAGAGCCGGGGCGGAAATCCCCATTGACCGAAGCACGGACGAGGCCGCGCTGGGGGCGGATCTTCGCCTCGGGAAACTCTCGGTCCTCAACTACCGGTTCATAGATACCGAGTTCACCAACAATGGCAATCGTCCCGGCGGCGTGCTGGGTACGGTGTTCCCCCTGAATGCCCTCACCCAGTTCAATAGCAAGACAACGAACAATTCTCTGAAAGCCAGAAGCAAGCTCGGTGACCAACTGTTCTTCACCGGCACGTATTCCAGTAAGGAGCGCAAGAATCTGACTTCCAGGATCCCCTCCGGATATGACAGCGGAGGAATACCCCTCGGTGCGAAGGTCAAGTTTCGGAATACCAATCTGGGCCTCACGTTCCTGGCGACGGACGCCTTGTCGCTCACCGGACGCTGGCGCAGATATGACCTGGACAACGAAGTCCCTCCGGTGTTCAGACTGTCCGGCACCCCGCCTACCCCGGTCGCCCTACCGGACAATATGTCGTTCTCCGGCGAGGTGACCTCTACGGAGGTCAACGGCTCATTTACTGGCATCCGCAAGCTGTATCTCAGGGCCGGTTTCGAGAGCAGAAATTGGGACCGGACGATCTCTCCCACTCATCCGCCTCATCCTGCCGATGAGTTCGAGCATCCCAAACACCGCGATCGTACGGAAGCGGATATCGTCCGCTTGGGGGCAAGATACTACCCCATCCAGAGCCTGAGCTTTGCCGCGAACCTGGAGGACTGGAATGTTAAGAATCCCGGCTACAATGGCATGTGGACCGATCGTCGGAAGCTCAATGTGAACGCGACCTATCTCATAAAGACCAACTTCGCGCTGTATGGCGACTTTATCCAGAGCAAGGATGAGAACAAAGACGTCCGCATCACCTCCATCCCCACCATAGTGACTCCTCCAGCCGTTCCGCTCACGCCCGAAGAGGAGGAGGCCTATGTGGAGGACCGCGCGGACGCCGCTGGCCAGGGGTATGAGAATGACCTCAAGACCACCATGCTCGGCGCATGGTACGGGGTGTCGCCCAAACTGACTCTGGACACGTACTGGGCGAAGACATCGCTGGATGCTGCCGCTACGCTCATATTCGGCAATGAGCCGGCCTACCTGCCGCATCTCGCTCCGGACTTTGCGCCGTACAATGCGGACACGAATCAGTGGTCAGTGGGCGCGACCTACGCGATCAATCCGAAGTGGCGGCTCACCGGGCGGCTGCTCACCTCGAAATCGGAAGGCAAGACTCTCATCTCCGTGCTTCCCGGAGGCCTTGGCCCCGCGTGGACGCCCGTGGACGTGGATGCGAAGCGGTGGACTGTGGGGGCTACGTGCAACGTCTCCGCCAAAGAGCGCGTCACGCTCGACTACTCCATCCTTGATTGGGATGACAACATAGATCCCGGCCAATCCGGCCGTTTCAACCTCCTGCGCCTCGCCTGGTCCTCGGCGTTCTAGCGGATGGTTGCTTTGTCTCCTGCCGGTTGCTATAATACCCATGGGTCCCATAAGTCCCATAGGTCCCATACGACCCATATGTCCCATCATCCGGAGGATCCCCCATGGCCGATGGCTTCATCCCACCGCACGGCGGTTACGAAGACCTCCTATCCTATCAGAAGGCCGAGATCGTCTATGATGCCACCGTCCATTTCTGCGATCGCTTCATAGACAAGCGCAGCCGCACCCATGACCAGATGATCCAGGCCGCCCGTTCCGGTAAGCAGAACATCATCGAAGGCACCATGGCCTCCGCAACCTCCAAGGAGACGGAGATCAAGCTGATCAACGTGGCACGCGCCAGCCTGGAGGAACTGCTCGGCGATTATCGGGATTTCCTGCGGGTCCGCAAGATGACTCTCTGGGACAAGGAGCATCCCCAGGCACTTGCCATCCGCCGGCTTGCCAATAAGACCCATGTGTCCTATGAGACCTATGAGGCGTATGTGGAATCCTCTCCCCCGGAGATCGCCGCCAACACCATCATCTGCCTTATTCACCAGACCGGCTATCTGCTTGACGAGCAGCTCCGAAGTCTGGAAGCAGCCTTTGTCAAAGAAGGCGGCCTGCGCGAGCGCATGACCCGCGCCCGCCTTCAGGAACGGAATAAGGGAAGCGAATGAGTCCCATAGGACTTATATGTCCCATTTGTCCCATAGGACCCATTCCCCCGCACCAGGCACCAACCACCAAGCACCAAGCACCCAACCCACCTTCAATCTGAAATCTGAAATCTGAAATCGTCTCTCCTCTCCCCTCCCATTCGTCCCATCCGTCCCATAGGACCCATTCCCCCGCACCATGCACCGTTCGCCTTCTTCTCCTCCGCCTGATGGAAGGAATCCGCGTGTCTTGGGCCGTAGTAGTATACCGATGGTAAACTCTGCCATCCCCAAAGGATGACTATGGCCGACGCCGATCAGTTGGAGCTTGCAGTCCCGTCTCATCGCAATCAGCATCTCTTTTCGGACCATTATCTGAACGAGGTTCTGCCCAAGCGTCTGCACTGGCAAGCTCTCCAGGAATCCGCTCAGTCTGTGATGAAGGAAGTCGCCGCTATGTTCGAGCGGTACACTCCCTCTGACAACGAGCGGCAGACCGAAGATGGCCTGGTCGTGCCGATTCTCAAGCTGCTCGGGCATACGTTTGAAGTCCAACCGTCACTGAAGACGTCCGAAGGCTCAAACAAGCCGGATTACGTCTTCTACCAGGACGAAAGTGCGGTTAAGAGCCATAAGAACAAGACTCTTACCGATAACCTCCCGAACGAGGGCGGAATCGCCGTGGGTGATGCCAAGCATTGGAACCGCCCTCTGGATATTGCGATCAAGCAGAAGTCCGCCGATTCGCTGTCGAACAAGAACCCGTCGTACCAGATTTACTTTTATATGCTGCATAGCGGCGTCACCTGGGGCATTCTCACGAACGGTAAGCAATGGCGGCTTTACCACAGAGATACCGCTCACAAGCTCGATCATTTCTACGAGGTTGACCTCGAAGACTTGGTGAAGTGCGAGGATGTCGGACGATTCCTATACTTCTATGCCTTGTTCAGGCGGGAAGCGTTCGACGACGTCCCGCTCTCCCTGGCAAGAATCCTCCGTGAGAGTGCCGACTATGCCCTTGGCATCCAGAACACACTGAAGGGCCAGGTGTATGATGCCCTGTTGCACATTGCCCAGGGGTTTCTCGACTACAAGCCGAACAAGCTCAAGTCCGACAGAGCCACGCTTCAGACGATATACGACAACTCGCTCATACTGCTCTACCGCCTGATCTTCATTCTCTACGCTGAGTCTCGGGAGCTTCTTCCTATCCGCGAGAACCGGAAGTATCGCGACTCCTACAGCCTGCGAGCCATAAAGAACAGGGTGGCCGGTGACATTGATGCCCAACATGACCTGCTTCAGGATACCGCTTTGCTTTGGCCCGGACTGCAGGCGCTGTTTGACACTATCAATCGCGGCGATCCTCCATTGAGCGTTGCAAGCTTCAACGGCGGTCTGTTCGATCCGAAGAAGCATGACTTCCTCACAGAGAAGGTTGTCGGGGACGCCCATTTGCAGCAGGCGATTGATAAGATCGCCCGTGTCAACGGCGAGTTCGTAGACTATCGCGACCTAGCCGTAAGGCACATGGGTACCATATATGAGGGCTTGCTGGAGTTCCGCCTTCAGCCTCTGCGAACGCCTGATCAGGGGTGGACTGTCGAGCTTATCGGCGACAAGGGCGAGCGCAAGCTGTCCGGCTCCTACTACACGCCGGATGAGATCGTCAAGTACATTGTCGAGCACACCATAGGCCCGGTTCTGGAGAGTGCTACCGCCGGCAAGGAGGCGGACTCAGACAAGGCGAAGGCTGTTCTCAGCATCAATGTCCTTGACCCCGCCATGGGCAGCGGTCACTTCCTCGTGGAAGCCACGGAGTTCATTGCCCGGTATCTGGTTGATCTTGCCGTCGCTCCCGAGGGCAAGACTCAGGAGGAGGCTGACCTCGCCTTCTGGAAGCGCCGTGTCGTCCAAGCGTGTATCTATGGAGTAGACCTCAATCCTTTGGCGGTCGAGCTTGCTAAGCTTTCTCTGTGGCTGACCACAGTCGCACAGGACCGCCCGCTCTCGTTCCTGGACCACCATCTCAGGCCGGGCAACTCCCTCGTCGGCGCTAAGCTTGAGCATTTGCAGATGAGCAAGGCCACTGCCAAGAAGCGGAAGGAAAGAGAGAAGAAGGCCGAGGGGCAAGTCGCCCTCCTTACCGACAGCCACTTCGTGCAGCAGATGAAAGTGGCGCGGGAATGCATGCAGCTCATCGAAGACAGCGACTCATCTACCGTGGCGCAAGTCAAGCAGCAGGAGAAATGGTACGATGAGCTGAGCGAGAAACTGATCGGTGAATACGGCCGATTGCTTAACACCGTCACCGCCGCTCAAGTGGGCATGGAGATAGACCCGATACATCGGAAACTATTGCCCACCTATGTCACCAGCCGGAACGCCTTTCCCATGCCTGCCCTTGAGAAGGTCATGGACCAGGCGCATGAGATCGGCAAGCGCGAATACTACTTCCATTGGGAGCTTGAATTCCCGGAGGTCTACTTTGACAATCTCGGTCGTTCGCTGGGCAAGGCGGGCGGGTTCGATGCGGTGATCGGCAATCCTCCATGGGAGCGCATCAAGCTTCAAGAAAATGAGTTCTTCGCCTCTCGCGATCCTGATATTGCGCTCGCCCCAACCGCCCCCGAGCGCAAGCGCCGCATTGAAGCGCTTAGGACGAAGAAGCCCGGTCTATGGAAGGAATATGAGGACGCCAAGGCTCGCACCGACAATCTTCTCTCCTACGTCCGAAACTCCGGCTATTATCCCATGATGGGCAAGGGCGACACCAATTACTATGCGCTCTTCGCCGAAAAGGCTCTTGACGTCATGGCGGCCAAAGGCCGTGTCGGCCTCCTGGTACCCAGCGGCATCGCTACTGATGATACTACGAAGGACTACTTCCAGCACCTGGTCAACCGTCGCATGCTGTCGGAACTCATAGACTTCGAGAATAGGGACGCGATATTCCCAGAAGTGCACAGGAGCTTCAAGTTCAGCATCATTCTCATGGCAGGCGAGGGCTTGCCTCAGGGCTGCATCAAGTGCGGGTTCTTCCTGCACAACATGCGCCAGGTGAACGATGAGGACCGTATCTCTCTCCTCAGGCCGGAAGACTTTCGTCTTTTCAACCCCAACACTCTTACTTGCCCCATCTTCCGCCGGCGCCGGGACGCGGAGCTTACCCGCAAGATTTACGAGCACGCGCCGGTGCTGATTAACAAGAGCGGTGATGAGCCTGCGAACCTGTGGGGGATACGCTTCTCCACGATGTTCCACATGACCAATGACTCCGGCTTGTTCCGCACAGCCGCCCAATTGGAAGCCAAAGGCTTCTGGCTGGGCGAGGGCAACGTCTACACCAAAGGCGAGGAGAGGTATCTGCCGCTCTACGAGGGCAAGATGGTCCAGATGTATGACCACCGTGCGGCAACAATAGTGGTGAACGCTGAGAACCTGTTCAGGCCAGCGCAGCCCGAGCCGGTCACCTTGGAGCAACACAATGATGCGACTTTCAGCGCAGGTTGTCAGTTCTGGGTAGCAAAGGATGCTGTCGCTGCCCGGCTGAACGACCAGGCGTACGGGTGGCAACTTGGCTTCAAGGAGATAACCGCACCGACGAATGAACGCACGGTTATCGCCGCAGCTCTGCCGCCAGTGGGATTTGGCAACAAAGTGCCTCTACTGCTGCCGCGCAGTTCCGCTATCACAAGGAGCGCCTATGCTATACTCTTGGCGAACATGAATGCCTTTGCCTTCGACTATGCTGCCCGACAGAAGCTTGGCGGTCAGACCCTGAACTACTTCATCGTCGAGCAGTTCCCCGTCCTCCCGCCGGAGACATATCAAAAAGAATGGCATGGTACTATCCTCGGCGACTTCATCAAGGAGCGGGTGCTGGAGCTATGCTATACCGCCAATGACCTCAAGGGCTTTGCCGATGATATGGGCTATGACGGCTCGCCCTTCAAGTGGGATGAGGAGCGCCGATTGCATCTGCGCTGCCAGCTCGACGCCCTCTATTTTCACCTCTACGGCCTCACCCGCGACGAGGCAGGGGAGATACTGGACACATTCCCTATAGTCAAGCGCCAGGACGAAGCCAGATACGGCGCATACCGCACGAAAGACCTCATTCTCGCCTACTACAACGCCTACGAAGCCGGGAATATGGACGCGTGGGTCAAGGGCTGAGCCGGCAGCAAGCTGCCGGGGAAAAAGCGGCGATGAATCGCCACACGCCAAAATGGCGCAGTGTAGTACGGGGCCCTATCCTGTGAATCCTGTCTATCTTGTTTGCCCCCGGGGCCGTTCTCTCAGCCTGCGGCCCAGCTTTGGCCAAAGGAGCAGTCCCCACACGTGTGGGGGTGAACTATCCTCCTCCGAGAAGGGGGGTGCCCCTGAGCCACTTTCTGGGGGCAACTCAGGGGCAATGAAAGCAGGCCGGGCTCTCTCTTTCCCGACCATCTCCATCATAAGCCCTCCGACTGCCACTGTCAAGGACTTTTTGCCCGGATAATGCCCCCGGCATGAGCCAAAGCCCTTCGACAGGCTCACCTCGGCTTCGCTCGGTGCAGGCAGGACACTCCACAGTGACGGGGTGCGGCCGAGAGTCCATCCTGTGAATCCTGTGTATCTTGTTGCCGGAGCCGCCACGTTAGACGCACGACGTATGCCGAAACGAGCCGCGTGCCGTCAGAGCGAGCATCCCGGATCGTCGGGACAACCGCAACCGAATGCCGGGTGGATGTATTCCCAGCACTCCACTACTCCACTACTCCATTACTCCGTTATCGCGGTCTCACCAGTAGTACCGGTGCAATCCGTAGGGGATGAGGTTTACGCCGAAGAAGGTCACCAGTACCGCCGCGAAGCCGATGAGAAGCAGGCGGTTTGCCCACTTGCCCCGCCAACCCCGAACGATCCGCATGTGAAGGTACGCCGCGTACACCAGCCACGTCACCAGCGACCAGATTTCCTTCGGATCCCAGCTCCAGTAGCTCCCCCATGCCGTCTGAGCCCACATCGCGCCGGTCACCACTCCCAGGGTCAGCATCGGGAAGCCGAGAGCAACCATCTTGTAGGCCAGGTGATCCACCGCATCCAGCGAGGGAAGCTGCTGCTGGAGGGCATTGATCCGCTTCGACTTCAGCAGGCGCTCCTGGATGATGTATCCGAGAGTCGCCGCAAATGCGAGTATGAAACTTGCGTAGGCCACCAGGCTGCTGATGACATGGATCGCGAGCCAGCGGCTGTGGAGGGCGGGGTGGATCGCGATATCCTTCGTCAAGGCCGTTGTGCAGGCGGTGATGATCAGCGCCACCGACGTGACGAACCATCCCAGCGACGGCGATCTGTGCCTCCGCTCCACCAGGAGGTAGATGGCGACCAGCGCCCACGAGACGAAGGTCAGCGATTCGAAGAGATTGGCGAGCGGCGGCCTTCCGATGGCGATCCCTCGGAGGAGGATTCCCAGCCCCTGAGCTACCAATCCCACGCAGGCCCAGGCCGTCGCGGCGCGGGTGTAGTCGCGCTTGCTCTGTACCGACATGACGTAGAAGAGGGTCGCGGCCAAGTAGCCCCCGAAAGTCAGTCCAAGCAGCAGGTCAGTCATCGTCCGCCTCCTCGCCGCTCAGGCAGATGCCGAACGTCTCGCAGATCACCCGCAGTTTCTCCGTGTCCGAAGTAAGCTCCTTGATGCGAATCATGGGATCGTGGCTCACCTTGTTTACGATTGACTTCATCGCCGCGCCGATGGCTTCCCTATCCTCAGCCGACAGGTGGGGCAGCTTGCGGCAGAGCTTCTCAAGCTCAGACTGCCGAATCCCCTCGAACTTCTCCCTCAGCGCAGCGATGATGGGGACCGCCTCCAGCGTCCTGAACCAGGCGCTAAACTCATCCACTTCTTCGCTGATGATAGTCTCTACCTTCTCGATCTCCGCCTTCCGATTCGCCTTGTCCGAATCCACGACCGCCTGCAAGTCGTCAATATTGTACAGGAAAACATCGTCCAGTTTCGAGACGTCGGCTTCGATGTCCCTGGGAACGGCGATGTCAATCAGGAACACGGGCCTCCCTCGCCGGGCTCTCATGGCCTGCTGCATCATGTCCCGGCTGATAATGGGCCTTTTCGCCCCGGTCGAGGTGATGGCGATATCCGCCCTCGCAAGTGCATTGGGCATTTCTTCGAACTTCACGGCCTCGCCATGGAATCGCTCGGCGAGTTCCGCCGCCTTCGCATAAGTCCGGTTGGCGACGAGTACATGGCTGATGCCGGAGGACGTCAGATGCTCGATGGTGAGGTCCGCCATCTTGCCTGCGCCGATGATGAGGACCGCGCATCCGCTCAGCTCGCCGAATATGGATCTTGCCAGCAGGACCGCCGCCGATCCCGCGGATGACGCTCCCCGGCTGATGGCGGTCTCCGTCCGAGCCCTCTTGCCCACGGACGCCGCCTGCTGGAAGAGCGCATTGAGCACCGATCCGGTTGTCCCCATGTCACTCGCGGCGGCATAAGCATCCTTCACCTGGCCGAGGATCTGCGTCTCCCCGACCACCATGGAGTCAATCCCGGCCGCGACTCGGAACAGGTGCTCGGCAGCCTTGTGGCCGGCGACGGAGTAGGTGTGCGGGGAGAAGTCATCTTGAGGTACGCGGCAGAATCCGCTCATCCACCCGAGAATTGCTTCATCCTCCGAGCGGCCGGCGGTGTATGCGTAGACCTCGGTGCGGTTGCACGTGGACAGGAGCAGGCACTCGGAGACTCCATCGAGCGCCCTCAATCCGCCGAGAGCCTCGGGGAGTTGAGCCTGCGAGATGCTCAGCTTCTCGCGAAGCCCCACCGGCGCGGTTCTGTGATTCAGCCCAACGAGCAACAAATGCATGTTCGAATAATCCGTAAGGAGTAATGCGTAACCGGACCGCTCTTACGGATTACCCCTTACTCGTTATGTTTCCTACGCGTAACTATGCAGTCCGGCGAGGAGATAGCTTACGCCGAATAAGGTAAACATCGCCACCGCGAACCCGATTATTGCGAGTATCGCCGACCTGCGGCCCTTCCAGCCTATGGACCGGGTGTGCAGATAGGCGGCGTAGACCAGCCATGTGATCAGCGACCAGGTTTCCTTGCTGTCCCATCCCCAGTAGCGCGCCCACGACTTCTGTGCCCAGAGAGCCCCGGTCAGGATTAGGGACGTCTGAAGCAGGAAACCGAACGCGACAGTCCGGTAGATCGTGTAATC
>Ga0307380_10000966_pt1 | contig 43323 bp, 55 predicted proteins | sample UN3MG_FD_202239 | JGI IMG/M metagenome (GOLD analysis project Ga0307380, IMG submission 202239) | Soil microbial communities from Risofladan, Vaasa, Finland - UN-3 | ecosystem: Environmental > Terrestrial > Soil > Coastal area > Acid sulfate soil | place: Finland: Risofladan, Vaasa | collected...
TCATTTGCGGCGGCATAAATGGCAAGTGTGTCAGCACCCGTTACGATTGTCCCTGAACCGGCGAAGGCGGAACAGCGGCAGGAGTCGGTGTAGAGGGTTCCGACGACGGCGGGGTTGATGGTCAGGGTGTCGATGCGGGCGGAGGCAGAGCCCCACGCAATGTTTGCATTGGCCGCCACCGTGATGTTCAACACGCCCGTCTTCGTGCCAGAAACGTAGGTCGCGCCACCGGCCCCAACCGTGATGGTCTTGGCCGTCGCGCAGGTGACGTTCCCCTGCATGTTGAACCCGCCGCACGCGAACGAGGCCCCGATGGTCACGGCAGCGGCGACCGTTACGGCAATGCCGTTGGGGGTCGTCGTGCCGAGGTCGAGGGTTCCGGACTGGTCCGCAAGGATCACAGCACCGTTCGTGTTCGTGTGCGCGACCGTGTATCCCGCCGCATTGAACCCGCCGAAAATATCCCCTGTCGTGCCCCACTCCACTGCGGCGGTTGCTGCCGTGACCCGAATCGGCACGGAGCAGTCCAGGGCGATGCCGCCGAGATCGAGCGTACCCGCCAGGGTGACTTCGCCCACAGCCGTTATGGTACCTGAAAGAGGATATGTTATATCAAACCGTCCAGCCGCCGCAATGTCTGTCGTGCCGGAAATTGTAAGACTGGCTGGGTCAAACGTTCCGCTTGTCACTACAACGTCGCCGGTAATGTTGGCACCACAGTATACATGGGCTGACGCATGATTGACCGTCACATCCCCGATTGCCGCGCCGTTCAGGAAACTGGAAATCGTCGTCTCTACGGCGTTGGTGATTGAAAAATGGAACGTGCCCGTGGTCGGCCGGTTCGTGTTCGGCGCGGTGCCGGTGGATGAGCCAAGCGTGGACGTGGCATCGGGATAGTTCCCCGTCCCCATCGCCGAGTCATCCGAAACGAGACGCCAGTTGTTCCCCGCGCCGCCGTTCTTAAAGTCGCGGTCGGTGTCCTCGTTCGTCCAGTAGGCCGCAACGACAGAGGCTCCCATTAGAGCACCTCTTTCATTTCCGCCGGCTTCTCGGCTACGCTCGTGGTGTCAATCGCCGCCAGGGACACGCGGACGAGAATCCGGTTCTGCTTATCCTTCGCAGGAACAGGGAGCATGAAACTCGCCAACGTCTTCTCCGTCCCGTCCGCGAGCCGGATAACGACAGTGCCCGCCCCGCTCTTCGTCGTGTCGAACACCGCCCAACCCTTGTGACCGATGGGGTCAGCCGACCCTATGGAGATAGCCGTCGTAGGCTTCGTCAGCGTGATACCCGCAACCGCGTCAAACTCGGTAGAAGATTGCATGGTCAAGGCTCCTATCAGGCGATTGCATTCCAGGACAAAATCGCCGTGGCATCTGCCAAGACGTGAAGGTAGGTGCAACCTGAAACGGGAAGTCTAAAGTTTAGATTCGGCGAGTAGGTTACCCCATGATTCGTTCCAAACGGCGTAGTGGCCGTAGCATTGGCGATAACGTGACAAGCCACGTCCAACATGAAGTCAATAAAGGTCGTGCCAGCGGGAATGGCTGCAGCGGCCCACGCTCCACCAGCCACAGTAGATAGCGCGGCTTGTGGAACGCCGACACCGCTCTTGATGGCGGCAGCAATCGCGGCGGCGGTGGGACCAGTGAACGTGCCAGTGACAGTGGCAGAGTTGAAGGCGATGTATTCACTGGTCGCGTCCGGGTTCGTCGTCCAGTTGGCCGTCATGGTTAAGACCGTGGCGGTATTGGTGGATACTTCCCCTAACTGGCCGACGCCCGTTCCGCTAATAATGCGAACGAGCGCCCCGGCCAAGAGGTCTGTACCCCACACCTTCGTCGCATCGGTCAACGTGGCCGCACCGCCCGCAGACGCCCGGCCAGAGTCCAAAACGCTTCCCACCGTGAACATGGCTTACTCCTTTAGTGTGTTTCCTGTCCTTTATATTATCGCCCATTTGACTTCTTCGTTTTCCGTGGTATACTTCGCACGGCCAATTGGAGGATTCAGAATGACTGGCAAGGTTTGGCAGATCGCGCGTTGGATTCTGGTGGTCGAGTTGATCGTTTTGCTCCTCAGCCTAAACTGGATCGCGTTCAAGGTGGCGACAGACTGGTGTCCGCGCCTGTGGCACGAGACCCAAGTAATAATGAGGCACATCTAGTAGCACTAGGGTTGCCAACACTTTTTCCTCACTTCCCAACTTTGGCCGGGCGAATCAACCCTTTCTTTTTTGGAGTTTTCTGATAAGTCTGAACGCCGACTCCAGTCCACGAGATTCCCGTGGCCCCCACGCCCCAAAGCAACGCCTTCGTAATATCGGGATTTTCCGCGTAGGCATCCTTAAAAGCATCCACGCCATCGTTCAACCACATGAAAAGGAATTGGTTGCGCGCTTCTTCGCCCCAACCTTCCCATCCCTTGATTTCCTTGCCAAATGCGTCCCGCCCCGTGGTGACTTTCCAGATGCCACTGATTAGCGGGGCCGCCTTGCCCTTGGCCGCCATCATAATGATTTGACTTCGGTCCTCGGCCTTCTCTTTCGGCGCACCGAATCCCTGAAGATAGGCCGAATAACCCAATCGGGCCATCAGGCGAATGACGATGCCGTGGCCGCCAGTCAAATCCATGCGCGTATTACCCTTTTTGGCTTTCAGAAAATCCGGTGATAGGGGATTCGTGTCCGTATCCCAACCCAGCGCCCTTAAAACCAAGGCCAAGGCCGCTACCTTAAGAGTTCCACCGGCCAGGGTTTCAAGCCCCTGGCGTCGGATAACGGGGTCCGTGGAAAGTGTCCCGAAAAGCGTAGCCACACTATGAACCCGGCTCCATGTGTAGCGTGTTGAATAAAGCAGCGCGTTGGATATTTCCGTGGCCGAGCGGACGATTTTCGCGTCCGGCAACACGCCACGACCAATCATGTCGCCAATCCATACGGCGGCTTTGCGTTGTTGTTTGGCAGTGCTAAAACGTCCTTTTGCCTCTAGTTTGGGAACGAGTTCCTGATACATCATGTGGGCCGCCAGGTTGGTCCCCGTCACCGCAGCGCGGTTCCCGGCCCGGATAATGGGAATCTTGTTTAATTTACCAGAAGGATAAAACTCTTCTCGCCGTGCAGCGGGCGTGTCAATGCCCGTTTCTGTGGTCAAGGCATATTTATCCAGCAAGGCCCTTTCGGGAAGTGTTTTCATCCAGGCATCTATCTCATTGAACTTCCTTTCGCTGAAGAAGGTCACAAGTTCCCACCAAGCCAAACGCGGGAAGTTGGCCGACGGCTTGAGTAAGGCAAGATTTTTCGCGTCAATCCAGGCCGTCTTTTCAAGTTGTCGACCCACGTTGGAAATATCTCCGGCGGCCTGTAACATTCTGAAAATGGCCCCGACTTCAAGGAAATTACGCCAGGCCCGTTCCAGGCCGGACATACGGAGTTGGTCCAGTTGCCATTTGATGTGGTTAACCTCTTCCCTGAGATGAGTTTCTTCCGGACTCAATTTACGCACGGGCCGTTCTTCAACGGAATAGTCGCCCTTAGCGAGTTTTTCTTGTAGGACGGCCAGTTCGTTCGTCTTGCGCGTGATATAGGATTTCCGGGCGCGCTCTTCGGGCGTAGCCTTCGGATTCGCCAAGGCCCGGAGTTCGTCGTACTCGGCCCGCAACGCATCCCGCCGTGAACGCAAGGCTTCAAGTTCTGGGCTTGTCGGTCCCGGTTGGCGGGTCTTGGCCGCCACGTCGCCTTCACGGATACGCCGTTCGTATTCCGCGATGGACTTTTCGGTGGCGCGAATCGAGGTATTGAGTCGGGCTTGAGTTTTGGCGGGCTTGACGGGCTTTGCTTCTTTTGCTGGAACCGTCGGCCGAAGCAGTTCACGCCGATTCATCAAGGCCATTTTCCAGGCATCTTCAAGGAACGGCCTTATTTTCTCACCCAATTTCTTAATGATCGGCGCGGCGGCATCTGCCAGTTTAAAGAACCCGTTTTCTATCTGCCGACCCAATAGAACACTCAGGTCGGTCACGATGGCAGGGTCCACGCCGACATTGAGGCGCGACAATCGCGTTTTCAGGTTGGCCTCGGCCCGCGATACCATTTCGTCCGTGAATAAACGAGAGCGTGGTGCGGTCCCTCGAACCGTGGCTTCCAATTCGGCCACTGTCGTTTCTAATTCGGTTATCGTGGGTCCACGACGGGCCGTTTCGAGTTCGCGCACTTTGGCTTCGAGTTCCGCGATGCGTTCGGTCTTGGCCTTGAGATTAGCCAACACTTTCGGCGGCGGCTCGATGCCGCCATGCTTATCCGCCCAGTCGCGCGTAACGCGAGCCAGGCTGTAATCGGCCTTAAGTTCCGTGTTACGGAATTGCAGCGCCCGGCCAGCCGTTGTTCCACTGGCCCGCGTGGCTTCGATGACGCGGGTTTCCTCGCCCCGAAGTCTGGCGATGGTCTGTTCCGTTTCCGCCTGGGTTGCCGTGTCGCTGGTTTTCGATTGAGCGATTTTCTTGTCCAACGCCGAATCCAGTTGATTCCGCACTTCGCGGAGCCGGACCCCAAGAAGGGCCTCGTCTCGAAGCGTCGGAGGCTTGGAAGGATCGGCGGCGATACTGTCTATGACTTTCTCGACGGCCTGCGGGTCTTGGCGGTGTTCGGCCAAGGCAAGATCGGCGACTTCCTTATTGGGCAACCGCTCGGGCGTTGCGCGCTCGGCATAACCCATTTCGGCGGCCCGCTGGTCAGTGTAGGCATTCTTGATAGATGTGGTTTCAGGGACCTGCCCTGCTTGCGCCTGGGCCTCTACGGCTTCGCCAGGGACGCGCGGAGCCTCGCCCTTGACCTCCGGGGCCTGTTTTGCCGTCGGCGTCGTTCCTGGGGCCTCTGGCACAGGCAATGTGGGCTTCCCCGGCTGCCATTCCGCCAAGGTCTTGGCAGGCGTACCAGGAGGCTCACCGGGCCGCACGGGGGGTTTAGCACCGGGAGCCTCCTGGGAGGTGATAGCCCGCCCCGCCACTTCAACCGCCCGCACGGGGGGTGTAGCGGTTTCAACGGCGGGCGCGGGCAACATCTTGGCGATGGCCGTATCCATCTCGGCGAACGACCTATCTCCCAACTCCGGCCTTATTGTCTTTATGGCCTGGATAATAGCCTGCTTATTCTTGGGTTTGGCGAGTGCCCATGCCTTGCCGGTCATCTCCATGCCCATGAAGACAACGCCAATTCCCGAATTGATGATAATTTCTTCCGTGTCTCCACCCGTGGCGGCGGTAGTGCCTCCGAACAAACCGGCCGTGACGACCCCACGTTTAGCCATCGCACCGAACGTCTTGCCGGGAAACAGTTCACCGACAGTTCCGAACGTTACCTCCATCAGCGCCCCGGTTCCTGGGAATCCGCCGCCGATCTGATTGGGTATTTCCCACGTTAAGGATTTCCGAAAAGGAATATTGCTCGGCAAGATTTTCCTTAAGATAATTGTCTGTGCTATAAAGACGGAAAGTCCTGCCACGCCATCTACTGTTTTCTCCGCAAAGGTTTCGGCAGGAGTCAGTTTGACCGAAGGCGCATAGAGTTCTACTTCATGAACAGTGGATTCCGTCCTTTTCCTCCAGTTGGCCCACATCTCGTCAACTTTTTCCAGATTTTCTTCGGTATATGGGATGTGAAAGAAATCGTCGAGCGCCTTAATCATATTCACGACCCGGCCTGGCGTATTTAACAATTCAATGACACCTTGGTTCCAGATAACGCCCCCAAATCGTTTCAACAGTCCGGGTTTTGCCACATGAACCGCCGCCTCAATGTCGGCCTGAAGTTGGGCCAGTTCGATGGGTTTATTATCCCTGACCGCAATCCCCATACCGGCTTTGTGCCGGGCGCTGACTTCCGGCAGAGCGTTCCAATCATTAAAGGCATTCTCCGGCGACGTGCTTTCGTAGATGTACGCCATGTCTTCGGGCGTGATCTTCCGCATCCCGGTCGTGTCGAGTTCCGGTTGCGTCAAGTCCGATACGCCGAACGACAGGGCGCGACGACCGAACGTAGTCTCGCTGGAAAAGGGTTCGGCGGGCGGCTCTGGCACAAAACCGGATTCAGTAGGCGTCAGCGTCGGCGCGGGGGCGGCAGGCGCGGCAGGTTCGCCGAGAACCTCCGCGTCGGACAATCCGCGCTGCGGTTGCGGCGCAAGGCCCAAAACTTCCTCATCGGTTAATGCTAGTGTCATGGTGCTTTATGCCAACCATCCTTTTGCCATTCGTACCGCGTGCCCCGAATCTCGTAGGTCTTTCCAACAACTCGCTCGGCGACGGGTGGAAGTGTTGCCGTCGCCGACTCCGCGCTCGGCCACCCCGCTATCCACGGCGGTTCGCCTTTAAGGTATTCCTCGAACGCCGCAACATCACCGGCGCTCCGCTTAGCCGCCTCCACGTCCTTCTTGTTCCACCTGTTTCCTGATGGCGTCGGCGCGGTCAACCCGCTATCTTTGTCCACCACGGCGTCTTTCAGCGCCGCCAAGTCCTGTTTCTTGATACCCGCATCAAGGTCGTTCCACTCAAGATACGGAATATCCGCCTTGTCGAACGCCTCGGCCGCATCGGAATAATTCTCGGCAATGATTTTGACGGCTTCCGGCGCATGGTCCTGCCAGTCCTCGCCGAGGCGGTCTATCAAGGCTTCAATGGCCGCCGTCGCCGTCGCCTTGTCGTCCTTGTCAACATATCGCTTATTCCGCAACTTGCCGTAAATCGGCAACAGCACCTTTTGCGAAAAAACGGGGGCCTCTTTCTTGGCACGGTTGGCCCGCCACGACACATAGACCGTGGGAACCAAGACGTGAACCTCTTCATCTGTCAGTTTCTTCCCGCCGTTCGCCTTTTCCTTCTCGGCTATCATATCGTGAACGTATTTTAGGAATGGCCCCCGTTCCTGAAGCGGGTCGGTTCCAAGGGTAAGGTTAACGGAAGCCGTGATCGCCTCATACGCGCCTTTGCCCTTACGGTTGTAGAGTTCTTTCACGCGCTGGTCGTAGGTCGAACCGAACGCCTCGATATTGCCCCTCATCCACTCGCGCAAATCCTTGAAGTCCTGTTCGGACTGTGCACGGTCCATGCGGTCATAGAACTCCGCCTGAATCTTCATGTCGGGCTGTGGCTTAATAGTGGCCTTGGCCATGTTGTCCAGAGTTCTTAAGGCATTCAGCGCCACCTTGCCTTTCGTGCCGTCAATCTCTCCTGACCGTATTTGGGCATCAGCGCCCCTGCGGAGCGCCGCCGTCGCCGTGAACACTTCGGCCGGAGTAAGACTTGTGTCGGCGGCCACCTTATCAATCTCGACGGCCAGCGCATCGTAGTTCTTCCCTTGGAAAAACGTGGTCTGCGCCTTGGCCTGATCCAGCAATGTATCCAACTGTGCCACGAGTTCGGTTCGCAGACCTTCCCGTTTAATGCCACCCAGAATCCCGGTTCCCCGCACCACGTCAACCGGATTTTCACTTCGCACAAGGTTGGCGGCCTGGGCCAGCGCGCTGGCTGTATCAAATTCCGCGTCTTGCTGGTCATAGAGCACGGCATTTTCTGGATGCAGTCGCCTAAGAGCCGCATTGGTTGTGACTGCGAGTTGCAGGTTTCCGGTTTCGAGTGCGCGCTGGCGGTTCTGGTCAGCCAGGGCGTCGGTCTGTTTCATCTTGACCGCGTGAACGTGCGCCGCCACGTTTTCGTCCATCTCCGTTTCCATGCCCTGATACGACGCGCTGTAGGCTGTCTGAATGCGCGGGTTCTTTGATTGAGTCGGTATGGACTGGGCAACCTTCTTGGCCTGATCAAGAACCGCCGGGTCGTTCGTCTCGGCGTAGGCCCTCATCCCCGCATTGAGTGTCTCTTGTGCCTGTAACCGCATGGCCGAGAGTTCAATGGCGTCCTGGGCGGCCTGATGTTCTTCCAGCGTCTCGCGCTGATCTTGCGGGATAGGCCCCGGAGCGACCGGCGCGCGGTAAGGTATATCTTTGCCACCGATACGCCGTGGAGTCCGATAAGGAGCGGGCGGCGACGGCTCTTGGTTTTGTCTGTAAGGGAATTGCGGCACGTTAGAATCTCCCTCCGAACCCTGTCAGGAACGTTCGTTTCCGTTCGGCCGCGCTCGAGGCTTGGCGCATCGGCTTCGGCTTGAGACTGTCCAACTCGGCCTGCGCCGCCTGTTGAGCCTGTTGAAGCAAAGTCGGTTGCTGCCCCGCGATGCGTTCCTTGTTGCGAGCCATCGCGGCGGCGTAACCCTCATAGGGTGGGGTCAAATCTTGTCCCAACGACGCATTTGCGTCTCTCTCGATACGACGCTGGTTTCGCTTCATCGTGTCGGCGTAGGATTCCGTTGTGGGATCAAGTCCGCCCAGGAGCGTCTGACGTTTTTCCGCCGACGCTGCGATGCTCCTGGCCCGGATGTTGCGAGCCGCAGCCGTCAGTCCCGTCACAGGATCAAGGCCGAACTGCCCGATGCGCTTTCCGCTGTCAGGAACAGTCGGCGCGCTTGGCGTGGGCGACTTGGGCTTCTGTTGCGGATTCAGAAAGTTTAGAAACGTCGCGGCCATGTCGCCCATGTCAGTCCCCTTTACGAAGTGCGAAGTGCGCGAGTGTATTCGATCCAGGCCCCATACAGATAAATGGAATCGGTGTCGTGGGCGTCTGGCAATAGCGACAGGTTCAATACGCCCGGCGATCCTGCAATGTCGCTGGCACTTAATGTCACGGTAGATTCGACGACAAGGTTCGCGGCCGACGATAGCGCCGTTATCTTGCCGCCCATTTCGGTGTCTGCGCCATAGGCCCCTGCGCCGTTCTCATAGGCCAGAACGTCAATCTGGATACCGTTCGTGGTCCCGCTCCGCGCAAGCAACAGGTGGACTACCACATTCTCGGCGGGGTCCAGGTCCGGCGGCCAGGGGATAGGCGGACACGCCACTTCCGCCACGTCGTTGGCAACCCATGTGAGGCGAAGTGCCCTATCCGTGGCCCCATTGACGCGACTAAGGGTCGGCGTCGAATCAACGGCCATAATCCCGCCGTGCGCCGCGAGGTTCTGGACGGCGTTCGTGGCGATTTCCCGGAAGGCCGTGATGTCCAGCGGAATGATACACTGGGCCGATTGCAAGTCGGCCTGGAGTGTCGCATTCATGTCGGCAATATCGAGAAGTTCGCCAAAGAAATCTTCATAACTGTAAAGTGTCACCGCTGCGGCCATGTCAGTTCTCCTTTAACTGTTTCGTCCAATATCCCATCGGGCACGTTGACTCCTGCGCCGCGATGTATTTTCTAAACCAGCATTCGACGCCGCGCGTCTCTTGCAACATGCGGCGGTATCTCACCGAGCAATCCAGTCCGTCGCCCGTACACGCGTCGCAGGCGGCCCGGCGTTCGGCGACGTAGGACGGAACCGGCCTCACCTGCACGGTCGCCTTCCCTTCCGGCACGAATCCCCACGCCTTCCCGTGCGGACAAACGAAGTCAGGTGCGCCTTCTGGCAACGTGAACGCCGTCGCCAGCCCCACCCGCCATACTCGACCACCTTCCAAAGAGCGGCAGACCCGACAGTGAACATTCGCTTGGCAGTTTAGACTGCTTGTAAAATCCCTCACGATAACACCACAGTTGCAACATCAGGCGCACACGCACCGTCACCGTTCAATGTAAATGTTCCAGTAAGGCGTCCATTAACACAAGAGACCAGCCCGGTAATGTCCGTCGCCTTTGTTACCACACGCTGAATGCAAGATGCCCAACAAAGACAGGTATCGTCGTTGGCTCCATAGGTGGGGCCTGCGACATTAACCACCAAAACGGCACAAAAGGTTTTAGTCTCGGAGCAATATCCTATACACAAGACCCATCCATTAGTGGGGAACGTAACATCGCCAAACCACTCACAGCCGCAAGGTCCATGGTCGTAAGTGCTAGACAAAATTGCCGTTCCTTCTGGAGTCCAACAAGTACCTCCTCCTGAATGAGTTATCGTTGCAACATAATCTGTCCCAGTACATTCCACACAGACATCGCCGCAGCAGCAGTCATCCGCCGTGGCGACTTTGCCCGCCGCGCTCACCAGCACCTTGCCGCCGACGAGTTGAACTTTACCGTCGCTCATGGGCACACATCCGTTTGCTCTATCTCGCTGAAACAGACGAGGAGTTTCAGTGTCTCTCCATCATACGCCGCGAGGCCGTAGGAATTGTCCGGCGCTTGCGTGTAAATGGTTTTCGTGTACCGGGCGCGCTGCGGAGCAACCGTCGTTCCTAGTGAGTTCCCGTACAAGTCCTTGACGGTGTAGGTCCACGAACAGTTAGAGCCACCGGGGTCTGGCGCTCCGGCATAACCGCCATCTTTCGTGACCTTGACGGCGAACACTTCCAATCGCAACAACAATCCGTCGTCGCGCAAGTCGCCTGAGCGCGGTCCGGCATCCCCTCCTACCTTGTCGCGGAGTTCTTTAATCTCCTGGTCCACGGACTCGGCAAATCGCGTCAGGCTGTCGGGGTCAGGAACCTCCGGCATAGAGGACAGAATGCCCTTGAACGCCTTGTGCCATTCAATGAGTCCCTTGACATCTTCGCTCTCCGCCGGAACAGGTATCTGGCGCAGTTGGTCCAGCGTGTCGAGCAGGGCCGCGTACCCGCCCTCAAAGTCGGCGATATTTTGCGTGTCAGGCAAGGTAGCCATCCAATAAAGCAAACGAGACCCTAGAGTCCGTGAACGGCATATCTGTCAAGGCCCCCGTCGGGTTATCGGGCATCCAAAAGGCCGTCGTTATTGACTGTTCCGAAGGCGTCCCATCCACCTTACTAATTATGGACCGTTCTATGTCGTACTTTTGCAACTGGACTTGGGTTCTTGTATCCCATCCCGCAGGGTCGTAGGCCAGTCCCATGATGCAGTCAAAGAGAAGTCCGGTTCCCCATTTTCGCTGATAGAAGTTGAACCTGTTGAACCACAACTTCCCTGCCGTCACCCCAAAGATGTTGGTGCAGGTGTTGCTGTTAATCAGCCCCACCAAGGCCCGAACCGCATTCAGATTGGAAGTATCCAAGAGCGCACGAATTTGGAAAATGGCCCTGGTCAAGGGTTTTCCATTGTTCCCTAAGACCTTGACCCACTTCATCGGAACCCGGCCCTTGCCCTCCACGTCTTTGTAATACACTTGGTCAATGCGCACGGCGGGATCGGTATCGGGAACCACGTCATTGTTCCACAGCACAATCGTCGAGGCTTCGCATTCGAGGATGCCTTTGTTGATAACAATGGTCTCGCCGATGGGCGCGTAGGAATCATACTGACAAGTGATTTTCGCCAGGCCGACGCGCCAACGACGTTCGACTTGCTTCTCGCGCAGGAGCGCGTACTGCCAGTTGCCGGTCGCCGCCATCGGCGTCAGTTCTGGAAACATGGACTCCGCCAACGCCTCGGCCACCGAGTCCACGCAGAGAAACGTCCGCGTTCCAAGATGGCGGCCCTTGCGTCCGGTCAATGGCTTGCGTTCGATCTCCGTCATCGCCCAAATCTTGTAAGTGATGGTCCCGGTCGGCAGCGGGTCCCAAGCCTTTGCTACTGTGACGACCCCGGCCGTGGTGTGCGACAGGATAGGTCGCCATTGGCCCGCGCCCGCCGTGGCGGTGACGATGTTGATGGCGTAGTCCACATACAGATTCGCTGCCCAGGTTAGGCCGGTGCTTAACGTCGAGGCCCCGACCGCCGTAGCCGTTCCAGACACGGCGGAAATGCCGGTGTCGTAGGGCCGCTTCGGTTTCTGATACTGGACCCCCGTCAGATAGGCCCCATAATCTGGAGCCTTGGCAGCCAAGGCAGACCCCGTGGCCGTAACGACGTAATCCCACGGAGCGCATTCGCCTTCGCGCGCGTCGCCTAGTTGCGGAACCTGGGCGGGTTGATAGGCGGGCGGAAGTCCGAAATCCTGGAAAATTGTGTAATCTTCCAGCGTCTCGTCGTAACGGAGCGATTCGGGGACCGCACGAACGTTCGCCGCCAAAATCCCAAGTTGGCCGTCAGTCATCGCGGTCACGCGCGCGCCTCATTCCATGTCTCGTCATGGTCAACTCTCGATGTTTCTACAAGATTAACTAACCTGGCCTGGGCTAATGCCGCCGTCAATTCCGCGTTCAACTGTGGAATCATAACCTTGTCCAACATGAGTGGTCTGCACAACTTGGCCGCCAGTGACAAAACTAACACTTCCACGAACAGCGGATCGAACAGGGCGGGGTCGGTGATCTGTTGAACGTACTTAACGTACACATTGTCGTCGTCGGATTTCAGACGAGGGCCGGTCAACTCGTAACCTTCATCGGCCACGCTGGTCTTGACGATGCGCAGGCAATCACTCGGCAATGAGTATCGGTAATCGTATGGCGTCGGCGGGTAGTATTGCCATACTTCATAGGTGCTGGTGCTGTCGGGTACAGTAGTGAAGGCATTGGTGACGGTCAGATAAGTCGCGGCGGTGTCGGCGATATCTCGAATCTGCCCCGACCCCGTGCCGCCCGTTATCCACAAATAGTAGTTGGTGTTGTAGGCATCCGGCGTCCACGACTTTCCGGTGTCGTAGAGCAGGAGCGTCGTGTTACCCGTTCCCGTGGACGTGCCGGAAACCGTTGCCGAATCTACCGCCAAATTGGCCCAGACGGTCGCAAATCGCCAGGTGTGCGACCGGAGCAACGAATCGCGCGTCTGCTCGTAAAACAGGGTGCATTGCTCTGCCGCCAGTTTCGCCGCAGGGGGCGTGGTGTCGGTCAAGGTCGTTATCTGTGTGTGCCCCAGCCTACCGAGGCTCATGTTGCAGACTGCGACAGCCGTGAGTGCCATCGGCGGCTCTCCTTATGGTCTATTTTCACGCCCCCGCGTGCCGTTCGGGATACCACGCCTGGTCCACAGTAGCCGTGGTCGCCGACACCGTTCCGGCCCCGTCCTGATCCGGCCATTCGATAGTGTCGAACGTGCCGGGATCGGTTGAAGACGTGATCTCGGTCGTGTTGGCGGCCTGGAACTTGGCTACCATGTTGTTGAAATCGTCGAACGTCATTCCGCCTGGTCCCTTGAACGGGTTATTGCGGACGTACACGACGAACGCCCAAAATGCCTGGTTACATGATGCGGCCATTGCAAGACTCCTTTCGTGTTCGATGCGGCCCGGCAGGAGTCGCCATTAGGCTGGGCGACCCCTGCCCTTCCGCAAGTTTCTTTACCGACTGACCGTCAGGAAGATGAACGGCGGGTTATCGCTGCCGTTCCCTGTCCGGTCAATGACGTACCCGGCTACCTGATGCCCCGTCTCTCCCACGGCATCGTCGTAACCGCGAATCGAGCCGTTGCCCTGGAACACAACCGTGCGCCAGTTGGCCGTATCGGCTACCGGAGTTTCCGGCGTGGCCCACGTCGGACCCCACGTCTGAATCCAGCCATAGTGCCCGGCCGCAATCGCGGTCGTCGGGATACCGCCGAACGTGACGTATCCGCCATAGGTGCTGAGGACGCCCCCGCCGAGACTCGACCAGGGGTTATACATCAACTCGGCGAAACTGTTGACGGCCAACGTCCGCGTGAGCGGACCATCCAGCGTCAGGGTCGTTGCGGCCCCTGACGTGGCGGCGGTGTTGGCGATGATGCGACGGAACTGTTTGTTCGTCCCGTCCGGTTGACTGTAATACCCGCCGACCAGTTCGTTCTTGGCGAAGGCCGTGGTCGTCACCGTAATCGTGATCTGGTTGTCGCCGATGGCCTGCGCGGTCGCGGTTGCACAGCCCTTATACTGTGGGAAGAACGCCGCACCGAAACCCGGATTCAGGAGTTCAGTGGCATAACCGTACACGAACGAACGCTCGTCAATGTTGTGCCTTGTCCCGATGGCGGCCTGCGCCACGGCTCCCGTCCCGTACAAACCGAATTGGGTCGTATCCGTTCGGTTGGGGTCGACCTTCAGTTTGCCGGTAATGGTGTTGAGAAAATTGGTATAAGACATTGTAGATTCCTTTCACTTGTCGTACTGGTTGTCCCTGGCTCCAACGGCCAAGGTTGCATTGGTTTACACCGTGTCGAGATTGATTTCGACGACCGCCGGGCCTTCGACCCGCGTCGCACCGATACTGAGCGTCGAAAACACCTGCGTCGAATTGAGCAGGTCCGCACGACGGTCCACGTTGACCTTCGGTTCCTCGGCCACGGCCAGAACAATGGCGTCCTGGGCAAAGGCGTAGCAGTTCGTCGCGCCGGTGTCCGTACCGTCGGCCGCAAGCCGCGTGGACTTGATGAACTTGAACCCCATGTAGGTGTCAATCTGGCCCTGAGCCAACGCCTTGACCGTGTTGTAGTCCGAGGACTTCACTTCGGTCGTGTTCAGGAGTTGGTTCAGGTTGTAGGGGTTCGTGACGAAATACCGCTGCCGGGCATCGTCAATCTCGGCGTCGTCGAGCAGTTGTTTGCACGTCAACAACTTGGCGATGGTCAACGGCGTTTCCGTCAGGGCGGTGTGATTGCTGCCTGCGGCCACGATAACGCCGCTGGACCCGACGAGACGGCATTCGCCCACATCGTAGTTGTTGATGGTGGTCGTGCCGGTGTGGCCGCCATAGGCCGGCCCGCCGAGGGCCGCGATGATCACGTCGTCAATGACGCGATTCAGCGAGAACACCTGATTCTGGACATAGACCGATTGCGGGTCTATGAGGAGTTTCAGGCGGTCGTCGGTGTCAATGAGGTCGGCCGGCACGACGTAATCGGCCATAGACAACTTACGCCGAGTATGTGACGCATCGGAGATTGGCGTTTCGCCGTGCCGAGCGCCGCGCAACTGCGCGTCTTTCGGACCCATGCGCTCGACGAACATGGTGTCGCCGGTAATGGATTCCATCCGGCAGGCCTGCCGCAACACAGACTGTTTCATCTGCGAGAGCAGCAGGATGTTGGCCTTGAACTGGTCAACAAAGGCAATTGGGATTTCGGTACTCATGGGACAATTCCTTTCCGATTACTTTTTTGCTGTTACGGCACTCGGAAGGCTTGTCCCAGTGGGGCCTTTCCTACCTCGCGCGGTTAGCGGGCCGATTACGGCCATCTTCGGGGTCCGCCAGGGGCGGATTGTCCCACGTCACCCACGTTCAAGGGGCTTTACACTTGTCCTTGAGCGTTCTTAGACACAAACAACTTCTGGACGGCTTCGACGGCCGCCTTGTGACCGGGATGATTCTTGTTGGTGTAGGCGTCCTGCATCATCAGTTCGTGAATCTTCACATCAATGTCTGCGGGAGTCGGGATCAACGATCCCTTGACGCCATGCTCGGCGAACTTGCCGCCAAGCGTCGCCGCAAATCGGATGAAGTCGGGGTCGTTGCCAAACTTCTGCGTCAACCGCTCTTTGAGTTCATCGTTGCCCGCCGTGCCTTGTTCAATGGCGACGTTGCCGAGATGAACCTTCTGCTCGTAAGCCTTACCCCATTCCTTGTGCAGGCCGTCCTCCAGTTCCCGCATAGCCATTTCCTGGCCCGTGGTATGATTCTTCAGGGCCGCCATAGCGTTTTCGTTGTTGAAAGCGAACAGGGCTTCGGCTTGTTTCTTGTTCAGGCCAATCTTGTGGAACAACTCCTGTGCCTTGGAAACGAGTTCCTTGTCGTAGTATTCTTCGGGCAAGGTTTCGGGCCGTTTCAGGTTGTAGTCGGCGGCGGTCTTGGGCCGACCGCCCGCATTGTAAAACTCCTCCCATTCCCCGTCCGTCGAACTCTCACTGGGAATCGCCACTTTGTCCTTGCCGAGCATCCGTCTGGCACTGACCCAACTCTTAGCGAGACCCGTCACGTCCTTGAAATCCCGCAGGCTTTTCTCGCCCCGGATGTCCTCCGGCAAGGTCTCTTGCCAGTTCGTCACAAACTTCCCGTCCTCGCCGATAATCGGGGTAGGGGTTGTCGTCGCCTCGGCTTCCGCCTCGACTTCGGTCTCTACTTGTCCGGTTTCCTCGCCCATGAGTCACGTTCCTTTCCGGTTAGAGTGCCATTGCCAACAAGCGACGGATGTGTAAAATCACGGCCCGTCGACCCTCATTGAAAGCCGTTCCATGTGGATTATCGTCCACATACGTCATCATGTTTTCGTAGGTTTGCAGGGACAGGTCCGCCAGAACCCGTTGTCCGTCGGGACTTCCGAACGTGAACTGATAGTCCCGAATCAGTTGCTTCTTCTGTTCTTCGGGCGTCATTTCTTCCCCGTCAAAAGGGTTTTCTTTTTCTTCCTACGCCAGCCCCTGCTCGACATTATGCCGTAAACGAAATGGTCGGCCCGTTCGCCCTTAAACCCCTTCTTCTTGGCCTCGCGCTTAAGCGCCCGTTCCATTGCCAGCGGCATCGGTTATTGCCTCGTTCCCGCCATGAGTTCCGCCGCCGGACTGCCCGGCTGTGGGGCCTGGCTGAGTCCTTTGTTCGCTTTCCCGGCGCTTTCCGCCGCCATCATCGCCTGTTGCGCCTGCATCTGTTCCTGCCGCGCTTGGCGTTTGGCCGCGACCTCATCCTCGGTCGCCACGTCGTCAATGTTCACGCCGCCCGTCTCGGCCAAGCGCCGGATACCCCGGTCCACGTTGACGAGATCGGCGGCGTCGGGGAACAGGGGGACCATCGCACCGACCGTACTGACCCAATTCACATAACCTTTGGCCTGCTGGTTGCGCAGGGCCAGGCCGAGTTCGCCCAGGTACTCGATGTTGAACATGCCTTGAAGTTCGTCCGGCGGATAAGGTATCCGGCCGTTCTGAATCAAGAGCCACACCGACCGCTCGATAACCGGCGTCAGAAGTTCGCTCTCGATGCGCGACACGGGCAGAGCAAGACGCCGCAAGCCTTCTCGCAACCGTTCGACCACTTCGACTGTCGTCATGCGCTGTGTCAGGTCGCTCAGGGCTGAGAAGATGTCGCGGTAAAACGCCTTGTGGATAATCTCCTGTTGCCGGTCGAGCATCTTTTCGGCAAACGGGAAGTTGCCGAGCAACGCCTGGTCGAGCGCCTTGATCTCGCCATCCTGCCCGATATAGTTCAAGGCCCCCGGCGTCACATTGACCACGCCCTCGAACGTGCCCTTGACCGTCCTGGGCGGGTTGACCCACTTGTTGCCGCACTCAATCAGGTCGCGCATCATCACCTGGAGAACCTTGACGGCGGATAGGATTTCCGTACCCTGTCCGCGCCCATACTTCTCGGATGAACTTTTCATCCAGCGAGCGACGGCGAACGGGAACCGCTCGAAGCCGCCTTCACTGACAATCGCCTTCCCCTGCACGTCCACGAAACACGATTGCCATTGCATGTTCTTCGCGTCAGTCAACCGTGGATTCCGCTCATTGCGCGGTCCGATGAACTGGATGAACTCAAACGTCTTGGATGAGGATTCTGGTTTGTCGGCGGCCTCTTGAATCTTCTTCGATACGTTCTCGTAGCCAAACTCCTGAATCGCCTGTTTCGCCGAGAAGGTGAACGTGATGTAAATCGTGTCTACGTTCCCGTGGTTGTCCTCGCCGATCTGGTACGACGAAATGGGATAGTCCTTGTAGTTCAACCCGCCACTTGCGGAGTCCCATTCCGTGTAGAGGTTGCACGTTCCGAACACCACCAGGCCCCGCAACGACTCGTTCCACTGGAGCATGAAGTTCGACTCGAACATTTCCTCGTGGCAAATCTCCGTCGCCTGTGAGAGATAACGTCGAATCGCATCATCCGATTCCACTTGCCGATTCTTCCCCTTCAGGCCGAAGAACTCCTGGCCCGTGGGGATGAGGGCCGAGGACATGCCGGAGGCCATCTCCTGCGAATCGAGTATGGCCGTGGGGTCGTACACCTTCTGCGACTTGTCTTCTCCCGCCATCGGCATACTCGTAATACGGTTCTCGCGCGGAAAGATGAGGTCGGCCGTTTCCTGCCAGAGCGTTCGGAAAGTAGATTGCTCAGACAATTCCTTGTCACGCATTTTTACAATGTCGGAAGCCGTGTAGGCCATGTCGTTGTCCTTGGGGCAACAAGAAGCGGCAGCATGAGTGGTATGGGCACCCATACTGCCGCTTCGTTGTTCTTGCGTCGTCCTTCTAGGTGGCCGCCTGAAGGACGAACCCGGTTTTTAGATTCTCCGGTACTCGCAAATCGCCTGGCGCGGACGTTGAACCGACCCGTAAGGCGACACCACCTGAAGCCCCTGCGCCGCCAGATAAAAGTAATTCAGCGCATGACGGTAATGGTCGTCTTCTGGCCCGATGTACCGATACACCTGCGCTCCCGTTTTCTTGTTCGTCTCTAGTATTTTCGCCATACTCGCCACATGCTTTGCATATAATTCCACTTCCGGGCATCGGCGCGGAATCCTGAGCGCTCCTTCCGCCACCAGCCGATGCGTCGCGTCACAGATACCCGTTCGGTAGACTTTCACCACGCCCGTTTCGTCGTTGACGACGTTTTCAATCAAGGCGTTCTCGGTGTATTCGCACAAGAGGATGCGGTACGGCTCAGACGCCCTGAACTTTCTGGCATCGTGTTCATAGGGCCGGATGTCCACTACAGCGCTTCGAACGTTGAACGCGCGGGACAGGTCATGTACCGCCGCCCATGCCGAGTTCATCGTCACCTGATTGGCGGCACAGGGAATCCGGGCCATCCGCAAAATCTCGTACCTGTCCTTGGCCGTCCTGGTCCCGATAACGACGTGGAACTCGCGGCCGATGTCCACGCCCATCGCACACGGACCGCCGTGGTACGTCGGCATGGCTTCGGACCCGCAGCACTCGAATACCTGGCCTTGCGACAACCGGGCCTCTTTGGGGGTATGAGGCAGGCCAAGGCGCAAGTGATAGGTGTCCGAGAGATTCGGATTCTGCGGGTCGTTGAACTCTTTCAGGATGTCGGCGGGATCGTTGTAGGCACTCGACAACTGGCTCCAGTGATACCCGGCCATTTCCTTTACATCAGGTCTCTTGGCTACCCATTCTCCCGTGCCAGGCCCCGCATGGGTCGGGACCGGCTTCCCGCATTTCGGACACGCGATGTACCCGCGCCCGTCGTCGCCCAGGCGAATACAGTCAGGGAACCGCTCATCGGCCGAGAACCGTTCACCGCAAGAACACCGGCGGAACCAATACCGCTGGTCAGATTGCTGGAACAGTTTGTCTATCCCGATCCCCTCGGCCGTGGGATTCGAGATATAGGCTTCCTCCTGAATCGCCGAGGACCGCGACCGGCCAAGACCCTTGGCAATGGCGTCCTCGTCCATCAGGTCTAATTCATCGAACACCACGCGGTTGACCTGAATCCCCCGCAACTTCGAGGCTTCCTTGTCGGACGTTCCGCCCTCGATAATCTGCGTCAACCGCGCCCCGCGAAGAAACAGGTTGGCGTCGCCCACCTTCTTCAGGCTCGTGGTATCCGTTCCCTTGCCACCCGACTTCACGAACTTCCCGATACTGACGGGATTGGCCGCAATCAAGGGACCGAACCTCGACTTGGAATACTCGCCCACGTCGTCCGTCGTCGGAAAGAGGTAGAGGACGCCAAGAGGATACCGCCCGTAAATCATCCCGTGCAACGCCCGCAGAATCTCCAACTCCGAAAACCCGCCGCCCGTGGCCTTCATGTAACAGACCCGACGATGCCGCGAAGTCATGGGTTCCAACTGGTAGGCGTGGTGCGGATAAAGTTCGAACGTGCCGCTCTGAAGGCGTATCTGGTTAAGACACGCCCAGAACGCGGCATCGTAGGTCGCCACGGTTGCCGGTTTCACCTGTTCAGGCGTCAGGGGCATACTGTCGCCACTTCCTTTGCAACCTTCACGGCATAATCCTTGACCACGGTTCCGTATTCCTCCGTCCCACGAACGTGAGGATGCCACCAGTACCGTCCTATGTGCCGGCCCAGTAACGGAGCATCGGGAGTGTATTCCTTGAAGTGACCGCGAACCGAATGAAGCGGCAGCATCCTTGATTCACTTGTGAGGTCCGAAAGCCGCACCGTTCCGCGCCTCGGAACTTTGACGGTCAGCACTTTGTAGGTGATGCGATTCCGCTTCCCGCCGAACCGGTAGTTCATTTCCTTGACGGAGCGCCGGTCGTGTTCCACGTCCTCCGTACCGACGTTCTTGCAACCGAGCATGGCAAGGGCATAAACCACTACCAACATGTTGGTCGCAACCAGAGTATCGTATTCCTCCCCACGACCATGAGATGTTTGCCGCGTTTTTTTTAAGAGGTCGCCAAAAGTGAAATCTTCACGCTCTATATCCCAGCCGACCACATGGACTAGCGCGGGTTTTGTTATATTAGAAGACACAAAAAGATACCAGGTCATCTTCGTCGAGGTTCCTCTTGTATCTTCCAAGCCAAGCACGCCACCCTTCACACCAGATTCTGAAAGCCCACCCAGGCTGTCGGCCCACTCAAACCAGGTTTTTGTATACGGCAATCTAGGAATTGGAAGTTCCGCAACCTCTTTCTCGCCCAAAGCCTTGTTGTTGAGCATCCTTTCCACGGGCGATAGATTAAAAGATGTCGTCTTGGACAACGCGTCTCTTATTGCTGCGTGAACCAATCGTGGTTCTTTCCCACCACACGCCGCGATGTTAAGGTTAAAGCCGTGATAGGCTATCCGCTCTATCAGCATTTGGCTCATCGGCAAACCTCCGCATGTTCAGGAGTCAGGGGCATCGCGCCTCCATCCGTTCCCGTATCCGACCCTTGGCCCGTTCGATTACCTGAAACACCCGCGTCGTGCTGATCCCCACTGTTGCCCCAACTTGCTTCAACGTCAACCCCTGCTGAAAATGGAGCGACAGAATCAACCGAGTCCGATCTGGAGGCCCCTTCACCAACCTCTCCCATTCATCCTGGTCATCCAACCCCGGCGTCTCCCCCAAACACGAAACCCCATATGGCTCGTTCCTCGCATCCCCGTCCCGACAATCCGTGAACCGCCGACATCCCGCCAACCGACCCGCCATCATTGCCCTCCGGCTCTCGTCCCCACACTCCGCTTTGTTCGCCCACATCCGACCCTGCCGCCCCATCACGTCCTGGCCCCGAAGTTCGTTCATCATCCGACACCACATCTTCCGATAAGCCCACGTCTTAAACTTCGCCCCATGCCCGTCTTCCCACGTCTCAATCGCCGCCAACAACCCCTCCGCCGCCATCTGCGCCATGTCACCCGCCGTCACGTCAAAACTGTGATTCATCCGCCGACGCACCTGGCCCGCCAACCCCACCGCCAGCGGATAGTAGTGCTCCCACAGCCGATTCCGGTCCTCCAACCCCCGGCCCCGACGATACCGGCCCCATAGCCGCTCAACCTCGGCCTCGCCCATCCCGTTCAACGGAACACTAATCTCGGCGATGTTCATCTGTTTGGATTGGCCCAAAACCAATCACCGGGCTTGCCACCAGCGACCCTCTGCGCGAACCCATTGATCTCGATTCCGGCCATCCTTGTCACCACCCGCTCACCGCCACAACACGGACACCGCTCCACGTCCGGCATCGAAAGTGCCTTATACGCGGCCTCGTCCAGCGTCACAGCCAAAACCGCGCCCCCGGCTTCCTCCGCCAACTGACGCAAATCCAAAAGCACATTCACAAACTTTACGTGCTGCCTGTTCGACACCATGTGATTCTCCTTGTCTCGGCAATCTCCATCTCACGAAGCCTCCGCAATCTTGATGGTCGCGTGACGGGTAAGGTAGGCGCGGATTTTGTCCACAGAATCCGGTCTTGTTTCTACCCAACCCACCGACCCAACGAAAAGGGCAACCTCCCTCGCGCGAGAGGTTGCCCTGAATCTTCTGATTCGCGCCCGGCCCGTCAGCCCGACGCTATCGTTGGATTTTACTCAAACCCCGTCCACTCAAGGGCCGGGGAGTGTCTCACTTCCAGAAATGTAATACCACCGCACAGGCCAACAGCACGATCCCGACGACGATAGTCCCAACCATGCACCCCCTGGCGGCTTTATACCAACGGCACGCCGACGTGCATGACCCCACCGCCTCGCACGCTGCCTGCCGAGCATCGGCCGCGTGCCCCGCTGCCGCCCATGCCAACTCCTGAATGTCCGCCATCGTCGCCTTCGAGTCTATTCGCTTTGCCATCACCTACCTCCTATCTTATAGACCAAGTTCAATAACACTACCAAAATCAGAAATATGCCGGAGCAACAGGATACGTACAAGGCCCCGGCCCCTTTGGGGGTTTAGGCTCCCTTGGAATTAAACAGGGGCAGCCTGTCATGCCCAGCGCCCGCCTCTCCCTCAACCCCGACCTGTTCAACGCGCAACTCGCCAACATGAATCAGACGATGACAGTTAGGACACACGGCCATTGTGTTTCCTGACTCGTACTGTCCCCCATTACATCCGAACACTATACGATGCACGTCACATGGCCCCGCCCACCCGCATAGAGCACACTTGTTTGACTCTAGGCCCTTGTTCTTCCTTTGTCGGTGCATACCGCATTCTCTGCGATAGAACACTCGGCCCTTATAGCGCCCCTTCTTTTCTTGCAGCCTTGTGCATCCGGGAACCACGCACGTTCCGCGAATGTAACACGACCCACTACCCATTGTGTGTGCCCTCGTCTGAATCGCTCGACCCTTGATCCTGCGCTACTGGCGGGGGTGCTTGCGCAACAGACTGCTCATTATCGGACCTTGCCGCCTCTGCTGCTGCCCTGGAGGCCCTGGCCTTGTCGAGCCGCTCTTGCTTGTGCAGTTCGCGCATCCGCTCGTTGTGCCGCCGCCTAAGTTGCCCTTTGCTGCACCCGCGCTTACGCCTGGCCTTGTGATCGTCTCCAATAGGCTCTACGGCTTGCGCTTGCTCGGCTTGGACCTGGACATCGAGGGCGGGCGTCGGCGCTCCTGCGCAATCCTGGCGCGTCTCTTGCGGCTGCTCAAGGCTAACATCGCCCATATCCGGCCCTACAACCGGCGCAGCCAGCATCGCTACCGGCTCGTGCTCTACGTCTATCACGGCCCCCAGCCCCGCCGCCCCCGCTTGCTCAAGTCTCACACGAGCCAGTGCATGATACTCCGCCTCTAACCGCGCGTCGTATTCCACCTTCACACGAACATCAACGTGCAACGACTCATCGTACGCACCGCACGTCTTGCCCAAGTCCTCAAGATTTCGCGTCGCATTCGTCAAGTCCTCAGCCAACAGCGCCTTCGCAATCAACGTCTCGTGCCCGGCCTGGACCTTAGCCACAGTGACAAGTCCATCAAACTCCAACTTCGCCGCGAATTGCTTTTCAAGGCGCTCGATCTCGGCGCGAACTACCTGTTGACTCACCAGCGCCGATGCCGTCTTAACCGCGCTTGTCTCTTTGTATCCTGCGGCTATGGCTGATCTTGTACCATTATGATAAGTATCGGTTCCTGGCGTAGCGTAGGCTCTGATGAAGGCAGCGCGCCGTTGATTGGCTCGGTAGGTTGCGGGTTTATCTGCTGGCGGTTTTTGGATAGTTGCTGCGCTGGAGTTGGCTGCTGTCACTGCTTCGTTCCGTTTCTCAGTACCATCGTCACAAAGCGCCTCCGATTTTCAGTAGTCGTTAGAATTATTTGTCAGATTATGGGAACGGGCTTGTGCGGTGTCAAGTCTATTCCGTTCACGTTTGCGCTGGATTTTTCTAACCCTTGTGCCGATAATACCAGTGTCAATGGAGTGCGTAGCGTGAACACAGAAGAGGAGCCGCAAGATCGCTCACGGGGAAGCCCCTGCCTAACGGCTGCGGATTCCATTGACACCGTGGGCGATCTTACTGCCCCTCAAGAGTGGGTAGATTTTGTCGCTTGGCGAAACAAGAACCCCGAAAAGATCGCCACGGGGCTGCGAACGGGACTTTCTCGGCGGCCCACGCGCGAAGAAGCATATTGGGAGTGGAAGCGCAAGTACGATCTTGAATGGACGAGGGAACTACGAGACGAAATCCGCAAACGGGATGGCTGCGTTTGTCAGTTGTGCAGCAAGCCGCAGACCGAGTGTGCGCGCAAACTAGACGTTCATCATGTGAATTATAACAAGAAAAACAGTGAACCGCTAAACCTCATTTCTCTCTGCCGCAGTTGCCATATCACCGTCAACGCCCATCGCGCAAATTGGACAAAATATTTTTCGGAATTCCTATTGACAGGGGCCTGATTGTGTCGTATGTTACGGTTGAAGGGTGCAACATGGAATCCAACACACAGAATCCGGGAACGCGGGCAAGCGGGCGGCAGTTGCGCCCTTCAAGCCCACCGTCGTCCGCCCCCGCCCCCGGACAATCTAGGAGATTGGCAATGGAAACCCGCTACGATTACGAGCATCAGGCGTGGGTCGTAAATGGCCGGTACGAAGCCTGCGGGCATCCGGCCGAAATGGATTGCCGCTGCTACGGCCGTGTCCACGCGGGCGAGTGTGCGATCCCAGAGCCGGAGATTCACGGCGGCGACGATGATTCAGACCAGACCTAGTGTCCCCCCTCCGCTCGCCCCGGCGGGCGGCGATGGTGACACTAAGGGCATCGCGCGGCCGACGCGCGGGAGGTGAGGAACATGAAAAACGTGCAGTTGTTAGCCTGGGTTAAGCGAGCATCGGATAGCCGGGACACCGCGAGCGACACGGCGGCCGCCATTGTTCCACAGGCGGGAGCGCTGGCGGTGGCGCGAGCGGTGGACGGTGGCGACTGCCCGCCCGACGTACATTTCGACACAAAGCCACAAATGGCCTATGAGGACGGGCCGCCACGTCTGGCGGTCGGCCACGGTGTAACCATCGTGTACGACAGCGGCCGGATGCGGACTGTAAGGGCCTGACCGGACCCGACGGCGGCGTGTCCTAAACGGGGTCCGGCGGTTTTCGGACCCCGTTTTATGCGCTGGCGTGCGTGAGGGCCGTCTAGTGTACCAGAGCGACGATTCCCCGCAAGCCACAGCACCTCTACTATCTCGACCTCGACAAAGTCAAGGGTTTTCAACTATTTCTACTTCAAGACGAGGATTTTTGTCTACCCCAACAGCAACGGAACCCACGCGAAACGCGGAATCATCCTTGACGATCCCCGCATCGGCCAGACCATCGCGCGCCGCCTTGAAGGAGGCCACGAGGTTATCCGAATCCCGACGATTCGCTCGTGAGAAGAAAAAATGCAGGTTCAGCGTGGCGGCGACCATCCGCCTGAACGGAAAGGCTTTAACCGAGAGGCCCCGCAAGCAAGACGCCTCCCGATACGCCTTGACCGCCCGTCGTTTCGTGCCCCAATGGCCGCGCCAGTTGGGCGAACATTCGCGCGGCGGCAGCGCGAGCGTCAGGCGCAGAACCCGCATGGTCAAGGGAATGCCTGACGCGCCAGAGGCCATTCCAGCCGCGCGGACGGCCCCGGACGGCCCAGGAGTCGAACCGACCCCTCCGCGCGGCTCTACGGCCCTGCCAGACGCCTTCTGCGCGATTCTAGGCCGGTCCCTGAGTTGGCGTTCGACTGCTTCCCGCGCTCGCGGGTCATGGCTGACCATCCTGCGGAGATCGTCGCGGTTCATTCGCATTCCTCCAGGATCACGCGGTTCTGCGCCACAGTTAACACTCCAAAAAGCCGAAATAGGCCCCAGTGGTCACGTTCCGAAAAAGCCTTCGATTTCTGCCCCAAAACCCCAATGATTTCATAGGGTATTTTCCGTTAACTGTTGCGCGTCATGCGCGCGAGGCATTTTCGGCAAACGGAGGTTGTCTCTAACGTTCGAACATCGGCGTTCTTGCCTCGCTACTCGTCAAGAGCCTCCAGAATTACGCGGTATCGAACATCGGCGTTCTTGCCGCCTCGCCAGCGTCGCGGATGAAGAATGACCCCGCCTCCCTGCCGGTTCCAGATCACGATAGCCCCGGAAACCAACAGCATAGGCCACCCGACGGCCAAAACGATGCTCGGGGCGCGGTCCAGTTCCTCTCGAAACGACTTTCTCGATGCTCGTAACCGCTCCCGGTCGGCCTTCGTTGGCTTGCTCGCGGCGCGCTTCGGCCACACACGAGCGGCGGCCTTGCGCGACAAGCCTTGTCCGCATTGGGGACAATCTTTGCCGCTCGCCCCTTGCCGCGCACCGCACGTCATGTCCAGGCGACAGGTTGGACACACAACCTTCTTCGGCTTCTTCATTTCGTTTCCCTTTCTGCAGTCTGTGCTTGTTTCGCGCACCGGAACTCCAGGTCGGCCACCTGGCGGCGCAGGTCGTCGAAGGCGGCCCAAGCCCAACCCACGCGCCACGCGTCGTAATCTGTGTGACGTGGGGCGTCCTCATAGGCCACGCCTGCGTTGCGGGCTTCGTATCCCGCATTAAACTCGGCCGCTTCGTCGGCCTCCGCCTTCCGAAGTTGCTTGACCTTCAATTCGAGCGCGGCGATCTCGGCCTTGTAGTATCGAGCCTCCTCGTATCCCTCTCCATTCTGCTCTGTGGCCTTGACCGCCCTTTTCCGCCAGTCCACCTTCGCCTTCGCCTTCGCCATTGTCATTCTCCAATTCCTTCGCCCGCCGCGCGGGTCACCAGGGGTTCGGTTCGCCCTCTTGATATTGTTCCACGTTCGCGCCCGGCTCCGGCGCGGCACTCTCGAAGCGCACGAGATCGTCGTGGAAAATCAGCGGTATCGTGAGGCCCCCGCGCCCGTTTCGTTGCTTCGCTATCAAGAGTTCTGTTTTGCGGTGCGCGTCGGGGTTCGCCTTGTCGCGCCGGAGTTCCCGGTTCATCAAGAGCACCACGTCCGCGTCGGCCTCGATGCCCGATTCCTTGATGTGATGCAATTCGGGTTCGGCTTCCGCCGCCTTGCGATTCAACTGCACGACGCCCAGGACCGGCACTTGACACTCGCGGGCCAGTTGTTTTAGGCCCCGCCCGATGCCCGCCACTTCCTCTTGTCGGCTCATGTTTCCCGTCCGCACACCACTCACCAGTTGAACGTAATCCACGATAACCAGTTTGATGCCGCGCTTGGCTACCATACGCCGAACCTTGGACCGAATGTCTATCAGCCGCAGCATGGAGGTGTCGTCCACAAAAAGGCCGCTCTCCTGGAGGTCCGCAGCGGCCGTCGCTATGCTATCGCGGTACACGCCTTCCAGCCTTCCCGACCGCACCTGATAGAGCGGCACACGGGCGCGGCTCGACACGATCCGTAAGGCGATTTCCTCGACCGTCATTTCGAGAGAAAATAGCAACGTCGGCGCGTTTTCGTGCATGACGGCGTACTCGGCCATGTTCGCGCTCAATGTGGACTTCCCGATAGACGTGAACGCACCCAGGAGCGTAAGTTCACCCGCATGAAACCCGCCCGTCTCTTTGTCGAGTTTGGCGAAGCCCGTCAAGATGCCGGGGTTGGGCGGCTTCCCTTCCAAAAGCCGCGACACAAGAGGCCCCAGGATCGTCCCTAACCGCACTGCATCACGCCCGCCGGTCACACCAGAGAGATTCATCAAGCCCGCTTCGGTGGCTGCCAGCACTTCATCGGCGGTCGTTCCCGTCGCGTGAACCAGGCGGATCGTTTCGGCGGCCAGTTGTATATGTCCGCGCAGGAGCGCCTTTTCTTTGACGATGCGAGCGTAGTATAAGGCGTTGGCAGAGGTCGGAGTCGAGTCGTAAACGTCCACAAGGTATCCCTGCCCGCCACATTCCTCCAGGCCCCCGCTTTGGCGCAGGTGGGCCGTCAAGGTCACGATGTCAAGCGGCTCGCCCCGTTCCCACATATCCAGCATGGCCGAATACAACAAGCCATGCGCAGGCCGGTAGAAATCCGCCGACTCTACGATGCTGGCGACTTCGGCAATCGCCATCTTTTCCCGCATCATGGACCCTAAGAGCGCCATTTCGGACTCCAGGTTGTGCGGCGGCGGTCGATCAAGCAGGGGGTCGTCGTTCATGGTGTTCCCGCCCTTCTCGCAGCGTCCATCGCGTCGGCTTCCTCTGGCGAAATATACTTCGATTCCTTCGGCTCCTGTTGATATTTGCCCTCAAGAATCTTCGTTACAGTGTCGGGCCTTAGAAAAAAGTCCATGTCCGCAACCCATCCCCGGTCATTTTCGCCCCGGCAGAAAGGGATGTCCTTCATCTTTGCCATTGCTTCTCGCCAATGCTCAATCCACCAAGGATCGTCTAGCCGTCGTTGCAGATGCAGTCGCCGGCTACCCACCCTCAACACCTTAGCAAACGGTCTCCCCAACTCATTCCACGCATCAACAACAACAGACACTTCTTTGGGTAAAGACTCCTTTCCTTTCCTATCCGTACCCGCAGTTGCTGAGTTTTGCTGCCTTTTGCTGTCCTCTTTTTGCTGACGTTTTGCTTCGGCTCCAAGCCTACCGGCTTCGGCCCGTTTTTCGCTAAGGTCCGTAGGCCGCCACATCTTGCGGCAGATAATCCCTCCGTCATCGCGGGAAAATACCCTTGCTGCCTCTAACTCGGCCACGAGTGCGTCTATTTCCTCAACAGTACCCCCCAACTGGTTTGCTATCCACTTGCTATCGGCATTTGCTCCTACATGGTCCAAAAGTTTGCCACGTTTTGCTGACCGCGCCATGAGGCACAACATGCCGATCCAAAGTCCCTTGGCGGCGAAGGATACGGACCTCAAGTCTTCAGCCGAAAGCCAGTCGCCAGGATACCAGGTGAAGCCAGCGCGCACGTCGTCTCTCAAGGAGCCGTTCATTCGGAGTCCCATGATATGCCATTCCAAAACAGCGACGGCCTACCCGCAGAGAGTGAAGGCTGGAGCCTTGCGGCTGGAACCTTCGCGGATAGGCCGTCTCGATTTCGGAAAGTCACACTCCACCTTCACTCTCTATTTATATTATCGGCACTTCTCCGCCACCCGTCCAGTAAAATCCGCCGCCCTACCTCCCGTGGGGGTCAAACAGCGGCGCGAACCCTGCACGGTCGCTGCGGTAGGTGGCGGGCGCGGCCGCCGCAGTCAGTCGCCGTTTCGTCAACTCGATTTGACTCTCGCGGATGTCTATGCCGATGCCCCTGCGACCGTGCTTGACCGCCACAGCAAGCGTCGTACCAGAGCCGCAGAACGGGTCCAATACGATACGGTTGGGGGGACAGAATGACCGGATGAAAAATTCAGCGAGGGCCTCAGGAAATGGGGCTTCGGTTTCATGGGCCAAATCGCTCCCGAGATGACCTCCGCTACAATGAATAACATTGCCGGGGTTGGCAATGACAGAGGGAATCCAGGGTTGCCGCTCGGTAGAACCATCCTTGAGATTACCCTTGATGCCCTTACCACGCCCCAACAGGACACGAGACCCGTCGGCTCGGCGATATGCCATAGGCCCTCCCGGTTTGAACTTGGGTGGGTGACCCATCGCGGTGTTATCAGACCACGGCAGTTTCCCTAGAGCGGTGCAGATGACAACCTCGTAATCATTCCGCAACCAATCAGGACCGCCGGACCCCGGGATTCCTGACCGATGATAAATGGGTGGACATCGTAACTTGAAGCCTGCCCGATGAAGGTCAGCCATGAGAAGAGCGGGGGTTGCGGACCACTGATAATTGTGGGTTCGTCCTGCGATGACGAAGGCGACAAGACCCTTGGAGACGCGGGCACACTCACGCCACACAGCCATCATCCAGTCTACCCACGCCTGGCCTTTGAGCGCAAAGCCAATGCCATAGGTACGGCAATCTTCGTAAGGAGGGCTGCCGAAAACAAGGTCAACGGAATCGGGCGGCAAAGAGCGCATGACTTCAAGGCAATCGCCCGTGTGCAGCACCGCCCGGCCGTCGCCGAAAAGGTCGTTCATGCCCCGCCCTCCTCCGCCGCCTCGGCGGCCTCGCGCGTGGAATAGCACTCACCCGGCAGCCTAGACTCGTGTTCAAATAAAATGTGGGTTCCGCAGAGTCCGCTCCATTTTGTGCCCCACACAATCTTGGGATTAATTGCTCCTTCTTCACAGAGCCACACAACCATATCTCCAGCAATCGGCACGCCATCCGCCGTCTTCGGCAGCCGCGCCACGAGCGCCTCGAGCGCCTTCACGCGGGCTTCGATAACCGGCCACAATTCCGGCCGATGCTTCAAGTCCTGGTACGTTATCTCTTGGCCCTGAATCTTCATGGCTTGCCCTCCTTCGCCGCCTCGGCGGCCTTCGCCATTTTCTGTTCGCCTTTGCATTGCGGGCATTCGTGCTCATCGCCCAAGCGCTCAACGCCTTGTGTCAAGTCCTCTCCGAACCCTGCAACTCCATACCGATGACCCTTTGGGCACTTGTAGATTAGCATGTCTCCTCCTTCGCCGCCTCGGCGGCCTCGATGCGGTCGGCCGTCTGATAGAGTTCTCTGCGCGTCGTTCCCTCGTGCAGCAGGCATGCCGCATTTCGCAACTCTGCGGGCGACGGCATGACCTCGCGCAGCCGCGCCACGACCGCTTCGAGCGCCTTTGCGCGGACTTCGGCGGCTCGAAGATTTCTCGCCTTCGGGATTGCCCAGTCAAGCCAGTCCTTCCAAGGCATGTGATAATAGGCGGGAGGCCCGGCCCCGACGAACTCTTCCCCAATACGCTGTGCCGCGCTCTGCCATCCCAGCACCTCGATTTCGGCTCTCTGGCGTCGGAGAATCTCGTTGTGGAGAGCAGCATCGGGCGGCGCAAGGGCTTCAAGCGCGGCGACCCTGGCCTCTAGCGTTCGTATTGCCTCACCCTTCATCCCCGCTTCGGCTGTTAAGCAAATGGGACACGCACCCTGTCCCACCCATTCATACATGCGGGCGGTTTCATGTTTGCAACCCTCTTTAACTCGCTTCGGCTCCGCCCTGGCCCGCCCGACCTCGCGGAGAAGGGAGATATACGCATAGGCCACATCTCCCCACCCGTTCGCGTCAGGATGGCGTGTAGAAAACCCGTCCGCGGTTATGCGACATTCCACCAATGCCTCATCGCTGATTCGCTCGCTCATGTCACGCTCCCCTCGCTCGTCCAGTCCGTCATTAAGGCTCATGGTTTCTCTCCTAAATCGTGACCGCCACGTTCAACGTCGCCGCCGCTGCCCAATAGACCATACGCCGCCAGTCGCCTCCGCAACCGTAACCGATGGACGCCAGGGCGCTGACCACGATTATCGTCCACGCCAGATATTTACCTATCACGTTCCACTCCTTCGCCCGCCGCGCGGGTCACGTCGCCCTGGTGTTCCGGCATTCCTATCATCGCGTGGCCAGAAGACAACTGAGCCAGCAACAAACACAACTCCTCCGACCATGCTCGGTCTTGGCGTTTCTCTGCTTCCCGCTCCACCACCACGCGATTCCCCTTCAAGCGAAGCAACCCCGCGCCCCGCTCCATATAATCCGGCCATTTCACGACATCGGTTGCCAGATAGTATTTCTGGTAGCCCATGCCCTTTGATGAGCGGCGCCACGGCTTTCTCAGATCTACCGCAGCGTCGGCTTGGCTGACTTTGCATTCTACCACGATGCTCTCACCTCCGGGCAGCCAGCCGATAGCATCTGGGTGCTCCTGACAAGCCCAAGGCTTGGCATTGACGATGACGAGTTTGCATCGGCGACTATTGCAGAGCCAACGACCGGCGCGCTCAACAAGTTGCTCGTGTTTAACAACGTCGCTCACGCCCCGCCCTCCGCCGCCGAGTTATCCTTTCGCGTATGCACGATGCTCCGGCCCGCCCGCAAGGAACGGGCTTTGGTTACAGCAGTTCACCTTGTTCCTCAGTCACAGGCGGCACGACTTCGCCGGTATTGGGATCGCGTTCGACTGCCCCCGGCTCGACTTCCTGACAAGCCGCCAGAACGTCACCGGCCCGTTTGTTAGCCTCGCCCGATGGCGTTGCCGCCCCATTTCTTGAATCTTCCAGCGACGCAATCTCGTCCAGAATCGCCCGGTCGCTGGGACTAAGGTTGACGTGCTTACAAAGTCTGCGGATTGGGGCCTTGCGTAGCATCTCGGCCAGGTCTGTGACATAGGCCCCCTGCTGTGCCTGTCTGCTCTTGCTGCGGATATGGTCTAGGTCCTGGCGGTTCATGTGTTCGGCCAGGGCCTCGCCGCCGCCGAGAAGGGCTATGGCGTAGGCCGCGACGATATGTTTGTCGTCGTGGCTGGCCGTCATACTCGGCCTGTGGACGATGGGCGGCTGCAAGCCTATCTGGACAACGTACTCGTCGCCCTCATAGACGACGCCGCTCTGGATGCCCTTGACCTGTCCGCTCCGATAGGCCAGCGCCTCATAACCTCGGAAGCCCACCATCAGCGTACAGGTGTTCTTGAAGGGGATCAAATATGCCTGCCCCATCACGCCACCTATGACCATGCCATACCGCGCCGCGTCGGCCACGCTCTTCAGGATGCTCGTGCCAGTGCAGGCGAGTAGGTACGGTTGCAACTTCGGATCGGCCAGGGCGATAGCGCTGATGCCCGTGGAGATGATAAGGTCGGCCGAGACTCCCGCGACCTTGGCGACGTGCTCCGCGACCGCCGCCGCGTTCGCCAAGAGCATCGTCCGCGCGTTCTCGACCGTTTGCACGGGGGCCGACAGGGGCCGCGTATAGACCACCACGGCCTTGCCATTATCAGGTGATGTAGCCATCGTCATCCTCCTTTTCTTCTTCCAGTGGCAGCGCACGGCCCGCCAGTTGTGCGCGTCGTTTCAGTTCTTCTTCGAGGCCCTCGCTGTAGGCGCTCCACTCTTGACCCGCCCACCCCGGTAATAATAAATCTTGCAAGCCAGTCGGGTACGCGGGCCAGTCCTGGTATTTCTCGCACAAGGCCAGCGACCGCAAGGCGTCGGCCACCTGAGCGCGGCCGAGTTCAATCTGTTCTTCGCCGATGCGGAAGCACTGAATCTGGTACGGCGGTTCCTTCTCGAGCGCCGCCAGGATGTACGTCTTAAACTCGTGGCCGCAAGCCTTCAGGCCCTCGGCGTACATGGCCGCTTGAAAGAGGTATCCGTTGCGGTAAGCGTCGCTGCCGAACCGCTGGGCGCTGGCCGACTGGCAGGTTTTCAGGTCAACGATGACGCCCGCATGGGTGTTCACGGCGTCCAGGCGACCCTTCAACAGCAGCCCGCTCTCGGCCTGTGTCCACTGAAGGCTGACCTCGGTTTTCATTGTCGCCAGGAGTTTGCCAAGATAGGGGTCGGCGTGGATGGCTTGGCTTAGCGCAAGTCCGGTGTCGTAGGTCGCCTGCGGGAGTACCGGCTTGGCTTGCGCCGCCGACCATTCCGCATAGGCTTTCGTTTCCTCTCCAAACGGCTTGCCCGTGCGCTCGTTAACAGGCCCTCCGACGATGTATTCCGCTTTGAACCGCTCCGGTTCCAGGAGCATCATGTGAATGGCCGCTCCGTCACGCATGGCTTTGGTTGTGGTTTCGTCGGGGTGATCCTGTTCCCACTTAAACCGCGCCGGGGTCTCCCCATACAAGGTCCAGCAACGGGAGCGCGACAGACCTTCCCAAGCGTGGTAAGTCTCGAACGGCACATCGTAGAAGATTCCGGTATCGCTCATGTTCTCCCTTTCAGCGCTCGCTTCAAGCCTAACCTTCCAATATTGCCGCCGCATGTTCGTCCGAGAATGACATGACACACAAAGCGTAATCAGGTTGAGTGGGTCGCTGTCCTTTTTGTTGTAGTTAATATGGTGGACCGACAGGGCCGTCTTGCACTCGGCCTGCGGTACACCGCACAACTGACACTTATAAAAATCCCGACGGCGGACCTCCTCTTTCAATTCCTCATTGAACGCCCAGGCGTAGAGATTGCGCAAATTTCCGCCCAACCACGCCGGGCTATTTGGACCACTCAAGGCCGCGCTTATTTTAGCCCGCGTCTCTGGAGAAACCACGCGCCCTCTGTTCGCCGCGCTTATTTTGGCCCGCGTCTCTGGAGAAAACACGTGCCTTCTTTTCGCCGCACTCATCTTGGCCCGCGTCTCTGGAGAAACCACGTGCCCCTTAAGCGCGGCGCTCAGCCTTGCCCGCGTCTCTGGAGTGTATCTGTGCCCCCTCCTCGCCGCACTCATCTTGGCCCGCATCTCTGGAGTGTGTTTGTGGCCTAACATTGACATGACGTTCTCCTGATGTCAGAAAGCGGTCCACGCACAGACAGGAGGTAGTGGAGAGATAGGACTCTCGCGCCTGCCCAGCATGGACCGCCTTGCAACATCATTGGATTCTCTCCACTACCACAAGCATGTTAGCACCCCGCCAAACCGCGTCAAGAGAAAAAACCGCTCATTCCTCAATCTTCCGCAGGTCGTCCTCGGCGTACTCTAGGAGCGTCTCGGCCGGGTCGTCGCCGCGCGTCCAGTCCTCGGAGTCGATGAAACTATCCAGCACCCGTGCAGCCATTGTAATTAGGTGGCGTGTGTCGGGGTCGCCAATCTCAACGAGCAAACCCCAATGACCGCAATTCACGATGCGCCGCATCGCCCACTTGGCCCGCTCGCGGATTGCCTTGTCAGTCGGGTTAGTCACGGTCGGCCTCCTTCCTGTCAGTGAATCGCACGCTAACTGGCGGCGACAGTATTTCCAAGAGGTCGGCGGCCAATTCGCAGCGGGCACTCCACTCGCTCAGCGACTCGACGAGCCGGCCTGCCGCATCGTCATGGTCGGAAACCAAGCGGAGATACATCTTGTGAGCCGCATCGCCGCTGGAGCGCAGGTTAGCCGCCATCGACCTGGCCATCGTCCGCTGCTCCCGGAGAAACATCCCCGCCGCCTGCACGACTTCTTGTTCAGTCATGCTATTCTCCCTTCTCTAGCCGGTCGGCCTCGCGCTTAAAGGCAGTATCCAGGTCCGACTGCGACTCGTCGCGTAATCGCCGCAGAGTCGCCGCTATCGCCAGGGATACCCCTCTCTGCGTTACCGCCCCGCGCGCCGCATTAACCACTTTCATATAGTCCATGACGCCGGGGCCAGGCGCGGGACGGAGATTGCGGAGGTCAATGTTAAACCCAATGCCGTCGCCAAATCGCACGAAGGCGAAAGGAGCACGGGCCTTCGGAAAAACCCCTTCAACCACGCCTGCCTTCCCTGCGCACACCTGGTCTGACACATAGTCATCAACTTGCTCGTCCACTACTACCATTACCGGCTCGCCATTCTTCGGCTTCCACTCCGGCGTCACCGACCGCTTGGCGGGGTTCTCGGCAGGAATCAAATCCCCCAAGGGCACTTTGCCAATCGTGGCAGCAAACTCGCCGAAAGATTTCAGCGTGGCAAGATTATCCTCGATGGCCGTTATCTTGCCGACAAACCGCTGCCCCGCAATGCCCGCCCACTTTCCCACTTCCGCCTTCCACTCCGGCGCGGGCTTCGGGACTTTTGCAACGAGGATGGGGATGCAATCCTCAAAGCCCGCCTTGCCCTCCAGTTCCTCGACCCGGCGCTCGGCGGCTTGGGCACGTTCGCTCCAAGTGACGGATAGTTCTTCGGTCTTTACTAGACTGACTCGAAGCCGTTCCGCTTCCTTCTCGGCCTCGACGGCGAAGTGGCGGACAGTCTCATTGCAGGTATGCCCGCTGCATAGGTACTGATTGATTTGTTCATCTGTGGACTTCATGCTCCACCTCCCGCTGCCCGGACTTTCGCCAGATACTTTTCATCAACCTCGCCGCGACGCGCGGCGGTCCTGCCCAAGTGGAATGTGTTAGCCAACGTCCGCCAGTCTCTGCGCGCCAAAGCCTGCGGGCAGAACTTCGTCCAGTAGGCCACAATCACGCGCTGCGCGTACTCGGCATCGCGGCAATCCTGCCAGTCGCCCTTGACGCCGGAGTCCTTGTGGAACGATTCGTGAATCTGACAAGGTCCGATGGCGAGGAACTTGCGATGCTTCTTGCTCCAATCGCCGTCCGGCGGGTTCGCTCGACCGCCGCTCTCCACCAGGCGGATTGCGTTCAACAGGGGGGTTAGAGCCAATAGCAATTCAGCCTCTTTTATTCGTTGCGCTCTAGCGGAGAGATAAGCAATGTGCGCCTTTTCGGCGGTATCAAAAACGCCGACCACTATGGGTTGATCTCCGCCAATTCTTGCCTGAAATCTTCCTTCGTTTTGGCTGCGGACACCCAAGGGCAATCCCAAGCGTGTTGGGTTACGACGATGACCATTACGATGGTTCAGTAATTCCGTTGAAGGCCGTAGGTTAGAACGCCTATTGTCCAATCCATCACCGTTAATATGGTCAACCTGCAATTCTTTGTCCGGGTTTAAGATAACGCGGTGCATTAGTATGTTCGCCGCACCTACCCCATCCGACAGTAATCGTCCCCGTGCCGCATACCACGGCCACGTTGGGGCCGAGTGCATGGCGTGCCATTTCCACTGTGAAAGAAAACCATAATCTCTATCGTCCACGAGTGCCACTTTACCCTGCGTCAGCGGAATTGTTTTCATGGCGCGAATCTCCGGCGCAGAGAAGCGGCACGCTCGAAGCCGGGTGTCAAGCAAGAGCCTTGGTGGGCTTTCGCAGCCGACTTGAACGTGCCGCCTCTGTGCGTCATTGGATTCGCTCCTGCTTGACACTGTAATCATAGCAGTATTTCTTGTGGTGTCAAGCCTTTTTTCTTTAGACAGGCGGCGTGTTGGTCGGCGACCTGGCCCCAACAATGGACTTTTGGCCCTATTATTGGAGGACACTACCGCACCAGGCGGCAGATGGGCCTTCACCTTTAAGCCACGTTCTCCGCCGCCCGTCAAGTTCAAGTTAGATGGGCGGCTGGCCCGGAATTGGTCACTCCAAGACAACGACGCCTTCGCGCCTGCACATGGAGGTAGTTCCGTCACCGGGCTTTCAGGGTTCCCCATGCACCTAGTCTCTTTATGGGAACCACCCGCTAGGCCGGAGTGCGTCGTGTCCGCACCGCAGCCGCCCATCGTTTCCATCAAGTCCGGCGCGGGCCGGGGGGAGAGCCGCGCGCCGGGAGGACCGCCTTCCCGGACGATCCGGGCAGGTCGGCTCAAAGCGGGGTAGAGATACACGATTGCCGCCGTGGCCGCCATCAGGATGCCGAGGGCCACGGCCAGGACAACACGCAAACGACGCTCATCGGTGCGGGTCCAAGTCATTCTTGCGCCTTTTTGTCAGCGTGGACATCATTCTGGTATGGACGATAAGACCACAACGGGCAAGCCCAGACCGAGCTATCCCGCCAGTTTTATTGATGCTCCGTGCCAGAACTTGCGGTGACAGTCTATGTGTGCCGTGATTCCGTTGGCGACTTCGTAACGGAGTTTGGGATACTTAACCCACGCAAACAGATGGTGGGCGTGCAACTTGCCACTGCGTTCTCCACAAACAGAGCACCGGAAATCGTCGCGGACGAAAATGGCTTTTCGCCACTCTTTATATCTGACGCATCCTATTTCTCGGTGTCTATCTGTCCCCCTTCCGCCTCGCCAATTTGAGTTGCTAGCGCCCCTCTGGTTCACACTTAACCTTGCCCGTGTCTCTGGCGAACGCTTACAACCCAAGGAACGCTTATTGCCCAATGCAGCAACGCTCATTCGATAGCGGGTCTCGGCGAGGTGTCGCGTTCCAAGATGTGCCGCATGAAGAATTTCTAACGCAGCCGCCTGTTTTTCAGACGGTTGGCGTCCCCTGCGCATTTTGCTCATTTGGGCGCGAGTTTCTGCGGAATGGTGGCTTCCCAATTTCATGATAATTTTCCCGCTTCTATTATAAAACTACCATGGTGCCTTGCAATCATATCCCATAGGGACGGTATCCCCAAAGTGGGCAAGCCAACACGGTGCAATGTGCGATTTCCGCCCTTTGCCAATTTGTGCAATCTTGGCACTTCGCGCGGATAGCGGCGGCCTTGGACTTGGTGTTGACGGCCCGCAGGTAGGCCGACCTCATCCCGTCTGGGATGTTATGCAGACGTTCATTGCACTCTCCGTCGCGCTCTACGATGCCCGTTCTACAGATTTCCGCTTGCGCCATTGATGCTTTTGGCCGCGCGGACGTTTTTTTCGACTCCCGATACCTCTTTAGCCCGTCAATGCTCATTTTGGTCTCCGTGCGTCAGTTCGCCCTTCGCCTGGGCTTCTTGCAGATTCGCCAGGTCAAGGCATTGCTCGGCGGCGGCGTTGCAAATCGCTTGGAGCGCGGGGTTGTCCATACGGGCCTCGAAGTTCGCTTTGTCATCGAGGTACTTAGCGACCGCGCGGACCGTCACGATGCGGCGATGCTGCTCCTGTTGTGCCGGCGTCATCATGTCAGGCTCCCTTGCATTTCTGTAATTGCCACTTCGGCCTCCGAAATGCTCTTCGCCCGCGCTTCCAAGTAGGCTGCATGGGCCTCGGCGGGCGTATCAAATGTGCCGAGGTGACATTGCTTTCCAGCACAGATAATCTTGGACTGGAAACGGCCCCGACCCTTCCTCTGCTTAACGCCCATCGGCAAATCAGATTTATGGTTAGATGGAACTCCGTGACGATTCAGAGAATTAAGCGACCGAGTTGCATGCCGAAGGTTGGCCCTGCGATTGTCCAAACCATTGCCGTTAATGTGGTCAATAATAAGTCCCTCTCGATAACCTAAAACCATCTGGTGCATATAGACAATGCGATCTTTTTGACATGGGGACGCCCGCCAAGAGAAACAAGCGTAAGAGGTAGCCTTTCGACGCTCCACGCGCCATTCTAATTTTGACAACTTCTCATAGTCGGCAGCATCAACAAGAGCCGCCCTTCCGTGCCCCAAAGGAATCGTGCGCGGACGAGCAACGCCGCCCTGGTTGATTGGGGAATCGGCCGTGGACCCGGAGGTCCGTGGCATGACCAGGACGGCGTTGCAAGCATCCGCTTGAATGATGGTGTTTCGTCGCATTGCCGATTCCCCTTCCAACTTCTGCTTCAACTATAGCATGGAATCGGCTAGATGCAAGCGGAAACTGAAGCGTAAAAGGGAATATTTACAACCCCTGCGGGCGCAAGGGTTTACGCGGGGGAGATTTTGCGGGTGCGATGCCCCATCCTGACGGCTTGAGCGCTCCGCCCTTCCAGGTCTCGGCGTGAACGCGACCGTCGTCCTCGATGACAAGGTACTGAGGCCACCGGCCGGAGTTCGCGTATCGCTCTTTGACGGCCATCCTGTGTGTGTGCCCGCAGACGATGAAGTCCGCTCCCATGAGTTGCCGATACCGCTCGGCGGCGGCCTCGAACCGGGCATCGTCGGGCGCATGGCCGATGAGCCGGAACAGGCGCTCGTCAACGGTCTCCCCTGTCGGCCAGATAGGCGAGCCGTTCCAGTCCATGACGAGGGCCGCGATCTTCGTCGCCAACCAGCCGATGATGCGCCTGACACCGGAGTTGGCCGCGTCAAGCCGCGTGCCGTGGTGGAATAGGAACCTCTTGCCGCCGACGTTCAGCATCAAGGACACAGGCCCGGTTCCGGGGTCGTGGTTGCCTTCAAGCCGCACGTCCCGCTTGCGTCCCGCCCACAAATGCTCCGCCCCGCTCTCACATCCAGCGACTCGCCCGCGACGACCACGCCAAAAATCGTACCAGTCGCCAAGGCGGATAATCGGGTTGTCGTCAGCCATTGCCACGAAGCCCTTGAGGTCCAGGGCGAACCGGGGGTTACACGCCGAATAATCCCGCGCGTCTCCGCCGGTCTCGTGCGCGTCGCTAATGATGTAGTACGGCATCAGGCTTTCCTCAGTTTGTTGATGGCGCTGCCTGCCGTCTGGACCCTCATCGCCGCCGAGTTCCAAGCCCGCCTGAGCGCTGCCTTGAAATCCTCGACAACGATGCCGGCCTTGGCGAGATCGGCGGCATGAGCGTCCACTACCTTGTCCTGCTCGGCCTTTCCCGCATCGCCGCTTTCCACGGCCACCTTCGCCGTCTTGGCCGTGCGCCATGCTTGATAACCGACATAGGCCAAGACCGCGACCACGATGGCCACGGCACCGAACGCGATCCAGACAAGATAAGCATTGACGAAGTAAGCCAGGCCCAAGACGATAAGGCCGCCCGCCGCCATAGCGATGCCGGCCTTGGGGTTCACCCAGATAAACACGGGGATGCCCCCGGCGAAAATGGCAAAGCCCGCTATCTGGACCCAGAACAAAAAGTCGCGGAATCGGTTGGCCTTCACGTCCTCTAACGCCTGACTCAAGTCCGCAACTTGGCCGATCAGCCCCTCGATGGTCTCGGCGTCCTTGCCGACCGCCTCTTCGACTTTGGCCGTCGTTGCGGCGTGCTCCGTCGCATCCGTGACCGCCGCCGCAGCAGCAGTCGAGGCGGCGGCCAGGGGCTTGCCTACCTTCTCCTCAAGTTCAACCTTCACCGGAGCGGCTTCGGGCTTTTCCTTGACCTCATTCAGCCCCGTACTGGCTTCGTCCACCTTGCTCTTGATGCCTTGGATTGCCGGTACGAGTTTCTTGGCCTCGACCGAGGACTGCGCGGCGGGGGCTTTGGCGGCGGGTTCCTGGGGTCTGGGTTTCTCGCACCACGACCAGTCGACCCCGTAGCCGCAGCAGCCCGCCGAAGTAATAGCAAGTATCAGAATCGCGCAAATGTTACTCATCGGCATCAGTCGCTCCAACGACCCGACTTTTACTTGACCTATAGTGAACAGGCCCAGATGTTGTACGTTGCGCTTCTGACTGCGACTGTTGACTAAGTCAGCCTACACCACCTGAAATATCTGCGCGGTCAAGTTGCGCCCGACAGTCGGAGGTCGGTGGCTCGGTGGCGCTGCATAGTCTGGGCCTTGACATGAGACGGATTGGATACCGCTCGACCCCAATACCTTTCGCTCTTCTGAGATATTCGACCTCTGCGCCAGAGGCCCGCCGCCAGAGAACGGATAGAGAAGCGGCCGTCGCATGGATGTAGAAACAAAAGCGCATCGGCCGCCTTCCAATCCGAGCGACGCTTTGGCCTGGTCCGTCCCGACTCCTCTGCGTCCAGGCAGCCAATGCGCTTCGACTTCTTCATCCCAGATAAACCGAATGGTGTTACCCATCATGGCGAGGACTGGGGGAGATAACACATCCCCTATGCGCCCTCGCCATGAAAAACAACGCTCTTCGGCCTCTCTGTGCATGTTATTTGCTTTTTATAACGAACAGTGTTCTACCCTGTCAAAGGAAATCCCTACCTCCCGAATACACTGGCGATAGTGGCGCTGACTGCGGCGGCCGAAGCGAGGATCGCCACGATGACGGCGGCGGTCTTGCCGACGCCCCGGCCCTGGTTGACAAGAGAACTGACCTCTTTCTTGACAGGACAGTCCGAAGCATGGAATTCAACGTCCTTATTCCATTCCCTACGGAGGTCGGGGATGACCCGATTCATCACTTCATCCACCACCTGCCGCGCCATCTCACGAACATCGTTCTCATTGAATGCGCTCGCCACGATGTTCTCCTATCCTAAGCCGCCATGCAGGGGTTCATCAAAGGCGACGGCATCTCGATAACCCCTGCCCCGTTCCCCGAATCCGCCGCCCCGTTACGTCCGAAATGATAGACCGGGTTGGCGGCGGTCACGGCAAGGTTCTGAATCGCGCCGCCATGCACATGCGCCCCCTTGCTCGTCGGCGTCGTGGCGGATGCGCCGTCGATGACTTTGCCCGTCGCGGTGAACTTTAGACTCGCTGCACCAAAGGTCGGGACAATGCCCGCCAGCGTTACATTCGCCCCCAACTTGACCACTTCGCCGAACGTGATCTTTCCGGCTCCTGATATCGCACCGGAAATGGTAGCGCCATTCGGAAGAACCAGACCACCCGAAAGAAATGTAAGCGTGGCGCAACTGAATCCGCCGGTGGCCGTCAAACCATAGTTGGAGGATGTGGCTCTTATGTAAGTTGTGCCACCAGCAACGACAATGGGTGCTGTGTTAGAGAGGTTGGCGGCGGGCCTGATGTCAACGAAACCAGATGTGGCCGTGCATATTCCCGAAAAAAGCCAGAAATCATTTGCGGCGGCATAAATGGCAAGTGTGTCAGCACCCGTTACGATTGTCCCTGAACCGGCGAAGGCGGAACAGCGCAAGGAGTCGACGTAGAGGGTTCCGACGACGCCGGGGTTGATGGTCATGGTGTCGATGCGGGCGGAGGCAGAGCCCCACGCAATGTTTGCATTGACCGCCATCGTGATGTTCAACACGCCCGTCTTCGTGCCAGAAACATAGGTCGCGCCACCGGCCCCGACCGTGATGGTCCTGGCGGTCGCGCACAGGACGTTGCCTTGCATCGTGAACCCGCCGCAAGCGAACGAGGCCCCGATGGTGATGGCACCCGTGGCGGGTATGGCGGTGACGGCAATGGCATTCGCGTCCGTCGTGCCGAGGTCGAGGGTTCCGGCCACGTCGCAGGTTAACGTCTCGCCGCCCGCGAGCGCGTGCGCGACCGGGAAACCCGCCGCATTGAACCCGCCGTCAATTTCTCCGCCAGCCCAGTACACCACAGCCGTGGAAGCCGTGACCCGCAGCGGCACGGAACAGTCCAGAATACTGCCGGAGAGGGCCAGCGTACCCGCCAGGGTGACTTCGCCAACTGCAGTTACATTACCGTTCAGATTCAGTGTTCCTGCAACCGCAATGTCTGTCGTGCCGGAAATAGTGATAGCCGCCATCGGACGTAAATAGCCGCTCGTAACCACGACGTTGCCGGTAATGTCGCTCGTACAACGCGCAATGGCTCCCGCATTGACCGTCACATCCCCGATTGCCGCCCCGTTCAGGAAACTGGAAATCGTCGGCTCTACGGCGTTGGTGATTGAGAAATGGAACGTGCCCGTGGTCGGCCGGTTCGCGGTCGGCGCGGTTCCAGAGGACGCATCAATCGTATCCCCGTCCACCGCCACGCCGTTGTCCCAATTATCGGCAGCGTCAAACAGCGTCGGGTCAGCGCCCAGGCGGGTCCAGGTGGTGGTCTTGGCAGGCATTAGATCACCCCTTCCACTTCCACCGGCTTCACGACCACGCTCGTGGTGTCAACCACCGCCACGGACACGCGAACGAGTATCCGGTTCTGCTTATCCTTCGCAGGAACAGGGAGCATGAAACTCGCCAACGTCTTCTCCGTCCCGTCCGCGAGCCGGATAACGACAACGCCCGCCCCGCTCTTAGTCGTGTCGAACACCGCCCAACCCTTGTGACCGATAGGATCAGCCGACCCTATGGAGATGGCCGTCGTAGGCTTCGTCAGCGTGATGCCCGCGTCAAACTCGGTAGCAGATTGCATGGTCAAGGCTCCTATCAGGCGATTGCATTCCAGGACAAAATCGCCGTGGCATCTGCCAAGACGTGAAGGTAGGTGCAACCTGAAACGGGAAGTCTAAAGTTTAGATTCGGCGAGTAGG